>ERZ1645187.2888-NODE-2888-length-14795-cov-31.822388_pt1 | contig 14795 bp, 13 predicted proteins | sample MGYA00575352_ERZ1645187 | MGnify/ENA primary metagenome ERZ1645187 (study PRJEB40837, sample SAMN11349314) | freshwater sediment metagenome | isolation source: river sediment | host: Sediment | place: India: Wazaribad , New Delhi | collected 2017-02-21 ...
CGAGCACGATGTTGCGGTCGCCGTCGCCGTCGGAGGCGGCGCCCATGTCCGGCGCGTCGGGGCCGAACATGATGTCGAAGAGTTCCTTGGCGTGGACCGGGTTGGGGTCGGGGTGGTGGTGGCCGAAGTCGGGCAGCGGCGTGCCGTTGACCACGGTGCCCTTCGGCGCGCCGAGTTCACCCTCGAGGATGGCGGTGGCATAGGGGCCGGTGATGGCGCTCATGGCGTCGAAGCGCAGGGTGAAGCCGGAGGCGAAGAGGGCGCGGATGCGGTCGAAATCGACCAACTCTCGCATCATCTCGACGTAGTCGGCGACCGGATCGACGATCTCGACCACCATGCCGGCGAGGTCGAAGGTGCCGAGCGCCTCGATCGACGGGGCGGCTTCGTCGACGATGGCGTATTGGGCGATCGACTTGGTCGCGGCGAAGATGGCGTCGGTGACCGGCTCGGGGGCGGGGCCGCCGTTCGAGACGTTGAACTTCAGGCCGAAGTCCTCGTCCGGACCGCCGGGATTGTGCGAGGCGGAGAGCACGAAGCCACCGAAGGCGGCACGCCTGCGGATGAGGTTGGAGGCGGCCGGGGTCGACAGGATGCCGTCCCTGCCGACGATCGCCCTGACCGCGCCGTTGGCGGCGAGCATGCGCAGGATCACGGCGATGGCGGTGTCGTTGTAGTAGCGGCCGTCGCCGCCCACCACGATCTCGCGGCCGGCGACGCCGCCGACGCCTTCGATGATCGCCTGGACGTAGTTCTCGAGATAGCCGGGCTCCATGAACACCCGGGTCTTCTTGCGCAGACCGGAGGTGCCGGGCTTCTGGCCGGCGATCGGGCGGGTGGAAATGGTCGCAATGGCCACGACGGCTCTCCTCGTCTCGGGGCGCGCGCAGGCGGGGAAGCGGAACGGGCCGCGTTCGGCCCCCTCGCGAACTGCGACGAGACTTAATCGCCTCGACGGCGAAATGCCACGGTGAAACCGCACCCTCCGGCATCGCACGCACGCAGTTCGCCGGGCGCGCGGGCGTCGCCGAGGGGGCCGCGAGCGGGCAGGGGAGGCCGGGTTCGTTGACGGCGGCGGGGGAAAGACGTTAGTCCAACCTCGGATCCGCCGCTTCGGCGGACCGGACCGGGCGTCGTGGAGGGGCCGATGAAGAAGCCGATCGAGGCGCGACGCCACTATACGCTCGTGCAGCGACTTCGACTGATGCCGTTGATCGATCGGCTGAAGAAGCATCGCAACAGCATGGTCAGCCGCCTCTACGAGAGCCGCCCGGCCGAAAACTTCGCCGAATTCGAGCAGGCCCTCGGCGACACCGCCGAGGCGAGCCTCGTCTTCACCATCGCCTTCAACCTGCCCTGGGCGATCGAGCTGATGGCGCGGTCGGTGCGCGTCCACATGCCCGAGTGGCGGCTGGTGGTGGTCGACAATTCCTCCAAGCCCGAATGCCGCACCGAAATCGCGGCGATCTGCGCCCGCCACGGGGTGCCCTATCTGTCGCTGCCGAAGAACATCGAATGGTCGCCCAACCGTTCGCACGGCACCGCGCTCAACTGGGTGTGGCGCAACGTGATCGCGCCGCGGCGGCCGCGCCATTTCGGCTTCATCGATCACGACTGTTTCCCGTTCCGGCGCACCGACGAATTCGAGCGGATCTCGCGCCAGCCGGTCGACGGGCTGCGGCTGGCGCCGCGCTTCGTCGACAATGCGTGGTTCCTGTGGGCCGGCTGCATGTTCTTCAACAGCCGGCTGATCGGCGACGTCGATCTCGACTTCAACCATCTGCAGGCGCTGCGCCTCGATACCGCCGGCGCCAATTGGGAGCGGCTCTATCGCCATCTCGATCCGGCGACGCTGACCTTCCTGCCGCAGCAGGTCGTGGCGCTGCCGGTGCCCGGGCGTGGGGGGGACACGGTCGAGGTGGTGGAGATCGGCGGGACGCTGCTGCACGTCATCGGCGCGTCGTATCGCACCGGCGGCGACTACGCCGGCCGCGTCGCCGCGGTCACGGCGGCGGTGGAGGCCTCGTTGCCCGCGGCGGCGGGGGCAGGCGAACCGTCGGCCTAGGTGCCGGGCGGCTGCGACCGATGGCCTCGGCGATGCGCGGGCTACCCCACTTTCAAATGTGTCGAGAATGAGTTATCCACTTTTAACAGGGGAGTAACCGCGTCGAGTCAAACTTCGTTCACCAGCCGTGGACATCCGCCTTGCGCGAGACGCGCGAAGCGGGGAGGAAGCGGCGGCGTGAAAACGCGAGAGACAGGGGCGACCGCGCCGAGCCGCGGGGACGCGCAAAGGGGGACTGCATGACGAAATCGACGATGGCCGCTTCGGCCTCGGCCCTGACGGGTGTGTTCGTCGTCTGTGTTTCGTCTCTCCTCGCCGGATGTGCCGGCCCCACCAAGACGGCCGGTGTCGAGCCGATCGAGCGTGTCGTCGGTCCGCGCGATCCGGTCGCGCCCGGCGGTGGCCGCTATCAGGTCGGCAAGGCCTATTCGGTCGGCGGCCGCACCTACGTTCCGCGCGAAGATCCCAATTACGACGCCTCCGGCCTCGCCTCGTGGTATGGCGGCGACTTCCACCACGGCACTCGCACCGCCAACGGCGAGGTGGTCGACCGCCACGCCATCACCGCGGCGCATCCGACCCTGCCGCTGCCGTCCTATGCCCGCGTCACCAATCAGCGCACCGGCCGCTCGATCGTCGTCCGCATCAACGATCGCGGTCCCTATGCGCAGAACCGCATTCTCGACATGTCGGAGAAGACCGCCGAACTCCTCGGTATGAAGACGGTCGGCGTCGATCGCGTCCGCGTTCAGTACGTCGGGCGCGCGGGTCTCGCCGGGTCGGACCAGAAGGTTCTGATGGCGTCGCTGCGCGGCCCCGGTGTGGCGCCGGCCGGCGACGACCGCATTCTCGTCGCTCAGGCCGATCTGCCGGTCGGACCGCGTCGTCCGGCGCCCGCCGGGGCTCCGGCGAGCTCGACGCTCATGGTCGCTTCGATCGCTCCGGCTCCGGCTCCGGCTGCGCCGGCGGCCCGTCCGATCGGCTATGCCCCGGCGTCGACGCTGGCGATGGCGCCGACGCGTCCGACGCCGCTGCCGCGCGGTCTCGTGGTGGTGCACGACGCCTTCTCGATGGATCTCGCGGGGGTCGATGCCGCGGCCCTGCGCGCCGCGGCCAAGGCCGGGAGCTTCCGCCCGGCGTCCTCCTCCGCCGAGGTCATCGCCTCCGAGCTGCCCGGCGCTTCCGGTGCGCCGCTCGCCATCGGTCCCGACGGCAAGCTCACCGGTCTGATGCCGGTCGCCTCGCCGCGCGCCTATGCCGCCGAGAGCCGCATCGCCTCGGCACATGCGCTGTTCGAGGGCTTCGGCGACGGTGAGAGCCTCGCCTCTCTGACCCGCTGACACCTCCATGCGCGCCGACCGGTCCAGGTCGATCGTCTGTTGACGGTCGCGGACGGCGGTTGGCGTCGGCCGGCGAGCCTCCCTATACTGGTGGGCGATTCATCGGCGACGATCGATGGCCGGGCGGCGGCGGTCGAGCGACGCAGAGGCGAGAGGCAACCATGAACGACGGTGGGCGGCATGGGCTGGCGAGGCCGTGGGCGACGGTCGCGCGAATGGCGGTCGGGTTCGTCTGTGCACTCGCCCTGACGGCGGCGGGCAAACCGCCCGCGGCGCCCAAGGGGGCGCCCAAGGACCCCAATGCGATGGAGGTCCGGGCCGACGCCGCGCTCCTCGTCGACATCGACACCGGTACCGTCCTGTTCGAGAAGAACGCCGACAAGCCGCTGCTGCTGGGCAATCTCACCAAGCTGATGACCGCCGCCGTGGTGGCGCGCGAGATCAAGGCGGGGCGGCTGTCGCTCGAGGGCGAGTTCACCATCTCCACCCATGCGTGGAAGACCGGCGGCGCGCCGTCGCACACCACCACCATGTTCGCGCCGATCAATTCCAAGGCGAAGGTCGGCGATCTGATCCAGGGCATGGCGGTGCAGATGGCCAACGACGGGGCGATCGCGCTGGCGGAGGGCATCGCCGGCACGGAGGGTGCCTTTTCCGACGTGATGAACAAATATGCGGTCGAACTGGGGCTGCAGAACGCCCATTTCGCCAATCCCTCGGGCCTGCCCGATCCCGGCAACAAGGCCTCGGCGCGGGACCTCTACCGCATCGCCCGTACGCTGATCGTCGAGCATCCCGACGTCTATCGGCTCTACGGCGCGCGCGAGTTCACCTACAACAAGATCCGTCAGTTCAACCGCAATCCGCTCATCAACGACGGGGTCGGCGGCGACGGGTTGGCGGTCGACGGGGCCAAGGGCACGGCGCCGGGCGAGGGCGGGTTCAACATCGTCGGCTCGGCGGTGCAGAACAAGCAGCGTCTCGTGGTGGTGCTGGGCGCGTCTGCGGTCGAGAAGGAGCGCAACGAGGACGCCCGCAAACTGCTCGAATGGGGCTTCCGCACCTTCGAGATGGTGCACCTCTATCAGCCGGGTGAGAAGATCGGCGAGGCGTCGGTGTTCGGCGGGGCCAAGACCGGCGTCGACATCGCCGCCGACAAGGCGGTCGACATCCTCATTCCGCGCGGCAATCGCGACAAGTTGCGGGCCAAGGTGGTCTATTCCGGGCCGATCAAGGCGCCGATCGCCAAGGGCCAGCCGATCGGCAAGCTGGTCGTCACCCGCGGCGAGACGGTGATCCAGGAGGTTCCGGTCGCGGCGATCGAGGACGTCGGGGTCGGAAACTTCCGCCAGCGCGCCATCGACGGGACGCGCGAGCTGCTGCTCGGTCTCTTCCGCCGATGAGCGCCGCCGCGGCCCCGCGCCTGCCACCCGACGACTCGCGCCGCGGTCGCTTCGTCACCTTCGAAGGGGGCGAGGGGGCGGGCAAGTCGAGCCAGGTGACAAGACTGGCGGAACGGCTGCGCGGGCTCGGTCACGAGGTCGTGGTCACGCGCGAACCGGGCGGCTCGTCGGGCGCGGAGGCGGTGCGTCACGTGCTGCTGTCGGGTGCGGCGCAGGCCTTCGGTCCGCTCGCCGAGGCGTTGCTGTTCGCCGCCGCCCGCGCCGACCACGTCGATCAGACCATTCTCCCGGCACTCGCCGCCGGACGCTGGGTCATCTCCGATCGGTTCTTCGATTCGACCCGGGTCTATCAGGGTCTCGAGGGGGCGGTCGCGCCGGAGACGGTGGCGATCCTGGAGGATGTGGCGGTCGGCGACTGCCGGCCGGATCTGACCGTGCTGCTCGATCTACCGGTGGAGGTGGGGCTGCGGCGGGCCGATCTGCGGCGCGGCGACGGTGCGATCGACCGGTTCGAGGGCGAGGCGATGGAGATCCACGACGCACGGCGCCGGGCCTTCCTGGCGCTCGCCCGCGCCGAGCCGGATCGTTTCGTGGTGGTCGATGCCGCACACGATCCCGCGACGGTGGCCGAGGCGATCTGGTATGCAGTGAGAACCCGCCTCGCTCTGCCGGTCCACGGCTGAGGCGCAGGAGTTCGTCTCGCCATGGCTCGCGCCCCCGCTCGCGACACTTCCGACATGCCGCTCGAGGTCGATGCCCTCGACGGGTTGGCGCTGCCGCGCCAGCGCGCCGAACTGATCGGGCAGGGCAGGGCGGAGGCGGCGCTGCTCGACGCCTATCGTTCGGGACGCATCCACCATGCCTGGATCCTCGGCGGGCCGAAGGGCATCGGCAAGGCGACGCTGGCCTTCCGCTTCGCCCGTTTCGTGCTCGCCCATCCCGACCCGAAGGCGGCGGCGGTGGCAGCCGCGGGCGATCTCTCGGTGCCGGCCGATCATCCGGTGTTCCGCCGGGTGGCGGCCGGGGCACACTCCGATCTCCTGCACATGCGCCGGCCGTGGGACGACAAGGCCAAGCGCTTCAAGACCGAACTGCCGGTCGACGTGGTGCGCGAGACGGTCTCGTTCTTCGGCTCGACGGCCGGGGAGGGGGGGTGGCGCATCGCCATCGTCGATGCCGCCGACGACATGAACACCAACGCCGCCAATGCGCTCCTCAAGATCCTGGAGGAGCCGCCGCCGCGGTCGCTGTTCCTGGTGGTGTCGCATTCGCCCGGACGGCTGTTGCCGACCATCCGATCGCGCTGCCGCCGACTCGATTGCGACATCCTGGCGCCGCACGCCATCGCCGATGCGTTGACCCGGTTCGAGATCGAGGGCGATCCGCGCGCCTTCGCGGCGGCGGCCGATCTCGCCGACGGTAGTCTGAGGCGCGCCGTGGTGCTCACCCGCAACGACGGTGCGGCGCTGTGGACCGCGCTCGAGGGCATGTTGGCGCGGGCTCCGACCCTCGACCTGCGCGCAGCGCACGCCTTCGCCGATCGGGTCGCGATGAAGGGGGCCGACGACGCCTTCGACATCGCCGTCGACTTCATGACCGATCTCGCCGGGGCGCGCGCCCGCGCCGCCCTGGAAACCGCGGGAACCGCCGCCGCGGCGCGCTGGGCGGAGGCGCACGACGAGATCGGGCGCATCATCGGACGCTCCGATGCGCTCAACCTCGATCGCAAGGCTGCCATTTTGGCTTGCCTACGTACCCTTGCCGAAGCGGCGCGGAATTGGGTATCCCTCTGAGCAGCCAATTCGTTCTTCGGGACCGCTCCGAAGAGACGCCAAGGCGCGACGAACGCGCCCGAGGACCCGAGATGACCGCGCCCAAGTTCTTCATCACCACGGCGATCGACTACCCCAACGGCCGGCCGCACGTCGGCCATGCCTACGAGAAGATCGCCACCGATGCGCTCGCCCGCTTCAAGCGGCTCGACGGCTTCGACGTCTTCTTCCTGACCGGCACCGACGAGCACGGCCTCAAGATGCACCAGACCGCCGGTCGCGAGGGGATGACGCCGCGCGAGCTGGTCGATCGCAACTCGGCCGTCTTCCAGGAGATGGACGCCCAACTCGGCGTCTCCTACGACGACTTCATCCGCACCACCGAGGCGCGCCATCGCGAGTCGGTGCAGGAGATCTGGCGGCGCATGGCCAAGGCCGGCGACCTCTACATGGCCAAGTACGGCGGCTGGTACTCGGTGCGCGACGAGGCCTATTACACCGAGGCCGAGACCGAAGTCGGCGAGGACGGCGTCCGCCGCGCCACGCCGACCGGCACGCCGGTGGAATGGACCGAGGAGGAATCCTGGTACTTCCGCCTCTCCGCCTTCCAGGAGCGGTTGCTCGCCCACTACGAGGCCAACCCCGACTTCATCGGCCCCGATGCGCGCAAGAACGAAGTGATCTCCTTCGTGAAGGGCGGGCTCGAGGATCTGTCGATGAGCCGCACCACCTTCGACTGGGGTATTCCGGTGCCGGACAGCCCGGGGCACGTCATGTACGTATGGGTCGATGCGCTGACCAACTACATCACCGGCGCCGGCTTCCCCGACGAGGCCTCCGCCGAGTACAAGAAGTGGTGGCCGGCCGATCTCCACGTCATCGGCAAGGACATCGTCCGCTTCCATGCGGTCTATTGGCCGGCGTTCCTGCTGTCGGCCGGTCTGCCGCTGCCCAAGCGCGTGTTCGCGCACGGCTTCATCTTCAACAAGGGCGAGAAGATGTCGAAGTCGACGGGCAACGTCGTCGACCCGTTCACGCTCGCCCAGGACTACGGGCCGGAGGCGGTACGCTTCTTCTTCCTGCGCGAAGTGCCCTTCGGCCAGGACGGCAGCTATTCCCACGAGGCGATCGTCGCGCGCATGAATGCCGATCTCGCCAACGATCTCGGCAATCTGGCGCAGCGCTCGCTCTCCATGATCGCCAAGAACCTCGGCGGCATCGTGCCGACCCCGGGCACCCTCGCCCCCGAGGACGAGGCGATGCTGGCGGCGGCCGATGCGCTGCTCGCCACCTCGCGCGCCGCCTACGATCGCCAGGAGATCCACAAGAGCCTGGAGGCGATCTGGGCCGTGGTCGGCGATGCCAACCGTTGGTTCACCGCCGCCGCGCCGTGGGCGCTGAAGAAGACCGATCCCGAGCGCATGGGCACCGTGCTCTACGTCACGGCCGAGGTCATCCGCATCGTCGCGCTGCTGGCGCAGCCGGTGATCCCGACCGCGGCGGGCAAGCTCCTCGACGCGCTGGCGCAAGGGGAGGGGGCGCGCAGCTTCGCCGCCGTCGCCACCCGGCTCGAGGCCGGCATCACCCTGCCCGCCCCGACGCCGGTCTTCCCGAAATACGTCGAGCCGGTGGCCGACGAAGCCAAGGGAGCGTGAGCCCGGTGCAGCTCGTCGACAGCCATTGCCACCTCGACTTTCCCGATTTCGCCGCCGACATGGACGGCGTCCTCGCGCGGGCGAAGGCGGCCGGCGTCGCCACCCTGGTGACCATCTGCACCCGGGTGGCGAAGTTCGATCAGGTCAGGGCGATCGCCGAGGCGCACGAGAACATCTGGTGCTCGGTCGGCACCCATTGCCACAATGCCGCCGACGAGGCCCACGTCGATCGCGATCTGCTGCTGTCGCTCGCCGCGCATCCCAAGTGCGTGGCGATCGGCGAGGCCGGGCTCGACTACCATTACGACCTCTCGCCGCGGGACATGCAGAAGACGAGCTTCCGCGAGCACATCGCGGCGGCGCGGGAGAGTGGTCTGCCGCTGGTGATCCATTCGCGCGAGGCGGACGAGGACATGGCCCGGATGCTGGAGGAGGAGAGCGCCGTCGGCGCCTTTCCGCACCTGTTGCACTGTTTCTCCTCCGGGCCGGATCTGGCTCGGCGCTCGCTGGCGCTCGGCGGGCACGTGTCGTTTTCGGGTATCCTCACCTTCAAGAAGGCCGATGAGGTGCGGGCGATCGCTGCAGAAGTTCCGCTCGACCGTCTCCTCGTGGAGACCGATGCGCCGTATCTCGCTCCCTTGCCCCATCGCGGCAAGCGCTGCGAGCCGGCCCATGTCGCGGAGACCGCCAAGGTGCTCGCTGCCGTCAAGGGGGTGAGCGTCGAGGCGATCGCCGCGGCGACCTCCGAGAACTTCCATCGCCTCTTCGCCAAGGTGGCGCGGGCGGCGTGAACCAGAAAATCGACCAGGGGAGGCACCCGTGACGGCCGCGAAACCCAAGGCGATCCTCACTTTCCGTATCCTCGGATGCGGTTCCTCTCCCGGCAATCCGCGCATCGGCGGCGACTGGGGGCGCTGTGATCCGGCCGAGCCGAGAAATCGTCGCCGCCGCGCCTCGTTGCTGGTCACCCGCACCGCCGCCGACGGCAAGACGACCCGCGTGCTCGTCGACACCGGCCCGGATCTGCGCGAGCAGATGCTCGACGCCGGGGTCGATTGGGTCGACGGCGTGATCTACACCCATGCCCACGCCGATCACTGCCACGGCATCGACGATCTGCGCGCCTTCGTGCTCAATCGCCGCCGTCTCGTCGACGTGTGGATGGACGAGGCGACCTCGAAGCGCATCCACGAGGCCTTCGGCTATTGTTTCGTCACCCCGCCGGGGTCGGCCTATCCGCCGATCCTGAAGGAACACCGCCTGCGCGTCGGCCACCCGGCGGCGATTCACGGTGAGGGCGGGTCGATCCCGGTGCTGCCGTTCCGGCAGATCCACGGCGACATCGACACGCTCGGCCTGCGCTTCGGCGACGTCGTCTATTCGACCGACGTCTCGGCGATCCCCGACGAGAGCCTGCCGTACCTGCAGAAGCTCGACCTGTGGATCCTCGACGCGCTGCGCTGGCGTTCGCATCCGAGCCATCTGTCGGTCGAGGAGGCGGTCGGCTGGATCGCCCGCAAGAAGCCGAAACACGCGCTGCTGACCCATCTGCACAACGACATCGACTACCAGACGCTCGCCGCCTTTCTGCCGGACGGCGTCGAGCCGGCGTGGGACGGGATGGAGCTGTCGTTCCCGGTTAGCTGAACGGCGGAACCCGCGCCGGACGGCGATCGCCATGGTCGGCGGTGCAGGGCGCCCGGTGTGGAGCAGGGGAGGGCGCCCTCCCCCGCGAAAGGGGCGCGGCGATCGATGGCCGGGACGACGCGAGACCCCGGCGCTGGAGTTCGGCTCGGTGATCGGGACATAGTCCTCACATCACAGGATGTCAGGAAGGTTCGTTCACCTGATATGGCAATTTTTCGGGGGCAGTCGTCAGCGGGTCAGGGGCGGCGGCGAGGACGTGAGAAATATCCTGCAACAATATGTATTTGCAGCACTTTCTCGGAGATACGCCGATCGTGGCGAAAGTCGGTTCCGGCTGGTCGTGGCTCTGCGTCGGTGCGGGGTGGCGAAGGTGGGACGAACGGGCGAAGACGGTCGACGGCGGAGGGCGTCGGTGTCGAGCGAAAGGCCATCCGTCGACACGAGGTTCGTCGCGACGGATCGTGCGGATCGATCGTCGAACAAACTCCGGGCCTCGTTCGGGCCCGTCGCCCGACGATCTCGGGACCACGCTCGTGCATTCGCATCGCGCGCTCGATGCCGCCTCGATGTCGCATGCCGCCTCGCAGGGCGTGGCGTCGCGGTTCGGCGGGCGTGGAAAGGGGTGAGTTGCCCGACGGGGCGATCGGGAGGTGCGGCCCGATCATCACAGAGCACACTTGGGCAGACATGGAGTGATTCAGGTCGGCGATCATCAACGTTGGATCGAACTAATAAGTTCCATAATCTTTCTTATGCGAATGGCGACCGTGGGCGATATCAGCCGATGCCGACCTCGAGAATTTTCGAGCCGGCCCGGAGAATATTCGATCGGGCCGGGATGCTCTCGGGAGTCCTCCTCCGTTGCCGCGGTCGTCGCGCTCGCGGCGGTTCGAGAAGCGGCCGAGCCTCGGGACATTCGGAACCTCGTCCTCGCAACCGGTCGACGGGGGATGACGGGTTCGGCCGATGGTCGGAGCGGAAAGATCGACGTCGGAGAGTTTCGGCTTCGACGGCGAGCGATCTCTGGGTGCCCGGGCCGGCGCAGGCGCGACGGAGCGCGCCCCGATGTTATCCGCAGGCCGCCGTCCCTCATCAGTCCATGTTCGGCCGTCCGCGCCCGCTCTTGACGTCGCTCCGCCGCTTCTTGCCCTCGAGGCGGCGGATCTTGGAGCCGAGGGTCGGACGGGTCGCCTTGCGGGGGGGCGGCGGTGGCGTGGCCGCCTCGCGGATCAGCTCCAGCAGGCGTTCGAGCGCATCGGCGCGATTGCGCTCCTGGGTGCGATGGCGATCGGCGCGCAGTACCAGCACGCCGTCGAGGGTCAAGCGCCGGCCGGCGATCTCGCGCAGACGATCGCGGACCCGCTCCGGCAGCGACGGCGATCCGGCGACGTCGAAACGCAACTCGACCGCCGTCGCGACCTTGTTGACGTTCTGGCCGCCCGGGCCGGAGGCGCGGATGAAGTTTTCGGTGATCTCGTCGGCGTCGAGCACGATCGACCGGGTGACGGGAATGAGCGGCGGCATGGGATCTCCCTCGCCGTCCTCATAGCACGGGCGCGCATGTGGCGGGTGGACGGAGGTCCTCGGCCCCCGTAAATCTGAGGGGCGCCCCGGCGCAGTCCCCTGCCCTCGCCCTCGTCGAGATCCCGTGCCGATGCAGCCCTCCCGCGACATTTCCCGTCTCCTCGAGATCATGGCACGGCTCAGGACGCCCGGCTCCGGCTGTCCGTGGGATCTCGAGCAGAGCTTCGCCACCATCGCGCCCTACACGATCGAGGAGGCCTACGAGGTCGCCGAGGCGATCAGCCACGGCGATCGGCAGGATCTCGCCGAAGAGCTCGGCGATCTGCTGCTGCAGGTGGTGTTCCATGCGCGGATGGGCGAGGAGGAAGGGTCGTTCGACTTCGGTACGGTGGTCGAGGCGATCACCGCCAAGATGATCCGCCGGCACCCGCACGTCTTCGGCGATCTCGACACCCGCGAGGTGGCGGTGGCGCAAGGCGCCTGGGCGCGGATCAAGGCGGAGGAAAAGGCCGAGCGGGCCGCGCGTCTCGCCGCCGCCGGCCGCGCCGAGGGGCCGAAGGGGCTGCTCGACGACGTCGGGGTGGCGATGCCGGCGCTCACCCGTGCGGTGAAGCTGCAGGCCAAGGCCGGCACCGTCGGCTTCGACTGGAACGATCCGCGTGCGGTGATCGCCAAGATCCGCGAGGAGATCGACGAGCTGGAGGCCGAATTGGATGCGGCCGAGGCGGGTGAGGCCGCTCCGCCGAACGAAGCCCCCTCCCCGGCCGGGGCGACGGGGCGCGGTGCCCCCTCCCCGGCCGTGTTCGCGCGGCAGGAGGAGGAGCTCGGCGACGTGTTGTTCGCGGTGGCGAACCTCGCCCGCCATCTGGCGATCGACCCGGAAAAGGCCCTGCGCGGCACCAACGACAAGTTCCGCCGCCGCTTCGCCCACATCGAAAGGCGTCTGGCCGATCAGGGCCGCACCCCGGCCGAGGCGAGCCTCGACGAGATGGAGGCCCTGTGGGTGGAGGCGAAGGGGAAGTGAAGGTGCAGACGCCGAAGGGGATGCCTCGGCATCCCTCCCCTGAGTGCGTCACTCGTAGGCCTGGACGACCAACTTCGGCGGGACGACCAAGCGACCCGTCTCGTTGTTCTGGTCGTACCCCTTGAGGGCCATGCAATTGTTGAAGACCGGCCCGTTCACCGCCGATTTGCCTTCGCTCTGGGCTGACCCGAAGCCGCCGTTGACGACCATGGACGAGCCTTGCACGAAGCCCATCGACTGCTGGATGCAGGCATAGCGATCCTTGAGCATCTGGTCCTGTGTAGCCTTCGGATGATCGAAGGCTACACGATTTCCCGTGGTTTCGCATCCAGATAGAAACACGATGGAAACAGAAAGAAGCAACAGACGTTTGTTGATCATGAGCCGCCCCATTTGGTTTGATTTTACTATCGGTCGGCGCGTGCATTCTAAAATTCGAATGGAATTATAAAAGCTGGTATGATTGCGAATACTGCCAATGGAGTGGCGGGAATATTTCTACTCTTTATCCGATTGGCGCCTGCGGAGATGTTCCGAGGCGCCTCGATTTCCGTCAGGGGGCTTCCAGCCGCACCACGAACCATCGGTAGGGGCTCGCGGGATCGTTCGCCAGTTCCTCTCGATCGTAGTCGAGCGCCAGCGCGTCCATGCGGGCGCGGCTCACCGGTTGTTCGGTGACGATGTAGATCGTCTCGTCGCCGCCGCGATCGAGGTCGCGGCGGGCGAGGCCCCAGCGGCCGAGGTCGTCGGGCATGGCCCCTCCCCTCGCCTCAGAACAGATGCACCGCATGCGGCGCGAAGAAGCCGATCGCGGTGAAGGCGAGGCCGACCAGACCGAGGCCGCCGGCGACGAAGGCGAGAAGCGCCATGCCGGTGATGACCGCGGCCGAGCACAGCACGATGCCGATCTGGAAGGCGGCGGAGGCCACCTCGTAGTGGTGGTAGCGCGACATGGCGAGGTCGCGGTCGTGTTCGGCCGACTTCGCTCGCTCGGCCAGCTGCTTGCGGCCCTCGCCGGTCGCCGGCTCGTCGTCCCAGCGCGCCGCCGCCTTGGTCCAGGCGTCGATCTGCTTCTCGATCGCCGCCTTCTGGGTCGGATCGGTGACGCCGGCGAGGTCGAGGCTGCGGTTCTCGGCGGCGGTCTTCACCACCGTCATGCGGCCGTTCTTGGCCTGGAAGAACGACCACAGATTGGAGGCTTCGACGTTGGAGGAGAGCGCCAGCGTCTGGGCGCTCTTGCCGAGCGTCTCCGACAGGGCCAGGAACAGCGCCAGCACCGCGATCACCAGGGCGATCTGCTTGTTGTGACCGGCGGCGTGCTCGGCGTGTTCGTGATGCTCGACGCTCTCGTGCGCGCCCATGCGGGTTCCTCCTCGATTCGGTTCGCTCGTGGCGCGGACTGTCGGGGAGGAAGACGGCGGGCGCAAGACGGTGTCACGCCAGCGGGTCGTAGCCGCCGGGGCTCGGCGCCGGCTCGTCGTCCTCGGCGCGCTCGATCACCCGGCCGCGGACCTCGCGGATGTAGCGACCGGCCTTGCGGCGGAACTGCTCCAGCTCCTTGTCGGGGACGCGCAGGCGCAGGCGCACGGTCGCCTCGCCGTCGTCGCGGCCGATCACTTCCGTGTGGCGATAGAGCCAGGCGGTGAGTTCGCCCGCCTCGCCCGGCAACTCGACCAGGAACACGGCGCGATCGCGATTGAGCCGGTCCTCGACCAGCGCCAGCAGCTCGGTCACGCCGTCGCCGGTGATCGCCGAGGCGGGCACGGCGGTCGGGCGGTCGAGCGCCGAACGGGCGCCTTCCTCCAGGAGCTTGGCGCGGTAGTCGGGATCGAGCCGGTCGATCTTGTTCCACACCTCGATCACCCGATCGCGGTTGGTGACGTCCATGCCGAGCTGGGCCAGCACGGTCTCGACGTCGCGGGCCTGCGCCGCGGTGTCCTCGTGGGCGATGTCGCGCACGTGGAGGATGAGATCGGCCTCGATCACCTCTTCCAGCGTGGCGCGGAAGGCCGCGACCAGCGTGGTCGGCAGATCGGAGACGAAGCCGACGGTATCCGACAGGATGACGTCGCCGCCGTGCGGCAGCTTCACCTTGCGCAGCGTCGGATCGAGGGTGGCGAACAGCAGGTCCTTGGCGAAGACGTCGGCCTCGGTCAGGCGATTGAACAGCGTCGACTTGCCGGCGTTGGTGTAGCCCACCAGCGCGACGATCGGATGCGGCACCTTCTTGCGGTTCTTGCGATGCAGCGCGCGGGTGCGAGCGACCTGCTCGAGCTCGCCCTCGAGTTTGGCGATGCGCTCTTGGATCTTCCGCCGGTCGGCCTCGATCTGGGTCTCGCCGGGGCCGCCGAGGAAGCCGAAGCCG
>ERZ1645187.2889-NODE-2889-length-14795-cov-6.395319_pt1 | contig 14795 bp, 14 predicted proteins | sample MGYA00575352_ERZ1645187 | MGnify/ENA primary metagenome ERZ1645187 (study PRJEB40837, sample SAMN11349314) | freshwater sediment metagenome | isolation source: river sediment | host: Sediment | place: India: Wazaribad , New Delhi | collected 2017-02-21 ...
CCCCCACGCTGGAGCGCAAGGCGATCCTGCTGGCCAAGGTGCAGGACGAGGCGGGCCACGGCCTTTACCTCTACTCGGCCGCCGAAACGCTGGGCGTGTCGCGCGACGAGCTGCTGGACCTGCTGCATCAGGGCAAGATGAAGTATTCGTCGATCTTCAACTACCCGACCCTGAACTGGGCCGATATCGGCGCGGTGGGCTGGCTGGTTGACGGTGCCGCGATCATGAACCAGGTGCAGCTGCAAAAGACCTCCTACGGTCCCTACAGCCGCGCGATGATCCGCATCTGCAAGGAAGAGTCGTTCCACCAGCGCCAGGGCTACGACATCCTGCTGAAGATGTGCCTGCAAGGCACGCCCGAGCAGAAGGCGATGGCGCAGGATGCGATGAACCGCTTCTGGTATCCGGCGCTGATGATGTTCGGCCCGTCGGACAAGGACTCGGTCCACTCGGCCCAGTCGATGCAGTGGAAGATCAAGATCAACACCAATGACGAACTGCGTCAGAAGTTCGTCGACCAGACCGTGCCGCAGGCCGAGTATCTGGGCCTGACCATCCCCGACCCGAACCTGAAATGGAACGAGGAAAAGGGTGGCTATGACTATTCCGAACCCGATTGGTCCGAGTTCTTCGATGTGATCGCCGGCAACGGCCCCTGCAACACCGAGCGTCTGGGCGCCCGCGTGAAGGCCTGGGACGACGGTGCCTGGTTCCGCGAAGGTCTGATGGCGCATGCCGAAAAGACCGAAGACCGCCGCCGCGCCGCCCGCATGGCCGCCGAGTGATCCTGTGACTTGACGGGCGGCAGGTCCGCCGCCCGCTCCCCTTTTTCCGTTATCCTTGGGAGGATACTGACATGTCCAGCGAATGGCCCCTCTGGGAGGTCTTCATCCGCGGCCAGCACGGCCTGAACCATCGTCACGTGGGCAGCCTGCATGCGCCCGACGCCGACATGGCGATCCGCAACGCCCGCGACGTCTACACCCGCCGCAATGAAGGCGTGTCGATCTGGGTCGTGAAGTCGAACGAGATCACCGCCTCGGCGCCCAGCGACAAAGGCCCGCTGTTCGAGCCGTCGAACGCCAAGGTCTATCGTCACCCGACCTTCTTCGACATCCCGGCTGAAGTGGGGCATATGTGATGGCTGCCGCTGAGGTTCAGGCGGTCGATCGGACCGTGCTCGTGGACTGGCTGCAGCGGGTTGGCGACAGCGCGCTGATCCTTGGCCACCGCGTGTCGGAATGGTGCGGACACTCGCCCGTGCTGGAAGAGGACATCGCGTTGGCCAACCAGGCGCTTGACCTGATCGGCCAGTGCCAGCTTTGGCTGGAGTATGCCGCCGAAGTCGAGGGCAAGGGCGGCAATGCCGACAAGATGGCCTATCTGCGCGACGCGGCCCAGTTCCGCAACGCCCTGCTGGTCGAGCGGCCCAATGGCGATTTCGGCCAGACGCTGATGCGCCAGTTCCTGTTTGACGCCTGGCACATCGAGTTGCTGCGCGCGCTGAAAGGCTCGTCCGACAAGCGCGTGGCCGAGATCGCCGCCAAGGCCGAAAAAGAGGTCTCCTACCATCTGGAACGGTCGGCCGACATGGTCATCGCGCTGGGTGATGGCACCGAGGAAAGCCATGACCGCATGCAGAAGGCGCTGAATGCGCTGTTCGGCTATACGGGTGAGCTGTTCATGGACGATGCCGTGGATCAGGCGATTGCCGAGGCCGGCATTGCCCCCCTGCCCTCGTCGCTGAAAGCCGCCTGGGACCGCACGGTCGCAGACGTTCTGGCCGAGGCGACCCTGACCCATCCGGGCGAGGTCTATCAGCACAAGGGTGGCAAGAAGGGCGTCCATTCGGAATATCTGGGCTTCATTCTGGCCGAGATGCAGTTCCTGCAACGCGCCTATCCCGGCGCGGTCTGGTAACGCCATGGACAGCGCGACCCGCCCCGATCTGGAAACGGTCTGGCGCTGGCTTGGCGAAGTGCCTGACCCCGAGATCCCGGTCATCAGCGTGACCGACCTCGGCATCGTCCGCGACGTTGCCTGGGATGACGACACGCTGGTCGTGACGGTGACGCCCACCTATTCGGGCTGCCCTGCGACCAGCATCATCAACCTCGACATCGAGACGGCGCTGCATGGCCACGGCGTGCAAAAGGTGCGGATGGAGCGGCAGCTTTCTCCGCCCTGGACCAGCGACTGGATCACGGCTGAGGCGCGCGAGAAGCTGCGCGCCTATGGCATCGCCCCTCCGATTGACGGCACTGCCGCTGACGGGCGGCTGGCGGGGCGCGCCGCGAGACTGGCAGGCACCTCCAATCTGGTGATCGCCTGCCCGCGCTGCGGATCGACCCATACCCAGAAGGTCAGCCAGTTCGGCTCGACCCCCTGCAAGGCCAGCTACCGTTGCAAGGACTGTCTGGAACCTTTCGACTATTTCAAGTGCATCTGAGGATGCCGAGGACACCCAAATGGCACGCTTCCATCCCCTGAAAGTAACCGACGTGCAGCGCGAGACCCGCGATGCCGTCGTTGTGACCCTTGCCCCCCGTGACGAGGACAAGGCGCTGTTCGATTTCACCCAAGGCCAATACCTGACTTTCCGCCGCGACTTCGACGGCGAAGAACTGCGCCGCAGCTACTCGATCTGCGCAGGTCGCGGTGAGGGCGTGCTGAAGGTCGGCATCAAGCGCGTCGACGGCGGCACCTTCTCGACCTGGGCCAATGAAAACCTGCGCCCCGGCGACGAGATCGACGCCATGCCGCCGATGGGCAAGTTTTTCACCCCTATCGAGCCGGACGCCAAGAAGGAATATCTGGGCTTTGCCGGCGGGTCGGGCATCACGCCGGTGCTGTCGATCATCAAGACCGTGCTGGCGGACGAGCCCGCCTCGCGCTTCACGCTGGTCTACGCCAACCGCGCCATCAGCTCGATCATGTTCCGCGAGGAGCTTGAGGATCTCAAGAACACCTATCTGGGCCGGTTCTCGGTGATCCATGTGCTGGAGCAGGAAGGCCAGGAAATCGACCTGTTCACCGGCCGTATCGACGCCGAAAAGATGAAGGCGCTGTTCAGCCATTGGCTGGATGCCAAGACCGTCGACACTGCCTTCATCTGCGGACCCGAGCCGATGATGCTGGCGATCGCGGCATCCCTGCGTGAACACGGCCTGTCGGACGCGCAGATCAAGTTCGAGCTGTTCGCCTCCGGTCAGCCGGGCCGCGCGAAGGCCAAGGCGGTCTCGGCCGTTGCCGTGGCGCCGGGAACCGGCGTGCAGACGACGGTGACGCTGGACGGCGCGACCCGCAGCTTCGAGATGCCACGCAGCGGTCAGACCATTCTGGACGCGGCCATCGCCGCGCAGATGGACGCCCCCTATTCCTGCAAGGCCGGCGTCTGCTCGACCTGCCGCTGCAAGGTGCTGGAGGGCGAGGTCGAGATGGCGATCAACCACGCGCTGGAAGACTACGAGGTCCGCGCGGGCTATGTGCTGTCCTGCCAGTCGACGCCGCTGACCGACCGTGTGGTCGTGACTTTTGACGAATGAGGGCACAGCCATGAGCGATACGATGAATATTGAAGAGTATCTGGCCCAGGGCGGTGTTCTCACCGCGCCGGGCAACGTGCCGGCCCGCTATCGCGGCGAGTTGATGCGGCTGATGTCCTCGTTCGTGGACAGCGAACTGGCGGCCTCCGCCGGTTTTGCGGCCTCGATCAACTTCGCGCCGGGGATCAAGGAGCGGATCGCCGCCAGCCGGATCACCCTGGAAAAGGCCGATCACGCCGAGCGGGTGCTGGGTGTGATGGAGACCTTCGGCACCGATGGCGACCGCTATCAGCGTCAGCATGACTGGGCCGCCCGCGTGGCCCGCGATGCCGATCTGGGCGCCACCCGCACCGGGGGCGACATGCGACTGTCGGTGTTCCATTATCCGATCACCGGCTGGGCCGATGCGGTAGTGATGAACGTGCTGCAGGGCCTGGCAACCGGCGTGCAGATGACCGAGTTGACCCGCGTCTCCTATGCCCCGCTGGCCGAGGTCTTCCGCGAGATCGCCCCGCGCGAGGCCCGTCACGCGGCCCTGGGTCTGGAAGGGCTTGCCCAGCTCGACAAGGCCGAGGCGCGCGCCGCCATCGCCTATTGGCAGCCGCGTGTCGCCGCCGGTTTCGGCGTCGCCGGGTCGCAACGCTATGAGACGCTGGCCCGCTTTGGCCTGCGCCACACCCCCAACGAGCAGTTGCTGGCCCGTTGGGAGGCGCAGGTGAAGGAAAACCTGGCCGAAGTCGGCCTCTGACACTGCCACAAGGGCGCGCGGGCCATCGGGCTTGCGCGCCTATTTCTGCGTGAACGAACATCAAGGAAACGCCCCCATGAACGCTCCGGCCTCTTCTCCGCGCCGTCTTGAAAGCTATGTCTGCGGCGAATGGGTCCGCGGCCAGAAAGAGGGTCAAACCCTGCTGGACGCCGCCACCGGCGAGCCGGTGGCCCAGATCGACTCGACCGGCATTGATTTCGCCGCCGTGCTGGACCATGGCCGCAAGGTGGCCAGCCCCAAGCTGCGGGCGATGTCCTTCCATGACCGCGCCGGGATGCTGAAGGCGCTGGGTCTGGCGCTGATGGAGCGCAAGGAAGAATTTTACGCCGAAAGTTTCCGCACCGGCGCCACCCGCCCCGATGGCTGGGTGGATATCGAGGGCGGCATCGGCACCATGCTGACCTTTGCCTCCAAGGGTCGGCGCGAGCTGCCCAATACCCGCGTCCTGACCGACGGTGAGGTCGAGGTCCTGTCGCGGGACGGCAGCTTTGTGGCCCAGCACATCCTGACGCCGCTGCAAGGCGTGGCGGTGCATATCAACGCCTTCAACTTCCCCGTCTGGGGGATGCTGGAAAAGATCGCCCCCACCCTGCTGGCGGGCGTACCCTGCATCGTCAAACCTGCCAGCCAGACCGCCTATCTGACCGAGCTGGTCACCCGCCGCATCATCGAGACCGGCATCCTGCCCGAGGGCGCGCTGCAACTGATCTGCGGCTCGGTCGGCAACTTGCTGGACCATGTGACCGAACAGGACGCCGTGACCTTCACCGGCTCGGCCGCGACGGGGCGCAAACTGAAGACCCACCCGGCGGTGATCGCCAATTCGGTGCGCTTCACCATGGAGGCCGACAGCCTCAACGCCTCGATCCTTGGCCCCGATGCCGGCCCCGGCACCGAGGAGTTCGACCTGTTCGTCAAGGAAGTCGCGCGCGAGATGACCACCAAGGCCGGGCAGAAATGCACCGCCATCCGCCGGGTGATCGCGCCGCGCGCCCATGTGGACGCGCTGGTGGCGGCGCTGGGCGAGCGTCTGGGCAAGACCGCGCTGGGTCTGCCGGATGCAGAAGGCACCCGCATGGGGCCGCTGGCCAGCCTCGATCAGCGCGACGAGGTCCGCGACCGGATCCGCGACCTGCAGGCCGTGGCCGAGATCGTCGCCGGCAACCCAGATGAGGTCCGCGTGGCCTCGGGCGATGCCGCGCGCGGCGCCTTCCTGAACCCGGTGCTGCTGTATGCGGACAAGCCCTTTGCCGCCGAGGCCGTGCATTCGGTCGAGGCGTTTGGCCCCGTGGCGACCGTGATGCCCTATGACGCGCCCGCCGAAGCGATCGAACTGGCGCAGATGGGCCGCGGCTCGCTGGTGTCTTCGGTCTTTACCAATGACCCCGAGGTCGCGCGTGAGATGGTTCTGGGCGCCGCCGCCTTCCATGGACGGATGCTGGTCGGCAACCGCGAGATGGCCAAATCCTCGACCGGGCACGGCTCGCCGCTGGCGCCGCTGGTCCATGGCGGCCCCGGCCGTGCGGGTGGTGGCGAAGAGATGGGGGGCATGCGCGGCGTCAAGCATTACATGCAGCGCACCGCCGTGCAGGGCAGCCCGCGCCTGCTGTCGGCCGTGACCGGCCGCTGGATCGCCGGCGCCCCGGTGCAGCATGACATCCACCCGTTCCGCAAGTCGCTGGCCGAGTTGAAGATCGGCGATCAGTTGATCACCGCCTCGCGTCAGGTCACGCTGGAGGATGTGGAGCATTTTGCCCATTTCACCGGCGACACCTTCTATGCCCACATGGACAGCGCGGCCGCCAAGGCCAACCCGTTCTTCGACGACCGCGTGGCCCATGGCTATCTGATCGCGTCCTTCGCGGCCGGCCTGTTTGTCGAACCCAATCCCGGTCCGGTTCTGGCGAACTATGGCGTGGACAACCTGCGCTTCCTGACGCCGGTCTATTTCGGCGACACGCTGCAAGTGCGCCTGACCTGCAAGGAGATCAACCCGCGCGCCAGCGCCGAACATGGCGAAGTGCGCTGGGATTGCCAGGTCACCAACCAGAACGGCGCGGTCGTGGCACAATATGACGTGCTGACCATGGTCGCCAAGCAATGGCCTGCCGCAACGCAAGCGGCCGAGTGATGGCCCGCGTCTACGCCTATGACGGGATTGTCCCGGTCATCGATCCCGCCGCCTTCGTGCATCCCGAGGCGGTGGTGATCGGCGACGTGATCGTGGGCGCCGGCGTCTATGTCGGTCCCTGCGCCGTGCTGCGCGGGGATTTCGGCCGGATCATCCTGCATCCCGGCTGCAATGTGCAGGAAACCTGCGTGATCCACTCCTTCCCCGGAAAGGACGTGGTGATCGAGGAGGCCGGCCATATCGGGCATGGTGCGGTGCTGCACGGCTGCCATATCGGCCGCAATGCCATGGTCGGCATGAATGCCGTGGTGATGGATGAGGCGGTGGTGGGCGAAAACACCATCATCGCCGCCATGGCCTTCGTGAAGGCGGGCGCAAGGATACCGGCCAACGCGCTGGCGGTCGGCTCGCCCGCCAAGGTCATCCGGGAATTGTCGGCGGAAGAAATCGCCTGGAAACGGCAGGGAACCGGCGTCTATCAGCGTCTGGCGCTGGAGGGCCTGGCCAAGATCACGCCAGCCGAGGCGTTGACGACGGCCGAACCAGACCGCAGACGCGCCGAGGCGCCCGTCTATGATCCGCTGGTCCTTGCTCGCGCCGGCTTTGGCGAGGGCTGAACGGGACGGGGAAAACGCGCGCGGGGTGTTCGTCCGGCGCCCTGCCCCTTATCTGACCGCCTTGATCCCCTCGAGGATCAGCGTGGTGGCCACATCGGCATAGTCCTGGCGGCTGATCCGGCCCCCGTCCTTGAACCACATGTACATCCAGTTCATCATGCCAAAAAGCGACATGGTGACCGGGGTCAGAAGCGGGCGCTCCTTGGTGTTCAGACCGGGGTTGATCTGGTCCAGCACAACGGCAAAGCGTTTCACGATGCCGCGTTCCAGCGCCATGATCTCGGCCTTCTGCGCGTCTGACAACGCCAACGCGGCGTTCAGCTGCACCTTGTGCTGATTGTCCGCCCCCCGATAGGCCTCAAGCACCGCGCCCACCAGTTTGCGCAGGCGCTTTTCCAGCGGCAGCGACGGATCGTCTGCCGCTTCGACAGCGGCATCCAGCTCTTCCAGATGGGTCTGGATGATCGCAAAGATCAGCGCGTCCTTGCTGGGATAGTAGTGATACAGCAGGGCCTTGGAGACCTGCGCCTGGCTGGCCACAGCCGCCATGGATGCCTTGTCCATCCCCTGCTCGGCAAAAACCGCCGCGGCATGATCGAGGATCACCCGCTGCTTCTCTTCGAAATCGACTGCCCGGGTCCGCGCCATCCTGAAAAGGTCTTTCCTTGTCTTTCCGTCAGTCCGGCGCGCCAGACGCGCGCCGGGGCCAGTTCTTAAAGGCCAAGTTTCGGCCTGTCACGGGTCTAATCGCCGCAGAGCGGTTACTCTTTCGGCCGGTTGTCGACGACCCGCTTGGCCTTGCCTTCCGACCGCGCGACCGTGTTCGGGTCGCAGACGGTGACGCGGGTTGTCACGCCCACGACCGACTTGATGTGATGCGCCAGTTCCTTGGCCGAGAAGGCGCGCGCGTCTTCGGTGGCCATGTCGGTGGTGCATTCGACATGGACGGTCATGTTGTCCATGCGGCCGCTGCGCGACAGCTCGATCTGGAAATGCGGGGCGAGGCCCTTGCATTTCAGGATCTGCTCTTCGATCTGGGTCGGGAACACGTTCACGCCGCGCAGGATGATCATGTCATCGCTGCGGCCGGTGATCTTTTCCATCCGCCGCATCGACCGCGCGGTGCCGGGCAGCAGGCGGGTGAGGTCGCGGGTGCGATAGCGCACCATCGGCAGACCTTCCTTGGTCAGCGTGGTGAACACCAGTTCGCCCAGTTGGCCGTCGGGCAGCACCTCGCCGGTCACCGGGTCGATGATCTCGGGGTAGAAGTGGTCTTCCCAGATATGCAGGCCGTCCTTGGTCTCGACGCATTCCTGCGCGACGCCCGGACCCATCACTTCCGACAGGCCATAAATGTCCACCGCATGCATGTCGAAGGCGTCTTCGATTTCCTTGCGCATAGAGTTGGTCCAGGGCTCGGCGCCGAAGATGCCCACTTTCAGCGAGGACTGACGCGGGTCCAGACCCTGACGGCGGAACTCGTCGAGGATCGACAGCATGTAGCTGGGGGTGACCATGATGATCTGCGGCTTGAAGTCATGCATCAGCGTGACCTGACGCTCGGTCATCCCGCCCGAGATCGGCACCACGGTGCAGCCCAGCCGCTCGGCCCCGTAATGGGCCCCCAGACCGCCGGTAAACAGGCCATAGCCATAGGCGTTGTGCAGCATGTCACCGGGGCGACCGCCGGCCGCGCGGATCGAGCGTGCGATCAGGTTGGCCCAGTTGTCGATATCGCCCGCGGTATAGCCCACCACGGTCGGCTTGCCGGTGGTGCCGGACGAGCCGTGGATGCGGACCAGTTTCGACTGCGGTACGGCAAACATCCCGAAGGGATAGGTGTCGCGCAGATCCTGCTTGGTGGTGAAGGGAAACTTGGAGATGTCGGCCAGCGACTTCAGCTCTTCCGGGTGAACGTCATGTTCGATGAAGCGTTTGCGGTAGAAGGGCGAATTTTCATAGGCATGGCGCAGCGAGCGTTTCATGCGGTGGAATTGCAGGGCCTCGATCTCGTCGCGCGCCGCGATTTCAATGGGGTCCAGGTCCTTGGGGTTCGGCGTCAGGTCCAGCATGGTATCCTCCCTCGTAAACGACGCTGCGGTCAGGCTTCGACCGGAATGTGGGTGCCCTTGACGGTGCGCGAATGGCCGCGAAATTCGGCCACATGCACGCCATCCTGATTGGTGATGCGGATGTCGTAGATGCCCGAGCGGCCCCGGCGCGACACTTCCCGCGCGGCGGCGGTCAGGCGGTCGCCGATCCGCACCGGATTGAGATAGCTGATCGAGCAATGCTGCCCGACCACCACATCGTTATGGCTGTTGCAGGCAAAGGCAAAGGCGCTGTCGGCCAGCGTGAAGATATATCCGCCATGGCAATTGCCATGACCATTCGACATCGCCTCGGTCATGGTCATCGACAGCGTGGCCTCGCCGGGGGCGACGTGATCCAGTGACATCCCCAGGCGCTGGCTGGCAGAATCGCCGTTCCACATCGCCTTGGCCGAGGCTTCGGCGATCTCTTGCGGGGTCATGGAAGACAGCGCCTTCATTTCCCCTTGAACTCCGGTTTGCGCTTGTCGAGGAAGGCCGAGACGCCTTCGGCATAGTCGGCGCTGCGGCCGGCGATGCGCTGGCAGTCGCGCTCCATGTCCAGTTGCTGGTCCAGCGTATTGGCGGCGGCGGCCTGGATCAGCCGCTTGGTCATGCCCAGACCCAGCGTGGCCCCGGCCGCAAGATTGCGGGCCATGGCCCCGGCTTCGTCCAGCAGCGCCGCATCCTCGACCGCTTTCCAGATCAGGCCCCAGTCGGCGGCCTTTTCGGCCGAAAGCGGCTCGGCGGTCATGGCCAGCGCCTTGGCGCGCGGCTCGCCCAGAATATGCGTCAGGCTCCAGGTGCCGCCGGCATCGGGCACAAGCCCCACCTTGGCAAAGGCCTGGATGAACTTGGCCGAGCGCGCGGCCATCACGATGTCGCAGGCCAGGGCGATATTGGCTCCGGCGCCTGCGGCCACACCGTTCACGGCGCAGATCACCGGCTTTTCCAGCGCGCGGATCAACCGCAGGCTGGGGTTGTAATAGGTTTCCAGCGTATGTCCCAGATCGGGCGCGGGCCCGCCCTTGCGCGGATCGCGGTCGCCCAGATCCTGGCCCGCGCAAAAGCCGCGCCCCGATCCCGTCAGCAGCACCGCGCGCACCGCCGCATCATCATGGGCACGCTGCAGCGCCGCACGGAAGGCGTGGTGCATTTCCTCGTTGAAGGAGTTAAGCTTGTCGGGGCGGTTGAGCGTGATCGTCAGCACACCGTCGGCCTGCGCCGACAAGACCGTCTGGTTGTCCATGTCAAATCTCCCTCGCCGCGCTCTGATGCGGCCCTCAAGATTCTTGTTGCATAGACCGACCGGTCGGTCAATATTAAAGCCATCGGGAGTGGAGCCCGACGGGAGGAATGAATGTCCGAGATGTTCTCGCGCCACCGCGCGCTTCTGGATGATGCGCTTACGGCACTGAAAGACCGCGGATTCTGGTCATCTTTCCCCGAGGTTCCCAGCGGCAAGATCTACGGCGAGACCGCCCGCGCCGATGGCGAGGCCGCCTTTGCCGCGCTGCAGGGCAAGCCGTTTGATCTGCCCGGCCACCCCGAATCGGCCCGCGTCGGCACCGAGGTTTCGCCCTTTGGCCCCGATCTGGCGATCACCTATCCTGCGGCCAACCCGGCTGCGCTGACGGCAGCCGCTGCGGCTGCTGCCCCCGCGCTGGCCGCTGCCGGCGCCGAGGCGCGCGTGGGCGCCTGTCTGGAAATCCTGACCCGTCTCAACAAGATCAGCTTCCTGCTGGGTTATGCGACGCAGCACACCACCGGTCAGGCCTTTGCCATGGCGTTTCAGGCCGGCGGCCCCCATGCACAGGACCGCGGGCTTGAGGCCGTGGCCATGGCCTGGGACGAGATGACCCGCTTCCCCACCTCGGCCCGCTGGGAAAAACCGCAGGGCAAGGCCGCGCCGATCGTGCTGGAAAAGCACTGGTCGCTGGTGCCGGCGGGCGTGGCGCTGACCATCGGCTGCAATACCTTCCCCACCTGGAACAGCTATCCCGGCCTGTTCGCCAGCCTCGCCACCGGCAACCCGGTGATCGTCAAGCCGCATCCTGCGGCGGTGCTGCCGCTGGCGCTGACCGTGCGCGTGGCGCGCGAAGTGCTGGTCGAGGCCGGCCTGCCCGCCGATTCGGTGCTGCTGGCGGTGGACGCGCCCGGGGCCGAAGTCACCAAACAACTGGCCACCGATCCCGCGGTGCGGCTGATCGACTATACCGGCTCGCGCACCTTCGGCGACTGGCTGCGGGATAACGCGCGCCAGGCGCAGTTGTTCACCGAGGAAACCGGCGTGAACAGCGTCGTGATCGCCGCCACCGACGACTTCGCCGGGATGTGCGCCAACCTGGCCTTCTCGCTTTCGCTCTATTCCGGGCAGATGTGCACCTCGCCGCAGAACATCTATGTGCCGGAGGGCGGGATCGACACCGATCAGGGCCACAAATCGGCCGATGACGTGGCGCAGGCCCTCGCCGCCGCCGTGGACGGGCTGCTGGACGATCCGGCCCGGGCCGCCGGCATTTGTGGCGCGATCGCCAATCCGGCAACGCTGGCGCGCACCGAAGGCGCGGCCGGCTTTGGCCGGGTAATCCGCGCCAGTGCCGCTGCGGGCGAAGGCCGCACCGCCTCGCCGCTGATCGTCGGCCTCGAGGCCGGCAATGCGGCCGCGCGGGCCGAATGTTTCGGCCCCACCGCCTTTGTGATCCCTACCGCCGACGCGGATGCGGGCATCGCGGCGGCGGCAGGTCTGGCCGCTGAACAGGGCGCGATCACCGCCGCCCTTTATGACACTGACGAAGCCCGGATCGGCCGCGCCATCTCCGCCTTTGCCCGCGCCGGCGTGAACCTGTCGATCAACCTGACCGGCAATATCTTCGTCAATCAGTCGGCGGCCTTCAGTGACTTCCACGTCACCGGCGCCAATCCGGCCGGCAATGCCAGCCTGACCGACACCGCCTTTGTTGCCAGCCGTTTCCGCCGCGTGATGTGGCGGCGGCCGGTTGCATGACCCCTTAACTATTCATCCGGTTCTCAGGGAGGAGACAAGAATGAAGAAGACTGTGACCACCACTACCGCGCTGAGCCTGCTGGCCGTCCTCGGCCTCGCCGGCGGCGCTGCGGCTGAAATCAAGCTCGGTGCCAGCATCTCGGCCACCGGCCCCGCCGCGTTTCTGGGCGACCCCGAAGCCAAGACCCTGGAAATGCTGGTGGAAGAGTTGAACGCCAAGGGCGGCATCAACGGCGAAGAGATCACGCTGGTCCTGTATGACGACGGCGGCGACCCGAACAAGGCGCGCACCTTTGCCACCCGTCTGGTCGAGGATGACGAAGTGGCGGCCATCATCGGCGGCACCACCACCGGCACCTCGATGTCGATCCTGGCCGTGGCCGAAGATGCCGAGATCCCGTTCATCTCGCTGGCCGGCGCCATCGACATCATCGACCCGGTGAAGCCCTTCACCTTCAAGACCCCGCACACCGACCGCATGGCCTGCCAGAAGATCTTCGAGGACATGCAGAAGCGCGGCTTCACCAAGATCGGCATGATCTCGGGCACCGACGGCTTTGGCGCCTCGATGCAGGCCCAGTGCAAGGCCGTGGTGGGTGATTATGGCATCGAGATCGTCGCCGACGAAACCTACGAGCCCAAAGACGCCGACATGACCGCCCAGCTGACCAAGATCAAGGGCACCGAGGGCGTGCAGGCCATCGTGAACCCCGGCTTTGGTCAGGGCCCCTCGATCGTGACCCGCAACTACAAGCAGCTGGCGATCGACCTGCCCTTCTACCAGTCGCACGGCGTGGCCTCGGACGGCTTCATCGAACTGGCCGGTGCCGATGCCGCCGAAGGCGTGCGCCTGCCGGGCACCGCGCTGCTGGTGGCCGACCTGCTGGCCGAGGGTGACGTGCAAAAAGCCCCCGTCACCGCCTACAAGGCGGCCTTCGAGGGCAAGTTCAACACCCCGGTCAGCACCTTTGGCGGCTATGCCCATGACGCGTTCATGATCATGACCGACGCCATCACCCGCGCCGGTTCCGCCGAACCGGCCGCGATCCGCGACGCGATCGAGGCGACCTCGGGTCTGGCCGGCACCACCGGCGTCTATACCTTCACCGCCGAGGACCACCTGGGCCTCGACCTGTCGGCCTTCCGCATGCTGGAAATCAAGGGCGGCAAGTGGACGCTGGTCGAGTGATCTCGTGACCCATCCGGCGCCTGGCCTCGTGCCGGGCGCCGACCCCTTTTGCGGCCGGAGACAATCATGTCGGAACTTCTGCAATTCCTGTTCTCGGGGATAACGGTTGGCGCAGTCTATGCGCTGGTCGCCCTCGGCTTCACGATCATCTACAACGCCTCCGACGTGGTGAACTTCGCGCAAGGCGAGTTTGTCATGCTGGGCGGCATGGTGACGTGGTTCGCCCATCAGGCGGGCCTGCCCCTGCCGCTGGCGGCGCTGATCGCCATCGCGGCGACCGCGGCGCTGGGCGTGGCGATCAACAAGCTGGCGATCGAGCCCGCCCGCGGCGCGCCGGTCGTGTCGTTGATCATCATCACCATCGGCATGTCGATCCTGATCCAGGGCGCGGCGCAGCTGGTGTTCGACAAGCAGATTCACAGCTTTCCGGCCTTTTCAGGAGATGCGCCGATCAGCATCGGTGGCGCGACGATCCTGCCACAAAGCCTTTGGGTGATTGGCGGCGCGCTGGTGGTGTTTGCGGGATTGTGGGTGTTCTTCACCCGCACGCTGCTGGGCCGTGCGGTGCTGGCGACCTCGAACAACCGGTTTGCCGCCCAACTTGTGTGGATCAACACCAATTTCGTGATGACGCTGTCCTTCGCCCTGTCGGCCGCCATTGGCGCGCTGGCGGGTGTGCTGGCCACGCCGATCACGCTGACCGCCTATAGCGTCGGTATCGGCTTTGCGCTGAAGGGCTTTGCCGGTGCGATGCTTGGTGGCATGGGCAACCCCAAAGGGGCGCTGGTCGGCGGCTTTGCGATCGGGCTGATCGAGGCGCTGACCGCCGGCTATATCTCCTCGCAATACAAGGACGCGGCGGCCTTTGTTGTCATCCTGGCGGTGCTGTTCCTGATGCCGCAGGGTCTGTTTGGCCGCAAATCGACGGATCGGGTGTGATGATGCGACTGACACCGAAACAGGCGACCCTTCTGGTGCTGGCGCTGCTGATCGGCCTGACACCGTTCTTCTTTCCCTCCGGCTATTACTACCGCGTGGGCGCGCTGATCTTCGTCAACGGCCTTGCCGTGACCGGGATCGTGATCCTGACCGGCTATGCCGGACAGATCAGCCTTGGCCATGCGGGCTTTGCCGGGATCGGCGCCTATGCCTGCGCGCTTGCCCCGGTGCATCTTGGCCTGCATCCGGCCTTTGCCGTGGTGCTGGGCGCGGTGATTTCGGCAGTGCTGGCCTATCTGGTCGGCCGGCCGATCCTGCGGCTCAAGGGCTATTATCTGGGCGTGGCCACGCTGGGCTTCGGCATCCTAGTGTCGATGGTCCTGAACAACGAGCGTGACCTGACCCGCGGCCCCGACGGCATCGACGTGCCCGATCTGGGCCTGCGCGACCTGTTGGGCGACATGGGCCTGAAACTGTCGAATGGCGAGTTCTGGTATTTCTTCTGCGG
>ERZ1645187.2890-NODE-2890-length-14794-cov-5.560689_pt1 | contig 14794 bp, 12 predicted proteins | sample MGYA00575352_ERZ1645187 | MGnify/ENA primary metagenome ERZ1645187 (study PRJEB40837, sample SAMN11349314) | freshwater sediment metagenome | isolation source: river sediment | host: Sediment | place: India: Wazaribad , New Delhi | collected 2017-02-21 ...
CCATCGACGAACGCCAGGCCGAACGCCAGCGTGTGCAGCCCGGCACCTATGTGTGCCTGGAGGTGGTGGACGACGGCGTGGGCATGGACGCGGCCACCGTCTCTCGCATCTTCGAGCCCTTCTTCACCACCAAGCAGGCCGGCAGTGGCACCGGCCTGGGCATGTCCATGGTGTACGGTTTTGTGCGCCAGTCGGGTGGCGCCATCCAGGTGAACAGCACGCCCGGGCAGGGCACCACCGTGTCGCTGTGCCTGCCTGCGATCGAGGTGCCCACCGACGTGCCGGCGCTCGATGACACCGATTTTGCGTCCGACCGCAGTCGCCGTGGGGTGGCGCTGCTGGTCGAGGATGATCCCGATGTGCGCCGTGTCGTGCGCCGCAGCCTGCTCGATCTGGGCTTTGCCGTCATCGAGGCCGCGCACGCGCAGGAGGCGCAGGCTATCCTTGCGCAGATGCCCGATATCAATCTGCTCCTGTCCGACATCATGATGCCCGGTGAGATGAACGGCGTAGGCTTGGCTCGCCTGGCGCGTTTGCAGCGACCTCAGATGCAGGTGTTGCTGATGAGCGGCTGTGCGCCCAGTGGGGACGAGCTCATGGACCTGCCCGTCTTGCCCAAGCCCTTCAGCACCCGCGATCTGGCGGCAGTCCTGGAAGGGCTGACCGCGTGAGCATGCCCCCGGCCCTGATTTACGTCATTGAAGACGAGCTCTCGATCGCCCGTCTGGTGCAATCCGTGCTCGTCGAATTCGGCTTCGAGGTGGAGTGTTTCCACACCGGCGCCAGCGCACTGAGCCGTCTGCCGGTCCGTCGTCCCGATCTGTGCATCATCGACTTGGGCCTGCCCGACATGGACGGCATCGACCTGGTGCGTCAGATCAGCCAGCAGTCTCCCTGTGGCCTCCTGATCCTCAGTGGTCGAGGGCACACCGCCGACCGCATCATGGGTCTGGAGTTGGGCGGAGATGACTATGTCACCAAGCCTTTCGAGCCGCGCGAACTGGTCGCCCGCGTGCGCAGCATCCTGCGTCGTCGCGGCCAGGTGCCGGGCGGTGGCCAAAGCGAGTCGCGGCGCGTGGCACGCTTTCTGAACTGGACGCTGGATTGCTCGGCCAACACCTTGCGCTCCGACGAGGGGGGCGAGCATGTGCTGGGCGTGGCCGAAGTGCAGGTGCTGCGCACCTTCCTGGAGCGTCCGCACCAGATCCTCACCCGTGAACAATTGGTCGGACGGCGTGGCTTATCTCCCCTGGATCGCAGCATTGACGTGAGGATTTCACGCCTGCGCCGCAAGATCGAAGATGACCCGCTCGACCCGCGTATCATCAAGACCGTCTACGGCGCCGGGTACGTTTTCTCGGCGACTGTCATCTGGGGTTAGGTGCCTGGCGGCACCCGCGCGATGAGAGGGTCTCCATGCGATCTGCCAAGAAAACTGTGAATGTCTCTGGACTTGCCGCTCGCTGCGGGATGGCCTTGGCGCTGGCGGGCGTGCTGTCTGCGTGCACCTCGCTGTCCTTGCCTTGGTCTGAGCCCACAGGGGGCAACCGCCCCGAAACGGTCTGGGCGGTCACGGCCAACCACGAACTCATCCACTTCAATGCGGGCCAGCCTGGCAAGCTGCTCAGTTCCCGTCCACTGCAAGGCCTGAGTGAGGGCGAGGTCATCGTTGGCATCGATTACCGTGTGGCCCGTGGGGTGCTGTATGCCCTCAGCAGTGCCGGGCGCCTGTACACACTCGATACCGTCCAGGCACGTTTGAACTGGGTGCCGGCTCCGCTGCTGTCCTTGTCACCGCAACAGGCCCACGGATTCGATTTCAATCCCACCGTCGACCGCATCCGCGTCATCAGCGAAGATGGGCGCAACATGCGTGTGCACCCCGATACGGGCGCGCTGGTCGATGGCGATCCTGCCCAAGCCGGTGTGCAGCCAGACGGTGCCCTGCGCTACGCCGACGCGACCGTTCGGCCGCGCGTGGCCGGCATGGCCTACACCTATAACACCCGAGATGACAAGTTGACCACCGGCTATGCCATCGACATGAGTCAAGGCACGCTGGTGACGTTGGGCAGCGCCGAGGGCGTCAGCCCTGTCGTGTCTCCCAATGGTGGCATGCTGTTCAAGGTGGGCGGCCTGGGCCTGGGGCCTTTGCGTGAGGTCTCCTTCGACATTTCGGACGTGCGCAACACCGCCTTGGCGGCCGTGGTCACGCAGGCCGAGGCCCGGACCCGCCTCTATCGCATTGATCTGCGCACGGGGCAGGCCTCCTTGCTGGGCACCGTGGGCCAGGGGCAATCCTTGCGAGGGGTGGCGATTGAGCCGTGAGGGTTGGATTGCTTGGGGGCTCGCCGCTTGTTTGAGTCTGGGCGTGGGCACCAGCGGTGCAGCCAGTTTGCAGGTCACAGTGGTGGACGAGCAAGGCCGTCCCGTACCCGATGCGGTGGTGTTCCTGGATTCGGTCCAGGCCAGTAAGGTCGTGCGTCCCATGGCGCAGGTCGACATGGCCCAGCAGAACAAGCGCTTTGTGCCCGATGTGCTTCTCGTCACACGGGGGACGCCGGTGGCCTTTCCCAACCGCGACACCGTGCGCCACCATGTGTACTCGTTCTCGCCCACCAAGCGGTTCGAGCTCAAGCTCTACGTCGGCACGCCTGCCCAGCCGGTGGTGTTCGACCAGCCAGGTGTGGCCGTGCTGGGGTGCAACATCCACGATCAGATGATTGCCTGGGTCGTGGTGGTGGACACGCCATACCGAGCCCAAGCCGACGCCGATGGCCGTGTCGTGCTGGACAACGTCCCGCCTGATGCCTACCAACTGCGCCTGTGGCACCAGCGTCTGCCCGTCGGGGCGGCTGCCCAGGCTCAGGCGCTGAGCATGACAGACAAGTCCCTGGCGCTGCGCGTTGTGCTCCGCAAGCTGGAGGCGCCATGACCGACATGGCTCGCTCGTACTGGCGAGACATGTCGCTGTCCACCCGCATCGTGCTGGTCATGCTCATCTTGCTGCTGGTCGTGCAGGCGGCAGGTGGTGCGGTCGTGCGGGCCGCTGTCGAGCAACTGGTGCGGCAAGGGGTGCGCACCGAACTGGAGGTTGGCGAGCGCGTCTGGCAACGTCTACTGGACTTGCGAGCACAGCGCTTGCAGGAGGCGTCGGTCGTGCTGGCCGCAGATTTCGGCTTCCGCTCGGCCATCGCCAGTGGCGATCAAGGCACCATTGCCTCGGCACTGGACAACAGCAGTGCCCGCATCGGCGCCACCTTGGCGGTGATGCTGTCGCCTGACTTCACGCAGTCCACTGTCAGTGAGGGTGCGCCACCGGTGCCCCACGAGGTGTTCCAGCACTTGGGCACACAGTTGGCTCGGGTGCCGCAAGGCGGGCGTTTGACCCGCATCGGGCCGCAGCCTTACCAGTTCGTCATGGTGCCTGTGAAGGCACCCGTGTTGATCGGCTGGGTGCTGATGGGTTTCCCGCTCGACCAACGGCTGGCCGAAGACTTTGTGCGCCTGTCCAATGTCCACATCGCCATCGTGTCCGAGCAGTCTGATCAGACCCTGGTGCCAGTCGTCTCGACCTTGCCACGGGTGCAGCAGGCCGCCCTGGTCGATGTGGTTCGTCAGCGCCTGTCGTCTGTCACGTTGGGCGAGGACATCTTCGCCGTGCGACAAGGCGCCATGGGCGCCACCGATGGCGCGATGCGCGCGATCTTCTTGCGCTCCATCTCTGAGGCAAGTGGGCCTTACCGGCAACTCCAGCTTCACCTGATCTTGATCACCTTGGGTGGTCTCTTGTTGTTCGCCGTGGGCAGTCACCTCGCCAGCCGACGTGTGACCCGTCCTCTCAAGGAGCTCACCGAGGTCACCGGGGTGTTGGAGCAGGGCCGCTTTGACATTGCCGTGCAAGGCACGCAGCGACACGACGAAGTGGGGCAGCTGGCCCGCGGTTTTGATCGCATGCGCACCAGCTTGGCCCAGCAGCATGAGCAGATCCTCAAGCTCGCCTACTGGGACCGTCTCACCGGCCTGCCCAACCGCGAGCAGTTCCGGGATCGCCTGGTGGCGGCACTCGATCAGGCAGGGCAAGGTCCCCTGGTGGTTCTCACCCTCAACCTGGATCGATTCAAACACGTCAACGAAGTGCTGGGCTATGCCTTTGGCGACGAGCTGCTCAAGGTGGTGGCCGCTCGCCTGCAGCAGCATGTGGGCACCGCAGCCGATCTGGTGGCGCGTGTGGGGGGCGACGAGTTCGTCATCCTGTTGACCCAGGCGGATGCCCAGGCCGCGCTGGCCGTGGCCGATCGCATCACCAGAGGTTTCGAGCACCCACTGGCGCTTGGGGAGCAGACGGTTGATCTCAGTGCCAGCATCGGTGCGGCCTGCTGGCCTGGCGATGGCGACGACGCCGACACCTTGATGAGCCGCTCCGAAGTCGCGATGCACGCTGCCAAGGCACGGACCACCGGCGTGGTGCTGTACGCCCCAGCGCTCGACTCGTCCAGCGCCCAGACCCTGTCTCTGCTGAGTGACCTGCGCCACGCACTGGCGCACGAGGAGTTGCGTTTGTACTTGCAGCCCAAGCTGCACACCGCTTCCGGGCAGATCAGTGCGGCCGAGGCTCTGGTGCGGTGGCAGCACCCTGAACGCGGACTCGTTCCCCCCATGGCCTTCATTCCGTTTGCCGAGCAAACCGGTTTCGTGCGCCAACTCACCTTGTGGGTGTTCGAGGAGGTGGCCCGTCAGTGGTCCAGTCTGCAAAGCGCCGAAGCCGGCCTGCGTGTGGCCATCAACCTGTCCACCCGAGATTTACTGGACCTGGATTTTCCGCAAAAGCTCAGCGCCATCATGGCGCGCCATGGTGTGCAGGCCGAGGCCTTTTGCCTGGAGATCACCGAGAGCGCGATCATGGACGACCCTCAGCGTGCCGAGAACACCCTCAACCGCTTGGCTGAGTTGGGCTTCAAGCTCTCCATTGACGACTTTGGCACCGGCTATTCGTCGCTGGCCTACCTCAAGCGTCTGCCGGTCAGCGAACTCAAGATCGACAAGTCTTTCGTGATGGGCATGGCAGACGACGACAGCGATGCCAAGATCGTCCGCTCGACCATTGACCTGGCCCACAACCTGGGCCTCAGTGTGGTGGCCGAAGGCGTGGAGACCGAAGCCATCTTGCAGCGTCTGCGCGATTGGCGGTGTGACGAAGCCCAGGGTTATTTGGTGAGCAAGCCCATGCCGGCGGCAGACTTCATCGCCTGGCGACAGCGTTGGCAGCGCCGTTGAGCGAGCCTGGTCAGAGTGGCTGACAAAATCCGTATACTGTATGAAAATACAGTGCATGAGCGATTGGACGCCACCCCCTGATGCCCGTCTGCGTGCCATCCCCCTCAAGGGCCGTGGCACGGCCACCCGTTGGGCGCATCGCTTTGCGGCGCAGGCGCGCGAGGCGGTCGCCGATGGTTGGGAGCGCGAGGAGGATGAGACGACTGCGCGCCCCACCCAGGTCACGCCCGAGCAGGCCCGCAGCATCCTGTCGGGCAACCAGTCTCCCGACATCCCCTTCACCTGGTCCATCAACCCCTACCGCGGATGCGAGCACGGCTGTATCTACTGCTATGCCCGTCCCCCCCACAGCGACCTCAACCTCTCGCCCGGGCTGGACTTCGAAACCCGTCTGGTCGCCAAGGTCAACGCCGCCGCCTTGCTGAGGCAGGAGTTGCAAAAACCCAGTCACGTGTGCAGCCCCATCAACATCGGCTCGGCCACCGATCCCTACCAGCCCATTGAACGTGAGTGGCGCATCACTCGCAGCGTGCTGGAGGTGCTGAACAGCTGCCAGCATCCCTACACCCTGATCACCAAGTCCAGCGGCGTCGAGCGCGACATCGACCTGCTGGCGCAAGCCGGTGCGCGCCAGCAGGCCTACGTGATGATCAGCCTGACCACGCTGGACGCAGCACTGTGCCGCAAGCTGGAGCCCCGTGCGGCGGCACCGTACCGCCGCTTGCAGACCATCCGGCGCCTGGCCGATGCCGGGGTTCCCGTCGGGGTCAACGTGGCCCCCATCATCCCTTTCCTCAACGAGCCCGAAATCGAGTCGCTCATCGAGGCCGCTGCGCAGGCTGGTGCGCAGTCCATCCACTACACCGTGCTGCGCCTGCCCTGGGAGGTCAAACCGCTGTTCGAAGAGTGGCTCGGCCACCATGCGCCCGACAAGGCCGCGCGCATCATGGCCCGCGTGCGTGAACTGCGCGGCGGCAAGGACTACGACGCTGACTTCAGATGGCGCATGAAAGGCGAGGGCGTCTGGTCGCAGTTGATCGCGCAACGTGTGCGCAAGGCCGTCGCGCGTCATGGGCTGGAACGGCGCCTGCCGGTGCTGGACGGCAGTGCGTTCAATCCGACCGCCTTGCGTCCGCCCTCTCCGCAACTGGGCCTGTTCTGAGTTCCCAACCCGGCTCGCCGAGGCCGAGCGGGTGATTGTTTGCCGGGCCATGCGCACCAGCAGAGCCGGGCGCGTCTAAAATCGACGCTTTCGTTTCTCTACCTAGACTCGACCATGTCCAAAACCGCCAAGCCCGTCAAGCCTGCCAAGGCTCCCAAGGCGGCACCTGCTGCCCAGCCGGTTGCTGCTCCTGCTGTTGCCTCCGACAAGGCCCAGAAGATCAAGAAGGTCGTGCTGGCCTACTCCGGCGGTCTGGACACGTCCATCATCCTGAAGTGGCTGCAAGACGAGTACAACTGCGAAGTGGTCACCTTCACCGCCGACATCGGCCAGGGTGAAGAGATCGAGCCCGCACGCGCCAAGGCCCTGAAGATGGGCATCAAGCCCGAGAACATCTTCATCGAAGACCTGCGCGAAGAGTTCGTGCGCGACTTCGTGTTCCCGATGTTCCGCGCCAACGCGCTGTACGAAGGCGAATACCTGCTGGGCACCTCCATCGCCCGTCCGCTGATCGCCAAGCGCCTGATCGAAATCGCCAAGAAGACCAAGGGCGACGCCATCTCGCACGGCGCCACCGGCAAGGGCAACGACCAGGTTCGTTTCGAACTGGGCGCCTACGCCCTGATGCCTGGCGTCAAGGTCATCGCCCCGTGGCGCGAGTGGGACCTGCTGTCGCGTGAAAAGCTGCTGGCCTATGCCGACAAGCACGGCATCCCGGTCGACTTCAAGAAGCGCAAGGGCGGAGCCCCCTACTCGATGGACGCCAACCTGCTGCACATCAGCTACGAAGGCGGCGTGCTGGAAGACCCGAACTTCGAGCCCGAAGCCAATATGTGGCGCCTGACGGTTTCGCCCGAGAAGGCTCCCAACAAGCCCGAAATCATCGAGCTGACCTACGCCAAGGGTGACGTCGTCGCCATCAACGGCGTGAAGATGTCGCCCGCCACCGTGCTGACCAAGCTGAACGAAATCGGCGGCAAGCATGGCATCGGCCGCCTCGACAAGGTCGAGAACCGCTACGTCGGCATGAAGAGCCGTGGCTGCTACGAAACCCCTGGCGGCACCATCTTGCTGACCGGTCACCGCGCCATCGAGTCCATCACCCTCGACCGCGAAGTGCTGGCGCTGAAGGATGACCTGATGCCGCGTTACGCCCGCATGGTCTACAACGGCTACTGGTTCAGCCCCGAGCGCGAACTGCTGCAAGGCCTGATCGACAAGAGCCAGGAAACCGTCAACGGCACCGTCAAGCTCAAGCTGTACAAGGGCACCATCATGTGCGTGGGCCGTGCCTCCGCCACCGACAGCCTGTTCGATCCCACCATCGCTACGTTTGACGATGACGGCGGCGCCTACAACCAGGCCGACGCTGCAGGCTTCATCAAACTCAACGCACTGCGCCTGCGCATCGGTGCCAACGTCAAGGCCAAGCGTGCCGGCGCCAGCCGTGCTGCCAAGCCGGCAGCGAAGCCTGCGGCTAAACCCGCTGCCAAGCCCGCAGCGAAGCCCGCTGCCAAGAAGGCGGTCGCCAAGCCTGCAGCCAAGAAGGCCGCTCAGTAACGCCCTTTGAAAGACCGGTGCCTGCGCACCGGTCTTTTGTCATTTTGGAGAGAGACACATGACCACCACCACCCTGGCCGGCACCGTCGCCACCCAAGCCAATGTCTACTTCGACGGCAAGTGCGTCTCGCACACCGTCACCCTCGCCGATGGCGTTCGCAAGTCCGTCGGCGTGATCCTGCCCGCCACGCTGACCTTCAACACCGGCGCGCCCGAAATCATGGAAACCGTTGCAGGCAAGGCCACCATCAAGCTGGCCGGCTCGGACGAATGGAAGACCTACGGCGCCGGCGAGAGCTTCAACGTGCCCGGCAATTCGTCTTTCGAGATCAAGGTCGAAGGCGAGCCCTACCACTACATCTGCCACTTCGGTTGATGCTTGCGGCGTGATGCGCCCATGAAAAAGCCGCTCTTTGGAGCGGCTTTTGCGTTCTGGGCCGCTGGTGCGCCCAGCATCCCTTGAGAGGCATCAAATCACCACGGGTTCTGGCTCCAGCCGGATGCCAAAGCGCCCGTACACACTCTCTTGAATCGCCCGTGCCAGCGTCACCACCTCGGCCCCATTGGCGCCGCCCCGGTTCACCAGCACCAGCGCCTGGCGCTCGTACACCCCGGCGCGGCCGATCGATTTGCCCTTCCAGCCACACGCGTCGATCAGCCAACCGGCCGCCAGCTTGAAGGTGCCATCCTCCAGCGGGTAGTGCACCACATGCGGGTCGCGTCCAATGATGTCGCGGCATTGCTCGGCCGTCACCACCGGGTTCTTGAAGAAGCTGCCCGAGTTGCCGATCACGGCGGGGTCCGGCAACTTGGCGCGGCGCACCTCGCACACCCAGTCGAAAATCTGTCGCGCATCCGGCGTCGTGATGCCCGTTTCGGCCATCTTGCGCTCCAGCTCCAAGTAGCCCAGCACCGGTTGCCACGGTCGCGGCAGGCGCAGGCGCACCGTGGTGATGACGCTCTTGCCCGCCAGGGCCTGCTTGAAGATGCTGTCGCGGTAGCCAAAGCGGCACTGCGCCGCCGTGAGCGTGACCGTGCGCCCGGTGATCAAGTCCACCGCGTCCAATGACTCGAAGCGGTCTTTCAACTCCACACCATAAGCGCCGATGTTTTGAACGGGCGAAGCGCCCACCGTGCCGGGAATCAGCGCCATGTTCTCCAGGCCGGGCAAACCGTTGTCCAGACACCAGGCCACTGTCTCGTGCCACGATTCGCCCGCACCCACCTCCACGATCCAGGCGTCGTCACGCGTTTCCAGCAGACGTCGGCCTTTGATCTCCATCTTCAGCACGCAGCGGTCCACGTCCTGCGTCAGCACCAGATTGCTGCCGCCACCGAGGATGAACTTGGGCGCCCGACCCAGCTCCGGGTCGTTGACCACGCGCTTCACATCGGCCTCGGAGTGCACATGCACCAGTGTCCGGGCGGTCGAAGGCAGGCCGAAAGTGTTGAACTCGCGCAGGCTCGCGCCGCGCTCCAGATCGAGCAAAGCAGAAGAAACTGGCGAAGAGTCGGCGGCAGACGGTGTGTGCATGGCAGAATTTTCGCAGACAAAGGAGAACCCATGCCCAGTTTTGACATCAAGCTCGATCCCAACCTGGAAGCCGTCGGCAACGCCGTCGACACCAGCAGCAAGGAAATCGGCACCCGTTTCGACTTCAAGGGCACCAGCGCCGCCGTCGAGTTCAACAAGAAGGACAAGCAGGTCATCGTGTTCGGTGACTCGGACTTCCAGATCGACCAGGTGCGCGACGTGCTTTACAACAAGCTCACCAAGCAAAAAGTCGACATCCGCTTCATGGACGTCGGCAAGGTTGAGAAGATCGGTGGCGACAAGGTCAAGCAGGTCCTCAAGATCAAGGCCGGCATCGAAGCCGAACTGGCCAAGAAGATCACCAAGCTGATCAAGGACAGCAAGCTCAAGGTCAACGCCAGCATCCAGGGCGAAGAAGTGCGCGTGCAAGGCGCCAAGCGCGACGACCTGCAGGCGGCCATGGCCCTGGTCAAGAAAGACATCGCCGACGCCCCGCTGTCCTTCGACAACTTCCGCGACTGAGTCCACACCATGCGACACGCCCATTCGATTCCTCAGATCCTGTTGGGCGTGAGCCTGAGCTTGTGTGCCTGTGCCGCGATGGCGCAAAGTGTGGCCATGACCGGCGGCATGGGCAGCAAGGCCCTGCTGGTCATCAACGGGGGCCAACCCAAGGCCTTGGCGGCCGGTGACACGCACCAGGGCGTGAAGGTCATCAGCGTGACGCCTGATCAGGCCGTGGTCGAGGTGGCAGGGCGGCGCCAGACTGTCACGCTCGGCGGCGCGCCAGTCAGCGTTGGGGGGCGTGGTGGCGCAGGCGGCGGCACCGAGATCGTGCTGACGGCAGGCCCGGGAGGGCATTTCGTCACGCAGGGCAGCATCAACGGGCGCGGCACGCAGTTTGTGGTCGACACCGGTGCGACCATGGTGTCCATGGGGGCGGCCGAAGCCCGCCGTCTGGGCATCAATTTCGAGACTGGGCAGCGCATGCAGGCCCACACCGCCAACGGCGTGACGACCGGTTATCGCATCAGCCTGTCGACCTTGCGCATTCAGGATGTCGAGGTTCACAACGTCGAGGCAGCGGTGATGCCCATGGGGATGCCCTACATTCTGTTGGGCAACAGCTTCCTCTCACGTTTTCAGATGAAGCAGGAAAACGGCACGATGACGCTCAAGCGTCGCTTCTGATCGCTCTCTTCACGAACGCGCGGGTCCCTGCGAGAGTCCATCGCGGTCGGAGTGGTAGCACAATGGCGGCCTCGCCCACTCGGGGCTGTCTCATTGCGTTCTCACACCATGGCCAAACGACCACGCCTGCCCGCCGGGCACAACACCCTCGATCAGATCCTGTTTGATCAGGGGTTTGGCGAACGCCGGGTGTGCGAGGGGCTCGTCCTCAACGGCCTGGTTCAGGTCAATGGTGAGGTGGTGGATGACCCGGATGCCGTGTTTCCCGAAGACCGTTTGTCCCTGAGCGTCGATGGCATGCCCTGGGTCACCCACGTCAAGGCGCTGATCATGCTGCACAAGCCGGCGGGCTACGAATGCTCGCTCAAGCCGGGTGCCTGGCCGGGGGTGCACAACCTGCTGCCGGTGCCGCTGCGTCGCCGGGGTCTCCAGCCCGTGGGGCGGCTCGATCAGGACACCACCGGCCTGTTGCTGCTGACCGATGATGGCCCCTTGCTGCACAAACTCACCTCACCCAAGCACCACGTGCCCAAGGTGTACGAGGTGACCTGCAAGCACCCGGTCACCTCGGCCATGTGCGAGAAGTTGCGCAAAGGTGTGGTGCTGGACGACGATCCGGCCCCCGTGCATGCGGATGCGGCCGAGCCGGTGGGAGAGGGCGAGACCTGCCATCTGCGTCTCACCTTGTTGCAAGGCAAATACCATCAGGTCAAGCGCATGGTTGCGGCCGTCAGCAACCGGGTCGAAGGACTGCACCGCAGCCAGATCGGCCGTCTGACGCTGCCCGACGACTTGGCGCCGGGGCAGTGGCGTTGGATCGAAGACCCGGCCATCGTGCTGCCCTGATCTGTTCGCCGGTTTTTTGACTCACTCGTGCGCCGAGGCGAGCAGCCGCAAGATCCTGCGGGGGCTCACAGAATGTTCTTGAAGTCCGTGTTCAGGTACTCGTCCTGCACGCTGGGCGCCTCCCAATCGCGCACCCATGCCACGAACGCATCGGGTGGCATGGGCCGGCTGATGAAGAAACCCTGCGCTTCATCGCAGTGCAGGCCCTCCAGCAGCTTCCAACTCTTGGCGGATTCCAGGCCTTCCGCCACCACACGCATGCCCAGGTTGTGCGCCAAGTCAATGACGGAGCGCACGATCTTGGCGTCGTTCAAGTCGTTTTGCATGTTCAGCACAAACGACTTGTCGATCTTCAACTCTTGAACCGGCAGTGTCTTCAGGTAAGCCAGTGAGGAATAGCCCGTCCCAAAATCGTCAATCGACAGTTGGAAGCCCAGCTCGCTCAAGCGACTCAAGATTTGTTGACCGTGAACCGGATCGTCCATCGTCGCACCCTCGGTGATCTCCAGCACGATGGCACTCGCTGGCACGTGGTGACGTGTCACGATCGCATGCAGGTGTTGGGGCAACTCACGGTCCATCAGATCTCTGGGAGACAGGTTCACGGCGATCTTCAGATCCAGTCCCGCTTGCAGCCATGCGCGCCAGATGGCCGATGCCTGATCCACGGCCCACAAGGTCAGCACCCGGATGAAGCCGGTCTGTTCGGCAAATGGAATGAAACGATCGGGTGTGATGAGACCGTGCTCAGGATGCTGCCAGCGGATCAAGGCCTCCGCGCCGAGCACCGTGTTCGTGGCCAGGCAAATCTTGGGCTGCAGGAACAACTTCAGTTCATGGCGGTTCACGGCCTGCTTCAGCTCTGTCAGCAAACTCAGTGACGCGGCCTGGTCCGGATCCATGTCTGGGCTGTAGACCATCACACTGCTCATCTTCTGGCGGGCCACATTCATGGCCATCTCGGCATGTGACAGCAATTCATCGGCAGTGCGGCCATCTTCCGGGAACAGCGTGACCCCGGCTTGGGCCATCAGATCAATGGCCTGACCATCCAGCTCGAAAGGCGTGTCCATGTTGCGCAGCAGGGCTTTGGCCAGTTGTGTGGCACTCACCTTGTCCGCGCGAGGGACCAGGCATGCAAACTGATTGCCGCCGATGCGTCCCAGCACATGGTGGACGTCCGGCAGGCTGGCCGTTAGGCGATGTGCCACCTTGCGCAGCAGGGCATCACCCGATGCCTGGCCCAGCACGGCGTTGACGTGTTTGAAGCGCTGAATGTCCAGGGTGATCAGGGCGCCACTGCGCTGTGCTTTGCGCGCCTCGGTGATTTGTTGCGCCAGCCGCATCTGGAAGAAAGCGCGGTTGGGCAAGTGGGTCAGGGTGTCACGGAAAGCCGTCTGGCGAATGTCTTTCTCTCGGTCATGACGGAACTGTGTGAGGCTCTCTATCATTTTGCCCAGCTGGTGCAACTCTGTCGGTCCTGCTGGGATGGGTACATCGGGCCATTCCTCTTGCGTGGCCCGGTGCGTCCAGCCGCTCAGGTCGAGCAAGCCGCGCCGCACCCTGGCACCTTGTTGCCACAGCAGCGCCCCGGCCAACGAGAAGCCCCCCAGCGTCACCAGTGCCAACTGCCAGCGCGCCCGCGCCCAGCCAGGATCGGCCACAGCGGGCCCGGTTCGCAGCCACACCACCGCTCGTCCTCCGGGCAGTGCCGGAGCGCTCACGGACAAGGCGGCATGCAGCCAGCCATCGGCCTCAAACTCAAGGGGGGCGCCATCGCTGCGGTGAGCCGTGAGCGTGCGGCGCTCAGTCAGGCTCAAGGCCTCGTAAGCCGAGGTCCATGCCTTGGCATCCCCGTGGCTGGGTTGCCAGGCGCCATCCACGCGTTCTTGCGCGAGCACTGCCACCTGAACCTGGGGCATCAGGTGCAAGGCGTGTTGCAAGCCAGACTGCAGCGCCTCTGGCGATGCATGCAGGACGGCCGCCTGTCCATGCGGCGGCTGCAGGCCGTTTGGCTGGAGCATGACGCGTGCGACCTGCACACTCTGCCGCAACTCTTCGCGTGCATGGCGCAAATCTGCGCCCGCCTGCTGCTGGCGCAGCACCAGCCACACCAGGCCAGACACGGCCACCGCCAGAATCACGATCGGCAGGACCAGCAAGGCAGGCAGCGGGAGAGCAAGGCGCTTGAAGGGCATGGAGGCGTGGGCAAGGCGCAGAAATAGGTTGACCTTCATTCTCGGACAGAAGGCGGATCGTCGAATCTGCTCCTGCAGAGAATCGTGCTGAAAATTGCGTTTCTGTCACGCTCAACCAGCATCGTCGACGTCTCGGTGCAGGCTGGCCGGATAATGCGCCCCATGCAGATCTTTCGTGGATTCCATCATGCAGCACTGGCGCCCGCCTGTGCGCTGACCATCGGTAATTTTGACGGTGTTCATCGTGGACACCAGGCGATGCTCGCCCTGTTGCGCAACGAGGCCCAACACCGAGGGCTACCCGCGACGGTCCTCACTTTCGAGCCGCACCCGCGCGATTACTTTGCCGCGCTGACGGGCAAGTCCGACCTGGCGCCCGCGCGCATCGCCACCTTGCGTGACAAGCTCTCTGAGCTGGAGCGCTGCGGCGTCGACCAGGTCGTGGTCCTGCCCTTTGACCAGCGCCTGGCCAGCCTCAGCCCCCAGGCCTTCATCGACGATGTGCTGGTGAACGGCCTGAAGGCCCGCTACGTGCTGGTGGGGGATGACTTCCGCTTTGGCGCCAAGCGCGCCGGCGACTACGATCTGCTCGATGCCGAGGGCAACCTCCAGGGCTTCGACGTCGCTCGCATGATGAGTTACGAGGTCCATGGTCTGCGCGTGTCCTCCTCGGTCGTCCGCGAAGCCTTGGCTGCCGGCGACATGACCCAGGTCGAGCGCCTGCTGGGCCGCCCCTACACCATCAGTGGCCACGTCATCCATGGCGCCAAGCTGGGCCGCAGCCTCGACTGCCGCACCCTCAATGTGCGCTTCGGGCACGAAAAGCCGGCCACCTCGGGCATCTTCGTCGTCCGCACCCATGGCCTGTCCGAGCAGCCCCTGGAAGGCGTCGCCAGCCTGGGCGTGCGCCCCACGGTGGAAGACGCCGGACGGGTGCTGCTGGAGGTCCATTGCTTTGAATGGCCCGCCGTCCTCGGCAAGGAAGGGGGCTACGGTAAAATCGTGCGCGTAGAGCTCTTGCACAAG
>ERZ1645187.2891-NODE-2891-length-14793-cov-5.630004_pt1 | contig 14793 bp, 12 predicted proteins | sample MGYA00575352_ERZ1645187 | MGnify/ENA primary metagenome ERZ1645187 (study PRJEB40837, sample SAMN11349314) | freshwater sediment metagenome | isolation source: river sediment | host: Sediment | place: India: Wazaribad , New Delhi | collected 2017-02-21 ...
GCCCTTTTTAAGTCTTCCAGCAAGCATGGTATGACCGACCCGATGTCCTCTCCCACGACCTCATCGGACCCTCAGAAGAACCGGCCGGAAGTGCCCTCGGCATTTCTGAAACTGGCCAGCGGTTTCTGGCGCGGTCGCAGCGCCAAGAAGGCCTGGCTCCTGAGCCTCGCTGTTGTGGCCGCGATGCTGGCCAATGTCGCGATCCAGGTGGCGAGCAACAGCTGGAACCGTACGTTCTTCGATGCACTCGAGAAAAAGAGTATCGCCGGACTGAGCACGGCGCTGTGGCAGCTTCCTTTGCTCGTTGCCGGTCTGGCGATCATCGTATCGGGTGTGGTTATCTCGCGCATGGCGCTTCAGGCGCAGTGGCGGGCATGGCTGACCGATCATATCGCGGGCTGGTGGGTCGCCGACCAGCGCTACTACAGGCTGGGGCTCATCGCGCCCGAGCAATCCGCGCCTGAATTCCGCATCGCGGATGATGTGCGTCTGGCGGTCGAACCGCTGGTGGAATTTGTGCTGGGGCTGGCCAGCGCGCTGCTCACCGCGGCGACCTTCGCGGCGATCCTGTGGCAGGTTGCAGGCGCATACCGCCTGACCATCGGCGGCTCGACGATTGAAATTCCGGCCTACATGGCGCTGGCGGCGGTGGTCTATGCCGTGATCGCCTCGACCGCAGCCTACTTCACCGGCCGTCCGCTGGTTGCGAAAGTTTCGGTGAAAAACGAGGCGGAAGCCCAGTTCCGGGCCGAAATGACCCGGCTGCGCGAGAACGCAGAAAGCGTCGCCCTGATCCGCGGTGATGCGGATGAACTGTCCTCCCTGCGTGCCAATTATGCCAATGTGCTGTCCGCCTGGATGCGCGTCGTGGGCCAGCAAGCCCGCATCGCACTGGTGCTCAATACCAACGGCGCACTGTTTCCGATCATTCCGTTGCTTCTGGCGACGCCCAAGTATCTCTCGGGTGCCCTGAGCCTCGGTGGCGTGGTGCAGGTTGTCGCCGCATTCAGCGCGGTTCAGGGTGCCCTGATCTGGTTTGTCGACAATTTTGTGCGCCTTGCCGAATGGTATGCCTCCGCCGCACGCGTGATCGAACTCACCCAGGCGCTTGAGGATCTTGACCTCGGCACGGTCATGGAGGAACAGCAGTCGATCAATTTCTCGGACAGCTCCGATGGAGCCATTCACCTGGACAAGCTGTCATTGGCGGATCGCGGCGGCCGCGTGGTGATCAATGAAGCATCGATCCGTATCGATGCCGGCGAGAAAGTCATTGTCACGGGGGAAAGCGGGTCCGGCAAGAGCACGCTGATCCGCGCCATCGCCGGGCTATGGCCATGGGGCTCGGGCGAAATCCGCCTGCCGCGCGACGTGCCGATCGCATTCGTGCCGCAGCGACCCTACCTGCCCGTCGGCACGCTGCGCGAGGTGCTGCTTTACCCGACAGGTGAGATGAAAGTGGAAGACGCAACGCTGGAAGCGGCGCTGAAGCGCTGCGGTCTTGCGGCTCTCGCCAAGCGCCTTGAAGAGCCCGATACGCGTTGGGACCAGATCCTCTCCGGCGGCGAACGGCAGAAAATCGCCTTCTGCCGCCTGCTGATCCAGAGGCCTTCCATCATCATCCTTGATGAATCCACGTCCGCGCTGGACGAAGACAGTCAACTCTCGCTGCTGACCCTGCTGCGCGAAGACCTCAGCTACGCAACGGTCGTCAGCGTCGGCCACCGACCGGGTATCGAGGATTTCCACGACCGCAAGATCGAGCTGAAAAAGCAGCAGGCGGGCGCTGAAGTGATCTCGCGCAGGCTGCCGATTTCCCTCTGGCATATGATGCGGCGCGCGATGCAGCAGTGATCGCCGGTGAGGGTCTTGCTTTGGCGATTGGTTCTGCCAGTGCTCAGGTCTTGAACTGCCAGTGCAAGACCTCTCCTTCGATATCCGCGCGCGGATGCGCCTGAAGCTGTAGGGAGAGGCCCTGCATGATCCGGCTGTTTGGCCGTCGCAGATGTGCGCCGGCATCCGAGCCGATGAGGAACGTCCACTGTCCGTGCTCTGCCGGCGTGACCGAAATCTCGACCCGTGTGCAGCCGGGGGAGCGCAGCGCAGCGATGACGCCCTCGACAATCGCCAACCCGAACGGAATGGACCGGTCGACTTCCAGTGTCGCGTCAATGTCCGCGGTCAGCGAAATCCATTGATGTTCAGCGCGTGCGACCGACGCGAGGCCTGAGACGATCTCCTCCGCCAGCGGACGCAGCGGGACAGGCTTCATGCCGCCGTCCGTGAGCCCTAACCGATAGGCAATCGCCAGAACCTGGACTCGAGCCTCCGTCTCCGTCAGATCGCCGTTCCTGTCCCGCCCGCCCACGCGCTGTGCAAGGGAGAGGTAACTCTGAATAACCTGAAGGCTGTTCTTCACCCTGTGATGAAGTTCGCGCATGAGGAAGCGGTTCTGCTCCAGCGACGACTGGAGGGCCGTTTCTCTCGCGTTTGCCTCGGTGACCATCGTATTGAACGCCTTGGCGACGCTCCGCAATTCACGCGGCATGGACTCCGAAACCGGCGCCAGATGCTCGCTTCTGGCGTTCTCGATACGCGCGCGCGCCGCGAGCTTGATGCCGAGAATCCAGCGCACGACGTCGCGTTGCAAGGCAATGGAATAGACGATGAAGAGGAACAGCGCGACGCCGAGCGGGGTCAGCGTCATGATCAGATACTGGAGCCATGCCTCGCCGGGCGCGCGCGATGAGAACCGCGCCACGATTTCGAGATCGGAGTCGGCCACGGGCAGAATTGCAAATTCTGCCGTTTCGCCATTGCGAGAGGTCGTGTCGCTCCGCGTATAGCCCGACACCGGGCCGAACGCCGCCGGGAGCCAGCCGCCGGCCGGATCATTCTCGCCGCGCTGGGCCAGAATTCGCCCTTCGCGGGTGACCAGTCCGACCGTCGCACCCTCCAGCGGCCCGATATCGAAGGTGGAATCGAGGATGTCGATATCGGCGATCAGCAATGCGCTGCCGCCCGGTTCCATTCCCTCGGGCATGGTGAGGTTGACAGTCAGAAGCCGCCGTCCGTTCAATTCGAGGGCATCATATCGGCTGGGCGCGAATGTCGCGCCGCTGAGGGTACGGAGCACCGGCCGGGCCGCTTGCGCGACGGCGACCGTATTCAGAACCTCTGTGCTGATTGCCGGATCAAGAGAAGCCATGCAGCGGCGGCCATCCTTCAATGACACCAGCATGGCCTTGTAGCCGCGGTTGGCGGCCACAGCCGCACGCACAAGGTTCGAACAGCGCGCCTCGTCGCCGTCCATCGTGCCAGCGCCCGCGAATGTGGCCAGCAGGGCGCGGGCTGATCCACGAAACCAGACTCGTGTCCGGGCGGCGAAATCATTGGCGATCTGGAGGCGCGCCGACTCGATGGCGGCGAGATTCTGCTGGTAGGCACCGGCCGAAAACAGAACGGACGCGAGCAGGATGGGCAGGATCAGAAGCAGGACAAGCCCGAGCAGTCGTGCGCGCACACCCGCGGACCGGACGAGAAATTTCATGAGTTCGCCACCGTGGAGCCCCCTTGCCTAATGACAGCCTCTGTGTGCCTGTCTCCGCCCAGATCGCCTGTGCCGGATATGCCGAGCAGATCCGCCAGACGCGCCCGCGCGCGGTTGACGCGGCTCTTGATGGTCCCCAGGGCGGTGCCGCAGACCGCCGCCGCCTCTTCGTAGGACAGGCCCGAGGCGCCGACCATGATCAGCGCTTCGCGCTGCTCCTCGGGCAATTGCGCCAGCGCCCTGCGAAAGTCCGAAAGGTCGATGGTGGCCTCCTGCCCGCCGGGCACGCTGAGCCGCTCTGCATGCGCTCCGTCGACATCCTGCACTTCTCTGGCGCGCCGCCGATAGAGCGAGAAATAGGTGTTTCGCAGAATGACGAACAGCCACGCACGCATGTTCGTGCCCGGCCGGAAACTCGCAGCCGCGCCCCAAGCCTTGAGAAGGGTGTCCTGCACCAGATCATCGGCGCCGTGCTGCGTACCACAGAGGGTTATCGCATATGCCCGGATACCGGGAAGTTCCGCCACCAGCGACTGTCGAAAACTCGGTGTCGACGAAGGGGGAGCGTCGGACCTTGCATCATTCGCCAAGGGATTTCTCCTTCGCTTCCAATTCCGCCAGCAGTACGAGGAACTGGTCTGGAACAGGTGCGGCAACCAGATCGTCGTAATGTTGCTGCAGCATCCTGCCGAGCTTCTCCTGGACGCGGGGTTCAAGTTGCGCGGCGGCGTCACCGTGGCGGTCAGCCTTTGCAGGGCCTTCCTCTGGCTTGGTCATGGGCTATTCCTTTCGGGGTCCGGACCCCGTTTCGTGATTACTGGCCATGCTGATCAGGCATTGTCTAACCGAGTAGAACGCGGACCAAACCAACCGGTTCCATTCTTTTGAAAAAATAAATTCCTTGCATTGATTGGCCAGTGCCAAGTTATCTTGCCGCGAGGTCTTCAGAGGAATTGACATGCCACTTGCCCGAGAAATCGCACCGCAACTCCCTTATCTGCGCCGGTTTGCGCGCGCCCTGAATGGAACACAGGCGAGTGGAGATGCATTTGTTGCTGCAACGCTTGAGACGCTGATCGCTGATCCCACCGCCTTTCCGCGCGATCTGCCGGTGCGTCAGGCGCTCTACCGCGTGTTTCTCAAGCTCTGGTCCAGCACGGCACGGACGGATCGTTCCGGTCGCGGCAATGATGCGATTGAACGCAATCTCGAGGCACTCACGCCTTTGCCACGCCAGACGTTTCTGCTGCGCACTGTCGAAGGCTTCAGCATCGAAGAGGTGGCGGCCATCCTCGCTGTAACTCCGCCGGAGGTGGCCTCCCTGATTGATCAGGCGGGACGCGAAATCGCCGAGCAGGTCGCAACAGAAGTTCTCATCATTGAGGACGAGCCGATCATCGCCCTCGACATCGAGGGCATGGTGCAGGATCTCGGCCATGAGGTCACCGGCATCGCCCGGACCCACACGGAAGCGATTGATCTGGTGCGCGCCCGCCGCCCCGGTCTGGTGCTTGCGGATATCCAGCTTGCCGACGGCAGTTCCGGCCTTGATGCGGTCAATGAAATCCTGAAGGGCGTGAACGTGCCTGTCATTTTCATCACCGCCTATCCCGAGCGCCTGTTGACCGGCAGCAAGCCGGAGCCGGCCTTCCTGATCACCAAGCCATTCCAGCCGGATGCGGTCAAGGCGGCGATCAGCCAGGCCCTGTTCTTCGATCGCCGGGCGGGCGGCGCCGTCAGCTGAAGGCAATCCCCGGCTCAGGTGACGGGCGAGCTGAGCGGGAACCTCAGTCGAAGGTGAAGGTGGCGGGGCGTCAGGCTGCGCTCCGACGAGCCGGCGAGCTGCCCCTCGGCCATCAGCGTGATCAGGCGCGAGCCAAATCCGGCGCCGGACCCCGCCGCCCTGTCGCCGGGGAGTTCTTCCGTCCAGTCAAGTTCGACGCGCTGTCGATCTCCGTCAGGCGTGATTTTCCAGGTTACGTTCAGCGCCCGATCCCCCGCGATCGCGCCGTATTTGAGCGAATTCGTCGTCAGCTCGTGAAAGATCAACGCAAGCGCCTGCGATTGCTGCGAATCCAGCACGACCTCGGGGCCGTTGATCGAGATCCCCGCATTGGCCTTTCTCCAGTTCCCGATTTCACCACTGAGCAACAGCTCGATGGTCTGGCCTGCGCCATTTCTCGAAATCAGCACATCCTGCGCCCGCGCCAGTGCATTCATGCGCTGCTCGAAAACCTCTACCAGGGATTGCCTATCCGATGTCTCGCGCACGCTGAGGCGAAACAGCGCCAGCTTCCGGGCGATGGAGTTCTTGATGCGGTGCTGCATCTCGCCAAGCAGGACATCGTTGGCCTCGACGCGCGCGATCGATTCCTTGGTGAGGCGATCAATCATGTCCAGTTCACGAAAGTGCGCCCGCGCCACCGAGCCGAACAGGAATGACCCGACGAGGCCGAGCAGCAGAACGTAAAGACCCGGATCCTGCAGGATGCCCAGAGACTTGGTCTCGGAAATGTTGATCCGCCACTGGCGCCCGCCCACGCCGGCCATGACCTGAACCGTCATGGCGCCGGCCGGAGCAGCGCGCGATCCGACAAGTGGAAGCCCACCCTCCGCCATGTCCAGAACAGCAACTTCGACGTCGAGCGCGGGTGGATTGGACAGCACCCTGCGCACGAGATCGCCGACGCGCACCGGCGCATAGACAAACCCCATGATGGCGCCACTCTCCGCGCCGGGGAGGGGCGCAACACCCTCGTCGTGGAAAATCGGGAGATACAACAGAACACCCCACTGCGGGGCGTCGGCATCCTCCTGCACAAGGCGGACCGGCGCGGAAACCGCCAAACGCCGCGAGGCGGCCGCGCGCTGCATGGCATCGCGACGCACCGGTTCGGAGAACATATCGTAGCTTATGGCGCGCTTGTTGCGCTCGTCCTGCGGCTCCAGCAGAACGATGGGATAGCGCAAGGACTGGTCCGTCGCCGGCCAGGGCGCCGGGGCATCGGCATAATTGCGGGCCGCGATCTGCCTTGCGATGTCCGTTGACGGGGTGGCGACGCCGAGCGCCAGGCCGATCCCCTGCAGGTTGTTGATGCCGGTCGAGAACGGCAGCGCATTCAGGAAACTCACGAGCTTCATGCGCGGAATCATCGCGCCTTCCGCAAGGAAAAGGCCCTTGACCGCGCCAAGAACGGTTTCGTGCGCTTCGATCTGTTTCTGGATCCGGTCGCCGGCCGCCAGCAGCGGCTGCGAACGCGAGTCGACGTGCTTCAAATGAATGAGGTAGGCGATCACGCACGCTGTGACGAGGGCCATAAGCGACGCGATCACCGGAACAATCGAGCGCAACAGACGCTCGCGCTTGGGCGGCACCGGGCCAGGATTTGGATCAACGCGGCTGTTCATACCACCTCGGTGCACAGCACCCCAAACTCACCGTCGACTTGGCCGTGCAAAGCAATACGTTCCTCGGGCGCGTCTGCATCTGGACACTGCTGCCGTTCCGGCCATGGCACAGCCCCGCCACGCAATGATTGAGACACAGCAGACTGGCTTTCGCACATACCAGTACAGTTGCTGTCGAATTTTATTCCAAAGGAATGGAACTGTTCGTCCCGTCATCTGTTGTACCCGCAGCGGAACACGATGTCGATACAACCGCACCAACAACGGAGCAGTACAATGGGCAGTGCAATGAAGGGTGGAGTTCTTTGGCTGATGGGTGTGCCGGTGATCGGCATCATCGCAGCCTGGGGGCTCGGCTGGATCTAGCGCCGGGATATCGGCTCACACTCCGCCCCCGTAGGAATGAGCTCGATCCTCGACGGCGTCAGGCAACCGCAGTCAAGGCCTTGCCGGACCAGCCCCGCCGGGCGCGCAACTCCTGTTTCCCCGTGCCGGATGCCGGGCAAATGCCAGAAGCACTTTCCCCTGTTCTCTCGAAGGAATTCCCCGTGACCAAGGCCAAATCGGCGACAACGCAGGCCACCCGCATCGACATCACCAAGGCCAAGCGCAAGCAGGTCAGCGACTTGCTGAATCAGCTTCTGGCTGACTGTGCCGATCTTGCGATGCGAACCAAGCATGCGCATTGGAACGTCACCGGTGCGCATTTCATCGGTCTCCACAAGTATTTCGACGAGCTGTATGAAGTGATCGGCAAACACTCCGATGAGATCGCCGAGCGCGCCGCTGCGCTGGGCGGGTTTGTCACCGGTCGGCTGTCCGATGCGGCGAAAAACACGCGGCTCAAGGAGTTCCCGGTTGAAGCCCGTGAAGGGCTTCAGGTTGTCTGTGTCCTGGCGGATTCCGTCGGCCAGTTCTCGAACGCGGTCCGCGAGGCGATCGATCAGACCGAAGAACTGGAGGACATGGTGACCTCCGACATATTGAACGGCATTTCCGGGAGCCTCGACAAGCACCTCTGGTTCCTTGAGGCGCATCTGCGATAACCGGAAAAAGCCGGAATCTCTCCGGGCATCGGCTTTTTGGTCCCCATCGCTCAAGTAAGCCGCACAACCCATCGCGACGTGCCCGGGACGGGCAGTCACCGGACCCGGGCAGCCGGCAAGTTTGAACCGCTGCCATCGCCGGAACAGGCGGCCGGGCAGGTAATGCCATGCAATTTGAGCCGCAGGCAGATATTGAGTTTCCGCATATTCCTTGTTGTTTTCCCTGTTTGCAGGGAAACCGGGCGCCAGACCGGTTTCATGTGGACGGCATCCGGCACCAGCCACTCTCATGCAAACCGATGATTTTCCGGATTTGGCGGAGAAGTCTGGCGAATTCCGGAGCTTGGGCAGGCGGTCCTCTCACAGAGACCTGACACCCCAGAATTTCAGGTGCCTTTCAGGGCCAAATTCAGGGCAATTCTCAACCCCCAGGTGGTCATTTTCCGAGTGCAGCCGCTCCGCCAACCGGAGAGCGGTTCGAATTTCCGCAAAGATCGGTTCGAATGTCAGGAATCGCCCCCTATTCCGGTCATTTGTGTCGTTTCGAGGGTTTCCCATAATTGGCCGTTTCCATCCCGTTGCAAAAGGCAGGAATAGGAAGGTCAAGGGGGCTGGCAGGTTACGGGCAACTGCGCTCAGAAGGCCGACATTTGAGCGCTTGGCAATGGGCCAAAAACTGCATGGCCGAAGCACCGACGATCACACGGTATGTGCTTCTTAAGTCCGCAGATCGACTGACTAACGATGTGTCAATGTCGATCAGGTAACGTCCACCGATGAAGTCGGCGCAGGGCAGACACCCCGCTCATGCAGCAGGTCTTTCACCTTACGCAATGACTGCGGGTAGCGTACATGCATCATCACCGCGAAGCAGATGATCTCGGGGCCTGTCTTGAAATACCGGAATTCGATCTGCTACGCTCTGCCGAGAAGCCGTAACGCCTCTCCGTGAAGCTCAGGCGTTGCAGCCGCCAGCACGCGCGATCCGCTATCGAGTGACAAAGCGCGGCCTTTCCAGTCGGTGACCACACCGCCGGCACCTTCGATAATCGGGCGGAAAGGGGCGAAATCGTAGACTTGAAAACTCGAATCGCACGCAAGGTCTGTCCGGCCTGCTGCGAGGCGGCCATAGCTCAGCGCCGCCCCTCCATAGATGCGCCAGCGCGTGGTCTGGCGCAGCGCCTCCAGTACAGGACGTTCGGCCTCGGTATAGAAATCCGGGCTGCTGGTGGACATGATTGCGTTGCGGAGGGTCAGGGTGCCGCTGGTGCGGCACGCAGCACCATTGCAGGTCGTTGCGCGCCCCTCACAGCCAATCCAGCGCTCGCCAATTGCGGGGAAATCCATCACACCGAGCACGGGAACGCCCCCGCGCGCCAGCGCGATGAGCGTTGCATAGACCGGTATCCCCGCGATGAACTGGGCCGTGCCATCAATGGGATCGAGAATCCATTGCCAATCCGCGCCGGACTGCTCGCGACCGAATTCCTCGCCCCAGATGCCATGCTGCGGAAATCGGTCGGCAATGCGTTCCCTCAGGCGCAGCTCGATGGCCCGGTCCGTTGCAGTGACGAAGGTGCGATCGGGCTTGAGTTCGGTCGCCCCTTTTTCGGATGTGGCCGCGCGAAGCATCGCGCGGCTCTCATCGGCGAATTCCGAAGCCGCTGCGAAACAATCCTCGAGTTCGGGCATCGCTTACTTCGGCGCGCCCGCTGCAGCCGTCCATTCCGCAAGGAAGGCCGTGCGCTGCTTGGCGGCTTCCGCCTCGTCGATCGGCGCGACCTTGATCGTGTTGAGGTTGGGCAGCTTCACGAATTTGGGAACATCGATATCGGTGCGGCTGGGACGGCGGAACGCCGCTTCCAGCAGCGCGATCTGCGCTTCCGTCGAGAGAAGCAGGTCATAGACCTTTCGAGCCGCATCGCCTGCTGGCGCGTTCTTGATCAGGACCAGACTTTCCGGGCTCGTGAAGGTGCCATCCTCGGGGTAAAGCAGTTCGATCTCCTTCTGCCCGCCCGCGACATACGCATAGGCATTGGATTCGAAGGTCAGTCCGATCGCGTATTCGCCTTGCGCCACGGCGCGCAGAACGGTCGCCGCCGCGCTGGTGACGGTGACATTCGCCGCCAGTTTCTTCAGCCCGTCGGAGCCAAACAGTGTCTTCACGCCCCAGATGATGGTGTAGGCGGTCGATGAGTTGGCGGGATCGGCGATGATGATCTTGCCCTTCCATTTCGGGTCCAGCAGATCCGTCCATGTCTTGGGCTTGGCATTGCCGCCGAGCTGGCTCGTGTTCAGCATCGCGACCACGACATGGATGTTGGACGCCGTCCACAGATTGCCAGGCTCCATGAGGTCGGCGGGAATGGCGTTTGCGTTCGGTGACTTGTAGGGCTCGTAGAGACTCTTGAAGGCGCCGAGTGTGTTCGGACTGGAACTCCAGAAAACATCGGCTTGCGTCTTGCCGGCTTCCGCTTCAATGCGGCGCAGAAGCTGGCCGCTGCCACCGGTGATGGTGCTGATCTTCACTTTCGGCAACATGGTCGCCGCAGTGTCGGTCACGGCCTGCACCGCTTGCTGGTTGTTCGAGGTGTAGATCACCACGTTGCCGGCGATCTGGCTCTGCTGGGAGAAGGCGGGAGCGGCAACAGCGCCGGCGAGTGTAGCGAGAGCGGTGCGACGCGTGACAGTCATGGGGAGCTTCCTCGGCCTTGTCCTGTTAATCTTAACGAAGAATAGCCGGTTGTCCTCGGACCGCAATCACTTAGCCCCGAAAATATCGAGCCGGAACAGCGTGGTCGCGATGATGATCGGAACAAGGATGATCGAGACCAGAACGAGGCCGTAGGCTGAGGCCTGTGCCATCAGGCCGGAATCAATCAGCCGGAAGATCTGGATCGGCAAGGTTTCCCGGCCACCGGAATAGACCACGATGGATGCAGAGAGCTCGGCAACGGTCGTCGTCCAGACCAGGACGCCTGCTGCTGCAATGGCGGGGACCATCAACGGCAGGACCACCGCCACGAAGCTCCGCAGGGGTGGCACGCCAAGGCTGATCGAGGCCTCCTCGATTGAATTCGGAATGTTGTAAAGCGTCGAGGAGGCGTTGCGGACACCAAAGGGCAAGCGACGGATGAGATAAGCCAGGACGATGATCGCCGCCGTGCCGGTCAGCGACAGCCAGCCCTGATTGAACGACATCACAAGTCCAATCCCGATGACCGTGCCGGACAAGGCCAATGGCAGGGCCGCGAGATAGTCGATCGCTGGTGTCAGGATGTTCCGCTTCTTCACGAGCAGGTAGCTCACGCCCGTTGAAAAGATCAGGCTCAAGGCCGTGGCCACGCCGGCATAGATCAGCGTGTTGATGATTGGATCGGGCGCGTTGATCAGCACGCGCTCGACATTGGCGGTTGTCCACTCGCCCCAGCGCATCACGGGGCCTCGCGCACGGGTGAAGGCACCCGCAATGACACTCGCCAGCGGAAGGAGCGAAATAAGCACCACAACGGTCGCTGCGCCTGCCAGCGCGAGCGCCTGCGCACCGCGGATATCCACCGGCTTGGCGCCTCGTCCGAGAGTGATTTCGTAGCGCCCGCGCGAGAGGATGAAGCGCTGGAGGAAAAGGGCCAGCGCGACAATGCCGATCGAGACCGAGGCCAGCGTTGATTGCATGACGGGATCGTTGCCGATCTCGGAGACAAAGGTCTGGTAGGTGATGACCGAAAGCAGCTCCACCTTGTGCCCGAGGATGGTCGCCACGGCGAAGTTGCCGACAACCAGCGTAAAGACCAGCAGGGCGCTGGCCAGGATCGCCGGCAGCACCACCGGCAGCATCACATCGAGCCGCGCCTTGCCGGGTGCGGCGCCGAGGCTCTGCGCCGCCTGCTCAAGCTGGTGATCGAACCCGCGGATGGCGGCCAGCGTGCCCATGTAGATGTAGGTGTAGTAGATGAAGGTCATCACGATGATCAGGCCCGGCCAGCCGTAGAAGCTGGGAAGCGGGATGCCCCACTCCCCCAGCGCGCGGGTGATCAGCCCGTTGTTGCCGAGCATCATCAGCCAGGTCTGGGCGGCGATCACCTCGGGCACGATCAGCGTCGTCAGCGGCAGGACGGCGATCAGCGCCTTGCCGGGGAAGCGGAAGCGCGCCGTGACATAGGCCAGCGGAACGCCGATCAATGTGGTTGTCAGCGTGACCACAAGACCGAGTACCACAGTATTTCCGACGGCGCGCAGGTACTTGGGCTCTGCAAAAAGCACCTGCCATCCACTGCGCCCATCCACGCGGGCTGCACCGAAGCTCGAGGTCAGCACATTGATGAGCGGATAGAGGATGAACACGCCGAGCACCACCAGCGCTGCCAGCGACAGCAAGAACCAGATGCCGCCGTCGAACGGTCGGCGGCTCATCGTGGCACCACCAGGGTGAGCGCCTTGTCGAGCACGACCCGAACCGCCGCGCCCTCCTGAATGCTGCCATGGTCCAGCCCCGTCCGCTCCACGGACAGCACGGGGCCATCTGATCCAAACCGAACTTTGTAATGCGTTCGGCTGCCGAGGTACTGGCGGCGGAGGACGGTTCCGGGGATCCCGCTTCCAGTGTCAGGCGCATGCAATTGGACGTCTTCCTGCCTTGCAAGCACCTTGGCAGGGCCTGCCGGGATGTCGGTCACGGCTCGCGCCACAATCCGCGCACCGGCCAGTTGCACCTCGACATCAGCTCCCTTGCTGGCATGGGCCTGTATGGTGGCCGCGATCACATTGGCCGCTCCCACAAAATCGGCCACATAGGCTGAAACCGGCGTGGAATAGATGTCGACCGGCGTACCCATCTGTTCAATCTGGCCGGCCCGCATTAGGCCGATTGCATCGGACAGCGCGAGCGCTTCCTCCTGATCGTGAGTGACGAAGACGGTCGTGATTGCCGCTTCCTTCTGGAGGTCGCGAATGGTTTCACGCACCTGCACGCGCAGTTTGGCGTCAAGGTTGGAGAGCGGCTCATCCATCAGCAGCACTTGCGGCGCGATGACCAGCGCACGGGCAAGCGCGACGCGTTGGCGCTGACCACCGGAAAGCTCAGCCGGACGACGGCCTTCGAATCCGGATAGACCGACCCGTTCAAGGTATTCGACGGTTCGGGCGCGGATGGTGGTCTCGTCCTGTTTCCTCGCACGAAGGCCATAGGCCACGTTGTCGAAAACGGTCTTGTCCGGGAACAATGCATAGTCTTGAAAAACCATGCCTATATCGCGCTTGTGCGCCGGCCGCAGCGTCACATCGGTGTTGCCGAAATGGATTTTTCCTCCGTCAACCGGAAGAAAGCCGGCAAGCATGCGGAGCAATGTGGTTTTCCCGCAGCCGGAAGGCCCAAGAAGCGTGAAGAACGCGCCATCCCTGATCGTCAGCGACAGGTTATCGATGATCCGGTTGCCCGCATAGGAAACGGATACACTGTCGATTGAAATTCCACCCAAACTGATGCGCCTCCTGCCTCTTCAGGAGGCGACCACAAACAAACACTTTGGTCAATGAAACACGCGTGGTTGCGCGTGCTCGCGCGCCTCTCCTGGGGCGAAATCAGATTGCGCCGGACACACACTTCAGCAACAGGGGGGGGGAGCAGGCTCCTCAGTTATGAATGCGTAGCAACGGCAGCCTTTTGCCCATGCGGCCAAAGTCCGGATGGGTCAGCTGCATTCCCGCACCCCGCCCATCCGCTGTCGGCCCCCTTGCCTAGGATAGGCATCGCCTACGCCGCACATCTTCTCGGATCAATTCTGCCATCCGCTGCGACAACGCTTCCCTGTCCTCCCCAGTCCATCGGAAGCTCAGCAGTTATCGTTACAACAATCGCACAGTACCGGGTTTGGAAGATGGGGCGCGGACGGTATCGAGCCGGATCACGGCAAGAACCGTGGAATTTCCGGCATCGCTGCCAGCAGCGTGCGGGTATAGTCGCTGCGCGGCGCATTGAAGACCTCGGCTGTCGCGCCTTCCTCGACGATCTCGCCCCGGTAGATCAGCGCCACGCGATCACACACATAGCGAATGACCGACAGATCGTGGCTGATGAAGAGATAGGTGAGACCGAGGCGCGACTGGAGATCGCACAACAGGTTCAGCACCTGCGCCTGAACGGAGACATCGAGGGCGGAGGTCGGCTCGTCGAGCAGGATAAGCTGTGGATTGGTGGCAAGCGCACGCGCGATGCCAATGCGCTGGCGCTGCCCGCCGGAAAACTCGTGCGGATAGCGATGCAGATGATGCGGGCCAAGGCCGACAAGGCCGAGCAGTTCGGCGGCCCGCTCCGTCCGCTGCCGCGCGCCGAGACCCAGAACCTCCCTGTGGATCACCATCGGCTCGGTCACGATGTCATGGACCGACATGCGTGGATTGAGCGAGGCATAGGGATCCTGAAACACGATCTGGATACGGGCGCGCATCGCGCGGAGCGCGGCCGGGCTGAGTGTCGCAAGATCCTGACCTTCGAACAGGATATGTCCTTCTGTCGGGACATCGAGCCTGAGAATGCAGCGTGTGAGCGTGGTCTTGCCGGAACCGGATTCGCCGACCAGCCCGACGCACTCGCCCTTGCCGACATGCAGCGACACAGTCCTGAGCGCCTGCACGCTCTGCTGCCCTCCGGCAAAAAGCCGCCGCTGGGGCGCAAAAACCTTGCTGATGTTCTTGATGACCAGCATCAGCCTGCCTCCCCGCCCGTGCTGAGCCGGAGGCAGGCCGCCGAATGCCCACCGCCCAGCGCGACCGGCGCCGGCGTGCCCGCCG
>ERZ1645187.2892-NODE-2892-length-14792-cov-124.423424_pt1 | contig 14792 bp, 11 predicted proteins | sample MGYA00575352_ERZ1645187 | MGnify/ENA primary metagenome ERZ1645187 (study PRJEB40837, sample SAMN11349314) | freshwater sediment metagenome | isolation source: river sediment | host: Sediment | place: India: Wazaribad , New Delhi | collected 2017-02-21 ...
GGCAGATCGACGACGCGGCCGAGCGCATCGGTGACCTGCCGGGTCGCGGCGAAGGAATGGTGGGAAAGCGCGGGCGCGGCGAGGAGGCCGCAGCCGGCGGCGAGGAGCGAACGGCGAGTGAGCATGGTCTGTGACCCCGGATGACCCCGCGCGGACCGGCGCCTCCCGGGAAGCGGGGGCGGGCGGCGGTCGGGCACGGGAGATGAGAACGCGACGAATGACGAAGCGCGGTGAGGCGCGTGTCAGGCGTTCTGCGGGGGACCTCGGGCGAGGGAGGCGCGGACGGCGCGCTGGTCGACGGCGTCGTCGATCCGGATCTCTCCGGCGAGCGCGAGGACGATCGCCGCCGGCCGAACGATGTCGGCGCCGGGCGGCACGGCGGCATATCCACCACCGTGGCAGACGAGGTCGCAGAGGCGGCAGGCGTCGGAGGCGGGGGAACCCTGATCGGAGAGCGTGCCGTCGTGGCCGCAGATCCAGGCCCCGGCGAGCGGATCGGCGGTGGCCGTGACCATGGCGACGCTCGCCGCCGTCGGCGCGACGATCTGAACGATCAGCGCCAGGACGACGAGACAGCGTGCGACGATGGTCCGTGCCTCGATCACGAAAATGCCCTCTCCCTCCTCCGGCGATACCATCGCGCGGGCGGCGCGCCAAGCCCGGTGGAAACACGCGGAGCCGGGCGGACGTCCGATCCGCCATGGTTGGCGGTTGCGCTCCGTGCTGTCCTTGACCGAAGTCGCCCGACGTCGGCCGCGCTCCGCGCCCTGCCCCCGCATGACCATTCCGGGCCGCACCGAAACCGATCATCGCGGAACTATCTTCAGCCGGTTTCGTACGTCTCCTCGCGACCGTCGCGACATCGGAGTATGAGGATCCGTGGTCGGACCCTCCACCTCCGGTGACCGCCATGCAGACCGATCTGCTCCTGATCGACGACTCGCTGACCGATCTCCGTCTGTTGATGGACATGGCCACGGCGCAGCATCTCCACGTCAGCGTCGCCTTCGATGGCGCGAAGGGCCTGCAGCAGGCGGTGCTGCAGCAGCCGCGGTTGATCCTGCTCGACGTCCGCATGCCCGGCATGGACGGCTTCGCCGTCTGCCGCCGCCTCAAGGCCGACCCCGCCACGCGGCTGATCCCGGTGATCTTCCTCACCGTCGCCGACGACCTCGAGGAACGTCTGCAGGGCTTCGCCCTCGGCGCGGTCGACTACATCGGCAAGCCCTTCCACGAGGAGGAGGTCTTGGCCCGCGTCGGCGTCCATCTGCGCCCGGCACCCCGCACCGGTGCCCCGCGACCGGCCGAGCCGTTGCCGGAGAGCCGCGACCGTGACGCCGTCCTGGTCGAAGCCGCGCAGGCGGTCCTCACCGAACGCATCGCCGCCCCCCCCTCGCTCGAGGACCTCGCCCACCTCGTCGGCTCCAACCGACGTCAGCTCAACGAGGCTTTCCAATCCCGATGCGGCCAATCCGCCTTCGCCTGGCTGCGCGAGGAGCGGCTCCGGCGGGCCCATCATCTGATCTGCCGCACCGAGACGCCGATCTCGTCCATCGGCGAGCATCTCGGCTGGTCGAGCGCCGCCAACTTCGCCCGCGCCGTCCACGAGCGCTTCGGCTTCTCGCCGCGCGACCTGCGCCGCGGCATCGTCGCCGCGCAGCGTTTCGCCGAGCCGAACGACGAGGACGGCCGATGACGCGACCCGACGATGCACCGAGGGCGCCGGGCCACCCCGCCCCATCGCCGCGCCGGCTCGTCGCCGGGCTCACCACCTCGCTCGCCCGCCTCGCCGTGATCCTGGCCGTCCTCCTCGCCGCCCTCCCGTCGACCGCCGCTCCGGTGCGGGTCGGCACCGCCGACCGGATCGATCTCACCGCCGCCACCGACTGGTGCGAGACGACCCCGCAGACCAGCGCGGCGACGGTCGCCGCCGGTGGCTGTCGCTTCGTCCCGGCCACCGCGAACGACCTCGCCCACGGCTATTCCGCCTCGGCCTTCTGGTTGCGCCTGACCCTGGTCGGCACGGAGGATCCCCCGACACGCCGCCTGCTGCTGTTCGGCAACTCGCGACTGGAGCGGGTCGAGTTCTTCGATCTCCTGCCCGACGGGCCTCGGTCGATCGGCGTCTCGGGCCTCGCGGTCGCTCCCGGTGCCCGCCTCGACCCGAGCGACGTGCCTCTGCTGCCGCTGACCCTCGCCCCGGGCGTAGAGCGCCCGCTCCTCGTTCGGGTCGTCTCCCGCTCGTCGATCAATCTCGTACCGGTCCTCTGGCGAGAACGAGCGTGGCTCGACGGCCACGGGCGCTTCGTCTTCCACGTCGTCCTGGCCAACGGCGGATTGCTGACGGCGGGCCTGTTCTCGCTGCTGGTCGCCTTCGTCGCCGGCATCTCGCAATGGAGCCGCCGCGCCAACCTCTATTTCGCCGCCGGCAGTTTCGCCAAGGCGCTGTTCAACCTCGCCAATGCGGCGCTGCTGCCGATCTTCGTCCTGCCTCGGGACCGGTCCTACGACATCCGTTTCCAGGCGGTCGCTCTCGCCGCCGCCCTCGGCTTCAGCCTCCTCTTCCTGAGGCACTTCCTCGACACCCGACGACGTTATCCGACCCTGGAGATCGTCTTCCGCCTGCTCCTGGCGATGTTGGTGCTGACGGCCGTCTGGGCGCAGTGGGTCGACTATGCCTCGGGCTTCCAGGCGATGGTCGTCGTCGTCGGGTTCGCCTTCGTCGCCGGCGTCGGCGCGACGTGGAAGGCGTTCTACGACGGCGTCCCCGGTACGCTCGCCCTGGTCTTCGCCTCCTCCCTCCACGTCGTCCTGCTCGGCCTGCGCATCGTCCGCGCTTTCACCGGGGCGGAGTTCGACGACGTCCTGACGATCGCCTTTTCCTGGGGATCGTTCCTCTCCGCCCCGCTCATCCCGATCGGCATCGCCCTTCACGAGGAGTCGATCCGCCACGATCTCGAGGCAGCCCGCGCCGACGCCGAGGCCCGCATCGCCTTCCTCGCCCGCATGAGCCACGAACTGAGGACCCCCCTCGACACCATCCTCGGCAATGCCCAGCTGATCGCCCGACCGGGCGGGCGCGTCACCGTCGCCGAGGGTGTGGCGACCATCCTCGACGCCGGCCGCCACCTGCTGCGGATGATCGACGACATTCTCGACCACGCCCGTGGTCTCGCCGGACGACTGCCCCTCGCTCCTTCCCCGGTCGATTGGCCCACCTTCCTGGGCAACCTCGAACTCGAAGGCCGGGTGCTCGCCGCGCGCAACCGCAACGACTTCGCCCTCGTCCACCGCGGCCCCTCGGTCACGACGTTGGAGTTGGACGAGGGCCGATTGCGCCAGATCCTCGACAACCTGCTCGCCAACGCCGCCCGTCACACCCACGACGGACGCATCGAGCTCGCTTGCACCGTCGGCCCGATCGGTACCGATGGTGCGACCGACCTCGACTTCGCCGTCGTCGACACCGGCGAAGGCATCGCCGCCACCGATCTCGAGCGCATCTTCCTACCCTTCGAACACGGCGGCGCCTCGGTACGCGCCGGCGGCAAGGGCATGGGCATGGGCCTCACCATCGCCCGCCAACTGGTCGAGCGGATGGGCGGCAGACTGACGGTGGAGAGCCGGGTCGGCGAAGGCGCGACCTTCCGCTTCCGCATCACCGTCCGCGCTCTGCCGGACGAGATCGCGGCGCCGACGGCCGAAGCCCCGTCCGCCCGCCCCGAGGGACCGTCGCAGTCCGTGCTGGTGGTCGACGACGAGCCCGTCAATCGTCGCCTCCTCGCCACACTCCTCGCCGACTGCGGCCTCGAGGTCGTGGAGGCGGGAAGCGGCAACGCCGCGGTCGATCTCTGCCGCGCCGGACTCCGCCCTGCCCTGGTGCTGACCGATCAGTTCATGGACGACGGCGACGGCTGGTCGGTTCTGCGCGCCCTCGCCGATGTCCTCCCCGGCGTCCCGGTCGTGTCGGTCTCCGCCGCCCCGCCCCGTCGCCCCGACGGCTTCCCAGAGACGCTCGCCTTCGCCGCCCATCTGATGCGGCCGCTCGACCACGTCGAGGTCCTGCGTCGCGTCGGCGACGTGCTCGGCCGCCCCGTCGTACCGATCGCCGTGGAGCCCGCCCCACCACCGCAGACCGAAGCTGACCCCGCACGGCGACCCGACGCGGCGGCGATGGATCGCCTGCGGTCGATGATCGACGACGGACGGGTGAGCGACATCCTCGATTGGGCGGAAGCCGTGAAGACGGCGGATCCGGCGATCGGTCCCTTCGCCGACGCCGTCGCGGCGGCCGCTCACCGCCTCGACTTCCCCCGTCTCGCCGCCCTGGCGGAGGGCTGAGCCGCCGCCCCCTTGCGCGACGGGTCCGACCTCATGCACGGCGGCCGGTCACTTCTTCGGCGGCACCACGGTGAAGGTGTTGCGGCGCGTGAACTCGGCCACCTTCATCTTCTGCAGCCGACGCAGCCCGCGTGACACCGATTCCGGCGTCGCCCCCACCAGAGCGGCGATGTCGCGCTTCATCAGCGGGGTGCTCACCTCCACCGAGCGCTCGTCGGCATCGGTGGTGTCCGCGAGCGTGCAGAGCATCCAGTAGAGACGCTCGGGCACGTCGAGGGTGGAGAGGCGGAAGATGTGCTCCTCGTAGGAATTGGCCTGCGCCGCCGCCTGCTGCATCAGCGACATCAGCAGGCTCTCGTTCTCGCGCAGGGCGCGGGAGAACGGCTCGCGGGGCACCACGATCAGGTCGCAGGAGGTGATGGTCTGGCAGGAGTTGCGGTGGACGGCGCCGTCCACCAGATCCTGCCAACCGAGCAGCGTGCCGGCCTTCTGCATGCCGAACATCACCATCCGGCCGGCCTCGTCGACCCGCTCCAGCACCAGCGAGCCACGGGTCAGGAGATGCACCGCTTCGACCCGATTGCCCTGATGGAAGACGAAGTCGCGGGCGCAGACGTGGATCGCCGAGGCGCTCTCCCGAGGGAACAGCCGACGGATGATTTCCAGGATCGAGGATTCGCCGTGGCGATCGGCGCCCTCCGTCGATGACCGTGTCACGACCATGATGCGGGCCTCTCCAGACGAACGACGTTGTCCGACCGCCCCTCCCAGATCGGGAGGGAGATTTCCAGGATACTCTCGCCGTCGGGCGTATGCCCGGCGTCGACCCAGCCGCGCAGCCGATCGACCACCGTGCGGACGATCGCCAACGACAGGTCTTCACCCCGGCTCGACCGTACTCGCCCGGCCCGCATGCGGAGAACACGGGCGAGCGCATGGGAGGCGAGCGGTGAACGATCGTCTCGCACGGCGATCCGTAGATGACGGCTCCCCGCCTCGCCCTGGGTGATCTCGGTGGCGACGGTGACGGTGCCCGGCTCGGTGCCCAGCGTCTCGGTCAGATGGGCGACGAGATTGGCGAGCATCAGGTCCACCGTCTCCGCGTCGGCGAAGATCGCGGGGCGCTCTGCGGCGAAGGCGGTGTCGAGCACCGGTCCGGGCGCGAGATCGTGTTTCAACGCCTCGACGCGCCGCTCCAACCGATCGACGATGGCGATCGGCTCGGGACTGTGCCCTTGGGCGTCGATGACGTGCAGTTGCTCCGATAGACTGCGCAGCCGCAGCGCCGTGGCGCGGACCTTGTTCAGGTGGACGAGGAGGCCGGAGTCGCGCGGCAGCGCCTTCGAGAGCTCCTCGGTGCTCTCGAGCAGCGGCCACCACAGATGCGAGAGATCGTGTCCGAGGCCGCCGGCGATGCGGTTGGCGGTCTGCGTCCGATGCAGGCGGTCGAGTTCGTCGCGCAGGCGGGCCTGCTCGCGTTCGGCCTCCTTGGAGGCGGTGATGTCGAGCGCGACGCCGTCCCAGATGCTGCCGTCGCCGGTCTCCACCGCGGTCGCCAACACCCGCATCCAGCGGACGCGGCCGTTGAGCGGACGGCGCAGGCGGAATTCGAAGTCGAGCGGCCCACGGCCGACGCGCCGCAGCAGGTGCAGCAGCGCGACGCGGTCTTCCGGATCGACGCAGACCCGCATCACCGAGCCGAGCGGCCGGTCGAGCACGTCCTCGTCCTTGAGCCCGGTCAGATGGCGCAATTTGCTCGACGCGGCGACGACGCGAGCGGTCCCGCCGTCGACCTTGGCGATGCGGAAGACGATGCCGGGCAGGCCGTCGAGCGCGGTGCGCAGGCGGTCGGCGTTCTCGGTGCCGCGCTTGGCCTCGATCAGGTCACCCTGCACCAATCGATCGCGCAGGAAGACGAAGGCGCGGGCGAGATCGGCGATCTCGTCGCGACCGTCGGTGTCGGGAAGGGCGACGAGACGCTCGCCGTCGGCGAGCCGGCGCAGAGCGGCGCCGAGGCGGGCGAGCGGCGGCAGGACGGTCCAACCGATGCGCAGGGTCAGCACCAGCGACAGGCTGATCGCCGCCAGGATGCCGCCGCCGAGCAGCATCGCGTGGCGCCAAGTCTGATCGGCGAAGACGGCGACCTCCGTTTCGATCGCGCCGATGAAAGCCTTCTCCACCACGCGGATACGGTCGATGCGCAGACCCGCGGTATCGGACCATTCGGCCGCGGTCAGCCGAGCGACGTCGCCCTCGACGATCGAGCGACGGGCGTTGGCGAGCATCGGCGAGATCGAGGCGGCGGCGGCGAAGGCATCGGAGACCGGCGGGCCGGCGAGGATCTCGAAGGTCCGGCCGAGCGAATCCTGTTCGGCGGCCAATTCGATCAGGCGGCGCGGATCGCGCGTCAGGATGTTGACGGTGACGCCCGAGAGGAGCGACGTGCCGAGCGTCAGCTCCGCCCCGCCGCTCTCCAGAGCCCGCATCAGGAAGACGTAGGCGTCGACGCGGCGGGTGATCTCCGACGGCGTGAGCTTGCGGGTGACGCCGGGGACGACGCCCATCAGGTCGGCGATGGCGGTGTCGTAGTATTCGATGGTGGAATAGACGTCGTAGCTGCCGGCGTGGACGTCGGAGCGCGCCCGACCGAGCAGCGACAGCGAGGATTCGGCCTCGTCGAGACTGCCGATCACCGCGCGGTCCTGCACTTCGTCGCGGATGCGGGCGGCGGTGGCGCGGAAGGCCTCGAGCGCCGCGTCGGACCGGGCGATCTGCTCCTTCAGGACCTTGCGATCGAGGCGGGGCGAGCCGACCACCATGATCGCGCGATTGCTCTCCTGCCGCAGCTCGAAGACCAGATCGGCGATGCCGCTCTCCAGATGGACGACGCTGCGCATCAGATCGGCGGCCCGCATGTCTTCGGCCAGATTGCCGACCGAGAGCGCGGTGAGACCGATCAAGACCACCAGCGGCAACAGCCCCATGATCGCCATCCGCCAGCGCAACGGAATGCGATCGATCAGTGCGAAACGCGATCGATGCGGCCGTGCGGCGGCGAAGGCGGCGGAGATCGTGCCGTCCTGCCGGACGATGTGGTCGTAGAGCCAGGCGCGAGCGAATTCGACGATGCGCGCCGCCTGTTCGGAATCCCCGGCGTCGATCGGATGCGCCAGCATCATCGACCGGGCGGTGATGAATTCGGAATGGCGGCGGTCGAGATCGGGACGGCCGAGGTCTTCGAGCAGGCGGTTCTCGGTCTCGAAGTGCCGGTCGAAGGCGGCGAGGAAACCGCGCAACAGGCGGGCGACGGCGCGACGGTTGGCGCGGGCGAGCGCCGCCTCGACCTGATCGAGCAGGTCGATGAGACGCGCGTGGTCGGCGTCGACGAAGTCCACTCCGACCTTCAGGTTCTCGTCGAACATGTCGATGTCCCGCAGCGGGCGCGCCGGGCAGCCCGAACACCGGCGCGCGAGGCTCGCCTCCGCTCCGTGTCTCGGGCATGGGCCGACCGGGCGCCGGCTTCCGTGACGGATGTCAAACATCGGGGTGGGTACGGATGTGTCGAAACGGCGCAGTGTCGGCGCCCGGGAATCGGTGCGGGATCCCCCCCGCGCGAGACGCGGGCGGGGTTTGCGCCGCCCCGCTGCCCGATGTCGCCCTTCCGGTCGTACCGACCGTGATCTTCCCTTCACCCGTCGAGTGGGGTAACGGCGTCGCGACGGCCGCCCACGCCGGCGGAGACCCTCCCGAATTCACCAGATCGAGGACGAGATGACCGAGGTTCGCTCAGAAGGTTGGTTCCCGACGTGGAAGCCGACGACCGCCGACCGCGTCGCACCGGACGAAAGGCTGCCCTGGCCGCAGACGCTGATCGCAGGCTTCCAGCACGTCGTCGCCATGTTCGGCTCGACCGTGCTCGCGCCGATCATCATGGGCTTCGACCCCAACGTCGCGGTGCTGTTCTCCGGCATCGGCACGCTGATCTTCTTCTTCGTGGTCGGCGGCCGGGTGCCCTCCTACCTCGGCTCGAGCTTCTCGTTCATCGCCGTCGTCATCGCCGCCTCGGCCTATTCGGGCTCCGGCCCCAACGCCGGCATCGCCGTCGCCCTCGGCGGCATCGTCGCGGCGGGCGTGCTCTACACGCTGATCGGCGTCGTGGTGATCAAGGCCGGTCACCACTGGATCGAGACGCTGATGCCGCCCGTCGTCACCGGCGGCATCGTCGCGGCCATCGGCCTCAATCTGGCGCCGATCGCGGTCAAGGGCATCTCGGCCTCCGGCTTCGACCGGCTCACCGGCATCGCCACCATCGTCGCGGTCGGCGTGGCGGCGGTCTATGCCCCCGGCGTGCTGCGGCGCATCCCGGTGCTGATCGGCGGCGCCTTCGGCTACGTCTTCTACATGATCGGCGCCAACGGCTTCGGCGCCGGCAAGGCGGTCGATTTCGCCGCCGTCGCGGCGGCGCCGTGGGTCGGCCTGCCGCACTTCGTCACGCCGGTCTTCACCGCCAGCGCCATGGCGCTGATCGCGCCCGTCGCGATCATCCTGGTCGCCGAGAACCTCGGCCACGTGAAGGCGATCGGCGCCATGACCGGCCGCAACATGGACGGTTACGTGGGCCGCGCCTTCGTCGGCGACGGTCTCGCCACCATCCTGTCGGGCCTCTCGGGCGGCACCGGCGTCACCACCTACGCCGAAAACATGGGCGTGATGGCGGTGACCCGCATCTACTCGACCCTGGTCTTCGTGGTGGCCGGCGTCATCGCCATCCTGCTCGGCTTCTCGCCGAAGTTCGGCGCCGCGATCCTGACCATCCCGGGACCGGTGATCGGCGGCCTGTCGATCGTCATCTTCGGCCTGATCACCGCCACCGCCGGCCGCATCTGGGTCGAGAATCGGGTCGATTTCTCCAAGACCAAGAACCTGATCACCACCGCCGCCGCGGTCATCGCCGGCGCCGGCGACCTGACGCTGCAGATCGGTGGCTTCACGCTGGGCGGCATCGGCACCGCCACCTTCGGGGCGATCCTGCTCTACGCGCTGCTGAACCGGAAGAGCGTCGAGGCGCTCGACGAGGAGCCGCAGTCCTGATCCGACCCGACGGAAGGTCGGACCGCACGAGACGCCCGCCGCCGGCCGAGCCCCGCTCGCACCGGCGGCGGGCGTCGGCGTCTTCGATCCACCCCCGGCACGAACGAACGCCCCCGCCCGGCGGGGTCACCGCCGGGCGGGGGCGTTGCGTGGAAGGGCAGGGATCAGCCGACGACGACGAGCACGCTGCCGGCCTCGACCGGCTGACCGACCGCCACCGGGATCGCCCGGACCGTGCCGGCGGTGCGGCAGACGACGTCGGTCTTCATCTTCATCGCCTCGATCACCGCGACGACGTCGCCGACGGCGACCGTCTGGCCGACCGCGACGGGGATCGAATCGACCACACCGGCGAGCGGCGCCACCTGCTCACCCGCCGCGGCCTCGTGGGCGGCGAGAGGCGGCAGCGGTGCGAGCGGCGCCAACGGCGTCAGGGGCGCGAGCGGGGCGGGAGCGGCCGGTACGGCCGCCACGGCGGCTCCGTCCAGGGGGACCTCCTCGACGACCACGTCGAAGGGGCGACCGTCGACGCTGATCCGGAATCTCTTCTGCATGGGTGTTCTCCAAGGGCGATGCGGCCGGCGCGGGCGTGACTGGAGCGCCCGGCGCCGGCGGAAGGGTTCACAGCGGGATGTTGCCGTGCTTCTTCGGCGGACGGAATTCGCGCTTCGACAGCGCCTTGCGCAGGCAGAGCGCGACGGTGGAGCGGGTCACCGCCGGATCGATGACGTCGGTGATGTAGCCGGCGCCGGCGGAGAGATAGGGCGAGGCGAACTCGGAGCGGTATTCCGCGGCCAATTCGGCGGCACGCGCCCGCGGGTTCTCGGCGGTCTTCAGTTCGCGATTGTAGAGGATCTTCACCGCGCCTTCGGCCCCCATCACCGCGATCTCGGCCGACGGCCAGGCGAAGACGAAGTCGGCGCCCATCTCCTGGCTGCACATGGCGAGGTAGGAACCGCCATAGGCCTTGCGCAGGATCAGGGTGATCTTCGGCACGGTGGAAGAGGCATAGGCGAAGAGCAGCTTGGCCCCGTGCCGGATGATGCCGCCGCGCTCCTGCTCGATGCCGGGCAGGAAGCCGGGGACGTCGACCAGGGTGACGAGCGGGATGTTGAAGGCGTTGCAGAAGCGGATGAAGCGGGCGCCCTTGTCGGAGGCGTCCATGTCGAGCGCCCCCGAGCGCACCGCCGGCTGATTGGCGACGATGCCGACGACCGAGCCCTCGATGCGGCCGAAGCCGACGATCAGGTTCTCGGCGAAGTAGCGATGCACCTCGAGGAACGACCCGGTGTCGACCAGCCGTTCGATGACCCGGCGCATGTCCATCGCCTTGGCGGGATCGTCGGGGACGAGTTCGCGCAGCATCGCGTCTTCGTCGAAGGAGATCGCCGGCGAGGGACGATGCGGCGGATCCTCGGTGTTGTTGGACGGCAGGTAGGAGAGCAGTTGCTCGACGATGCGGACCGCCTCGGCGTCGTCCTCGGCGAGGAAGTGGACGTTGCCGGAGATCATGGCGTGCATCTCGGCACTGCCGACCTCGTCCATCGTCACCGCCCGACCGGTCACCGCCTTGATCACCTCCGGTCCGGTGATGAACATGTAGGCGTTCTTCCGCGTCATCACGACGAAGTCCATCAGCGCCGGCGAATAGGCGGCGCCGCCGGCGCACGGCCCGCAGATCACGGCGATCTGCGGCACCACGCCCGAGAGCAGGACGTTGCGATAGAAGACGTCGCCGTAGCCGGAGAGCGCGTCGACGCCCTCCTGGATGCGGGCGCCGCCCGAATCCTTGAACGCCACCACCGGCGCGCCGAGCTTCACCGCGGTGTCCATCACCGCGACGATCTTCTGGGCGTGGCGCTTGCCGAGGGTGCCGGCGGCGACGGTGAAGTCCTGCGCGAAGGCGGCGACCAGCCGGCCACCGACGTAACCGGTGCCCACCACGACGCCGTCGGCCGGGTAATCCCTCTCGGCGGTGCCGAAGTAGCGACCCGTGTGGCGGGCGTGGGTGCCCATCTCCTGGAAGGTGGATTCCTGGAAGAGCGCGTCCAGTCGCTCACGGGCGGTCATGCGGCCCTCGGCTCGGCGCTGCGCGAGTTTGTCCTCGCCGCCGCCGGCGAAGACCTTGTCGCGCCGGCGCTGCAACTCTTCGAGCTTTTCGAGAGAGAGTGCCATCGGTGTGTCTTGCCTCCAGCTGTCCGCTCGGGCGGCCTGTCGCGTGTCGGGGCGGCGTCTTGGGAGCCACCTCGTATTCCAGCGAGCCTGCGCGGCGGGATACTCCGGTATGATACCGAGGTCGCATTGATACTCCGCGATCGCCTCGGCTTCCTTCCGGGGCAGTCCTGATGGGTGTTTTCCCTCTCTCCCCAAGGGGATGCGCGAAATCTGGGCAATCGCCTCAGTATCAGCCCCCATGGGCATGTTCCCGATCCGTGAGGCGGCGAAACGTTCCACGGGACGCAACATTTTGAAATTACAGCGATCATCGGAATGACGGTGTCGGCGGTTCGACGCCGCCGTCGAGGTGATCGGGAGTGTTCCGACTTGCGGGCAGGAAGCCGATGTTTAAGGTCCCGCCCGACTTGGAAGGATCGTCGGTTCCGGGGACGGGGGACGACGATCGCCGAATCCTCTCCTCGAGGACGTGTCGTGCCGTTCAGGCAGTGGGCTCTCCCATGACCGGAAACACCCTGGCGGCCGTCGCCGCCATGTCTCTCTTCTCTTATGTGCTGATGGCGGTGATCGCCATGACGACCGCAGCAGCGATCGCCGCGCTGGTCGCCGGGCTCGCCGCCGTCGATCGGCGACGGACGGTCGCGGCCGAACCGGCCGCCGGAACCCCGGTGGTTCCGGCTTCGCCGGCGGTTCCGGCACCTCCGGCCGCGAGCGGTCTCGACCCTGCGGTGGTGGCGGCGATCTCGGCCGCGATCCAGACGGTGGCCGGCGGTCACCGGATCGTCTGGATCGGCGAGGCTCAACCCTCCGGAGGGTGGGTCGGCGAGGTCCGCGCCCAGCATCACGGTTCCCATCATCCCCATCACGATCGCTGATCGGCTTCGGTTCCCGCGCGGCGCGGGCGATCCCTTCCGAGGAGACTGGACGTGCCGGACATCTCGTTTCTCGACCTCTTCCAGGGCATCGCGACGCTGGTCCAGGCGGAGCCGCATCTGATGATCGGCCGCATCGCGCTGATGCTGCTCGGCTTCGTCCTGATGTATCTCGGCTACAAGGGCGTGCTCGAGGCGCTGCTGATGATCCCGATGGGGCTCGGCATGGCCACCGTCAACGCCGGCGTCCTCGACTTCGGCAAGGGCCGCCACGGCACGCTGTTCCTCGATCCGCTGGCCACCACCAACGATCAGGTGATGACCCAGATGCAGATCGACTGGCTGCAGCCGATCTATTCGCTGACCTTCTCCAACGGCCTCATCGCCTGTCTGGTGTTCCTCGGCATCGGCACGCTGCTCGACGTCGGCTTCGTCATGGTGCGGCCGTTCCGCTCGATGTTCCTGGCGATCTGCGCCGAACTCGGCACGCTGATCACCTTCCCGCTCGGCGTCCTGATGGGCCTGCCGATCAATCAGGCGGCGGCGACGGCGACGATCGGCGGCGCCGACGGACCGATGGTGCTGTTCGCCTCGCTGGTGCTGGCGCCGGAGATCTTCGTGCCGATCACCGTGGTCGGCTACCTCTATCTCGGCCTCACCTACGGCGGCTATCCCTACATCGTGAAGGCGCTGGTGCCGGAACGGATCCGCGCCATCGAGATGCCGGTCGAAGTGGTGCGGCCGATCTCCTCGGGCGAGAAGATGGTCTTCGCCGTCGTCTCCTGCGTGGTGCTGTCGTTGCTCTTCCCCGTGGCCGCGCCGCTGTTCCTGTCGCTGTTCATCGGCGTCGTGGTGCGTGAGGCGGGGCTGAAGTACTTCTACGACCTGTTCTCCAACCAGATGCTCTACGGCGCCACCTTCTTCCTCGGCCTGGTGCTCGGCGTGCTGTGCGAGGCGAGCACCATCCTCGATCCGAAGGTGCTGATCCTGCTCGTCCTCGGCATTCTGGCGCTGACCTTCTCGGCGATCGGCGGGCTGCTCGGCGGCTACGTGCTCTATTTCGTCAGCGGCGGCAAATACAACCCGGTGATCGGCATCGCCGCGGTCTCCTGCGTGCCGACCACGGCGAAGGTGGCGCAGAAGCTGGTCTCGGCCGCCAATCCGCGCTCGATCATCATGCAACACGCGCTCGGCGCCAACATCTCCGGCGTCATCACCACCGCGATCTTCGCCGCGGTCCTGGTCACCGTGGTCAAGGCTGCGGGCTGAGGCCGGAAAGGGGGAAAGCGAGCTTCCTCGCGCGCCACCCCGTCGCACGAGGCAGAACGGCCAGGCGAATGCCGGCCGCAGGGGTAAGTCCAGGGAGGAAGTGACGACGGCGGACCCGGAGACGACGCTCCGGATCCGCCTTCGTCGTCCAATGGGCCGCCTCGCCGGCACCGGATCCCCTGCTCGAGCCCCGCCGTGGGGGCGACGGGCCGCCCGAGGAATTTCGCCGGGCTCCGCAAGATGCGCGGGTGCGGGCTCAGAGCCCCTCGCCCACCGCACCGTCGAGGACGACGGCACGCAACTCCAGCACCATGTTCTTCAGCGAATAGACCAGCATGATCGCCCCGGTGATCGGCATGCAGGCGTAGAGCCAAGCCTTCGGGATGGCGAAGGCCGTGGTGTGCTCGCTGGTCTCGAGGGTGAGTTCCAGCGAATACCAGAAGAACACCGCGATGAAGACCACCGAGCAGGCCTCGACCAGGAAGCGGTAGAGGAGCCGGGCGCGGGTGCCCGGCAGATGCTTCGACAACCAGTCGCCGACGCTGAAGTGCTCGTGCGCCACCCACACCGCGGCGGCGCCGTAGAAGATCAGCGCGCCGTAGAGCATCTCCAGGATCTCGTCGAACCAGTGCATCGACATCACCGGCACGAAGCGGACGACGATGTTGAGCGTCAGGATGACGGTGATGGCGGCGAAGAGCGCGATGCAGATCACCTCGAGCACCAGGAGCAGCGCCCGATCGAGGCGGGCGAGAAGTCCGAGGATCGCGGTCATGGCAGCGGCCCCATCACGAGATTCGGAAGCCACAGCGCGATGCCGGGCACGAAGGCGCAGAGGATGGTCACCAGGAGGATGGCGACCAGATAGGGCATGCATTCGAGCGCCAGCCCCCAGATCCCGACCTTGGCGAAACTCTCCACCGCGAACAGGCACATGCCGACCGGCGGGGTGAGGTTGCCGACCATGATCAGCAGCGTCATCACCACGCCGAAGTTGATCATGTCGACGCCGAACAGCGGGCAGATCTTCATGAAGATCGGCAG
>ERZ1645187.2893-NODE-2893-length-14792-cov-5.213001_pt1 | contig 14792 bp, 13 predicted proteins | sample MGYA00575352_ERZ1645187 | MGnify/ENA primary metagenome ERZ1645187 (study PRJEB40837, sample SAMN11349314) | freshwater sediment metagenome | isolation source: river sediment | host: Sediment | place: India: Wazaribad , New Delhi | collected 2017-02-21 ...
GGGGCCGGTTACTATTTTAGCCACTCAAAACAATTGAAATATGATTTACTCTTCAAATGCCGACATCGTTCCTTTTTTGAAGAATCTTGTAAAGAGCTTGCAGCCTTATGCAAAATCAAACCAGGTTCAGCTTGACTTTTTAACAACTCAGAAAAGACAGGAGATATTGTATCAGCCATTTTTACTGTCACAATCGGTTGTACAACTAATATGCAACCTCATTAACCTGCTTCCACCCAAAAGTAAAATTCAGGTAAGGCTGTGTTTCATTCCTGAAAGACAGGTTTTGTTGATTGAAGTGGAAAATTACGGTCTGAACCTGATTCATATCAAAGAAGTTAACTCAAATTCATTTTATCCTTTTAATACTAAGGAAATGCCGGCAGGAACACTTTATTCAATAGAACTTTCGAACGATAATCAACCGGTTGAGACAGATAACCCGCTCTTCCAAAAGTTGCATACCAACGATCCGCCCCAGTTCTACAGGGAAATCAAAAAGAGATTCACACAGAACTTTACACGAACAGAAAAATTACTGGCGTCACTCGAGAAATACCGTCCTCAGGAAGCAGCCTTTATGCAGAAAATCAATACACTGATTAAAGTAAATATAGAAAACGAGGACTTTGGAACTGAAGAATTGTGCAAAGCCATGTTCCTGAGCCGCACACAGTTGTTCCGGAAAATGAAAACAATTGTGAAAGAAGCACCTGCCAATTATATCCGCAATTTACGGCTGCAAAAAGCAAAAGAGTTGCTGGAAACCTCGGACCTGACAATCAGTGAAGTGGCTTACAAATCAGGATTTCAGACGATTAATCATTTCACGAAAGTATTTAAGGAACAATATGGAATTCCTCCTTCGGTTTATCGCCAAAGCAATCATTCTGCAACAAACAGATAAAAGAATGCAACAAACGGACTAACAGTCAGCTAGTTTTGTGTTGTAAATTTGATTCAACTTTAAACCGCAACATTATGGATCAGGTAAAACAAAACAAGGAATTTGTCATCCGTTATTTAAATGCCATGAGCGGAGTGGTGAAAACACGGGAGCTGATGGAAGAATACATAAACGATGAGGAACTGATCGGGCATATTGAATTTTTCGAATCGGTGTTCCCGAAGTATGATGTCTTCGCTGATGAAATTACCGCCGAAGGCAACCGGGTAGTGGTAAGAGCCCGTCTGAAAGGCTGCCATGCAGGTGAGTTTAGCGGAATCCCTCCGACTTACAAAAATGTGGAATTCCCGTTTGTAATCAGCTACGATATTGAAAATGGTAAAATCACACATCACTGGTTAATTGCTGACCAGACCATTTTAATGGAACAATTAGGTGTGATCAGTGCACATGCCTGACCTCTCCCCAATGAGTTTTTAAAACTCATTTTTCCAAATTTATTTTTCTTATTTATTGACATTCAAATACATAAAAGTATGAGACAGCTATTTCTTTGCCTTTTGCTGAGCATTTTCAGCATTGACGCTTACACTCAGAATCAAAAACTGAATCTCCAGGGAGCCTGGAAACTGGTTATTGTTCAACAAATTGATGATAATAAGATTGAGACTGTTTTTCCTGGAAAATATACCGGAGAACAAATAAAAATCTGGTCTGGTAAACAGGTTTTGTTTGTAGGCAGGTACCAGGTTGAATCAAAAACAGAAGAACAATATGGGATGGGAACCTTTAAACTTGATGGGAAAAGGTACGAAGAATATTATCCGGTATTCAGTTACAAACCATGGGAAGCTAAAATTATCAGGCTTAAAATAGAAATGAAAAAAGACACACTCGTTCAAACTTTTCCATTAAATGAAAAATTTGAATCGGATGAAAGCACTATTTATATTGAGAAGTATATCAGAGTCAATTAATAACCTTAAAATCTTTTTGTTATGATACTTGTAATCGGATCAACAGGCATGCTTGGCAGCGAAATATGCCGGCTGCTCAAAGAAAAAAACATTCCGGGAAGAGCGATGATTCGCAAATCCACACCGGAAGAAAAAAGAAAAGAATTAAAAACGCTTGGACTTCAGCTCGTTGAAGGCGATGTACGCGACAGTTCAACCTTTCACAATGTATTAGAAGGGGTAACCACTGTAATTTCAACAGTTTCATCCATGCCATTTGCCTACACTCCCGGTGAAAATGACATCATCAGTGTGGATGAAAAGGGGATGATCGAAATGATTTCTGCTGCACGGCAGGCTGGTGTAAAACATTTTATTTATACCTCATTCTCCGGGAATATGAATCTGATTTTTCCGTTAAGCAAGGCTAAACGAAAGGTGGAAGCACATTTGCTGCAAAGCGGAATGACCTACACAATATTGCGTCCGTCATTTTTTATGGAAGGCTGGCTTTCATCCATGGTGGGTTTCGATGCATTGAATGGCAAAGTCAGTCTTTGCGGGAGCGGTAGCAATCCGGCAGCTTATATTTCGCTGAAAGATGTGGCAAAATTTGCAGTTGAAAGCCTGAACAATCCTGCTGCAAAAAATGCAATCCTGGAACTTGGTGGTCCGGAAAATCTGAAACCATTGGATGCAGTGAAAACTTTTGAGGAAGTGCTGGGAAAGAAGATCGAAATTCAGCATATGCCGGAAGAAGTTTTGCAGGAACAGTTTGCTGCAGCAACTGAACCCATGCAGAAATCGTTTGCCGGTCTGATGTGTTGCATGGCAAAAGGCGATTTGATTGACATGCATGAAACCATGAAAAAGTTCCCGGTGCGTATTACTTCAGTTAAAGAATTTGCCCAAAAACTTATATAAAGGCACCTTTTTTCACATAAAATCGAAAACGGCCGGATAAATTATTTTCATCAGGCCGTTTTTTATGAAGTCAGTTGTAATAAATGACTACTAAAAACTAATTCAATTATTGGCTCAGATGTGGGTAGTTTCTTCCGATTTATCGAGGTTTTCCACTTTTATGGCCTTGAAATTCCGGATACCTTCCGCATCGAAATCGCAGTTAAGCCATTCCTCATCGATGAACGCACCAACTTTTTTGTAAAGATTGATGGCATTCTGGTTCCAGTGTAGTACCTGCCAGCGAACCCTTTTACAGTTTTCAGCCTTGGCAATTTTCATCACTTCGTTCAGCAGAGCAGAGCCGATTTTCAATTTCCGGTAAGATTCTTTTACATATAAATCATCGAGATAAAGCGATTTTCCGACCCAGGTGTAATAAGCAAAGAAATACAGCGCCATTCCGACAATTTCACCATCTTTATTTTCGGCAACAATACTGCGGAACAGTCCTTGTTCTTCCTTCATTTGTTCTATAGTATTGGTCACTTTTTCGGGCGCTTTTTCAAACAATGCAAGCTCTTTGATTAATCCGAGAATAGCAGGAAAATCGGCTTCGGTGGCTTTGCGGATATTGATGATCATTTTTTCAGGTTTTATCTGTTGTTTCAGGATGCAAGATAGGGAATTCAACTGTTCCTCCTTTTTCGAAATATCAGTTTTAATGCGTTACCAAACAGATTTTTTCTGAAATGGTGCAAGATATGTCACCAGTATTGTTTTCCAGTTAAAATTCAATTGCTTTTGAATAAAAAAACCGAAGCGAAAAGCAATCAAAGCCTGTTTATTTGTAATATGCTGTATTTTAAAATCGTTGCTAAAACGTTTTTAACTGGTATTACAAAATATTTTAATAACACGACAATGAAACGCTATGCGATTTTTACCCATCTCATTTTTTTGATTTCGCTGACTGGTTTTACACAAGCTCAGCAGGTGACTGAAAAAATGTGGAAATCTCAAAATGATGAAGTTTATCTGCAGGAGATTTCAGAAAAAATCAGTACTCAAAGTCCGGTTACCTCAGTTGCTGAGGCCAATGGTACCTGCCTTGCTTTGATGGAAGGTAAAATTTACCGTGTGGAAGGTGAAAAATTGACCGCCGACAACAGTGCCCCGGCAGAAGTGAAGAAACTGCAAACCGAAAATGGTGCCATCTGGGCCTTGTCGGCAAAAGGTTTATACTCCCTGCAAAACAATGCGTGGAAACAGGTTGACAACCGCGAATTTGTGGATTTGTGTATGCATACCGGCAAACTGCATGCAGCTACTTCTGAAGAGATTTTCAGGTTGGTGGATGGAAAATTTGAAACCACCAAACCAGCCGATGGCTATTATGGCAGCGACGTGACAATGGTGATGGAAGATGGTTCGCAGGTGCTGGCTGATCCCATCGAACTGGGACCTGTTACACAAGTTGAATCATACAGCGGGACTTTGTATGTGTTGCGCCCTGGTAAACTGGTACTTTTTGATGGTAAAACAGTCAACGAGGATTTTATCGACTGGGGAAAACTGCCGTCTACTAAAACCAACAACCTGCTCAGTTTTGGTAACCGTGTTTATATTGGCACCGATCGCGGTCTGGCTGAATTGCGCGGCGCTTCACTGAAAACTATCAAAGGTGCCGATGGTCTGCCCGTGGAAAATACAACCTGCCTCGAAAAAGGGTTTGCCAACGATTTATGGGTTGGAACTGCCCGGGGCGCTGTTCGTATGGTGAATGGTGAATTCCACTATTTTGGCGAAGGAATGTGGCTTCCGTCGATGAAAGTGAATGATATTGCCGTGGGGAAAAATGTGGTGTATGTTGCCACAGAAACCGGCATCGGAATCATTCGTTACGAACCTTTTACTTTGCTCAAAAAGGCAGCCTATTTTGAAAGACATTTGGATGAATGGGGTCACAAACGTCTCGGTTTTATACATCTTTTATACCAGAAGAACGGTGAGTGGGTACGCGAAGTGAGTGACAACGACGGTGGACACACAGCTCCTTACCTGGCTGCCATGTGTTACAAATATGCCGTTACCGGCGACCCGGCAGCACGCACCGAAGCGGTGGAAGCTTTCAAAGCCATGATCTGGCTGAACAAAATAACCGGCAAAGATGGTTTTATTGCCCGTTCCATCTGGTCAGTCACCGGCGACAAAGATGAACGCGGCCGGCATGGTTCTGGTGGATTGCCTGCCAAATGGTACCCCACTCCCGACGGAAAATGGTACTGGAAAGGCGATACTTCTAGTGACGAGGTGACTTCTCATTTTTATTCGGTTTCACTTTTCCTCGATTTGGTAGCCGAAGGAAAGGAAAAAGAAGTGGCCCGGGAGCACCTCCGCAGAATGGCATCTTACATCATCGATTGTGGCTGGACCATGCACGATATGGATGGCTTACCCACCCGCTGGGCGCGCTGGAATCCGGAATATTTGTTGCGTCCTTACGGTTACATGGACCGCGGTTTGAATGGGCTGGAAGCCCTGGCATACATGGAAGCCGCCATTGCCGCCACAGGAGAACAGAAGTTCAAAGACGGATACCAGCAACTGATTAAATGGGGCTATCCGGCTAATACGCTCCGGCAAAAAAATACTTTTCCGCCTGAAAACATTGCACCCTGGGACGACGACCTTGCCTTTATGAGTTATTACACACTGCTTCGATATGCCACCGATCCTGTTTTGCGGTCGATTTACCTGCGCAGCCTCGAACGTACCTGGGAAGTGAAACGAATTGAAAAAATGCCTTGGTACAACATTGCCTACGGCGCTTTAACCGGGAATGAATGTGATCTCGGTCAGGCTATGAAATTTTTCAGGGAATGGACAATGGATTGCCGGGAAAACAACTACTTCAACTCTCATCGCGACGATCTGTTTATTGAAAAGGGTTATACAGCCTATGATGGCTGGGTGAAAATTCTTTCGCCACGTGATGGATTTACCGATGGAACAAGCCGCAGAATCAACGAGTTGGATGGACACAGCAACGGCAGAAGGGTGAAGGAACCAACCGGTTATTTACGTGATTACTGGATGGCCCGTTATTACGGATTCATCAAAGCTCCCGAAACCAAGGATGCTGAGCTTACTTCAGTTCCAAAACGTCCGGGAATGCAGTTGGGAGCAGCCCCTTACAAAGGCCCCGCACGCCCGGAGGTATACTAAGAAATGAATGTCGAATGTCGAATAAGAAATAACGAATCACTAAGTACAAATCCTGAAGGGATTTAATTTGAATAGCCCCGTCTCGCCTGAGGCGAGATCAACCCGGAGAAAGAAAGGCAAGCAGACCACCCGTCCGCGAAGAAAGTAGTTTGAAAAACATCACTCGTTGCGGACGGAACAAAAAGTGAAGCCCCTTCTGATTTCCCTGATGGAGAAAGGTGAAGAAAAAAATAAGGAACATCGAATTAGGAATGATGAATAAAGAAATGAAAAAATCCTGGATGGATTAGATTTGAATAACCCGGGGTTTCAACCCCGGGAAAGGAGTATAATAAACGTAAACCGTCCGCGAAGGAAGTAGTTTGAAAAGCGAATTCAGTTGCGGACGGAATAGAGTATAAACATTTTAAAACGAAAAAGATTCAATATGATTCAAAATAGGAGACGTTATAAAACACTAATTTTTATTGTTTTTGCAGGTTACATTACCACACATTTTTCCTGTAAACCCACCCCCGACAACCGTTCGGTTAAACAGGTAATGGATAACAAGGTAACCGAATTGTATGCCACAAAAAGCGAAGCTGAACTAACCGCGTTGACTTATGAACAGGCAAAAACGCTGTTTTCTCCTGAAGAATTGAATGTCCTGGCTACCCGTCACTGGATGTTTGACGTGAATGTTCCGGTTACAGTTTCGGTGTTCAGAAGTAAAAAACAGGAGATGATTCCCTGGTGGATTGAGGAAAACGGCTTCACAAAAACCTCTTATACAGTAAAAAATGAAATGACGGAATACGAAGTCTGGCAGAAAGCATTTCCTGCCGGTCATGTCGGGCTCGGAATCAACGGTTTCGAAAACTACGGACTGCACTATTTTGTAGCAGTTCAGCCACAGAAAAAAGAAGACCAGCTTACATTGACCAATTTTTTTCCTGAAAACCAGTTTGTGGGAGTTTTACAGGACAGCGCTTTTATTTACCACGACTGGGACGAACTGGTTTTAATCAATGTGCCGGAAGAACTGAAAGGAGCACAGTTGCTCACAACAGTCCGTGGCCGGGGAACCGAATCGCATTTGGTGGGTGCTTTCCGGAAAACAGATCATCCTTCGTCAGAAAAACCCGACCAGGTAATGCTGACCTGGAGCGGTGATCCGGCAACCACAGTCGATATTCAATGGAGAACCGACACAACCGTCAATTCAGGAAAAGTAAGTTATCGTAAAAAAGGCGACAGCGTGGTTCGTTCAGCCGAGGCTTACAAATTCAGGCTGGAAGACCGCCTGCTGATGAATGACCGGTTTATTAACAGGTTCACAGCAAAACTTTCAGGACTTGAACCCGGAACTGTTTACGAATATCAGCTTGCATCAGATTCTCTCTGGAATCCTGAATTTGCATTTACCACCGCAGCAACCAACGACACATTTTCGTTTGTATGGTTTGGCGATACACATTATTCCCCCAAATTCGGCCGGCTGTTTAATCTGGTTGATTCAATTCATCCGGAAGTGGCTTTTTACACTATTGCCGGCGATTTGGTGAGCGACGGACTTTACCGCAATCAATGGGATGATTTGTTTTTCTACCCAGCTGAGATTATATCCCGGAAACCGCTATGTGTGTTCCCGGAAACCACGATAACCGTGCCGGATTGGGTGCCATGATGTATCGCGAATTGTTCAGTTATCCGAAAAACGCCCCGGCGGGTGTGCCAACGGAACAAACTTATTCATTCACCTACAAAAACACACTTTTCCTGATGATTGACGCCACTTCTCCGATTGATGTGCAAACCGGCTGGATTGAAGAACAACTGAAAAACAGCACTGCCACCTGGAAAATTGCTGTCTTTCATTTTCCTCCATATAACTACGAAGAACCGTATTTCAACATACAAAATACCTGGGTGCCGCTTTTTGATAAATACCATGTGGATATGGTTTTTGGCGGGCATATTCACTATTACATGCGTTCGAAACCCATGAATGGCGGCAAAGTTGCTGATTCATTTAATAAAGGAACAGTTTACGTGGTTTCAATTGGTATTCCTTCGCATCATGAAGACATGACAGAAGAACCCTATGCAGCAGTTCGTTATGGAGAGGGCCAGTTTTACCAGTATCTGGAAGTGGAAGGAAAGAAACTCACTTTCACAACTTTTGACAGCGAAAACAAAGTGGTTGATTCATTCACGATTAAGAAGTAAATCCGATGAAAAGAATTTTCCTATTCACTATTGCTGTTTTTACTTTTTTCAGTCTGAAAGCACAGACTGCTCCGAAACTTCAGTTTAAAAACGGGGTACTGAAAATTGTTCAGTTTACCGACACACACATCGAATTAGCAGAAAAGAAAAACCTGGAAGTTTACACCACGGTTGAAAAAGTGATGGAGGCAGAGAAGCCTGATTTGGTGGTGTTAACAGGCGACATTGTTACCGAAGATAATCCGCAGGACGCCTACAGAAAACTTGCTTCAATTTTTGAAAAATACAAAACGCCCTGGGCGATGGTTTTTGGCAATCACGACTCGGAACACAATTTTCCACGAAACGATCTTGCCGTTTTCCTGCAAAAATTACCCTATTGTATAAATATCGACAAAGCAGAAACTTACGGGTATTCCAACTTTGTTTTGCCGGTTTTGGATAAAGACGGGAAACCAGTTGCCCAGTTATATTTTATGGACTCGAATATGTACAGCACACTCGAACCGCTGGTGGCTGGCTGGGGCTGGTTCACCTTTGAACAGGTGGGCTGGTATCGCGAAAAAAGCCGCAAACTGACTGCTTCAAATAATGGTTTGCCTTTTCCGGCGCTGGCATTTTTTCATATTCCGCTACCTGAATATACCGATGCCTGGAACAACAAATTAAATCCGCCGGTTGGAGTAAAAAACGAGGACGAATGCAGTCCGGAAATCAATACCGGAATGTTTGCAGCCATGCTCGAATGCGGCGATGTGATGGGCACTTTTACCGGACACGATCATATTAACGACTACATCGGCGTACTTTTCGGAATTGCACTGGCTTATGGCAGGGTAACCAAAACCATGGCTGAGGCAGAAGATCCGAAGGCAGGTGGCAGGGTGATCGTTTTAAAGGAAGGAAAACGTGAATTTGATACATGGATCAGGGAAGGAAACGGAAATAAAATACTGGAATGTAATTACCCTGGTTCTTTCAATAAAGTACCGGAGAAAAAGAAATAGAAATTTAAAACTGAAATTTAAAGGTTAAAACCAATCAGATAATCATGATTTTACACCGGACTTAAGTCCGGTGTAAAAAAAGAAAACAGCGAATGGCTTTAGCCTTTAATAATACGAAAAAAGCAAAATAATTATGAAAAACTTTTCACGCAGAATGTTCCTGAAATCGGCAACTGCTGCCACTGCAGGTGTGATCATACTGCCCGGCCTATTTAGTTGTTCCCGAAGCAACAAACTGAATATTGCCCTGATTGGAGCTGGTGGACGAGGTGAAGACAATTGGGAAAAACTGATGAACGAAAATATTGTGGCCATTGCCGATGTGGATAACAACCGTGCTGCCACGGCGTTCAGCACTTTCCCGAAAGCCAAACGGTACAAGGATTTCAGAAAGATGCTGGATGAAATGCACAACCAAATTGATGCCGTGGTGGTTTCAACACCCGACCATACCCATTTTGCAGCAGCCATGGCATCCATGCAACTGAAAAAACATGTGTATGTTGAAAAACCGCTGGCCCATAACATCTGGCAACTGCGCACGCTCAAAAAAGCGGCAAAACATTATGGAATCGTTTCGCAGATGGGTAACCAGGGCCATACTACCAACGGAATCCGCCTGATAAAAGAGTGGTACGATGCAGGTGTTCTCGGGCAAGTAAAAGAAGTACATGCCTGGTTTGGCCCGTTTGAATTCAAACCCGGCGGTTACTGGACAAAACCCGAAAGTTTCCCGCCACCTGAACATCCAATTCCGGCCGGTTTTGATTGGAATGTTTGGCAGGGCCCGGTTGCAGAAAGGCCGTTTAACAGTGCATACGCTCCCAAATCGTGGCGTGGTTTTTACGATTATGGAAATGGCATGTTGGGCGACTGGTCGAACCATACCATCGATGCTCCTTTCTGGGCGCTGGATTTAGGCAATCCGCACACTGTGGAAGCAACAGTTCCGAGTCCAATGCCTGACTTCAGTTTTATTCCCGAAGAATCAGTGGTGAAATTTCAGTTCAATGCCCGTGGCGACAAAGCCCCGGTTGAACTGTTCTGGCATGAAGGTGGCTCAAAACCAGAACTGAGACCGGAATGGGGAATTGACAAACTACCTGATTCGGGAATGGTGTTGATTGGCGAAAAGAAGACTTTGATTACCGGTGGACGACCCAACAAACCACGACTGATGGTGAGCGATGAGGAATGGAATGAATTTCTGAAAAATCCGCCTGCACAAACCATTCCCCGTGTTGGCGAGGAAATGCCGCAGCAGGAGTGGGTCGATTGCATCAAAAACGGCACTTTACCAGGTTCGAATTTCGATTACGCAGCTTCACTGAACGAAATGGTAATGGTGGGTGTAATTGCCCAGCGATTTGCCACCCGCGTGGAATATGATGGTGAAAAAATGCAGATTACCAATCAGCCTGAACTGAATGCTTACATCAAAGAACCGGTTCGCGAAGGGTGGTCGTATGGTGAAGATTTATGGTAAATCCGGTTCAAAGATGGAATGCTGACTGGAAGTCCCCCTTTATAAAGGAGGTGGCAATGCCGGGGGATTTTATATTTTTACGATATTAACATAAATTCGAATTTTAAACCAATAAAAAATTTTATAATGACAACAAAACAAACCAGTTGGAGCAAGCTGCTCCCCGCCTTCTTTGCCTTTATTGTTATGGGTTTTGTGGATATTATGGGAGTTGCCATCGGTTACGTGAAACTTGATTTTGGTGTCTCCAATGTGATGGCGCAGTTCCTGTCAACGATGGTATTGCTCTGGTTTTTTGTGTTATCGGTGCCGGTTGGCATTTTGCAGGATAAATACGGAAAAAAGAACATGTTGATGCTGGGGATGGTGATTCAGGCTGTGGGTTTGGTATTGCCGTTTGTAAGCTATTCTTTTGAAATGATGTTTGCCTCCTTTATGTTGCTGGGAATGGGAAATACCTTTATCCAGGTTTCTGCCAACCCGTTGCTGCAGGATGTTTCGCCGGGAGATAAACTTGCCAGTTACATGAGTACCTCGCAGTTTGTAAAAGCCATTGTATCCATGTTGGGGCCCATTATTGCCGGGAAAGTAATGGCAACCATGTTTGGCGATTGGAAACTGGTTTTGATTGTTTACGGAATAACTTCTTTACTCGGTGCCCTGTGGTTGTTTACCACGCCGATTCAGGAATCAAAACCCGACAGAAAACCGGCGTCCTTTGGTTCCTGTTTCGGATTATTGAAAAACCCGTTTATCGCTTTTATGGCCCTGTCAATCTTCCTGATTGTGGGTGCCGAAGTATCCACCAACACCAATATTTCGAATGTTTTGATTTCGAAATTTGAAATATCCATTGAAAATGCAGCTTATGGTATCAGTGCCTTTTTTGCAGGCGAAACCATTTCGCGACTGATAGGTGCAATTATTCTGAGTAAGATTAAACCACGCATTTTTCTTTTGCTTACAACCCTTACTTCGTTATTGGGTGTTGCCGGGGTATTTATGGCACCTTCCTTTTATGTGGCGTTGGCTGCCATTTTTATCATCGGACTCGGAGCAGGGAGTATGTTCCCGATTATTTTTTCGCTGGCACTTGAGAAAATGCCCGATCGAGCCAACGAGATTTCAGGATTGCTGATTATGGCGGTTTCAGGAGGTGCTTTTATTCCGCCGCTGGCAGGCTGGGCAAGCGATATTATTTCGCCGGTTGCCAGTATCGGGGTAATTGGAGTTTGTTTTCTGTATATTCTCTGGGTTTCATTTTATGTAAGAAAGAATTGATAGAAAACTGATTCTGGATTCAGGATACTTGATTGAATTCTGGCTGACAATTAATGGAACAGAGAATATGTTGTGGAAGTCACCCTTAACAAAGGGGGTGGCGCAGCCGGGGGATTTTCCCGGAATGAATTACCACGAAGTAGTTGATTTTGAATAACCACGGATAAAATCCGGGAAACAAAAATAAAAGTAATAAGAACCCTGCGAGGTTCAATAATATTTACATTGAAATGAAAAGATTAATAATTATTCTGGTTTTATTTTCTACCATCAGTGTTTTTGCCCAGCAAAAGAACAACTACAAATCAATTATAAGAGAGGAATTTATTTTTACTCCACAGTCTGAACATTCGCATGGCAGCAGCATTGTTGCGCTACCCAACGGCGATTTTCTGGCGGTGTGGTTCCAGGGCAGCGGCGAACGTACTGCCGACGATGTGCGCATCATGGGTGCCCGTCTTGAAAAAGGTAAAAAAGAATGGAGCAAACCTTTTGTGGCTGCCGACACACCCGGTTTGCCTGATTGTAATCCGGTGGTTTTTCTGAACGGAAAAGGCAAACTCTTTCTTGTTTGGATTGCTGTGCAGGGAAATCAGTGGGAAGGTTCCATCCTTCGCACACGAACTTCCACAAATTACAACAATCCGGGTGCACCGGTTTGGGAGTGGCAGGACAACATACTGATCAAGCCCGGAAAAGAATTTGAAGAGGAGATTGAAAAGCAATTCAAGGCAATGCCCGAATTGCAACATGGCTGGGCAGGTTTTGCCCCACTTTACGACGATATGATAAAGGAAGCCGCCAAAGACAAGGTAAAACGCAGTATTGGCTGGATGACACGCATCAAACCGCTGATTCTTGAAAATGGCAGAATTCTTTTACCACTTTATTCCGATGGTTTCAACTTGTCGATTTGCGCCATTTCGGATGATGACGGTGAAACCTGGAAGGCTTCAAAACCGATCGTCGGTCGCGGACCGATTCAACCGGCACTGGCAGTTCGCAAAAACGGCGATATTGTTGCTTACATGCGCGACAGCGGCGATGCTCCTGCACGCGTTCATAAAGCGATTTCGAAAGATAATGGTGAAAGCTGGAGTTTCACGGTAAAAACCGATATTCCCAACGAAGCCAGCGTTGAACTGCTGAAACTGAAAGACGGCCGCTGGGCTTTTCTCGGGAATGACATCGACGATGGCCGTTACCGTGTGGCCCTGATGCTTTCGGATGATGAAGGTGAAACCTGGAAATGGAAGGAATACCTCGAAAACGACCAAAAACAGGGTGGGGGAAGTTATTCCTATCCGTGTCTGATACAAACTAGTGACGGTTTGCTGCACATCACTTATTCGTCCAGAACAAAGGAAACTGAGAAATCAATTAAACACCTGGTGGTAAATCCTGAAAAAATAAGGTAGTCTGAAATCTTTGTGAATTCCAGGTGTCTTTTGTGTTTAAAATTCAAGAACAAAGACATTCAGAATTCACAAAGTATCTTTCAGAATCAATGTGCCATCAGGTTGGTTGCTTCATTTAATATTTTCCTGATCTGAAAATCTGAAATTCCCATTTCTTTCAGCAGTTCTTTGTTCTCTTCCAACTGACTGCATAAAACAATTCCCTTTTCAAGCAGAAATTGTTTTTCTTTTTTGGTAAGAGAAATCAGCGAAGTTACAGGTTGCAAACCTGTTTTATCAATCCAGTATTTTAATCCAGTTTCTAGCGGATAGTCCCATGAAATAAGCACCAACCCGGCGCAGGCTGCATATTGCAATGCATCGTCACTGAAACGGGTGTTGGTAACAACTCCTCCGCGATACCGGAGGTCTTTGCCATATTGTTCTTCCCAGGCAGCTTTTACATCGAGGTAACGTGACTGAATATACAATGGCACCTGGACCCCGCTTTTTGAGCTGCTGTCCATATGAAATTTGCATTCCACCATAATCATTTCGCCGGGTTTGCGGGCAATCACATCCACTTCGTGCTGAATACATTTTCCTTTTACAATCACACCGGTTTCCACTTCGTAGCCCATGGTTTCGAAGATTTTCCCCACAAAAACCTCAAATGGGAAACCGGTGGGTCCCATTTCCATAATGGCATTTTTTAACCGGTAACGGCCAGCGGCTTTATACGAATCTTTTTTCAGCAGGTCAAACGCCATCTGGTAGATTCGTTTAGTGGGTATGCCATCATAAATGCGCGCTTCCACCATCGATGTAATTTTTTCCTGCTCCGCTGTTCCTGCACCTGATGAACCCAGCGCCTGTTTTAATTTCTCCCTTTCGAAAAGTACTTTTTCGCCATTGCCTTTAATTACTCGGATTGTCATAATTTTTCTTTTTGATAAAGATAAGAAGATGTTTTTTGAAATAATTATGGTGTTGTTTCTGATGAAAAATTTGTTTTCGGATTTATTTAGATTAACTCCGGTTTTTTTTGCATGTTATTTTGTAATAGCCTAACTTGTATAGTTATCAATTACATAATGTAAGTACTCAGACTAAAATCTTAAATTATTAGGATTTTTTTATTCGAAAAACCATTCAACTATCAATTACTTTAAGATGAAAAAAGTAAGGTTCTTTTATCTGTTTTTGATCGTTTTACTGGTTGCATCATGCAACAAAGACGAATTAATTGACCCTGCGAATCTTTCAGATTCCGATGCTTTAAAATCGGCAGTGCCGAAATTTAAAATTGCTGTTATTTCCGATATTCATTACATGAGCCCGGAACTGCTTCCGGCAGACCCTGAAACGGATCCGGACTATCAGGGAAATCTTGCACAGGATCCGAAACTGATTACA
>ERZ1645187.2894-NODE-2894-length-14788-cov-6.870495_pt1 | contig 14788 bp, 13 predicted proteins | sample MGYA00575352_ERZ1645187 | MGnify/ENA primary metagenome ERZ1645187 (study PRJEB40837, sample SAMN11349314) | freshwater sediment metagenome | isolation source: river sediment | host: Sediment | place: India: Wazaribad , New Delhi | collected 2017-02-21 ...
GCCACCACCCAGGTTCCGATGGCGAAATAGGCGCCGTTCAGGCGGAAGGCGAAGAAGGCCATCGGGATGGAAAACAGCGCCGCCGCAATGCCGCCGATCAGCACGCCCACCAGCGGGTCAAGGCCCATGAGGATGATGGCGGCGAACATCGCATAGGCGCCGATCCCGACAAAGGCCTGCTGGCCGACCGAGACCAGGCCGGCAAAGCCCGCCAGCATGTTCCAGTTCATCGCCAGCACCAGAAGCGTCAGGATGCCGAACAGGTCCTGCACCACGGCGCGCGGCGCGATGGCGGGCAGGGCATACATGAGCGCCAGCACCGCAAGCGTCAGGGCAAGTCCAAGGGGACGGGGCAGGGTCATCTGCGGCACCTCAGTCGTTCGCCCGCGGGAACAGCCCGCGCGGCCGGATCAGCAGGACAAGGACAAAGGCGAGGTGGCCCGACAGGATCTGCCATTCGGGGTTGACGGCGGCCCCCAGGGCCTGCGCCATCCCGATCACGATGCCCCCCGCCAGCGTGCCCCAGAGGCTGCCAAGCCCGCCGATGATCACCGCCTCGAAGGCATACAGCAGCCGGGCCGGGCCGATCGAGGGGTCAAAGTTCGCCCGCGTGCCCAGGTAAAGCGCGGCGATGGTCGCCACCACCAGCGCGATGCCGGTGGCCATGGCAAAGATGCGCTGCGGGCGGATGCCCATCAACTGCGCCGTCACCGCATCGTCCGAGGTGGCGCGGAACGCCCGGCCAAGCGCGGTGCGGTAAAAGAGCTGGTTCAGCGCAAAGACCACCGCCACCGCCGAGGCAAAGGTCAGCACCGGCATCACCCCCAGGGTGACGAGCCCGAGGTCCAGCGATTGCGCCTCGATCGCGCCGGCGGTCAGCTTGCGGCTGTCGGCGGTAAAGCCGGACAGCAGGCCGTTCTGGATCACCACCGACAGGCCGAAGGTCACCAGAAGCGGCGGCAGGATGTCGGCGCCCAGCACCCGGTTCAGAAGGTGGGTCTGCAACAGCCAACCCAGGGCGAACATCACCGGCGCAGCCAGAAGCACCGCCAGGAACGGATGCAGGCCGGTGACGGTGGTCACGGTCAGGATCAGATAGGCGCCCAGGATGATCAGGTCGCCATGCGCCAGGTTGACCAGCCGCATGATGCCGAAGACCAGCGAAAGCCCCGCCGCGAACAGCGCGTAAAGCCCGCCCAGCAGCAGGCCCTGCGCCAGTGTGTCGATCAGGATCATGCGTGGCTCACTCCGAAATAGGCGTCGTGGATCGCCTCGCGCGACAGCTCGGCCGGGCGGCCTGACAGGGTGATGCGGCCTTCCATCATGCAATGGACGTGGTCGGCGACCCGCAGGGCCTGGCCGATGTCCTGTTCCACCACGATGATCGAGGTGCCGCTGGCCTTGATCTGCGGGAAGGCGGCGTAGATTTCCTTGATGACCACCGGGGCCAGCCCAAGGCTAAGTTCGTCGCACAACAGCACGCGCGGATTGCTCATCAGCGCGCGGCCGATGGCCACCATCTGTTGCTGCCCGCCCGACAGCGCCGTGCCCGGGCTGAGGCGGCGGTCCTTCAGGATGGGGAACAGCGCCTGCACGCGGTCCAGCGTCCAGTGGCTGTTGCCGGTGCGGGCATGCGCGCCGATCAGCAGGTTCTCCTCGACCGTCAGCGAGGGGAACAGCCTGCGGCCTTCGGGCACCATGGCGATGCCGCGGGTCAGGATGTCGGGGGCGGGCAGGCTTGTGATGTCTTCGCCCGCCAGTGTCACCGTGCCGGCGGTGACGCGCGCCACCCCGGTAAGCGCCCGCATCAAGGTGGTCTTGCCGGCGCCGTTCGCGCCGATGATGGCCAGGGTCTGGCCTTCGTGCAGCGTCAGGTCCACCCCAAACAGGGCCTGGAAGTCGCCGTAATGCGCGGTCAGGCCCGCGATCTGCAACAGCGCGCTCATGCCTCGATCCCCAGGTAGATTTCCTTGACGGCCGGCGAGGCCATGACAGCATCCGGCGCGCCGATCATCAGCATGCGGCCAAAGTTCAGCACCATCAGCCGTTCCACCACCGAGGTCAGGGCATGCAGCACATGCTCGATCCAGATGATCGCGGTGCCCTCGGCGTGGATGGCCTTGATGGTGGCGATCAGTTCGACACATTCGGCATCGGTCAGCCCGCCGGCGATTTCGTCCAGCAGGATGACGCGCGGCCGGGTCGCCATGGCGCGGGCCAGCTCCAGCCGCTTGCGCTGCAAGAGCGGCAGCCCGCCCGAAGGCTTTTCGGCCACCGTGGCAAGGCCGGTGCGGGCCAGGATGCCCATGCAGAAGCCCGGCGCCTCGGCCGCGCCGACCGCGCCGCCGAAGCGGGCGGCGACCAGCAGGTTTTCATAGACCGACAGGTGGCCGAAGGGCTGCGGGATCTGGAACGACCGGCCGATGCCGGCGCGCACCCGCTCCATCGGCGGCAGTTTCGTCACGTCGCGGCCGTCCAGGAACACCCGGCCGGCATCGGCGCGGATGTTGCCGGTGATCAGGTTGAACAGCGTCGACTTGCCGGCGCCGTTCGGCCCGATGATGCCAAGCGCCTCGCCCGGGGCCAGGTCGAAGCTGACGTCATCGGTCACCTTCAGCGCGCCGAAGGATTTCGAGACGGATTGCAGGGACAGGATCGCCATGGGCCACGCCTAGTCGAAAGGGGGGATGCCCCGGCGCGGACGCCGGGGCCGGGGCCGTCAGGCCAGGGTTTCCAGCGTACCGCCCAAGGGAATCTCGGGCGCGCCGGCGTTTTCCACGATCACCAGATCGAAGGTCCCGTCCTCTTTCCGCCGCCACTGGCCGCCGACCAGGGGCGTCTTCGAGATGTTCTTGCGGGCGAATTCCGGCACGTTGTCGCGGCCCCACTGCACCTTGCCGACGACCGTATCCAGGTTCGTCGCCCCGATGGCCTCGGCCAGGGCGTCGCCGTCGGTCGGGTCTTCGGTCCGGGCGATCGCATCCGCCGCCACCTCGAACAGCGCATGGACAAAGCCCACCGGCATCGTCCACTGCCGCCCGGCCGCCGCCTCGAAGGCCGCCGCCATCTCGGCCGCGCTTTCGCCGGTCAGCGACGACTTGAACGGATGGCTGGGCGACCACCAGACCTCGGCCGTCAGGTTGTGGCCCAGCTCTCCCAGGGCCGCGACGCTTTCGGGGAACAGCAGCGCCTTGGCGACCGAGACCAGCTTGGGGTTGAAGCCCTGCTGCTTGGCCTGGGTCCAGAAGGTGGTGAAGTCGGGCGGGATCGGGATGCCGGTCATGATCTCGCATCCCGCCTGCTTGAAGGCGTTGATCTGGGCGCTGAAATCGTCGGTCAGGTTCTGGTAGCGGCCGGGGTCGGTCAACTGATACCCGGCGGCGGCCAGCGCGGGCGGCATCCCCACGTCCGAGGCCCAGGCATTGCCGTCGCCGTCGTTCGGCCACAGCGCGCCCACCTTCTTGTTGGTTTCGGCCATGCCCCACATGTTCATGAAGGTGGCGACGTTGTCTTCCAGCCCCCAGAAGAAGTGGTAGACATAGTCGAACGCCTGCCAGCTGGCCGGGTCGCCCGGGTTGCCCTGCTGGCCGATGAACCACGGCTGCCAGGGCGCCACGGTGGAAATCACCGGGATTTCCTCTTGTTCGGCAATGGAACAGACCGGGTTCGTCGTCTCGGGGGTCGAGGCGACCAGGATCAGGTTCACCTCGTCGCGGCTGATCAGTTCCTTGGCGACTTCGGCGGCGCGGTTGGGGTTCGACTGGCTGTCCTTGACGATCACTTCGACGTCCAGCCCCAGCCCCGGCGCGGCGGCCAGGAATTTCTCGACCATGAAGCTGTCGGCGGCGGAAAAGGCCGACAGCGGGCCGGTCTGCGGGCTGACATAGCCGATCTTCAGCGCCTTTGCCTGCGCCCGGGCCGGCAGCGCCAGCCCCGAGGCGGCGGCCGCCCCGAAGGCCGCGCCCGATTTCAGCAACTTGCGACGAGTGAACATTCCGATCCCTCCCTTGGGTGATATCCGTCACGCCGGCGGGGCGTGCCCGCCGGCACCGCCCCGTCTTCTGCGGACGGGGCGAGGCCTGATGAATGGCCGCAGGCTACGATGCCTTTGCGGCAGTCTGGATCGCATCAACCCGGCCTAACATGTCTTTCAGGTATGTTATTTCCGGTTCATGTCGGGCCGCTTGGCAGGGTCACTCGGCCGCCAGGGCGGAGGGTTCGGTCAGGTGCAGGGCGCGCGCCACCTTGGCGAAGCGGGCCTGCAACTGCTCGGCGCTGTCGGCGGCCAGGGCGACGTAGAAGTCGGGGCGGATCAGCACATAGCGCGCGCCGATCCGGTCCAGCCAGGCGCCGATGGTGCCGTTCACGTCCACCGCGTCGCCGCTGCCGCCCGGCGCGGCCAGGCGCACGGCCACCCCTTCCAGCGCCGCGAACTGCCGGCGTTGCGCGTCGGTCAGCGCGGCCAGCGGATCGGCGTCATGGCCCAGCAGCACCCAGCCCTGGCCGACGACCTGGTCAAAGCGGTCGCGCTTGTCGCCCGCCTGAACCACGCCCTGCACCGACAGTTCGCCGGCATGGGCGCTGTCTTCGCACCAGGCGCCGCGGCCCAGCTGGCAGATGTCGGTTGGCACCGGCGTGCCGCCGCGCGCGGCCAGGTCGGCGATCATCCGGGCGTCGCGCTCGGCCGCGACCTTGTCATCCGCGATGCAGATGATCTGGCCCAGTTCCTGGCTGAAGTTGATGTAGTGCTTGGCGTGCTCGATCCGTTCCGAGGTGTAGCTGTCCAGCACGTCCAGGCCGAAGCGGCCCTCAAGAATGCCGTTCAGCCGCCAGGCCATCGCCACCGCGTCGCGGACGCCGGCGCACATGCCCTCGCCGGCGAAGGGCGGCATCAGGTGGGCGGCATCGCCGCCGATCACGCAGCGGCCCTTGTTCCACTGCCGGGCCCAGCGGGCCTGAAAGCGGTAGACGGCGCTGCGTTCCAATTCGGCATTGGCGGGGGTCAGCCCCCAGGGTTCCAACAGCTTCCAGGCCTGTTCGGCTTTCTGCAGCTCATGCGCGGATTCGTTCGGCAGCACCATGAATTCCCAGCGCCGCCGCGCCGGGCCGCCGGGCACCGGGCCGGGGCCGCCGGGCACGATGGTGGTGGGGCGCCGGGGGTCGCACAGCTGCCATTGCGCCGGCTCGTCGCCGCGCGAGGCGACGTAGTCGAAGGACGGGATCATGTCGAGGATCAGCCAGTCGAAGAAATAGCCCTTGTCCTCGTTCTCGATCCCCAGGGCCTCGCGGACAAAGCTGTTCGCCCCGTCGGTGCCCGCCACGAATTTCGCCCGCAGCCGGCGGCTTTCGCCGTTCGGGCCGACTTCCTCGGGGTTGCGTTGCAGCGACAGGGTGACGCCGGCCGCGTCCTGTTCCAGCCCGATCCCCTGCCAGCCGCGCAGCAGCGTGACATTGGGCAGGGTCGCGGCGATGTCCAGCAGGCGCTTTTCCATCATCGGCTGGTTGAACCAGTAGCGCACCCGCCAGCCGCTGGCCGACTGGCTTTGCCAATCCACGATCTGCAGGTTCTGCCGGTCCTTGTTCTTCCAGTAGTACAGCTCGTCGTGATAGCTGATCGCCGGGTCGTTTTCGCTGTTGATCCCCAGTGTGGCGAAGATGCGCGCGATCTCGTGGTCATAGGTCACGGCGCGGGGCAGGGCGTAGTGGTTGGTCCAGCGCTCGATCAGGGTGACGCGCTTGCCGCGCTGGCCCAGAAGGATGGCAAGAAGCGTGCCGACAGGGCCTGCGCCCACGATGGCGACATCGGCGTCGAACCCGTCGACGCCCGCAGAACGGGTCATGGTTGTCCTCCCAGATGCGCTCCGGCGCGGGCCGGAGGGTTCCTGCGCGCCGCCCTCCTCAAGGTGACGCTCAGCCTGAAATGACTTTCAGCCGAAAATGAATGATCGTCAAGTATGATTTATAGTCACGTCAAGTTGCAGCTAATCCATTGAAGTTTCGACAATTTCCTGAACGGTTGAGGGTGGTCGCAAAACTGAATATGATTCGGCCATGACGAACGAACCGCAGACCGAAGGCCGCGTGGCCCGCCGACAGCGCCGCAACCGCGATGCCCTGATCGCCGCCGCCTGCGGGATCATGACCGAAAAGGGGGTCGAGGCGGCGACCATGCTGGAGATCGCCGAAGCCGCCGACGTGGGCGCCGGCACGGTCTACAACTACTTCAAGTCGAAGGACGACCTGGCCATCGCGGTGCTGGAAACCCTGATGCACGAGCTGGGCCTGCGGATCGAGGAGGTAACGGATACCTTTGACGACCCGGCGCAGGTCTATGCCTATGGCATCCGCACGGTGCTGGACACCGCCACCAACGATGTCCGCTGGGCGCAGATGCTGAACCGCTCCGAGGTGATCGCCGATGCGCTGTTTCGCATGATGGGGCCGTTCGCCATTCGCGACCTGCGGCTGGCCTCGCAGGCCGGGCGGTTCGAGGTGTCGAACGCCGACCTGGTCTGGCGGCTGACGACGCATGCCCTGATCGGCGCCAGCCGGGCGATCACCACCGGCCAGCTGCCGGCCAGCGCGTCCGACCAGATCATCGTCCGGCTGCTGTGCATGACCGGGATCGGCGCGAATGCCGCGGTGGAACTGGCCGGCCGGCCGCGCCCGGCGTTGCGCACGGCGCCGGGCGGCAAGCCCTGACGCCGGTCAGGCCGGCACGGCGGCCCGGCGCCGGCGCGAGGACGGGATGCCCAGCATCTCGCGGTACTTGGCCAGCCGCCGGCGCGGCACGTCGATGCCGGTCAGGGCCAGCCGTCGCGCCAGGGCCAAGTCGCTGAGGCGGTCGGCCGCGGGGTCTGCGGCCAGCAGGTCGCGCAGCGCGCATAGCACCACGGATCGCGTCGGGGCAGTGCCTGAGGCCAGCGGCCGTTCGAAGAACTGCGACAGCGGCACGATGCGGCCTTCGATCTGGGCGAACCGGTGGCGCACCATGCGGCTGACCGTGCTTGGGTGAACCGACAGCCGCGACGCGATCTGGCGCTGCGTCAGCGGGGCCAGCCGGGCAAGGCCGCTGTCCAGCCCCGCGCCTTGGGCGGCCAGCAGGTGGCGGCCCAACTCGGCCAGCGTGGTGTCGCGCAAGGTGGCGGCCTGGTGCAGCGCGCAGGCCTCGCGCCATTTGCGCCGCGTCTCGGTCCGGGCGCTGGCATCGGCGTCTGCCGCAAGGGCGCGCCGATAGGTGGCCTCGCGCAGCGTCAGCTGCGGGGCGGTTTCAACGGCGCAGCGGACGGTCCATTGCCCGTCCTGGCGTTCGAAGACCAGTTCGGGCAGCGCGGCGGGCGGCGCCTCGGCAAAGGCGGCGGCCGCAGAGCGGGGCAGCCGCGCGATCAGGTCGACCACCTGCGCCGTGCGGGCCGGGTCCAGCCCGTGGCGGCGCGCGAACTCGGCCGGTCCGCCGGCCGACATCCCGCCCGGGTTGCCAAGGACGCGCACCGCGACGTCATCAAGCTGCCCCTGCGCCCGCAGTTGCAGGGCCAGGCATTCGGCGACCGACCGGGCGAACAGGCCGGCCGGCTCGATGCCCTGCACCTGCCGCAGGACGGCGGCGACGCGGGCGGGTGGCAGCTTCAGTTCGGCGGCGATGTCGGGCAGCGGATCGACCAGGAAGCCGCGCTCGTCCAACCCCTCGGCCAGGCGCAGGGCCACCGGCAGGTCGGCCCTTTGGCGCAGCAACAGCGGCAGTTCGGCCAGCACATGCGCGAAAAGGCCGGGCTGATGGGCCGGGGCTTCGGGCGGCGCCCCGGACCCGCGCGCAAAGTGGCGCGAGACCGTCAGGAAGGGATTGTCGGCCGCCCCCGTCGCCACCAGATCGGCGAATTCCGCCGGGGGCGCCACCACCAGTTGCACCAGCTGCCGGGCCGATTGCGACAGCGCCTGGCGCTGGACGATCCCGACCTGTTGCTGATGGTCCTGCCGCATCACCCGGCCCCGGTCTGCGCCCTGTGGTGGCTACGGTAGAACCGGGCAAAGGCGCGGGCAACCTCGGCGCTGTCGATCGGCTGGCGCAGGCCGTCGCGGCTGTTCTGGATCACGGCTTCGGGCAGGTCGCCCAGGTCCATCCGGCCCAGCAGGTCGGCCACATAGTCGGGCCCGAACTCGGGGTGGAACTGCACCGACAGGGCGGCGAAGGGATAGGCGATGCCGCCGTGCGGCGAGTGGTCGTTGCGCAAGAGGACCTCAGCTCCGGGTGGCAGCTCCACGACCTGATCCTGATGAAACGACAGCGCGGTCAGGCTGTCGTGATCGGGGAACAGGCGGCGCCCGGCGTCGGTCACGCTGTGCCGCGCGTGGCCGATGGCCCAGCCACGGTCCGACTTCTCGACCCTCCCGCCGAAGGCCGCGGCCATGATCTGATGGCCAAAGCAGATGCCCCCGACCGGGCGGCCGGCATCGCGACATTGCCGCAGGAAGCCGATGTAGGGCGCGATCCAGGGGCGGTCCTCGTAGACCCCGGCGCGCGATCCGGTCAGCAGGACGGCGTCAAAGGCGGATGGGTCGGGGAAATCGGCGCCCTCGGCCACGTTCACCAGCGCAAAGCGGGCCTCGGGCAGGGCTTCGCCCAGCCAGTCCACGCACATGCCGCCGTAGGACGGCCAACGGTGGCGCACCTCGGGGACAGGGCGGTCGGCGTCGATCACGACGATGCGCATCGCGGTCAACGCCCCGCCCCGCTGCGGTCGCGCGTGGCGATCACCGACAGCACGATCAGCACCAGCGAGGCCAGCACGATCAGCGTGCCCACCGCGTTGATCTCGGGTGTCACGCCGCGGCGCATGGTGGAATAGATGTACATCGGCAGGGTGTTGTCGCGCCCCGTGAGAAAGAAGGTCACGGGGATTTCGTCGAAGGACAGCACAAAGGACAAAAGCCCCGCCCCGATGATCGCCGACCGCAGGTTCGGCAGGGTGACGAACAGGAAGGTGCGCAAGGGCGTGGCGCCCAGGTCGCCCGAGGCTTCCTCCAGCGACCGCGGAATGCGCTGCAGGCGGGCGTAGACCTGCGTCACCACCACGCCCAGAAGGGCCGTGGCATGGCCGAAGATCACGGTTTCCAGGCTCAGCGGCATGCCGAACAGGCTGAACATGTTCAGCATGGAAATGCCGGTGACGATGCCCGGCAGGGTGATCGGCAGCAGGATCAGCCGGCGGAACAGAGTCTTGCCCGGAAAGTGGAAGCGATGCAGCGCCATCGCCGCGGCCACGCCGACGACCAGCGACAGAAGGGTGGACAGGATGGCGACGTAAAAGCTGTTTCCCAGCGCGGTCAGCAGGTCTTCGTTGGCGAAAAGCTTGCGGTACCAGTCCAGCGTGAACCCCGGAATGGGCCAGGTCAGCGACCGTGACGACGAGAAGCTGAAGGCGATCAGCACCCAGATCGGCACATAGAGAAACGCCATCAAGAGCGCGACGAAGGTCATGAAGGCGGTATCTGCGCCGTAGCGCGAGACAACGGATCGGGCCATCTCAGGCACCTCCTGCGGTGCTGTTGCGTTCCAGCCGGTCCGACAGCGACACGATCGACAGCACGATCACCAGCATCACGATCGACAGCGCCGACCCCAGCGGCCAGTTCAGCGCCGAGCCGAATTGCGTCTGGATCACCGAAGCGATCAGGTTGCCATCCGGCCCGCCCACCAGGAAGGGCGCGATGAAGTCGCCGAAGGACAGGCAGAAGGTCAGGGTAAAGCCCGCCGCGATGCCGGGCATCGACAAGGGCAGCGTGACCTTGAGGAAGGTCTGCCAGGGGGTCATGCCCAGATCGGCCGAAGCCTCGGTCAGGTTCGGCGGGATCCGCTCCAGCGCGGTGTAGATCGGCATCACCATGAATGGAATGAAGATATAGGTCAGCGTCAGGATCATGGCGAACTGGTTGTAGAGGAAGATGTCGGTCGGCGCGTCGGTGAGGCCCGCCCACATCAGGAACGAGTTCAGGATACCCTCGGTGCCCAGGATCGTCTTCCAGATATAGGCGCGCAGCAGATAGCTGACCCACAAGGGCGCGATGACCGCCATGTAAAGCCAGGTCCGCACCCCCTGCCAGCGGCAGCGGAACACCAGCCAGTAGGCAAAGGGATAGGCCAGCGCCAGCGAGGCGGCCGAGACCAGCGCGCTGATCTTCAGTGTGCGTAGAAGGACCTGCACATATTGCGGGTCGGTGAAGAGGGTGACGTAGTTGCCGAACTGGAAGGCCGGCTTGAAGGTCGGGTAGGCCTTTATCCAGAAGCTGTAGGTGGCAATGATGCCATAGGGCACCAGCATGAACAGCACGATCCAGGCCAGCGGGATGCCCAGCACCAGCGCGCCGGAAAGGTTGCGGCGCAGCGCGGTCACGGCTGCACCTGACCGGCAAAGACAAAGACGTTGTGCGGCTCGACCGCGACGCGGGCCGGGGTGCCCGGCTGCGGGATGGCGCTGCGCACCAGCGTGTCGGGCAACAGGCAATCGACAAAGACCGATGCGCCGCCGCCCAGGTCCACCGCCGTGCGCAGGCCCAGGCCGTAATAGATGACCTCGGCCACCCGGCCCTCGACCATGTTCGGGGCGGTTTCGCCGGGCGCCAGGAAGCGGGCCTTTTCCGGCCGGAAGCCCAGCGTCACCGCGCCGCCTGCGGGGCCTGCGGCGTCCGAGCCCAGTTCGCCGCCCGCCACGCGGAACCGTCCGGCGGCCGCGGGGGTTGCGGGCAGGAAATTGGTGGTGCCGATGAAATTCGCCACATAGGGCGAGGCGGGGTGGTCGTAGATGTCCTGCGGGCGGCCGTCCTGGGCCACGCGGCCGCGTTCCATTACCACGATCCGGTCCGACATGGTCAGCGCCTCTTCCTGGTCGTGGGTGACCATGATGAAGGTGATGCCGACCTTTTCGTGCAGGTGCTTCAGCTCGATCCGCATCTGGTCGCGCATCCGGGCGTCCAGCGCCGACAGCGGTTCGTCCAGCAGCAGCACCTTGGGCCGCCGCACGATGGCGCGGGCCAGCGCGATGCGCTGGCGCTGGCCGCCCGACAGCTGGTGCGGGCGCTGGTCGATCTTGTCGGGCAGGCCCACCAGGTCCAGCGCCTCGGCCGCCTTGGCGCGGGCGGCGGCGCGGTCCATCCCGGCCATCTTCAGCCCGTAGGCGATGTTCTGGCCGACCGTCATGTGCGGGAACAGCGCATAGTCCTGAAAGACCATGTTGACCTCGCGCCGGTAGGGCGGCTCCCAGGTCACGTCGCGCCCGGCCAGATGGACGCTGCCATGCGTCGGCTGTTCGAAGCCGCCGATCATCCGCAGAAGCGTGGACTTGCCGCAGCCCGAAGGGCCCAGCAGGGTGACGAATTCGCCGTCCTCGACCGACAGTGACACGTCGTCGACGCCGATGATGTGTTTCGCATAGTGCTTCGACAGGCCCCGAAGCTGGATGATTGCTGCCATGTCGGCTGTCCCCGTTGGTCATTGCTGCGGGAAAAGGGCACGGGCGCGCCCCTTTCCCCGGTTCGCCCGTGCCGGCCTATTGCGCCTTCACGGCGTTCCAGGCGTTGGTGTAGGCCTCGAACCGGTCGCCAAGCGCGGTCCAGATCAGCAGGCTGTCCAGATAGGCCGGATCATCCTGGTGCAGGGCGGCGAACTGTTCGGGCGACATGCAGGCCTTGGCGGCCGCGGCATTGGCCGCCGAATAGCCGTTCACGTTGGCCACGCCGCACTGTCCCTGTTCCGAGATCTGCATGTTCAGGAACTTGTAGGCGCATTCCTTGTTCGGCGTGTCCTTGACCACCATCCAGCTGTCCATCCAGCCTTCGGCGCCCTCTTTCGGGATGAACTCGACCACCTCGATGCCCTCGGCGGCCAGAAGCGAGGACTGATAGCCCGCCCAGGTGTTCGAGATCACCACCTCGCCCGCCTTGTAAAGGTCGACCAGTTCGCCCGCCGTGGCCCAGTACTTGCGAACCAGGGGCTTTTGTTCCACCAGCGTCGCCTTGGCCTTCTCGATCTGCTCGTCGGTCAGGTTGTAGATGTCCAAGTCGCCGTTCTTGCGGGCCGCGACATAGATCGCGCTCTTGTCATCCCAGAGCGAGATCTTGCCGGCCAGGTCGGGGTTCCACAGGTCGGCGATCGAGGTGGGCGGGGTGGCGAAGGCGTCCTTGCGATACATGAAGACGATGGCGCCCCAGCTGTAGGGCATGCCGTAATAGGCGCCGTCGCGCTGGATGCCGGGCTGTTCCCGGAACTTGGGGTAGATGTCGTTCCAGCCGCTGATGGCGGCGGTGTCCAGCGGCTCCACCAGGCCCAGGTCGATCATCAGCGCGGTGGTGTCGATGGACGGGGTGATCAGGTCATAGACCCCGCCGCCCGCCATCAGCTTGGGCGCGAAATCGTCGTTCGATCCGACATAGGTGGCGCTGACCTTGCAGCCCGATTCTTCCTCGAACTTGGTGATGAACGAAGGATCGGCATAGCCTTCCCAGGTCAGTACGCTGACGGTGCCTTCGGCCAGCGCGGGGCTGGCGGCCAGCAGGGCCAGGATGGCGGTGGTGGTTCTTTTCATGTGTCGCTTCTCCGTTGTTGGACGTTGGGATCGGCCCGTTCAGGGCTCTTTTCGGGTGGTCTTGCGGACGATGGTGCCGATATCGACACCCAGGGCAGCGGCGGCTTTGCGCTTGCTGCCATGTTCGCGGATCGCCTGGGCGATCAGGCCGGCCTCAAAGGCCGCCAGCCGGTCGCGCAGGGTGCCTTCGGACCCGGTCGGGGCGGGCACCTCGGCCGGGGCGACCGATTGCAGGCGGCGGGGCAGTTCATCCTCGTCGTCGCCCAGGACCGAGATCTGTTGCAGAAGGTTCGCCAGTTCGCGGATGTTGCCGGGGTAGCGATAGGCGCGCAGGCGGCGCATCAGGTCGTCGGACAGGGCCAGGGGCGCGGTGCGGCGCTGGTTGATCGCGGTCAGGAAGCGGTCGATCAGGTGGTCGACCAGTTCCGGCATCTCGCGCAGCGGCTTGATCGGCATGTTCACCACGGCCAGCCGGTAATACAGGTCCAGCCGGAAGCGGCGTTCCTCGGCCATCACCAGAAGGTCGCGGTTGGTGGCCGAGATGATGCGCACGTTGGCCCGCCGCGGCTTTGTGGCACCGACCCGCAGGAACACCCCGTCTTCGAGGAAGCTCAAGAGCTTGGCCTGAAGCGTCAGGGGGATCTCGCCGATCTCGTCCAGGAACAGCGTGCCGCCTTCGGCGGTTTCGATCAGGCCCTTCTTGCCCTCGCTGAGGGCGCCGGTGAAGGCGCCCTTTTCATAGCCGAACAGCTCGGATTCGAAGAGGGTCTCGGGAATGGCGGCGCAGTTCACCGCCACGAAGGGGTCGGTCGCGGTCGAGACGAAGCTGTGCAGGTGGCGGGCGATCTCGGTCTTGCCCACCCCGCTTTCGCCGGTGATGATGACCCGCGCGCCCTGCAACAGTGCCCGCTCGCCGCGCGCGATGATGCGGTCGAGATAGGGCGACAGCTGCCGCTGCCGCGCGAAATCCGGCCGTAGCCGCCGCTCGACGGTCGAGGCGAAGGTGGAGGGGTCGCGCTGGCCGCTGGCCATCCGGCGGGCATGGTCGAAGACCGCCAGGTCGCGCAGGGTCAGCAGCACCGCGCCGGGCATCTCGGCGATGCGGCGCAGGGTGACGAAGATCGAGCCTATGTTCTCGGACCGGATGATGACCTCGCCGCTGCGGCCCTCGGCCAGCATGTCCAGCACCGGGGCCCAGTTCAGCGGGCTGTCGGTGGCCACCTCGGCCAGCGGGCGGCCCAGCGGGCGCAGGTCGCGCAGGCCGGCGATGGCCAGCGCCTCGCGGTTGATCTGGCCGATCACCTGCGCCGCATCCAGCACGATCAACCCATCCGGCGCCGCATCCACCGCGGCGCGCAAGAGCCGGGCGCGGTCGCGGTCGCCGGCGGTGGGGGCAAGACCCGGAGGCTGCGGAGCGACCATCACCCGACCACCCTGGTCGCGGCCAGCCGCGCCCCCCGTTCGATCACCCGCGGCACATGGCGCAGGCAGACCGCCAGCATCATGCCGCCCCGCAGGTCAAAGGTCTGGGCGGTGCCTTCGACCTTGACCCGCCCGCCGGGCAGCCGCACCTCGGCGACAAAGGGCGCCCGCGCGGTCGACACCAGCGACACCCGCGCATCGGCGATCAGCCGATCCAGCGGGCCGAAGCCGTCCATCAGGTCGTCCAGCCGCATCTCGCACATCCGCTCGGCCGGGGCCTCGAACAGCGCCTCGGCGGCCATGTTGGCGTGGATCACCATGCCGTGCCGATCGGCCACCAGCACCGGATCGGGCAGCGCCGCCAGCACCGCCTGCAGAAAGGCGATCTCGTCCTTGAGCTGGGTCTCGCGGCGGACGTGTTTCGACACGTCACGCACGGTGCCCCACATGCGGAACAGCCGGTTGCCCCGGATATGCCCGCGCAGGTCGTTCTCGACGTCGATGAACACCCCATCATAGCGCAGGTCGCGCGATGGCGAACCGTTCACGTCGAAGTCCGCCCGGATCAGGCGGCGGATGAAATCCTCGTTCTCGGGCGTGCGGGGAAAGGTTTCGGCCACCGGACGGCTGTTGAAATCCTCGCCCGGCGGGGTGCGGTACAGCCGCGCCATGGCGTCGTTGCAGAACCGCCAGCGCGGCCCGTTCTCGAACACCTGGCGGACGATTTCATGTTCGGGGGCCGACAGGTCGACCGGATCGGTCCATTCCATGCACCAGCCGGCATCGGACGA
>ERZ1645187.2895-NODE-2895-length-14786-cov-9.320549_pt1 | contig 14786 bp, 10 predicted proteins | sample MGYA00575352_ERZ1645187 | MGnify/ENA primary metagenome ERZ1645187 (study PRJEB40837, sample SAMN11349314) | freshwater sediment metagenome | isolation source: river sediment | host: Sediment | place: India: Wazaribad , New Delhi | collected 2017-02-21 ...
CCCGGCGCCTGACGCGGCCTTCGCGCCGCCGCCGCCCGCGCCCGGCGGCGGCTGGCGCACCACCGTCGGCAGAATCCGACGCCCGGCACGGTTTTGATGAATATCAACCTCGGACGCATTTGATGGTCGCAAAATTCAACCATCAACACGAGGAAGAGACCATGAAATTCACCCGACGTCAATGGATGGGCGCCAGTGCCGCAGGCACGATGGGCGCAGTGGTGGCCGGTGCCGAGCTGTCGCCTCTGGCCAAGGTTTTCGCGGCCGAGCCGGATGCCGCAGCGCAGTTGGCCGCGCTGAAGAGCTTCAGCGGCAAGGTACCCCATGCCACGCACTACGGACCGATGATCGCCACGGTGCAGAAGGGCAGGATCGTCAAGGTCGAGCCGCACGCCACCGACAGGATGCCCACGCCCATCCTCACCGAGGGCGTGCTGGACCGCACCTACGACAAGACCCGCGTGGCCGGCCCCATGGTGCGCAAGGGCTACCTGGATTGGGTGCAGAACGGTTACCAGGGCAGCAGCAAGCCCGAACTGCGCGGCAAGGACGAATGGGTCCAGGTGAGCTGGGACACCGCCCTCGGCCTGACCGCCAAGGCCATCCTCGACACCATCGAGAAGCATGGCAACGAAGGCTGCTTCAGTTCCAGCTACGGTGGCTGGTCGCACGCCGGCATCTTCCGGCCCAACGTGCTGCAGGGGCGCTTCTTCAACCTGCTGGGCGGCTCGTCGATGACCACGGGCGACTATTCGGCCGGCGCCGGCCAGGTGGTGCTGCCCATGGTGATCGGCGACATGGAGGTCTATTCGGCCCAGAGCGCCTGGGAAACCCTTCGCGACAACACCGAATTGGTGGTCTTCGTCGGCTGCGACCCGGACAAGAACAACCGCGTCGAATACACCGTGTGCGACCACGAGATGTACAGCGGCTGGGACGCCATCAAGAAGGCGGGCTGCAAGTTCATCTCGATCAACCCGCAGGTGACGACCACCGACGAGAAGATGGGCTCGGAGTGGGTGAAGATCATCCCCAACACCGACACCGCGCTGTTCCTGGCCATGAGTTACCACCTCATCAGCCAGAAGAAGCACAACCAGGCCTTCATCGACAAGTACACCGTCGGCTTCGACAAGTTCCGCGCCTACCTGGAAGGCAAGGACAAGGACGGCACGCCGGCCAAGACGCCCGAGTGGGCGGCCAGGATCACCGGCATCCCGGCCGCGAAGATCCGCGAGCTGGCCGAGCTGATGGCCTCCAAGCGCACGCAACTGGCGGCTTCGTGGGCCATCCAGCGCGCGCACCATGGCGAGATGTCCTACTGGGCCATCGTCAACTTCTGCTGCGTGCTGGGCAACATCGGCCTGCCGGGGCAGGGTGTGGGTTTTTCGTGGCACTACGGCGGCGGCGGCATGCCGCAGTCGGGCGGCACGGCGCCCACCGGCCTGTCGCAGGGCCGCAACCCAGTCAAGAAGATCTGCCCCGCCTCGCGCATCAACGAGATGCTGCTGAACCCCGGCAAGGAGTTCACCTACAACGGCAGCAAGTACACCTACCCCAAGGTCAAGCTGATCTACAACGCCGGCAACAACGCGTTCTCGCACCAGCAGGATCTGAACGAACTGGCGCGCGCCATCCAGGATGTCGACACCATCATCTGCCACGAACCCTGGTGGAACGGCTCGGCCCGCTGGGCCGACATCGTGCTGGCCGCCACCACCACGGTGGAGCGCAACGACATCTCCTCGGCCGGCACCTACAGCATCGACAAGGTGTACGCCATGAAGCAGATCGTGGCGCCCCAGGGCGATGCGCTGGACGACTACGAAATCTTCCGCCGCCTGTCGGCGCTGCTGGGCATCGAATACGCCTTCACCGAAGGGCTGACGCCCATGGACTACGTCAAGGCCGCCTACAACGCCAGCAGCGCCGCCAAGGACACGCCGTTCGACAAGTTCTGGCAAGAGGGCATGGCCCGCATCCCCGTGCCGCCCGAGGCGCGCAAGTGGGTGCGGCACAGTGAATTCCGCGCCGACCCGGCGAAGAACCCGCTGCACACCACCAGCGGCAAGATCGAGATGTACTCGTCGACCATCGACAAACTCAACATCCCCGACATGCCGCCCATGCCCAAGTGGCTGGAGCCGGGCGAGTGGCTGGGCAACGCGCGCAAGGGCCAGGTGCACGTGGTCAGCCCGCACCCCTACTGGCGCCTGCATTCGCAGATGAACAACTCGGCACGCCTGCGCAAGCGCTACACGGTGCAGACGCGCGAGCCCCTGGTGCTGAGCGAAGAAGACGCCAAGGCCAACGGCATCCAGGATGGCGACCTGGTGGAGCTGTACAACGACCGCGGCGCGGTGGTGGTGGGTGCCCGCGTGTCCAAGCACATCATGCCCGGCGTGGTGAGCCTGCAGGAGGGCGCCTGGCCGCAACTCGACAGCAAGGGGCGCTGCAACAACGGCCTGATCAACTTCCTGACCAGCAGCCGGCGCTCCAGCGGCCTGACGCAGGCCACCACGGCCAACACCTGCATCGCCTCGATCCGCAAGTGCAACGACGCCGATCCGGGTGGCACCAAGGCCTTCGATCCGCCGAAGATCGTCAAGAGCGACGTCAAGTTCGACGAGAAGTTCTACGGCTTCGACCGCGGCGCTGCGCTGCGCGAGAAGTCGATGGCCTCGCTCTCGCCGGCCGAGAAGATTTACTACCAGCGCTGCACCGTGTGCCACGGCCCGCGCGATCCGGGCCAGTTCACCGAGAAGCAGTGGCTCGGCATCACGCCCAGCATGTTCCAGCGTGCCGGCCTGGACGATGCGCAGCAGAAGACGGTGCTGGATTTCCTGCTGGCCAACGCCAAGAAGTGAGCGACCACGCGGCGCCTGCGCGGCGCCGCGGCGCTTGCTCTGCCCTGTGGCCCCGCGCACCCGCGCGGGGTTTTTTCATTCGCGCCGATAATCCGGCCTGAACTACCAAAACCATAGCTTCCAGCGCAGGGAGGGCAGGCCCATGAGTCGAAAACTGTTTGGCACCGACGGCATCCGCGGCACCGTGGGCCAGCACCCCATCACGCCCGACCTGGTGCTGCGCCTGGGCCATGCCGTGGGCCGCGTGCTCAAGCGGCACGAGCCGAACCCGGTGGTGTTGATCGGCAAGGACACGCGCATCTCGGGCTACATGCTGGAGAGCGCGCTGGAGTCGGGCCTGAACTCCGCCGGCGCCAGCGTGGTGCTGCTGGGCCCGGTGCCGACCCCCGCCGTCGCCTACCTGACCCGCGCGCAGCGCGCCAGCCTGGGCGCGGTCATCAGCGCCAGCCACAACGCCTATCCCGACAACGGCATCAAGTTCTTCAGCGCCCAGGGCACCAAGCTGCCGGACGAATGGGAGCAGCAGGTGGAGGCCGCGCTGGCCGAGCCGCCGCAATGGGCCGACTCGGCCCACCTGGGCCGCGCGCGCCGGCTCGATGACGCGGCCGGCCGCTACATCGAGTTCTGCAAGGGCACCTTCAGCAGCCACCTGCGCCTGCGCGGCATGAAGATCGTGGTGGACGCCGCCCACGGCGCCGCCTACCAGATCGCGCCGCAGGTGTTCCACGAGCTGGGCGCCGAGGTGGTGGCCATCGGCTGCGCGCCCGACGGCCTGAACATCAACGACGGCGTGGGCGCCACCCACCCCGAGGCGCTGGTGCGCGAGGTCATCGCGCGGGGCGCCGACTATGGCATCGCGCTCGATGGAGACGCCGACCGCCTGCAGATGGTGGATGCCAGCGGCCGCCTGTTCAACGGCGACGAACTGCTGTACGTGCTGGCCGCCGACCGGCTGGCGCACCGCCAGGCCAAGGGCAAGCCGCGCGGCACCGAGCTGGGCGGCGTGGTCGGCACGCTGATGACCAACCTGGCGGTGGAACTGGGCATTCAGCGCCTGGGCTACGAGTTCGTGCGCGCCAAGGTGGGCGACCGCTACGTGCTGGAAGAGCTGCACCGGCGCGGCTGGATCCTGGGCGGCGAGGGCTCGGGCCACCTGCTGATGCTGGACCGCCACAGCACGGGCGACGGCCTGGTGTCGGCGCTGCAGGTGCTGCGCGCCTGCGCCGCCAGCGGGCGCACCGTGGCCGAGCAGTTGGCCGGCGTGCAGCTGTTCCCGCAGACGCTCATCAACGTGCGCCTGCAGCCCGGGCAGGACTGGCAGCAGAACGCGCGGCTGCAGGACGAAACCCGCGCCGTCGAGGCTGAACTGGCCGGCACCGGCCGCGTGCTGATCCGCGCCAGCGGCACCGAGCCGCTGCTGCGCGTGATGGTCGAGGCGCAGGACGCCGCCCAGGCGCAGGCGTGCGCCGAGCGGCTGGCGGCGACGATTCTGGAGGGTTGATGGCGACGGCTGCCGGCATGCGCTGGCGTTGGGGGGCGCCAAAAACAAGCGATAGCCATTTGGCACCATTTTGAATCTTCAAAATGAGAGCTGCTGGCGCCCGTCATTCGGGCGGTAGACCCGGTTTTCATGGTCAGAAAAATTTGCAAGGTCCCCCCCCCATTTTTCTGCTGTCCGGGCTGGCGCTCGATGGCTGGCGCTGACGCCGCGGCCATCGAGCGCGGCCAAGTCATCAGGGCGGGGACGCACTGGCGATAATCCCCGCACTGTGAAACGCGATTCGCTGGCCTCGTCCGAGGTCAATCTTTCCGAAGCCGACGGCATCCGCTACCTGCACCTGGGCACCGAATGGGTGCAGGGCAGCATGCGCATCAATGCGCCGTTCGACATCGACCTGGAATACGTGCAGCGCATGATGGCCTGGCTGCTGTTCGTGCCGCCTGACAGCGTGGCCGGCCGCCACGCCATGCAGTTGGGCCTGGGCGCGGCGGCGCTCACCAAGTTCTGCTACAAGAAACTGCGCATGACCTGCACCGCGGTCGAGATCAACCCGCGCGTGGCCGACGTGTGCCGCGCCTGGATGCGCCTGCCGCCCGAGGACGAGCGCCTGCGCGTGGTCATTGCCGACGCCGCGCGCGAAATCCGCCAGGCCGAATGGCTGGGCACGGTGGACGCGCTGCAGGTCGACCTGTACGACGCGCAGGCCGCCGCGCCGGTGCTCGACAGCCCCGACTTCTACGCCGACTGCCGCCACCTGCTGACCGACGAGGGCTGCATGACGGTGAACCTGTTCGGCCGCACCGCCAGCTTCGAGCGCAGCCTGGAAAGCATTGCCAGCGCCTTCGGCCCCCGCGCCGTGTGGCAGTTCAAGCCCACGCGCGAGGGCAACACCGTGGTGCTGGCGCAGCGCACGCCCAGCCGCCCCAAGCGCGACGTGCTGCAGCTGCGCGCCGAAGCCATCGAGGCGCGCTGGGATCTGCCGGCCACCAAGTGGCTCAAGGTTTTCAAGGCACTCGAAAAATGAAGCGCTCCACCCGCCCCGCGCCGCTCGCCACGGTCGTTCCCTACGTCGGCCCCGTGCACTGGCGGCACCTGGTCGAATGGCTGCGTGACGATGGCGTGATCACCCCCGCCGAGGCCGAGCGCACCATCGCCCGCTGCTCGCAGGCCGAAAGCGCGCAGCCCGCGCTGGTGCGCCTGGCCGCCGTGGGCGTGGCGCGCGCCAGCGACGGCGCGCCGATGGACGTGGAAGAGCTGACGCAGCACCTGGCGCGCCGCGCCGGGCTGGAGTACCTGCGCATCGACCCGCTGAAGGTGGATGCCGGCAAGATCTCCGACACCATGAGCGCCAGCTATGCCGAGCGCCACAAGGTACTGCCGGTGCAGGTCACGCCCGCCGAGGTGGTGGTCGCCACCAGCGAGCCCTTCATCGACGACTGGGTGGCCGAGGTGGAGCGCCAGTCGCGCCGCACGGTGCGCCGCGTGGTGGCCAACCCGGCCGAGATCAAGCGCTACACGGGCGAGTTCTTCGCCCTCGCCAGGTCGGTGCGCGCGGCCATCAAGAGCGGCAGCGGCGCCGGCACCACCAGCTTCGAGCAGCTGGTGGAACTGGGCAAGAGCGGCAAGCAGCTCGACGCCAACGACCAGGGCGTGATCCAGGTGGTCGACTGGCTGTGGCAGTACGCCTTCGACCAGCGCGCCAGCGACATCCACCTGGAGCCGCGGCGCGACCAGGGCGTGATCCGCTTTCGCATCGACGGCGTGCTGCACCCGGTGTACCAGGTGCCGCCGGGCGTGATGAACGCCATCACCGCGCGCGTCAAGCTGCTGGGCCGCATGGACGTGGTGGAAAAACGCCGCCCGCAGGACGGCCGCATCAAGACGCGCAACCCCGGCGGCGACGAGATCGAGATGCGCCTCTCGACGCTGCCCACGGCCTTCGGCGAGAAGCTGGTGATGCGCATCTTCGACCCCGACACGGCGGTGAAGGACCTGGCGGCGCTGGGCTTCTCGCCTCACGACGCGGCGCGCTGGGAGCAGCTGGTGCAGCGCCCGCACGGCATCATCCTGGTCACCGGGCCCACGGGCTCGGGCAAGACGACGACGCTGTATTCCACCCTGCGCCGTGTGGCCACGGAAGAGGTCAACGTCAGCACCATCGAGGACCCGATCGAGCGCATCGACCCGGCGCTGAACCAGACGCAGGTGCAGCCACAGCTCGACTTCAGCTTTGCCGAAGGCGTGCGCGCCCTGATGCGGCAGGACCCGGACATCATCATGATCGGCGAGATCCGCGACCTGGAGACGGCCGAGATGGCGGTGCAGGCCGCGCTGACCGGTCACCTGGTGTTCAGCACCCTGCACACCAACGACGCGCCCAGCGCGCTGACGCGCCTGATGGAGCTGGGCGTGCCGGCCTACCTGCTCAATGCCACCATCCTGGGCGTGCTGGCGCAGCGCCTGGTGCGCACGCTGTGCCCGGCCTGCAAGCAGCCCGACGAGCGCGGCACCACCGAGCTGCTGGCCGAGGCCATCAAGCCCTGGAAGATCAACAGCGGCAACTACCGCCCCTACAAGCCGGTGGGCTGCGTGGATTGCCGCATGACCGGCTTTCGCGGCCGCATGGGCATTTACGAGCTGCTCACGGTGTCGGAGGCGTTCAAGGGCGTCATCCAGCACGACGTGGGGCCGTCGCCGCTGCGCAAGCAGGCCATTGCCGACGGCATGCGCCCGCTGCGCTTGGCCGGCGCCATGCGCGCGGCCGAGGGGCTGACCACGCTGGAAGAGGTCATCGCCGCCACGCCGCCGCTGGAATAGCGCGCTGCGATTTCAGGCCGAAGGGCCCGTTGGCGCCGTGGACAGGGCGCCAGCAGCTACTGAAAGCGTAGCTTATAAAGGCCGCTGAGCGCGTGCCGCTAGCCGAAAACCAGGCGTCGCACTGTGCCCGAGGCGACAGCTTTTTCCCGCGGGTAATCCCTGTGCGAAGTAGGTGTAATCCACATGATTCGACCCGTGTCCGGTGGTGACAATGCGCGCTGATTCATCGAACTGAGGAGATGACGCGTGCGCATCAAGAGTCAGAAGGACTTCTTCGCCGGGTTGCTGTACATGGTGATCGGCATCGCATTCGCCTGGGGGGCGACGACATACAACATCGGTGACGGCGCCCGCATGGGCCCCGGCTACTTCCCGCTGCTGCTGGGTGTCATCCTGGCCATCATCGGCGGCATCGTGATGGCCCGCGCGCTGGTGGTGGAGACACCCGACGGCGACCCGATCGGCCGCTGGGCCTGGAAGCCGCTGGCCTTCATCATCGCGGCCAACTTCCTGTTCGGCATCCTGCTGGGCGGCTGGCCGCTGCTGGGCATCCCGGCCATGGGGCTGATCATCGCCATCGTCGTGCTGACCTTCGTGGCCGCGCTGGCCGGCGACGAGTTCAAGTTCATCGAGGTGCTGATCCTGGCCATCCTGCTGGCCGTCGGCAGCTGGGCCGCTTTCGTCTGGGGTCTGAACCTGCAATTCCAGGTCTGGCCCAGCTTCATTTCTGGTTGAGTGGGAGACGCACACCATGGAACTGATTGAACATCTCTCACTGGGGTTCGGCGTCGCCTTCACGATGCAGAACCTGATCTACGCCTTCATCGGCTGCCTGCTGGGCACGCTGATCGGCGTGCTGCCCGGCGTGGGCCCGGTGGCCACCATCGCCATGCTGCTGCCGGCCACCTACGCGCTGCCGCCGGTGGCCGCGCTCATCATGCTGGCCGGCATCTACTACGGCGCGCAGTACGGCGGCTCCACCACCGCCATCCTGGTCAACCTGCCGGGTGAATCGTCGTCGGTGGTGACGGTGATCGACGGCTACCAGATGGCGCGCAAGGGCCGCGCCGGGCCGGCGCTGGCATCGGCGGGCATCGGCTCGTTCATCGCCGGCTGCTTCGGCACGCTGGTGCTGGCCGGCTTTGCCGTGCCGCTGACCGAAGTCGCCTTCAAGTTCGGCCCGGCCGAATACTTCTCGCTCATGGTGCTGGGCCTGATCGGCGCCGTGGTGCTGGCCTCGGGCTCGCTGGTCAAGGCCATCGGCATGATCGTGCTCGGCCTGCTGCTGGGCATGGTGGGCACCGACGTCAACTCCGGCGTGGCGCGCTACAGCTTCGACATTCCCGAACTGACCGACGGCATCGGCTTCATCGTGATCGCCATGGGCGTGTTCGGCTACGGCGAGATCATCCAGAACCTCTCGATCAAGGAGGAGCACCGTGAGGTGTTCACCGGCAAGGTCACGCACCTGTACCCGTCGGCCGAAGACTTCAAGCGCATGGTGCCGGCGGTGCTGCGGGGTACGGCCATCGGCTCGCTGCTGGGCATTTTGCCCGGCGGCGGCGCGCTGCTGGCGGCGTTCGCGGCCTACACGATCGAGAAGAAGACCAAGCTCAAGCCCGGCGAAGTGCCGTTTGGCAAAGGCAACATCCGCGGCGTGGCGGCGCCCGAGTCGGCCAACAACGCCGGCTCGCAGACCTCGTTCATTCCGCTGCTGACGCTGGGCATTCCGCCCAACGCCGTGATGGCGCTGATGGTGGGCGCCATGACCATCCACAACATCCAGCCCGGCCCGCAGGTGATGACCAGCAACCCCGAGCTGTTCTGGGGCCTGATCGCCTCGATGTGGATCGGCAACCTGATGCTGATCATCCTGAACCTGCCGCTGATCGGCCTGTGGATCAAGCTGCTGACGGTGCCCTACCGCTGGCTGTTCCCGGCCATCGTGCTGTTCTGCGCCATCGGGGTGTACTCGACCAACAACAACACCTGGGACGTGTGGATGGTGGGCTGGTTCGGCATCATCGGCTACGTCTTCATCAAGCTGGGCATGGAGCCGGCGCCCCTGCTGCTGGGTTTCATCCTGGGCCCGATGATGGAAGAGAACCTGCGCCGCGCGCTGCTGCTGTCGCGCGGCGACTGGAGCGTGCTGGTCACGCGCCCGCTGTCGGCCACGCTGCTGGCCATGGCGGCGGCGCTGCTGATCATCGTGCTGATGCCGGCGGTCAAGAAGAGCCGCGAAGAGGCCTTCGTCGAGGACTGACGGCCAACGCCGGCCTTTTTCGAGCAAAACGGCGCCTGCGGGCGCCGTTTTTGCTGGGCCCGGCGCCAGGGGCGTGGGCCACAATAAGGCGCTTCGCGCGTCCTTTGCAGTTCCTTCTTCCCCAACATGACCGATTCCCACCCCTTGCGCGCTGCCCTGCACGGCGAAGTGCACGCCCGCCCGCCCGAGGCCCTGCACGCGCCGCTGGCCATCGCCCACCACGTGATGTGGGCCGACGCCGCCGCGCGCGCCGCCAGCCGCGCCCACCTGCGCGATCTGCTGGCCGGCGCCGGCGTCGAGGGGCCGCCCGAAGGCGCCAACTACTTCCGCGCCCACCTGCCGGGGTTCGACCTGCGCTGGGAGCTGCACACCGAATTCGTCTCCTGGACCTTCCTGCGCGAGATGCCCGCCGACGAGGTGCTGGCGCTGGGCCAGGGCGAGCCGCAGGCCGCCGACGTGGCCGCGCCACCCGCGTGGCGCCGCGCGCTGCCGGGCCAGTGCCTCACGCAGCTGCAGCTGTGGGCCGTGCCGCGCGATGCCGTCGACGGTGCGGCCACCGTGCGCCGCCTGTTTGATGCCGGCAGCGTCACCGGCTCCACCGTCATCAGCGGCAGCTCCGACCTGCACACCGACATGCAGTTGCAGGCCGACGGCAGCATCCGCATGCTGGTGCTGGTGGGCGACACGGCGCCCGGCCAGGTCTCGCCGCGCCGCCTGGGGCGGCTGGTGCAGCGCCTGCTCGACATCGAGACCTACCGCATGGCCGCCCTGATGGGCCTGCCGGCGGCGCGCGAGACCGGCGCCTGGCTGGCCGATGGTGAGGCCGAACTGGCCGCCCTGGCCGAGCAGGTGCAGGGCGCCGCCAAGGCCGACGAAGCCGCCCTGCTGGACCGCCTGACGCGCCTGGCCGCCGCGCTGGAAAGCCGCTACGCCGCCACGCACACGCGCTTTTCGGCCAGCGCGGCGTACTTCAGCCTGGTCGAACAGCGCCTGGCCGACATTGCCGAGACGCGCATCGAAGGCATGCAGTCGCTGCACGACTTCATGCAGCGCCGCCTGCTGCCGGCCATGCACACCTGCCGCTCGGCCGACCGGCGCCAGGCCGCGCTGTCGCAGCGCATCGAACGCACCAGCAGCCTGCTGCGCACGCGTGTCGAGGTCGAGCAGCAGCAAAGCAACCGCGAACTGCTGGCCGGCATGAACCGGCGGCAGGAGCTGCAGCTCAAGCTGCAATCCACTGTGGAGGGGCTGTCGGTGGCGGCCATCTCGTACTACGTGCTGGGGCTGCTGGGCTACCTGTTCAAGGGCGCGCAGTCGCTGGGCTGGCCTTTCAGCGCCGAGGCCAGCATTGCCGTGGCCGTGCCGCTGGTGGTGGCGCTGGTGTGGTGGTCGCTGCGCCAGCTGCACCACCGCGTGATGGGGCGCGGGCCCGATGCCTGATACCGTTTCGCGTTCCAGACGGCGGCTGTTGATGGACGACGCCATGACTTCGCCGCTGCGCGGCGTGATGACGAAATGACGAAATGACATCAGTGATGCGCGCAGTGCCTCGCCCTTGGCTGGCGTCATGGCGGCGCAGCCGCCGTCATCGAAGCGCAGCGAGGTCATTTCGTCATCGCATCGGGAAAGTATGAATTTGATAGTGCCTTGCGCCCACCCAGCAAGGATTTCAAGAAAAAACGTCTTGAAATACAGGTAAATCAAGCGCAGCCAGCTATGTTTTTTGTAGAACCCTGGCCCATGCCGCGGTGCGGCCCCAGACGATATTCGCCATGACCTTCAGCTACGACAACCCCTACGCCACCACCCGCCACCCCGTGTTCGCGCGCAACATGGTCGCCACCTCGCACCCGCTGGCGGCGCAGGCGGGGCTGCGCATGCTGCAGCAGGGTGGCAACGCGGTCGATGCCGCCGTGGCCAGCGCCGCCGCCATGACCATCTGCGAGCCCGTCAGCAACGGCCTGGGCAGCGACGCCTTCTGCATCCTGTGGGACGGCCAGCAGCTGCACGGCCTGAACGCCGCCGGCCGCGCGCCCGCCAAGTGGAGCGTGGACTACTTCCGCCGCAAATACGGCGACGATGCCAGCGCGCCGCCCAAGCGCGGCATCGACAGCGTCACCGTGCCCGGCGCCGTGGCGGCCTGGGTGCAGCTCAACAAACGCTTCGGCCGCCTGCCGCTGGCCGACGTGCTGGCCCCGGCCATCGAGATCGCCGAGCGCGGCTACCTGGTGCCCCCTGTGGTGTGCCAGAAGTGGGCCGCCGCCGTGCCCGAGTTGCAGTCGCAGCCCGGCTTTGCCGACGCCTTCATGCCCTGGGGCCGCGCGCCGCAGGTGGGCGAGCTGTTCCGCTTTCCGGCGGCGGCGCAGGCGCTGCGGCGCATCGCGGCCTCGCGCGGCGTGGCCTTCTACGGCGGCGAGATCGCGCACGCCATCCAGCGCTTTGCCGCCGCGCAGGGCGGCGTCATCGAGGCCAGCGACTTCGAGCGCTACCAGCCCGAATGGGTCGAGCCGCTCAGCGTCGGCTACCGCGGCTACACCCTGCACGAGATCGGCCCCAGCGGCCAGGGCATTGCCGCGCTGATGGCGCTGGGCATGCTGAACCACTTCGACCTCGGCGCGCTGGGCGCGCACAGCGTCAGCGCCAAGCACGTGCAGATCGAGGCCATGAAGCTGGCCTTTGCCGACGTGTACCGCCACGTGGCCGAGCCCTCGTGGATGGCGGTGACCCCCGCGCAAATGCTCGACGAGTCGTACCTCAAAAGCCGTGCCAGACTCATCCGCATGAACAAGGCACAGGACTTCGGCCCCGGCCTGCCGCGCCAGGGCGGCACCATCTACCTCACCGCGGCCGACGAGAACGGCATGATGGTCAGCTTCATCCAGAGCAACTATCTCGGCTTCGGCTCGGGCTGTGTCGAGCCCGGGTTCGGCATCAGCCTGCAGAACCGCGGCCACGGCTTCAGCCTGCAGGGCGACAGCCCCAACGTCGTGGCGCCCGGCAAGCGGCCCTTCCACACCATCATTCCGGCCTTCCTCAGCCAGGATGGCCGGCCGGTGATGAGCTTCGGCGTGATGGGCGCGCACATGCAGCCGCAGGGCCACGTGCAGACGCTGGTGCGCATGCTCGACCACGGCCAGAACCCGCAGGCCGCGTGCGACGCCCCGCGCTGGCGCGCCAACCCGGATGGCACGCTCAACGTCGAGGCCAGCGCCGACCCTGCCGTCGTGCAGGGCCTGAAAGACCGCGGCCACCGCATCGAAGCCCTGGCCGACAGCTACCAGGACTTCGGCGCCGGCCAGTTCATCTGGCGCCTGGGCGATCCGAAGACCGAGGGCTACATCGGCGCCAGCGACAGCCGGCGCGACGGCCTGGTGGCGGGTTTTTGAGGCGTGCACGCATCGTGTGCGGCATGGGTTTCAGGCACGCAGCGCTTGATGGGCCACGCGTTTCAGGCAGCGGCCCACGCGTGCCGTCTTCCCCACACTGTGGGAGCGGGCTTGCCCGCGATGAACGTGATGCCCACCACTGCCGCTGCCATCGCGGGCCAGCCCGCTTCCACAACTTGTGACCTCGGCCACCTCAGCAACCCCGCATCTTGAAGTCCAAGCCAAATCAGCCCTCAGCGCCCGCGGACCAAGCGCAACCAGCTATGAATAGCAGAGCGACCGGCCTCCTGTTCGCCGCCCTGGGCGCCATCGCCTTCAGCGGCAAGGCCATCATCGTCAAGTTGGCCTACCGCTACGGCGTGGATGCGGTCACGCTCATCATGTACCGCATGCTGTTCGCGCTGCCGTTCTTCGTCGTCATGGCGTGGTGGGCCGGGCGCGGCAAGCCGCCGCTCACGCGGCGCGACTGGGCCGGCGTGCTGGGCCTGGGCTTCATCGGCTACTACCTGTCCAGCATGCTCGACTTCGCGGGCCTGCAATACATCACCGCGAGTCTTGAGCGGCTCATCCTGTACCTCGGCCCCACGCTGGTGCTGCTGCTCGGCTGGGCGCTGCGCGGGCGGCGCATCACGCGCGGGCACCTGCTGGCCACGGCTGTCAGCTATGCGGGCGCGCTGCTTGTCTTCGGGCTGGAACTGCGCGTGGCCCCCACCGGCGCCACCGCCTGGGGCGCGCTGCTGGTGTTCATCTCCACCTTCACCTACGCGCTGTACCTGTTCTACAGCGGCGAATTCGTGCAACGCCTCGGCTCGCTGCGTCTGGTGGGCCTGGCCACGGCCTTTGCCTGCGTGTGCTGCATCGCGCAGTTCGTGCTGGTCAAGCCGCTGGCGGCCGCCCAGGTGGCGCCGCAGGTCATCTGGCTGTCCATCCTCAACGCCACGCTGTGCACCGCCGTGCCGGTGCTGCTGGTGATGATGGCCGTGGAGCGCATCGGCCCCACGCTGGCCGCGCAGGTCGGCATGATCGGCCCGCTCTCCACCATCGCCATGGGCATCGTGCTACTGGGCGAGCCCTTCACCCCCTGGCTGGCCGCCGGCACCGCGCTGGTGGTGGCGGGCATCTTCCTGTTCGGCCGGGCAGGGCGGTGATAAGGGGGTTCTGATGAAGTTTGTAACTCACCTGGACTTTGAGTGGCTCTTTTGGGGGGTGCTTGCCTGGTGGGGATATATGTTCTACCGGTATTTCAAACACACCGATACGACTCAGCCCGCTGGCAAAAGAATGCGATCACTGATTCGTGGGCGCAGGTACGACTTTGGTAACCCCGACAGTCCTGACTACGACCCAGATTTTTTCGGGCGTGCGCTGTTGATTGTGATGCTTGGTTTGGTCGCCATTGGCCTGGCACTGTTACTGAGTTTCTGGCTGGTCTGACTCGGCAGATCAACGGTGCGACCACCAGCGCAGCGCTCTGTGCGGCTCGGATAAATTCAAGGTTTTCAAGCAAGGAGCAAATCTGATGGACTTGGGTATCGCAGGCAAATGGGCGCTGGTCGGCGGCGCCAGCAAGGGGCTGGGCCTGGGCTGCGCGCAGGCGCTGGCGCGCGAGGGCGTGAACGTGGTGATGGTGGCGCGTGGCCAGGAGGCGCTGGATGCCGCTGCCGCCGCGCTGCGGGCCGAATTGAATGGCAAGGCCGAGGTGATCCCGGTCGCCGTGGACATCACCACGCCCGAGGGGCGCGCGGCGGTGTTCGCGCAGCGCGCGGATTTCGACATCGTGGTGACCAACGCGGGCGGCCCGCCGCCGGGCGCGTTCCGCGACTGGGACCGCGAGGCCTGGATCAAGGCCATCGACGCCAACATGCTCACCCCCATCGAGCTGATCAAGGCCACCATCGACGGCATGCTGGCGCGCGGCTTCGGGCGCATCGTCAACATCACCTCCAGCGCGG
>ERZ1645187.2896-NODE-2896-length-14781-cov-30.421499_pt1 | contig 14781 bp, 17 predicted proteins | sample MGYA00575352_ERZ1645187 | MGnify/ENA primary metagenome ERZ1645187 (study PRJEB40837, sample SAMN11349314) | freshwater sediment metagenome | isolation source: river sediment | host: Sediment | place: India: Wazaribad , New Delhi | collected 2017-02-21 ...
CCGCGAAGGCAACAGATTTTGAGTCTGCCGCGTCTACCATTTCGCCACTGGGGCCACCGGGCGCGCATATTAGTCGGCGGCGGCTCGCCGTCAACGCGAAGCGACGGCCGGAGTGGGGTCGGCGGTGGAAAGGCCACTTCGAAGATCGGGGGACGGCCTCGTCCCGGTCGGGTTGCGGAGCGTTGGCCGCCGCGGCGGAGGCCGGGCCGAAACCATGTCGCGAAGTCGCCTCGGCTCGCTCTTGGCAATGCCGCCCGCGACGTCTACATCTCGGTGACGACGGCCCAAACGGAACCCCTCCATGGCTCTGCTCCAACCGATCATCTCGGTCATCGAACTCGTCCTCGATCTCTACGGATGGGTTCTGATCGCCTCCATCGTCTTCTCCTGGCTCTATCAGTTCGGCGTCATCAATCAGCGCAACCCGGTGGTCCATGCCATCGGCGACACGCTGTGGAAGCTGACCGAACCGGTGCTGGCGCCGATCCGGCGCATCCTACCGGACTTCGGCTCGATCGATCTGTCGCCGATCGTCGTCTTCCTCATCATCTACCTGATCCGCATGTACCTGCACGTCGCCCTGCGCGGGCTGATGTGAGGTGAGTGCCGCGGCGGAGGGCGCGCGTGCTCTGCGCTCGACCGAGACCGGGGTCGATCTGCGCGTCCGGCTGACGCCGAAGGCGTCGCGCGATCGGCTGGGCGGACGCGAGGTGCTGGCCGACGGCAACGAAGTCGTCATCGCCCACGTCCGAGCCCTTCCGGCCGACGGGGCGGCCAATGCGGCGCTCGAAGCGATGGTCGCCAAGGCGGCCGGGGTGGCGAAGAGCCGGGTGGCGGTCGTCGCCGGCAAGACCTCGCGGGTCAAGACCCTGCGGCTCGAGGGCAATTCCGACACCATCCTCGCCACACTCGAAGCGATTCTGACCCAGGCGGAGTGAGCCCTCGCGGGCGCGCGCGGATTTCTCGCGACTTCCGCACGGAAGGGGTTCGACGCGGCGGATGTTTCCTGTATGGAAACTCTGCATCGCAACCGACGTCGGCGTCGGGCGCGGCAGCCGCCTCGTCCGCCCGCCTCTCCGAGCCAAGGATCTGCCATGAGCGCGCGCATCATCGACGGCAAGGCCCATTCCGAGACCCTCCGTGCCAACGTCGCCGCCGACGTGGCGCGTTTCAGGGACGCGCACGGCGTGGTGCCGGGTCTCGCCGTGGTGCTGGTCGGCGAGGATCCGGCGAGCCAGGTCTACGTCGCTTCCAAGGCGAAGCAGACGGTGGCGGCCGGCATGGCCTCGTTCGAGCACAAGCTGGCGGCGGACACGTCCGAGGCGGATCTCTTGGCGCTGATCGCGAAGCTCAACGCCGACGAGGCGGTCGACGGCATCCTGGTGCAACTGCCGCTGCCTCGCCACATCGATTCCATGAAGGTGCTGGAGACGATCGATCCGGCCAAGGACGTCGACGGGTTCCACGTGGTCAACGTCGGGCGGCTCGCCACCGGTCAGTCGTCGTTGGTGCCGTGCACGCCCTACGGCTCGATGATGCTGCTCGATGCGACGCTGCCGAGCCTCAAGGGGCTCGAGGCGGTGGTGGTCGGGCGCTCCAACATCGTCGGCAAGCCGATGGCGCAGCTGTTGCTCAAGGCCGACTGCACCGTCACCATCGCCCATTCGCGCACGAAGGATCTGCCGGCGGTGTGCCGTCGCGCCGACATTCTGGTGGCGGCGGTCGGTATCCCCGAGTTCGTCAAGGGCGACTGGGTCAAGCCGGGCGCTACCGTGATCGACGTCGGCATCAACCGCATCCCGGCGCCGGAGAAGGGCGAGGGCAAGACGCGGCTGGTCGGCGACGTCGCCTTCGCGGAAGCGGCGGCGGTCGCGGGCGCGATCACGCCGGTGCCGGGCGGCGTCGGGCCGATGACCATCGCCACGCTGCTCGCCAACACCCTGATCGCCGCGCATCAGCGCCGCGGGCTCACCCCGCCGGCGTTCTTCGCCGAGCTGGACAAGCGGCTGTTCGGGCGCTGAACCGAAATTCGGTTGAATTCGGCTTTTCGAGCAAATGAACTCGAATTCGGTTCATTTGCTCGGTGCCGTCGTTTAGAAGTCCGAGATGATGCCCTTCTTCTCCCAGTCGCCGTAGCGGACCGGCTCCGGGCCGTCGCGGCCGCGGAGCTCCTTCGGCGCGGGGGTGCTCGCGGCGCGGGCCTCGTCGGTGAGGCGGCGGCGTTCGGCGGCTTCCGTCAGGGCGCGCTGGGCGGCCGGCGGCAGATCCTCGAAGCGCGGACGGGCGGGTGCTTCCGGCGCGGCCTCGGCGGTAGCCTCGGACGCGGCGGTGGTCCGGGTCGGTGCTTCGGTCACGGAAAAGGTCGGGGTGGGACGGGGGTCGTCGGCGGTCATCGCTCGTCTCGTCTTCTCTTCGTCGCGATCGTCATAGCACGATCGATCCGTCGCTTCGACGCGCATGGGTGACCGTGTGACGTCGCAGTTGAGCGCGAGCCCCGGCGCAGGTAGACCAGGGGCGACGTTTCATCCCACGAGGATCGATCCCATGAGCCATGCCGTCTCTCCGCTCGCGCCCAAGTCCAACCCGACGCTTCCCGCGGTCGAGGGCGTGCGCTTCGCCACCGCCGAGGCCGGGATCAAGTACAAGAACCGTACCGACGTGCTGCTGGCGATGTTCGACGAGGGCACCACGGTGGCCGGCGTGTTCACCACCTCGAAGTGCCCGTCGGCCCCGGTCGACTGGTGCCGCAAGAACATGGCCGGCGGACGTGCGCGGGCGCTGGTGGTGAACTCCGGCAACGCCAATGCCTTCACCGGCAAAAAGGGCATCGAGACGGTGACGATCACGGCCGACATCGCCGCGAAGGCGGTCGGCTGCGCGCCGTCGGAGGTGTTCCTCGCCTCGACCGGCGTGATCGGCGAGCCGCTCGATCCGAAGAAGTTCGAGGGCGTGTTGGCCGAGACCGCGACGCGGGTCGCCGACGGCCCCTACATCGCGGCGGCCGAGGCGATCATGACCACCGACACCTTCCCCAAGGTGGCGACCCGGACGGTGTCGATCGGCGGCGTCGAAGTGGTCGTCAACGGCATCGCCAAGGGCGCCGGCATGATCGCGCCGGACATGGCGACGATGCTGTCGTTCCTGTTCACCGATCTCGCCATTGCGCCGGAGGTGCTCCAGGGCCTCGTCTCGGCCGGCGTGGTCGACAGTTACAATGCGCTGACCATCGACGGCGACACCTCGACCTCCGACACGGTCATCTGCTTCGCCACGGGCAAGGCCGCCGCGCGCGGGCAGGCCGCCATCACCTCGGCCGACGATCCGCGTCTGCCGGCGTTCAAGGCGGCGCTCGACGGGGTGATGCTCGATCTCGCCCGCCTCGTGGCGCGCGACGGCGAGGGGGCGCGCAAGTTCGTGACCATCACGGTGGAAGGCGCGGTCTCCAAGGCGTCGGCGCGGCGCATCGCCATGTCGATCGCCAATTCGCCGCTGGTGAAGACGGCGTGTGCCGGCGAGGACGCCAACTGGGGGCGTGTCGTCATGGCGGTCGGCAAGGCGGGCGAGCCGGCCGAGCGCGACCTGTTGGCGATCTGGTTCGGCGACGTGCGCGTCGCGGTCGAGGGCGAGCGCGATCCGGCCTATTCGGAGGAAGCGGCGAGCGCGCACATGAAGCGCGACGAGATCGAGATCCGGGTCGAGATCGGCCTCGGCGAGGGCCGGGACACGGTCTACACCTGCGATCTCACCAAGGAATACGTCGCCATCAACGGCGATTATCGCAGCTGAGGGCGATCTCTCGGCGGCGACCGACATCGGTCGCCCCAAATTGCCGATGGAGATGCGCGTGGTAGCCGAAGAGGTCCTTCATGGTGAGGTGCCCGGTGAAACCGGGCCTCGAACCACGAAGGGCCGGGTGCTCGATGGCCGAAGCGTCGTGCCCATCGGCTCTTCGCCCTTCGAGGCTCGCTGCGCTCGCACCTCAGGATGAAGAACCTCCGCTCGATTCGAATCGAGATTGGTAGGATCGGTACAACCTCTCGTCCGGAGATCCCATGACCAAGCGAATCGTCCTGGTCGCCGCGGTGGCGCTCGTCGATGCCGACGGGCGGGTGTTGCTGGCGCAGCGGCCGGAAGGCAAGTCGATGGCCGGTCTGTGGGAGTTTCCCGGCGGCAAGGTCGAACCGGGCGAGAGCCCGGAGGAGACGCTGATCCGCGAGCTCCACGAGGAGCTCGGCATCGCTGTGAAGGCGGCGTGTCTGGCGCCGCTCACCTTCGCCAGCCATGCTTACGACGACTTCCACCTGCTGATGCCGCTGTGGATCTGCCGGCGCTGGGAGGGATACGTCCAGGGGCGCGAGGGTCAGGCTCTCAAGTGGGTCCGGCCGAAGAGCCTGCGCGACTGGCCGATGCCGCCGGCAGACGAGCCGCTGATCCCGCATCTGGTCGATCTGCTCGGCTGAGTTCCGCGAAAACGACGAGGGCCGCTCCGATGGGGCTGCCCTTCGACATTTCCGGCCGGGCGTCCTCAGACGCGGCCGGCGTACCTCTTGCGCGCTTCGGCAGCGGCCCAGTTGGCGCGGGCGTGGTCGTTGGGCAGCGTGTTGTTGGCGATGCAGAACAGCAGGAAGGCGGCGAGGTCGAAGCGGATGCGCACCACCTTGTCGCCCTTGGCGGCAACGTCGGCCTCGATCGTCTTGGCCGCCTTCAGCCACTCGTCGTAGGTGTCGAACAGCACTTCCGGATCGGCCATGGCGGCGCGGGCGTCGAGATAGCCGTCGCGGTGGAACCAGCAGAAACCGACGATGCGCTTGGGCTGGGCGGGGGCGGTCTTGGTCATGGCGGTTCCTCACGGCGGGCGGCGGGCAGGGCCGCCGGATCGCCAGCGGTATGCCGCAATCCGGCGCCGCCGTCCACCCGAGCCGAAACATGAAGACGGGCCCCGCAGGGCCCGTTTCGCATCTCGCGGTCGTGACGATCAGATCGTCTGATTATACGCTCCGACTTCCGGGTTCTCGCGCAGCACCGCGTCCATGGCGTGGAACATCTCGCGATAACGGCCTTCCGAGACCGGGCTCTCGATGACCACCACCAATTCCGGCTTGTTGGAGGAGACGCGGATCAGGCCCCAGGTGCCGTCGTCGGTCGTCACGCGGATGCCGTTGACGGTGTTCACCTCCGTGATCGGGTGACCGGCGAGGGTTTCGCCCTTGTCCTTCATGCCCATCAGGCGGGCGATCACCTTGTCGCAGACGCCGTATTTGATCTCGTCGTCGCAGTGCGGCGACATGGTCGGCGAGGACCAGGTCTTGGGCAGGGCCTCGCGCAGGGTCGACATCTTCTTCCCCGGATTGCGGTCGAGCATGTCGAGGATGGCGATCGCCGAGACGAAGCCGTCGTCGTAGCCGCGGCCGATCGGCGCGTTGAAGAAGTAGTGGCCCGACTTCTCGAAGCCGGCGAGCGCACCGAGGCCGTTGACGCGGGCCTTGATGTAGCTGTGGCCGGTCTTCCAGTAGTCGGTGGTGACGCCGAGGCGCTGCAGCTCGGGGTCGGAGTGGTAGAGGCCGGTCGACTTCACGTCGACGACGAAGGTCGGCTTCGGATAGACCTCGGCGAGGTCGCGGGCGAGCATGACGCCGACCTTGTCGGCGAAGATCTCTTCGCCGCTGTCGTCGATGACGCCGCAGCGATCGCCGTCGCCGTCGAAGCCGAGGCCGACGTCGGCGCCGGTCTTCAACACCTCGTCACGGATGGCATGAAGCATCTTCATGTCTTCCGGATTGGGGTTGTAGCGCGGGAAGGTGTGATCGAGGGCGCAGTCGAGCGGGATCACCTCGGCGCCGAGCGCGGTCAGGATGCGTTCGGCGAAGGCGCCGGCGGTGCCGTTGCCGCAGGCCGCGACCACCTTGAGCGGATGCTTCAGCTTCGCCCGCTTCGTCAGATCGGCGACGTAGGCGTCGGGGAAGTTCTCGACGAAGACGTAGGAGCCGCCGCCGCAGAGATCGTACTTGCCGGAGAGCACGATCTCCTTCAGCCGGGTCATCTCGTCGGGGCCGAAGGTCAGCGGGCGGTTCATACCCATCTTGACGCCGGTCCAGCCGTTCTCGTTGTGCGAGGCGGTGACCATGGCGACGGCCGGAACGTCGAGGGCGAACTGGGCGAAATAGGCCATCGGCGTGATGCCGAGACCGATGTCGTGCACCCTGCAGCCCGCCGCCATCAGGCCGGTGACCAGCGCCAGCTTGATCGAGGCGGAATAGGAGCGGTAGTCGTGGCCGACCACGATCTCACGCTTCACGCCGCGCTCGGCGAGCAGCGTACCGAGACCCATGCCGAGGGCCTGGATGCCCATCAGGTTGATTTCCTTGCCGAACAGCCAGCGGGCATCGTACTCGCGGAAGCCGGTGCGCTTCACCATCGGGGCGGATTCGTAGTCGTAGGTGTTGGGCACCAGGAGCGGCTGCGGGGTCGGAAACATGGATGGTCCTCTGCGGGGGGAGGCGAGAGAGGGAGGAGATCTCGTCGGAGCGCCGAAGGGGCCCCGATCATCGATCACAGGATGGTCTGACCGGTCTTGGCCCAGTCCTTCATGAACTGGTCGATGCCCTTGTCGGTCAGCGGATGGGCGACGAGGCTCTTCAGCACCGAGGGCGGCACGGTGGCGACGTCGGCACCGGCGAGGGCGGCGAGCTTGACGTGGTTCGGCGTGCGGATCGAGGCGGCGAGGATCTCGGTCTCGAGTGCATCGTAATTGTCGTAGATGGCGCGGATCTCGCCGATCAGCTCCATGCCGTCGAGGCCGATGTCGTCGAGCCGGCCGACGAAGGGCGAGACGTAGGTGGCGCCGGCCTTGGCGGCGAGCAGGGCCTGATTGGCCGAGAAGCACAGGGTGACGTTGGTCTTCAGCCCTTCCGAGGTCAGCGCCTTGCAGGCCTTCAGGCCCTCCCAGGTGAGCGGCAGCTTGACGACCACGTTGGCGGCGATCTTCGCCAGCTTCTTGCCTTCGGTGATCATGCCGTCGGCGTCGAGGGCGACCACTTCGGCGGAGACCGGGCCGGGGACGACCGAGCAGATCTCGGCGATCACATCGAGGAACGGCCGGCCGGCCTTCATCACCAGCGACGGGTTGGTGGTGACGCCGTCGAGCAGGCCGGTGGCGGCGAGATCGCGGATTTCGGCGACGTCCGCCGTATCGACGAAGAACTTCATGAAGGCCTCGTGGCAAGGAACCAAAGAAACGGCCGAACCCGATCATCCCGCGTCGGTCGACGAAGGCATGTCGCGTTCATGAGCCGCCATCATGGCAGACAGAGGTTACAAACGGATTTCTCCGCGTGTCAGTCGTTGCCACAGGGCATCGTCGAGGAGCATCCAGCGCCGGCCGGGGACGTCGAGCAGGAACAGCGGGTCGCGGGTGTGGGAGGGATCGCAGCCCTCCGTCACCAGATCCGACTTCTTGAGCTTGAAGGTGCCGGTCATGGCGACGTCGTCGCGCAGGCGCAGGAACAGGGGGCGCGCGTGCGGCGGCAGGGTGTCGACGACGTGGGCGGCGAAGTCGACGAGGTCGAAGTCCTCGTTCACCGTCAGCGCCACCATGCCGGCGCGGCCGTCGTGGCCGGGCACCGTGACGCCGTAGACGTTGGCGACCTCGATGCCGGGATAGGGCGAGATCGCCTCGCTCACCTCGGAGGTGGCGACGTTCTCGCCCTTCCAACGGAAGGTGTCGCCGATGCGGTCGACGAAATAGAAGTAGCCGTCGCGATCGCGGCGCATGAGGTCGCCGGTGCGGAACCAGGCGTCGCCGGGGCGGAAGACGTCGCGCAGGATCTTCTTCTCGGTTGCCCGGGTGTCGGCGTAGCCGTCGAAGCGCTGGGCCGGTTTGTCGGCGTCGACGACGATCTCGCCGATCGCCTCGCCGACCTCGTCGGCGGCGGCGAGGATGCAGCGGCCGGACGGGTCGCGCAGCGGCTCGCCGCGCTCGAGGTCGAAGCGGACGATGCGGGTCGGCATGCGGGCGGCGAGATACCACGGGATGCGCCCGACCGCGCCGGGTCTGCCGTCGAAGTTCAGGAGCACGACGTTGCCCTCGGTGGCGGCGAACCACTCCAGGATCTGCGGGATGCGGAAGCGTCGGCGGAAGGCTTCCCAGATGTCGGGGCGCAGGCCGTTGCCGTCGGCGATGCGGACGCGGTGGCGGCGCTCCGCCTCGGTGGGCGGGGTGGCGAGCAGCCAACGGCAGAGCTCGCCGATGTACTGGATCATGGTGCAGTCGTGGCGCACCACGTCGGACCAGAATTCGGTGGCCGAGAACTTCTCGCGCACCACGCAGGAGCCGCCGACGGTCAGCACGATGCCGGGTGCCAAGACGCCGCCGGCGGAGTGGTACATCGGCTGGGCGACGTAGATGCGATCCTGCGACGTGGCGCGGGTGGCGGCGGAGAAGCCGTTCATGATCGCCAGGACGCGGTAGTGATTGAGGCGAGCGGCCTTGGGCATGCCGGTGGTGCCGGAGGTGTAGATCCACAGGCAGTCGTCGGTCTGGGCGAGGGCGCGGCGGTCGCGGCCGGACAAGCGGACGGGCGAGAGTTCGGCCAGTGCCTCGTCGACCCGCATGTAGGCCATCGGATGGTCGCCGTAGACCCATACGGCGCTGGGGTGGCGCAGGAAGGGTGTGGCGGTCTCGAACAGCGGCAGGAGGCTCGCGTCGACGACCACGTGACGGGGGCTGGCGACGGCGAGCGAATGGGCCAGGATCTCGCCGCCGAGGTGGGTGTTGATGAGGGCGGTCACGCCGCCGACCATCGAAATGCCGATCCAGGCGGCCATGTATTCCGGCCGATTGGGCATCAGGAGCGCGACGCGGTCGCCCTTCTCGACGCCGTGGATGATCGCCCAGCGGGCCCAGCGGTTGGCGTGTTCGAAGAGCTCGCGATAGCTCAGGCGCTCGCGATCGGAGATCAGCGCGGGGGCGTCCCTCCACTCCGCCGCCCATTCCTCGACTTCGTCGCGGATGGTCAGGGTGGCGTTGCGGGCGAGCGGCGAAATACGGCGCAGCACCGACCCGATGCCGCGGGCATAGGCCCATTCGCTCTTCAGTCGGCCGATCGGGTTCATGGGCGTCCTCCCGACGTCTCGTTCTTGGTGGCGAATCTTAAGGCAGTTTCGTCCGCTCGGGTACTCCCGGCGACCGGTTCGACGCCCCTCCTCTTGCGCGGGGCGCGGAAAGGCCGCAGGTAGGCGGCGAACGCGGGAGGGCGGCATGAGGGACGACGGCGAGGGAGCGGCGGCGAAAGACGAGATCGTGCTCGATCTCGTCGGGCTCAATTGTCCGCTGCCCGTGCTGAAGAGCCGCAAGGCCTTGGCGGGGCTGACGCAGGGCGCGCGGCTGCGGGTCCTCGCCTCCGATCCGATGTCGGCGATCGACCTGCCGCACATGTGCGCTCAGGACGGCCACCGGCTCCTCGCGCAGAGCCGCGAGGGCGATCGGCTGATCTTCGTGATCGAGCGCGGCGGCGTCAGTTGAACGAGCCGGAGAAGCCGGTGATCGACAGCGGATTGTCCATCATCGCCGACTGATCCGGGGTGTCCGGGGCGAGGGTGCCGACGAAGGCGTCGAACATCCGCTTGACGAAGGCCTCCTCGAGATCGCGGGTGATGAAGACGAGGCGGGTGCGCCTGTCTTCGTCGGGCCAGCGCTCGAGCTGGGCGACCGGATGAAGCACGTGCTGGACGACGTGCAGCACCACCGGACGCTCGGGATCTTCGGCCAGCCGCACCACGCCCTTGACGCGCAGGAGCTTCGGCCCGTGGGCGGAGCGCAGGAGCTCGAGGAACAGATCGAGTGTGCCGGCCGACATCGGCCGATCGGTCGCCAGACAGAAGGCGCGGATGTGGTCGTCGTGGCGGTTGACGTCGTGGGCGTGACCGTGGTCGCCGTGATCGTGGCCTTCATGGTCGTGATCGTGAGCCCCATGATCGTGACCATGATGGTGGCCGTGACCGCCGGCCTCTGCCCGGCGACGCTCGGCCTCGCGGTCGCGGTAGGCCTCTTCGGCGAGCCATGCGGTGACGTCGGCGGTCTTGCGCTCGGGTTTCCACAGGCCGGTCTCGAGCAGGGCGGCCGGGGTCGCCTCGCCCGCGGTGACGTCGAGGATCGGAGCGGCCGGGTTCAGCACCTTGAGGCGGGTCTTCAGGGCGATCAACACGCGCTGCCGTTCGGGGGTGTCGCAGAGGTCGGCCTTCGACAGGACGATGCGATCGGCCACCGCTGCCTGCTTCACCGCTTCGATCTGGGTGTCGAGGGTGGCCATGCCGTTGACGGCGTCGACCAGGGTCACCACGCCGTCGAGGCGATAGCGGCGCACCAGATAGGGATGGCGCATCACGGTGTGCAGGATCGGCGCCGGATCGGCGAGGCCGGTGGTCTCGATCACCACGCGCTTCAACGCCGCGAGGCGGCCGTTGTCGAGGCGCTTCAGGAGGTCCTCGAGGGTGGTCACCAGATCGCCGCGGATGGTGCAGCACAGGCAGCCGGAGGAGAGCTCGACCACGCCGTCGTCGACCCGCTCGACCAGGACGTGGTCGATGCCGATCTCGCCGAACTCGTTGACGATCACCGCCGTCTCGGCCATCGCCGGATCGCGCAGCAGGCGATTGAGCAGGGTGGTCTTGCCGGCGCCGAGGAAGCCGGTGATGACCGTCATGGGGATGGGTTCGGGCGGCAGGCGCCGCGGCGCGTCGGTCATCGGATCACCTGTTGCGGGCTCGTCGGAGTGCGGCGCCGATCCCGGAGGGGAGCGGCGGACGCGATCAGTCGTCGCCGGGTTTCGGCTTCTTCTTCGGGGCCGGTTCCGGCTTCTTGGCCGGCGGTTTGGCGTCGGGCTTGGGCGCCTGCGCCGTCCGCTTGGCGTCGGGCTTCGGCGTCGGCTTCTTCGGCTCGACCCTGGCCTGCGGCGGCGGGGTCGGCTTCCCCTTCGCCTTGGGAGGTTCGGGCGTGTGGGCGGCCGACTGCAGGCGACGGGCCTTGTCGTCGAGGGTCATCGGCTTGCCGTCGGCCGGCTTGAGGGTGGCGCCGAGGCCGGCGCCGGCGCCGGGGCCGGTGGCGGGCTGGGTCGGACGTGCGGCGGCGGCCGGCATCGCGGCGGCCGCCGCGGCAGCGCCTCCTGCGAAGAGCGGGATGCGGGCGAGGCTCGGGTCGGCGGCGAGTGCGAGCATGGCGCTGGCGTCGGAGGGGGCGGCATCGACGCCGCCGAGCCAGACGCGCACCGGCGGGCCGGGGTCGAAACGCTGCGACAGGTAGGAGGTGCGGCGGGGGGCGGCCTCGGGCGAGCCGGGACGGATGATCGCTCCGCCCTCGCCGTTGTTGGCGGCGCTGCGCGGCGGTTCGCCGCCGAGATCTTCGGGATCGGGCGCTTCGCCGCGCTTCTTGCCGCAGATCTCCTGCTTGACGTCGCGCACCGGATTGCCGGCTTCGGGGCCGCGCATCAGGTGATCGAGGGTCTCGGGGGCGGAGAAGCGACCGAACAGGCCGCCGCCGGTCGATTCGAAACCGGTGGTAAAGAGTTCGGCGGCGATCTCGGCGCGCTGGCGGGCGGAGCGGGCGCCGAGCACCACGGCCACCAGCCGCTTGTTGCCGCGCGTCGCCGAGGCGACCACGTTGAAGCCGGAGGCGCAGATGAAGCCGGTCTTCATCCCGTCGGCGCCGGGATAGTGGTCGATCAGGTGGTTGTGGTTGCGGATGACGTCGTTGCCGTACTGGATGCCGGGCAGATGCCACAGTTCCTCGGCCTCGGGGAACTCGCGCAGCAGGGCGCGGGCGAGCAGGCCGAGATCGCGGGCGGTCGAAACCTGGGTCGGCTCGGGCAGACCGTTGGGGTTGGCCCAGTGGGTCGAGGTCATGCCGATGAGGCGCGCCTGCCGGTTCATCTCGGCGACGAAGGCCTCCTTGGAGCCGCCGACCGCCTCGGCCAGCGCCCAGGAGACGTCGTTGGCCGACTTCACCATGATGATCTTCAGGGCGTTGTCGACGGTGACCGCCTCGCCCGGCTTGAAGCCCATCTTGCTCGGGGGTTGGCGGGCGCCCTGCGGCGTCATCGGCACCAGGGTGGCCGGGGTGATGCGGCCGGCGCGGATCGCCTGCAGGACCACCCAGGTGGTCATCAACTTGGTGATCGAAGCGGGATACCACTTCTGATCGGGATTGTGCTTGGCGACGATCTCGCCGGTGCGGGAATCGAACACCAGATAGGAGCCGGAGGGCGGCATCGCCGCGGCTGGTTCGGACCCCAGGGTAGTGAGGAGCGCGCCGAGAAGGGCGGCGACCAGCGTCGATCCGGCCGGCCGGGCGCGTCGCGGCGCGGCGCCGCGCTCGGTGGTTTGCCGCGCGGCGGCGAGGTCGGTCACTTCGGTCGAACGCGACGAGGGACTGAGCACCGGTCCTGAACTCTCTCGTGAATGGGGCCGGGGCGAGGGGTCTCGCGGGCGGCACCGGTCAATCGATAGCCGATTTGCCGCTGCGAGGCCAAGCGCTCGGCGAGCCGGCAACGACGGAAATCCCCGGCGACGCAGGTCGGCGCGGCCGGGTCGGAGATATCCGCCACGAGAATGAGACGACATCGCGGCGATGTGGCTTCTCGCACGCGAACCGATGTGGATCACCGCCTTTGCCTCGGCGCCACGGGGCGGGCTAGCATGGGGCCATGACCCATGCCGCCGCCTCGACCGCCGCTCCCGCTCTGCGTCTCGAACGTGCCCGTGGGCGCGCCGAAGTGGGCTTCCGCTTCGCCGACGGGGCCACGCGGCTGGAACGGCTCTATCAGGAGGGGCAGGCCAAGATCCGTCTGCCGAAGCCCTACGGCGAGGAGGCCCCGACCGCGGTGCTCATCAACACCGCCGGCGGCATCGCCGGTGGCGACCACATCGCCTATGCGGCGCGATTCGGGGCGGGCACGCGGGCGGTGGTCACCTCGCAGGCGGCGGAGCGGGTCTATCGCTCGTCGCAGACCGACGGCGGGCGCGACGGGGTGATCGAGACGCGTCTGGAAATCGGCGCGGGGGCACGGGCCGAATGGCTGCCGCAGGAGACCATCCTGTTCGATCGGGCTCGGCTCTCGCGCAGTCTCGACATCGAGATGGCGGCGGATGCCTCGCTCCTCGCCGTCGAATCGATCGTGTTCGGCCGCACCGCCATGGGCGAGGAGGTGGAGAGCTGCCGTCTCGTCGATCGCTGGCGGGTGCGGCGCGGCGGGCGTCTGGTCTTCGCCGATGCGTTGCGGCTCGAAGGCGCGGCGCGGGAGATCCTCGCCGGCTCGGCGACCGGGGCGGGGGCGCGGGCAGTGGCGACGGTTCTGTGGATCGACGCCGGGGTCGAGGCGCGGGTCGACGACGTGCGGGCGGTGCTGGCGACGGCGAGCGGGGAAGCGGGGGCTTCGAGCTTCGACGGGATGCTGGTCGCACGCCTCGCCGCGGCCGATGCGACCGTGCTCAGGGCCGATCTGGTTCGCCTGCTTCTGCACATTCGTGAGGCAGAATTGCCCCGCGTGTGGTCTTGCTGAGACGGCGCGCAGGGGTGAGACTGTCGGCCGATCGTATGCGATCTCTCCGCTCCGTCGGGCGGGGGACGCCAGCCAACAGGGCGAGCCGCCGTCGTGCGGCCTCGGACCCGCAGGGAAGAGCGCGATGAACCTGACGCCCCGCGAGAAGGACAAGCTGTTGATTTCCATGGCGGCGATGGTCGCGCGCCGTCGCCTCGAACGCGGCGTGAAGCTGAACCATCCGGAGGCGGTCGCGCTCATCACCGACTTCGTGGTGGAAGGCGCGCGCGACGGCCGCTCGGTCGCCGATCTGATGGAGGCGGGCGCCCATGTGCTCTCCCGCGCGCAGGTCATGCCGGGCGTGCCGGAGATGATCTACGACATCCAGGTCGAGGCGACGTTCCCCGACGGGACGAAGCTCGTCACGGTGCATCATCCGATCCGCTGACCGGCGAGGAGGTCTCCATGCTCGAACTGCGCCCCAACTGCGAATGCTGCGACCGCGATCTGCCGCCCGACGCCGAGGCCTGGATCTGCTCGTTCGAATGCACCTGGTGCCCGACCTGTGCCGACGAGGTGTGGCACGGCGTCTGCCCCAATTGCGGTGGCGAGCTGGTGCGTCGGCCGGTGCGGCCGGCGGGCAAGCTCGCGGCCAATCCGCCCTCGACGAAACGAATCTACCGCGCCGAACCGTGTCCGCCGGTCGCGGCGGAGTGAGGAGAGATCGATGATCCCCGGTGAAATCCTCGCCGCCCTCGGCGACCTCGAACTCAACGCCGGTCTCGCGGTGACCGAACTCACGGTCGCCAACACCGGCGACAGGCCGATCCAGGTCGGCAGCCACTACCATTTCGCCGAGACCAACCCCGGCCTCGCCTTCGATCGGGCCGCGGCGCGCGGGCTCCGGCTCGACATTCCGGCCGGAACCGCGGTGCGGTTCGAGCCGGGGCAGTCGCGCACCGTCCGGCTGGTGCCGTTCCGTGGCAAGCGCGAGGTCTACGGCTTCCGCGGCGACGTCCAGGGGAAACTGTGACCTTTCCGGCCTTCCGCATCCGCCTCTCGGGGCGCGTCCTTCTCGGCAACAGGTGAGACCGAGCCCATGTCCTACAAGATGTCCCGCGCCGCTTATGCCGACATGTTCGGGCCGACCGTCGGCGATCGCGTGCGGCTGGCCGACACCGATCTGATCGTCGAGGTGGAGAAGGACTTCACCACCTACGGCGAAGAGGTGAAGTTCGGCGGCGGCAAGGTC
>ERZ1645187.2897-NODE-2897-length-14780-cov-86.356537_pt1 | contig 14780 bp, 10 predicted proteins | sample MGYA00575352_ERZ1645187 | MGnify/ENA primary metagenome ERZ1645187 (study PRJEB40837, sample SAMN11349314) | freshwater sediment metagenome | isolation source: river sediment | host: Sediment | place: India: Wazaribad , New Delhi | collected 2017-02-21 ...
GCGTCGATGGCGACGTCGAGGGTGGCGGCGTCGAGCGAGCCGAAGCCCTCGTCGACGAAGAGCGTGTCGACGAAGGAGCGCCGGCCTTCGAGGCCGGAGAGGGCGAGGGCGAGGGCGAGCGAGGCGAGGAAGCGCTCGCCGCCCGACAGAGAGCGCGTCGAGCGCACCTCTTCCCCCATGTCACGATCGACGATGGTCAGCCCGAGCCCGTCGGCGCGGGCGAGGCGATAGCGCGGATTGAGGCTGGCGAGGTGGCGGTTGGCGAGTTCGGTCAGGCGGTCGAGGGTGACGCCTTGCGCGAAGCGGCGGAACTTGTCGCCGTCGCGGGAACCGATCGCCTCGTCGATCGCCGCCCAGACGTCGCGGCGGGCGCGGGCCTCGGCGATCTCGCGCTCGAGGCCCTCGGCGGTGCGGCGGGCGGCCTCGTCGGCGGCGAGGAGCTGATCGAGCGCACCGATCTCGCGATTGAGGTTCTCCGAGGCCTCGCGCGCCGCGGCGAGACGGGCCTCGATCGCGGGGCGCTCGACGGTCGGGTGGCCGCCGGCGAGGGCGGCGTCGAGGTCGCGGCGACGTTCGGCGAGGGCGGCATGGGCGCGGGTGACGCGGCGATCGATCTCGGCGACGGCGGTGCGCAGCGCGGCGACGGTTTCGGTCGGTTCGGCGAGCAACGCGAGGGCGGCGTCGACCTCGAGATCGGCGGCGGCGAGGGCATGGAAGCGTTCGTTGTCACGGGCGTGGGCGGCGTCCTGGGCCTCGATCAGGCCGGCGTGGCGCTCGCCGTGCAGGGTCAACGCCGCCTCGTGGGCGGTGCGGGCGTCGGCGAGGGCGCGTTCGGCCGCGTCGCGGGCGGCGGCGGCGGCGTTGCGCTCGGCGGCGGCGGCATCGCGATGAGTGGTGGTCGGGTGGCCGTCGAGCAGGCCGGTGCGCTCGGCAACGAGGCGATCGACCACCTCGCGTTTCGACGAGAGCGTCGCCTGGACGGCGATCAGCGTCTCCTCGGTGCGGACCAGCGCCTCGCGGGCGACGAGCCGCTGGCGCTCCAGCTCCTTCTCTTCCGATCCGGCGCGGGCGACCGCTTCGGCCTTGGCGCGGTGTTCGGCGACGCCGTGGGCGAGACGATCGACCAGGGCACGGCCGTCGCGGTCGAGGTCGGTCGGGGCGATCTCCAGCCCGGCGAGGAGGGGGGCGAGGCGGGCGTCGATCTCGGCGACGCGGCGGCGGGCACCGGCTTCCGCCTCGCAGGCGGAGCGCAGCTCGGCGCGGGCCTCCGTCTCCGTGGCGGCGTCGTCGCGGCGGGCGGCATGGCGCAGGGCGCGATCGGCGTCGAGCCGGTCGAGGGCGGTGCGGGCGGCGTCGATCTCGCCGCGCAGCACCCCGGCGCGGGCGAGCGCGGTGGCGCAGACCTCGCGGGCGCCGTCGACAGTGTCGGCGAGCGTCGACAGCGCCGTCACGGGTTCGGCCGACGCGGCGGCGAGGTCGAAGGCGAGGGCCAGGGGGGCGCAGCCGACGGCGAGGTGGGCGAGGCCGTCGGCGAGCGCCGCCTCTACGGCGTTGCGGTGTTCGTCGGCGGCGGCGATGCGGCGGCGGGCCTCGGCCTCGCGGGCCTTCGCGGCGGCGAGGGCACCGTCGAGAGCGGCGGTACGGCGGTCGAGATCGGCAATCTCGGCGTCGAGGGCGGACCGCTCGGCGCGCAGCCGCTCCAGCGCGGCGAAGACGGCGGGATCGGCGGCGACCGGATGATCGCGCCCGCCGCACACTGGGCATGGTTCGCCGTCGACGAGGTGGGCGCGGAGATGCAATGCCTCGGCCGAGGTGACCGCCTCGGCGAGGTCGGCGGCGGCGGCGAGACCGCCGCGGCGGGCATCGGCGAGGGTGCGCTCGGCGGCGAGAGTGGTGCGGGAGGTGGTGGCCGCATCGGCATCGGCGGCGGCAGAGGTCGCGTCGGCCTCGCCGCGGGCGATGTCGTCGCCGGCGGTGGCGCGGCCGGCGGCGATCGGCTCCAGCCGGGCGATTGCGCCGCGCAGCGCCGAGAGGCCGGCCTCCCGGATGCGGGCGGCGGGTTCGTCGAGGGCGGCGAGAGCGGCGCTGCGATCGGCCAGGGTCGTCTCGGCGGTGCGGCGGCGTTCGGCATCGGCCGCGTCGGCTGCGGCGTGATCGGCGAGGCGGCGGGCGAGGGCGGCGAGGGTGGTCTCGGCGGTGGCTCGGCGGGTCGCCGCCTCGGCCGCCTCGACGGTGGTCGCCAGCCGGTCGGCGAGGCGGGTCTCGACGTCGGTCCAGCGTTCGGCGAGCGGCGCCAGGGCCGCGAGACGGGCGAGATCGTGGTCGAGCCGGGCGATCTCGGCGGCGAGGTCGAGGCGGCGGGCATCGACGGCGGCGAGCCGCGCCTTCTCGGTCTCGAAGGCGGCGCGGGCCGCCTGGCGCGGCACCTCGGCCTCCAACGCCGCGCGGCGGGCCTCCTCGATGCGGACGTCGAGCCCGGCGGCGGCGTCCCATTGCGGGGTCAGGACGGTGCGGATGCGCTCGTCGAGGGTCGTGAGGGCGGCGCGAGCGGCGTCGCGCAGCTCGCGGGTCCGTTCGAGCCGCGGCGTGGTCTCGCCGAGTTGGCGTTCGACCTCGGCGAGGGCGTCGGCGGCGGATTTCTCGGCGGTGCGGGCCTCGGCGAGACGGGTGAAGACGGGGCGCAGGCCGGCGGCGCGCTCCAGGCGTGAGAGGCGGTCGCGATCGTCGCCGGCGGCGGTGCGAGCGGCCTCGGCGGCAGCGATCTCGGCCTCGGCGGCGGCGAGGCGGGCCTCGGCCTCGGCGAGGCGATCGAGGGCGGCGAGTTCGGCGCGGGCGGTCTCCTTGTCGGCGGCGAGGACGGCGAGGCGTTCGGCGAGGTCGGCGCGGCTCCGGCGGCGCTCGGCGAGCGTCTCCGGGTCGATGAGGCCGATGTCGCGGCGGCGGGCCTCGACGAGGGCGACGGCCTCGCGAGCTGCACGGGCGCGGTCGAAGGCGCGGGCGGAGAGGCGAGCGTAGATCTCGGTGCCGGTGATCTTCTCGAGCAGATCGGCGCGCTCACGGTCGTCGGCGCGCAGGAAGGCGTCGAAATCGCCCTGGGCGAGGAGGACGGTGCGGCGGAACTGCTCGAAGGTGAGGTCGGTCAGCTCGACGATGCGGGTGTCGACCGTGGTCGGTTTGTCGGCCACGGTCTCGCGCGTGATGCGGTCGGCGCCCAGGCGGTCGAGCTGACGCGCCGCCGGTTGCAGACGGCCGCCCGGCCTGTTGCGGGCACGATAGGCCGACCAGCGGGCGCGATAGGAGGCGCCGTCGATGCCGAGGAAGTCGACCTCGGCCCAGGCCTGCGCCGCGCCGCGCCTGAGGATCGAGCGGGCGTCGTGGACCTTGAGGGCATCGCCCTCGGCGACGTCGGGGATCTCCTCGGTGGAGCGGGCGCCGAGCCGCGGATACTCGCCGTAGAGCGCCAAGCAGATGGCGTCGAGCAGGGTCGACTTGCCGGCGCCCGTCTCGCCGGTGATGGCGAAGAGGCCGGCGCCGGCGAGCGGCTCGGCGGCGAGGTCGATCTCGAAGGGCTCGGCGAGGCTGGCGAGGTTCTGACCGCGCACGGCGAGGATGCGCATCGGATCACACCTCCTCTCGGATCTCGGCGAAGGCGTCGAGATGAACCGGCTCCGGTCCGACGCCGTAGCGGCGGGCGAAGGCGAGGCGGAAGAGCTCCTCCGGGTCGCGGTCGGCGAGGTCGACGAAGGCGTCGGGCGCGGCGAGGGCGGCCGGAGCAGCCTCCGGCCGTTCGATCGTATGCCCGACGAGGCGGACGGGGAAGGCCTCGGCGACGCGATCCAGCTCTGCCTTGAGGCCGGGAGCGGGGCGATCGAGGCGCAGCGCCAGTTGCACCCAAGGCCGCTCGTCGAGGGGGAGGGCCGGATCGAGCCCGAGGCCGGCGAGAAGGCCCTCCACCTCGTCGGGAGCCGCCGCGCCGCGCTCGGGCAGGCGCAGGAAGGGCACCGGGCGGGGCAGGGGGACATGCTCGACCGTCACCGCGCCGGCAGCATCGAGGGTGACCAGCGAGACGCCGTGGTCGTAGCTCCGCTCGGTGGCGGAGAGGGGGAAGAGCGAGCCGGAATAGCGCAGCGTCGGCCGGCCGATCGCCTGGGGGCGGTGGAGGTGGCCGAGCGCCACATAGGCGAGGTCGGCTGGGAAGAGATCGACCGGCACGGCGTGTTCGCCGCCGATCAGGATACGGCGCTCGGCGCCTTCGGATTCGAGGCCGCCGCCGACGGCGAGGTGACCGGTGAGGACGAGGGGCGCGTCGCCGATGCGGGCGCGGGCGGCGGCGATCGCCGCCTCGTGGAAGGCGCGGACCGCGCGCACCACCGGCGAGCCGGGCTCCTCGGAACGGCGATCGATCGGCGGCAGGGCGGCCGGGCCGAGGTAGGGCAGCACCAGGGCGTGGGCGTGGACTCGGCCGGCGCGGTCCTTCAGGGGCACGAGATGGCGGTCGAGATCGATTCCGTCGGCGGTACGGGCGACGGTGCCGACGGTCGCGATGCCGAGGGCGGCGAGCACCGGTCGCGGCGCCTCCAGCCGGCCGGCGGGATCGTGATTGCCGGCGGTGACGATCATCGTCAGGTGGGGGATCGCCTCGCGCAGACGGACGAGGGTGCGATAGAGCAGGCTCTCGGCGCGGGCCGAGGGGCTCTGGGTGTCGAAGACGTCGCCGGCGATGATCAGCGCATCGATCTCGCGCGCCACCGCGAGCTCGACCAGGGCGGCGAGCGCCGTCTCGTGCTCGTTGTCGCGGCTCCAGCCCATCAGGGTCTGACCGAGGTGCCAATCGGCGGTGTGCAGGATGCGGATCAAGCGTTTCTCCGGTTCCCGGGCGATTCGGCTCGGGTCACGAGCCTAGCGTGCCGGGGGCGGGCGAGGCGAACGATGCGGCGGATCGGACGGATTCGAGCGGATTCGGTGAGGCGCCGTTCACCGCGTCGCGGGGTTTCGCTTCGCTCGCGCCGGCGGCGGGCCTAGACTTCGTCGATCACCGGTCTCAGCGGAGGTGTGCCATGGACGAACCCCGGACCGAACGTCGCCACGAGAAGCGCCTGCGCGCCCTGCTCGGCGGCCACGTGGTGATGAACAACAAGTACTCGACCGTCGACTGCCTCGTCCGCAATCTCGCGGAACACGGGGCGCGGCTGCATTTCGGCGGAACCCCCTGGCTGCCGGAAGAGTTCGAGCTGAAGATCGACGGCCGCAACCAGACGCGCAAGGCGCGCAAGGTGTGGATGCGTGACGGCGAGATGGGCGTCTCGCTGACCTGATCCCGCCGGCGGTCGAGGCTCCTCAAGCGCCGGCGATCAGCGCCGCCATGCGGGCGTGATGGGCGGTGAGCCCCGCCTCGCCGCGCGCCGCGTCGCGTAGCGGGCCGGGGAAGCCGCCGTTCAAGAGATTGTCGAGAAAGGCATGGAGCGTCACGTCGATCGTCGTCGGGCGGTCGGCGACGAGGAAGTCGCGCGTCCCCAACGCCGCCGCGACGGCGCGGATGTCGGCGACGCCGCGGGCGTGGACCTCGTCCGGGGCGAGGCGTCCGGTGCCCTGGCCCTCGAGATCGCGGACGATCTTGCGGCGGATCAGAGCGGTGACGAGCGGACGGATCGGTGCCGGGATCATGCCGAAGAAGCCGTCGCGCACCCGCGGCCAGTTTGCGTCGATCACCCACCGATTGTAGAGCATGGCGAAGTAGAGGCTCTCCTCCAGCGTCCGGCGCAGGAGGTGGGCCTGGGTCTTTGCAGCCTCGTCGAGGCCGGCGTCGAGCGGATCGGGCCGGGTCGCCTCGAAATGGGCGAGGATGGCGCCGCTGTCGGCGATGGTCATGCCGTCGACGACGACGAAGGGGAGCTTGCCCTTCGGCCCCTTGAAGGGCGGATCGACGACGACCCGGTAGGGCATGCGGGCGAGGCGGAGGTAGATCTCCACCTTGGCGCAGAACGGGCTCGAATTGACGCCGTCGACCGCGGCGAACTGGTGCAATTCGATCATCGTTCGACCTCTCCCGGCCTCGTGGGGTCGAGCGATGGTACATCGACGGCCGGCGCCGCGGGAGGGGCCAGCGGCCGAGGGGGCCGATCGGTGATCCGGGGCCGAAACGCAGAAGGGCCCGTCACCGGGCCCCTCGTCATCTCGTATCGGGCGGGTGCGGATCAGCCGCAGCAGCCCTCGGCCTCCTCGGACGGCATGTGCGCGCTGCCGCCGATGCGGAACTGCGCTGCGATCTTCTCCGGGTCGCCGTGGCCGGTCGGGGCGGGGCGATAGGTGCCGCGGTCGCCCTTGAAGAAGATACCGGTCATCATCTCGGTGTCGGAGAGCACCGTCGCCGTCGCCTGGGCGCGGTCGGTGGTCGGCTGGATGACGCCGCGCGCCACGCTCTTCTTCCACTCCATCTCGTCCGGACGGAAGGTGATGCAGGGCGACAGGATCTCGACGAAGGAGAAGCCGGGATGGCGGATCGCCTCGACGATCATCGCCGCCAGCGGCTTGACGTCGAGGGCGAAGCCGCGGGCGACGAAGTTGGCGCCGGCGGCGAGCGCGATGGCGAGCGGCGAGAACGGCTTGACGCCGGTGCCGCCGGGGGCCGCGTCGCTGTCCCAGTCGGCCTCGGTGGTCGGCGACGGCTGGCCCTTGGTCATGCCGTAGACCCGGTTGTCCATGACGATGTAGGTCAGGTCGACGTTGCGCCGCGCCGCGTGCAGGAAGTGGTTGCCGCCGATCGAGTAGCCGTCGCCGTCGCCGCCGACGGTGATCACCTCGAGGTCGGGGCGGGCGAGCTTGAGGCCGGTCGCCACCGGCAGGGCGCGGCCGTGGACGCCGTGGAAGCCGTAGGCGGTCGTGTAGGCCGGCAGCCGCGACGAGCAGCCGATGCCGGAGACCACCACCACCTCGTGCGGCGGCCGGCCGAGCTCGGCGAGGGCGCGCTGCAGCGCCTGGAGCACACCGAAATCCCCGCAGCCGGAGCACCAGATCGGCTCGACCGTCGACTTGAAGTCCTTGAGGGTCAGCTGCTGCGGGCAGGCGTGGGGCTGTTCGTGGATGGTCATGCGGCGACCTCGCGGAGAATGTGGGCGACGATCTCGGCGGCGCGGAACGGCGCCGGTCCGGGGCGGGCGAAGCTCTCGCAGCCGTGCGGCAGCGCCTTTTCGCCCCTGAGATGCCGCCACAGCTGGGCGGAATGGTTCTGTTCGACGACGATGGTGCGCTTCACGCCGGCGAGCGCCGCGGCGAGCTTCGCCTTCTGCACCGGGGCGAGGAGCCGCAGCGCCACCACCCTGGTCGGCGTGCCGGCGGCGGTGAGCCGGGCGGCGGCGACCTTGGCCGGGCCGACCGACGAGCCGAAGGCGAGGAGCGCCATCGTGGCGTCGGCCGGGCCGAAGACCTCGCCCCAGGTGTCGCCGAAGTCGAACCTGTCGAGCTTGCGCAGCCGCTTCTCGAGCTGGGCGACATGGTTGGCGGCCGAGTTCGAGGGATGGCCGCTCTCGGCATGAGAGAGGCCGTCCGCCACCCACTGGCAGTCCGGCACGCCCGGAGGCGGCATCGGCGAGACGCCGCTGTCGGTGAGGGCGTAGCGGCGGAAGTCGGCGCCGGTGGCGAAGGGCGTCGTCAGGCGCTTCAGCGGGGCCGGTCGGTCGGTCGGGATGTCGATGATAGTCTGTGTCTGGCCGATCGACTGGTCGGAGAGCAGCATCACCGGGGTCTGCAGCGCCTCGGCGAGGTGGACGGCGCGCTCGGTGGTGGCGGCGCAGTCGGCGATCGAGATCGGCGCGATGACGACGCGCGGCGCGTCGCCGGGGGTGCCGTGGAGCGCGATGTCGAGGTCGCCCTGGTCCGACTTGGTCGGCACGCCGGTCGACGGGCCGACGCGCATGACGTCGACGATCACCATCGGGATCTCGGCGGCGATGGCGAGACCGATGGTCTCGACCTTCAGCGCCAGCCCGGGGCCGGAGGTGATGGTCATGGTCGGCGCGCCGCCGAAGGACGAGCCGCAGCACATGTTGATGGCGGCGATCTCGTCCTCGGCGAGGACGACGCGGCCGCCGTGCTCCTGCATCTGGACGGCGAGCCACTCGGTGATCTCGGTGGCCGGGGTGATCGGATAGGCGGCGACGAAGGTGATGCCGCCGCGCAGCGCGCCGAGGCCGACCGCCTCGTTGCCGGAGCACATCCAGCGCTCGGCCTTCTTGCCGGGGGCGAGCGCCATCGAGACGCCGGTCGCGGCGAAGGCGGCGCGGCCGGCGGCGGAGGCGCCGATCGAGGCAGTGACCGCCTTCTCGCCCTTGCCGCCGATCATGGCGCGGATCGCCTCGTCGACCGCGGCTTCGCCGAGGCCAGCGAGCTCGGCGGCGATGCCGAAGCCGACCATGTTGAGGCGGCCGCCCTCGACCGAGGCGGCGATCTGGGCGATCGGCAGCTCGACGACGCGGGCGCCGGAGCGGGCGATAGCGTCCGGGACGGCGCCGTTCTTGGGATCGCAGACGATGATGCTCGAGCGATCGAGCGGGATCTCGGGGGCGAAGCGGTGGACGTCCTGCCAGTCGAGGGCGATCAGGCAATCGAAGCGGTCGGGCTGGGCCTCGATGGCTCCGCCGTCGGCGGCGGAACCGATCTCGAGCAGAGCGGCCGCCTCGCCGCCGCGCACCTGGGCGCCGGAGAGCTTGGTCATCAGGCCGTAGTGGCCGTCACGGGCGGCTGCGGCGATGAGGGCGCTGCCGGCGGTGATGGCGCCGGTGCCGCCGCTGCCGGCGATGACGATCGCGACGGACTTGCGTGCTTCGGACATCTCGTCTTCCTCGTTGGCTCGTTGGCCGGCTCGGTCGGTTGCGGGCAGGGGCCCCCGGCCGAGCTGAATGGCATACCGCAGACCCATCGGTCGCAGCGTCGGGCACCCCTCTGCCACGACCGCGGGGTATCACTCTTTGACTTGTGACAAATCCCCGTTCGAATTCTTCGACTTCACGTCGATGTTATTCTCTGTCGGGGATTCGTCGGGCGTTTCCAAGGCGCTGCCGAGTTCGCCCCGCCTCGTGGCGCTCGTCAACCTCTCGGCAACCATTCCGAGGCATCGGAGGGCGTGTTTAACGACTTCTTGATCGGAAGGTCCGAGACTCCGCGCGTTTTCTTTCGCGACCGCAAGGAGTTCCGGCATTGCCGCGTTCCCTCGTTCTTCGCCGTCTCGCCCTTCTCGCCGCCGTCACCGGCCTCGCATCGGGCCTCGGGGCCTGTTCGGGTGGGATCGACCGGGGCGAATACACGCCACCGGTCACCGTGACCTCGGCGCCGGCGCCGCAGCCGGTGGTGCCGGTGGCCGCGCCGGCCTCGGCCCGTCCCGGTCGCCTGCCGCTCCTGCCGCCGGTTCCGGAGGAGCAGGGTGGGCTGCCGCCGGTGACGGTGGCGCAGCTGCTGCCGCCGACGGTGAAGTGAGCCGCGGCCGGCTTTGATCGCATTCGATGCGCGTGTTAGGGGTCGCCTCGCGAGGGGCGGCCCCTTCGCATGCGTGAGCCGGAACGCGGGGGAGGGATCGAATGCAGGCGAGCGGAATGCTGACGGCTCTCCTCGGTGCCGTCGCCCGGCGGATCGTCGATCGAGCGAAGGCGGGCTGGCGACTCGCGTCGGGGCGCCGGATGCGCCGGTCGACGATCCGGCCGCCGCGTGGCGAGGACCCGGCGTTCGTCATGGCGACGACACTCGCCGCGGCGCTGGCGGCGATCGCGCTGCTCGACCCGCATGCCGGCGGGCTGGTCGGCGGTGCCACCGGCGCGTGGCGGTCGTTCCTCAAGACGCTCACGGGTTACGGCGAGGGCGTCGAGATCCTGGTGGTCTCGGCGGCGATCCTGATCCTGGCGTCGGCCCTGACGCCCGAGGGACTGCCGCGCCGCATCCGCGCCGGTCTGGTCGAGATCGGCTTCGCCGCCGCCTTCTGCTTCGGCTCGGTCGCCGGCAGCGGCATCGCCGCGTCGCTGATCAAGAACGCCTTCGGCCGGGCGCGGCCGGAGCACCTCTCCGGTGCGAACGTCTTCGAGCTCCACCCCTTCGCCTTCTCGGCCAAGTTCGCGGCCTTCCCTTCGGGGCATTCGACCACGGCGGGGGCGTCGGCGATGGTGCTGGCGCTGCTGTTCCCGGCGCTGCGCCGGCCGATCCTCGTCGCCGGCGGGCTGGTGGCGGCGTCGCGCATCCTGCTCGACGCGCATTTTCCCGCCGACGTCGTCGCCGGCTTCGGCTTCGGCATGGCCTTCACGCTCGCGGCGGCGCATGGGCTCGCCCGGCGCAATCTGGTCTTCCGCCAGACCGCCGAGGGGCGGCTCGAGCCCAAGGCGGCGGACCGGCCGGGCAACTGGCCCGACGTGCTCGCCGCCCTGATCGCCCGGGCGCGGGCGGCGAAGGTCTGACGCCTGCCCCTCAGAGGGCGGCGCGCCAGCGGGCGAGGCCGGCGTCGAGGTCGGCGATGAGATCGGCGGTGTCCTCGAGACCGATCTGGAAGCGGAGCAGTTGGCCCTCCGCCTTCCACGGCACGGCGGAGCGAATCGCGGTCGGTTCGGCGGGGATGGCGAGGCTCTCGAAGCCGCCCCAGGAGTAGCCGAGGCCGAAGAGCGCGAGGTGGTCGAGGAAGGCGGCGGTGGCGGCGTCCGAACCGCCCTTCATCACCACGCCGAAGAGGCCGGAGGCGCCGGCGAAGTCGCGCTTCCAGATGGCGTGTCCCGGATCGCTCGGCAGCGCCGGATAGAGCACGCGTGCGACCTCGGGCCGGGCGGCGAACCACTCGGCGATGGCGAGCGCGCTCTTCTGATGATGGGCGAGGCGGACCCCCATGGTCCTGAGGCCGCGCAGGGCGAGATACATGTCGTCCGGGCCGGTGAACATGCCGAGGTCGCCGTGGGCGGACTTGACCTGCTTCCAGGCGCGGGGCCCACAGGCGATGGTGCCGACCAGCGCATCGGAATGGCCGACGACGTATTTGGTCGCGGCCATGATCGAGACGTCGACGCCGTGGTCGAGCGGGCGGAAGAACAAGGGCGTCGCCCAGGTGTTGTCGATCAGGGTGAGGATGTCGCGCTCGCGGGCGATGCGGGCGATCGCCGGGACGTCCGGCATCTCGAAGGTGAGCGAGCCCGGGGCCTCGAGGAAGATCGCCCTGGTGTTCGGGCGGATCAGGGCGGCCAGCCCCTCGCCGATCAGCGGGTCGAAATAGGTGGTCTCGATGCCGAAGCGCTTCAGCAGGCCGTCGCAGACGATGCGGGTCGGCGCATAGACGCTGTCGATCATCAGGAGATGGTCGCCGGCCGAGAGCACCGCCAACAGCGCCATGCCACAGGCCGACGCCCCCGACGGGGTCAGCACCGTGCCCTCGGCGCCCTCGAGATCGGAGATCGCGGTCTCCAGTGCCTCGGAGGTCGGGGTGCCGCGGCGGCCGTAGGTCCAACGTGCCGGCTTCGCCGCCTTGCCCTTCATCTGGGCGACACTCTCGAACAACACGGTCGAGGCGTGGACGACGGGCGGGTTGACGAAGGCGCCGCCCTCGGGATCGCGGCCGGCATGGGCGAGGCGGGTCGCGGGGGCGAGGGAGGCGTGGTTCTTCTCGGTCATCGTCGGTTCCGTCGTTGGTCGAACGTCACACTAGCCGGCCGGAGCGGCCGCGTCGACGTCCGCGTGCGACGTCGAGCGGTCCCGGCACGACGACGGAGGATTTCTGCACGGGACCGATTCAATCGATATGAAGTGATCTCGAAATTTCGCGATCGCTGCCCGATCGAGATTGTTTCGATCGCATTTGCCCAATCTTTGGAAGAAACACCCCTCTTGACCGGTCGGGGTTCTTGCCCTGTGATGGGCGCCCGATCGAATGGTCGAGACGTGGTCGCTTTCGGACAAGCGGAGGCGCTTCCAGCGAAGTCACATCGCGGAAGCGGGGTTCGAAGACGAGTGCGACCGACGATCGTCCGATCGCTTTCGGATCCACGGAACAACGGCCCGATCGCCGAGGCGGCGTGGGCTCAGAACACAAGGCGCGATCATGAAAACCAAGTTCCTCGCGGCGTCCTTCGGCGTGCTCCTGGCGTCCACGGCGACCGCTGCCTTCGCCGGCACGCTCGACGACGTCAAGAACAAGGGCTTCGTCCAGTGCGGCGTCAGCCAGGGTCTGGCGGGCTTCTCGCAGCCCGACAGCGCCGGCAACTGGTCCGGCCTCGACGTCGACTTCTGCCGCTCGCTCGCGTCCGCGATCTTCAACGATCCGACCAAGGTGAAGTTCACCCCGCTCTCCGCCAAGGAGCGCTTCACCGCGCTGCAGTCGGGCGAGATCGACATCCTCTCGCGCAACACCACCTGGACCATGTCCCGCGACACCAAGCAGGGCAAGTTCGTCGGCGTCATGTACTACGACGGCCAGGGCTACATGGTGCGCAAGTCGCTCGGCATCACCTCGGCCAAGCAGCTCGGCGGCGCCTCGGTCTGCACCAACACCGGCACCACCACCGAGCTCAACCTCGCCGACTGGTTCCGCTCGCAGAAGCTCGACTACAAGCTCGTGAGCTTCGAGAAGTCGGAAGAGGTGGTGAAGGCCTACGACGCCGGCCGCTGCGACGTGCTGACCACCGACGCCTCCGGCCTCTATGCCGAGCGCCTCAAGCTCACCAAGCCGGACGAGCACATCGTTCTGCCCGAGATCATCTCCAAGGAGCCGCTCGGCCCGATGGTGCGCCAGGGCGACGACGCCTGGTTCAACGTCGCCAAGTGGACCTACTACGCCCTGCTGACCGCCGAAGAGCTCGGCATCACCAAGGCGAACGTCGACGACACGCTGGCCAAGACCGAGAACCCGGACGTCAAGCGCTTCCTCGGCAAGGACGGCTCCTTCGGCGCCGACATCGGCCTGACCAACGCCTGGGCGTTCCAGATCGTCAAGAACATGGGCAACTACGGCGAGCTGTTCGAGAAGAACGTCGGCGCCTCGAGCCCGCTGAAGATCTCGCGCGGCATCAATGCGTTGTGGACCAAGGGCGGTCTGCAGTACGCGCCGCCGGTGCGCTGATCCCAACAGGACGGCGGCCGGGAGCGTTCCCGGCCGCCGTCGCATCCGCCCGCGGAGATCGTCGCCGATCGCCGGGGGTGGTCGGCACGGCGGGTGACGGCGGGGGCCGTTCGCCGCGGTCGTGACAGTCGGGGGTCGACCTGTCGGGGGGAGTGGCCGCCATTCGCGAGGGGCCGGCGTTCGCGGACGCCGGGATGGGGAAGCGCGTATGTCAGAGAAACCCGAGAGCGTCGATCGCGACGTCGCACCACGCGTGCCGTGGTACAACGATCCGGTCTGGCGCGGTTACTTCTTCCAGGCCGTGACGCTCGGCGCCGTGGCGCTGGTCGCCTGGATCATCATCCACAACACCGCCGTCAACCTCGAGAAGCGCAACATCGCGCAGGGGTTCGGGTTCCTGGCCAACACCGCCGGCTTCGATCTGGCCCAGGCGCCGATCGACTATCCGCGCGACGCCTCCTACGGCCGGGCGATCATCGTCGGTCTGGTCAACACCGCCATCGTCGCGGTGATCGGTGTCGTGCTGGCGACGGTCTTCGGCTTCCTGATCGGCGTCGGACGGCTGTCGCACAACTTCGTCGTCTCGCGGCTGTGCAGCGCCTATGTCGAGCTCTTGCGCAACATCCCGCTGCTCCTCCAGATCTTCTTCTGGTACTTCGCGGTCCTCTCCATCCTGCCGGCGCCGCGCAATTCGCTGCAGCCGATCAGCGGATGGGTGTTCCTCAACAACCGCGGCCTCTATCTGCCCGAGTTCCATTTCGGCGGCTTCGCCGGGCAGGGCATCCTCTGGGGTTTCCTCGCCGGTCTCGTCATCTCCTGGTTCGTGCGCCGCTGGGCGCGGCAGCGCCAGGAGGCGACCGGCCAGCAGTTCCCGGCCGGACTGGTGTCGCTGGGACTGATCGTCGGTCTGCCCTTCGTGCTCTTCGCCGCTTCGGGCTTCGATCTGACGCTGGTGGCGGCCAAGAAGTCGACCTTCAACCTCCAGGGCGGCATGCAGTTCATCCCCGAGTTGCTCGCCCTCGTGCTGGCGCTCGCCACCTACACCGCGAGCTTCATCGCCGAGGTGGTGCGCGCCGGAATTCTCGCGGTCAGCCACGGTCAGACCGAAGCGGCGCGGTCGCTGGGGCTCAGCCAGGGCAAGACGCTCAGGCTGGTGGTGATCCCGCAGGCGATGCGGGTGATCATTCCGCCGCTCACCAACCAGTACCTCAACCTGACCAAGAACTCGTCGCTGGCGGTGGCCATCGCCTATCCCGACCTCGTGTCGGTGGGCGGCATCGTGCTCAACCAGTCGGGGCAGGCGATCGAAGTCATCGCCATCTGGATGGCGATCTATCTCGGCATCTCGGTGATGACCGCGATGATCATGAACACCTACAACCGCCGTATGGCGATCGTGGAGAGGTGATGCGATGACCGACACCTCCTCCATCGCCTTCGTGCGGCGCGAGATGGCCGAGCGGCGCGACCCGCCGCGGGCCTATGCCGGACCCGTCGCCTGGATGCGGACCCATCTCTTCGGGTCGCTCTTCGACGCCCTGCTGACCATCGCCGGGCTCGTCCTGGTCGTCGCCGTCGTCTGGACGGTGCTCGACTTCGCGGTCTTCCGCGCGGTGTGGTCGGCCGAGAACGGCGAGGCCTGCCGGCCGGAAGGGGTCGGCGCCTGCTGGCCCTATGTCGAGGCCTATTGGAAGCAGTTCGTCTACGG
>ERZ1645187.2898-NODE-2898-length-14778-cov-161.745093_pt1 | contig 14778 bp, 11 predicted proteins | sample MGYA00575352_ERZ1645187 | MGnify/ENA primary metagenome ERZ1645187 (study PRJEB40837, sample SAMN11349314) | freshwater sediment metagenome | isolation source: river sediment | host: Sediment | place: India: Wazaribad , New Delhi | collected 2017-02-21 ...
ATGATATAGGTAATGGTGAATTGGCAGTCTAAACTAATATTGAGACAGCCTCTAACATTGAGACACAACGTGGTTGCAACCTACGGTGTGCTTATTGTCTATATCACGCAAATTTTCCGCGGATCAGATACCGGAATCCGGAGACGGTCCTGAAGGAATTGGAATATCTTTCTGAGCTAGAAGTACGACACTTGCGAATTACGGATGCCAACTTTTTCTCAGATCGTCGGTTTGCTCAAAAAATTCTACAGGGCATGTTAGATCTGCGTTTACAAATGTCAATTTTTATAGAGGTAATTCCGATCTTTGTGGACCAGGTGGTTGCTGATTTAATGGCAGCATATCAAGCTCTTTCAATTAATAATCAGATAATGGTCGGGCTTGGACTTCAGACTATCAATCGACGGGCATTAAAGGCAATTCACCGCGATATCTCAATTCACCACTTTGATAGGGCTTTTGACTTGTTAAGCCAATCGAAGGTAATCATTAAGACTGATCTTATCCTTGGTCTACCATTTGAAACGAAAGCGAGTTGGCTGGATCTGCTGGAATACATTAGTGAAAAAATGCGCTATGGTTTTAATTACCTGAGTCTCGCTGTCCTTCGCCTCTTGCCAGGCACCGAGTTAAAAGATATTGGGGACAAGTGTCATCTCACAGTCGATACCCGCAACTTCGATCATTTCGTTTATAGTACACCTGACATGCCCAGAAGCGATTTCGTCGATTGTCTGCGTATTAGCTGCGTAGCCTTCCGACTGTTCCATACAGAGAAGGATGAGGAGCGGCTTGGGCTACGCAACTTCTATTTTGAAATTAAAGATCGTCTGAGGATTCCGCATATTGAAATCTTAGAGCATCTGGCGAAGTATCTATTGACGGTATTTGAAGGCACCATGTCAGATTTCGCAAAGCCAGACTTCCCCAATGCCGAGCACTATTGGTATTTCGATAGCTATCGCGAAATTCCCGATCTTATGATACGTGACGAACTTCAAAGGATGCTGACGGAAAGAGTATTTCAACCCTTTTCACTGCGCCGCAACTGATCGGTTGCTCACATGATCATCGAACGTGACATCAAGCGCCTAACTATCTCGCCAGATGAAAGCGTCATCAACGCCCTCCAGAAGATGTGCCAGACCGGCAGCCGCGTAGTGTTCCTGACAACCGAGGAAGGCGTACTGCAGGGGATCTTTACCGATGGTGACCTACGGCAGTGGCTGGCGCGGCAGAAGGATGCCGAACTCACCCACGCTGTCAGAGAAGCCGCCAATTCGCGCTTCATCTCGGCTCGCGCCAGCGAGACACCTGAACGTATCGCCCGACTGTTCCGCGATACTATTCGTTTTGTCCCGCTGCTTGATGCCCGCGGTCGGCTAGTGGCTTTAGCCACTAACGACGACATCAAGCTCAAGATTGGTGAGTTCGAACTCAGTACCACCGGCCCGGTATTCGTCATCGCTGAGATTGGCAACAACCATAATGGCGACCCTGCTCTGGCCCGTCAGTTGGTGGACCATGCGGTAATGGCTGGCGCCAACTGCGCCAAGTTCCAGATCCGTCACATGGCCACTCTGTATCGCACGACGGCCGCCAATGCCTCGGCGGATGAGGACCTGGGTGCCCAATACGTGCTCGATCTTTTAGCCAAGTACCAGCTTACCGACGCGCAGTTGTTCGAGATCTTCGACTATTGCAAGGCCAGCGGCATCGAGCCCCTCTGCACCCCTTGGGACCTGTCCAGCCTTGCAACTCTGGAATCCTATGGCATGGCGGCCTACAAGGTGGCCTCGGCCGACCTGACCAATCACGAACTGCTCCTTGCCATGGCACGCACCGGCAAGCCGCTGTTGGTTTCAACCGGCATGTCCACCGAGGAAGAGATCATCCAAGCTGTGGATCTGCTCACCGCCCGCGGCGCCCCCTTCGTGCTACTGCACTGTAACTCGACCTACCCCGCCCCTTTTGCCGACATCAACCTGAACTACATGGAACGACTTAAGGAGGTCAGCGGACGACTTGTGGGCTATTCCGGGCATGAGCGGGGCTACCATGTGGCACTCGCCGCGGTAGCCCTGGGCGCGCGAGTGATCGAGAAGCATCTCACCATGGACCGCACCCTGGAAGGTAACGACCACAAAGTCTCCCTGCTACCCGGGGAGTTTGGTGACATGGTTCGTTGCATCCGTGAGATGGAACAGGCACTCGGCATCGGCGGCGAGCGCAAACTGTCTCAGGGCGAGATCATCAACCGCAACACCCTGGCCAAGAGTCTGGTGGCCGCCCGGAGCATCGCTCCCGGCGAGACCCTCACTGAGGACACAATGGCCGTACGCAGCCCCGGCCGCGGGCTACAACCAAACCGCCGTGCCGCTCTGCTTGGACGAAAGGCCAAGCGGGCCATGGAAGCGGGGGACTTCTTCTATCCCAGCGACTTGACCAATGACGCCTTGCAGGCCCGCGCCTATCGCTTCCGCCGACCCTGGGGCGTTCCGGTGCGCTATCACGACCACCGGACGATCCTCGCGAAAACCAATCCGGACCTGCTGGAGTTTCACCTCAGCTATAAAGATCTTGAATTGGACCATCGCGCTTATCTTGCCCCCGAATATCCAGGTTTAGGCTTCGTGGTGCATGCCCCGGAACTATTCGCCGGGGACCACCTTCTCGACCTCTGCGCCGAAGACTCGGATTATCGCGCCCATTCCATCGCGGAATTGCAGCGGGTGATTAATCTAACCCTGGCGCTTAATGCCCATTTTCCTATTACTACACGACCGCTGATCGTCACTAACGTGGGCGGTTTCTCCACCAACCGCATGCTTGGTGCGGATGAGGTGCATGCCCGCGAGGCACTGCTGGCCGACAGCCTGACGCGGTTGGATTCGCAGGGGGTGGAGATCATCGCCCAGACCATGCCGCCCTATCCTTGGCACTTTGGCGGCCAGAGCCATCACAACCTCTTCGTCGATGGGGGCCATATCTCAACCCTCTGTACGCGGCTCCAATTGCGTGTCTGCCTGGACGTATCTCACTCTAAGCTGGCCTGCAATCATTTTAAACGTTCATTCAAGACCTTCATCGATCAGGTCGGGCCTTTCGCGGCCCACCTGCATATTGCCGATGCCCTCGGTGAGGATGGGGAGGGCCTGCAAATCGGAGACGGCGACATCGACTTCGTCGCGCTGGCGGAGGATCTTAACCGTACTTGCCCAAAGGCTTCCTTCATCCCCGAGGTATGGCAAGGTCATAACAACGAGGGCGAAGGCTTCTGGTATGCGCTGGCGCATCTGGAAGGTATCTTCTAGTGTCTTTTTTTCGGACGACTCAGAACCACAAATTTTTGTGTACGTGAAGTGCTAATAGTATCTACTTTCAAGGATCACTGTTCAGAAAGCTTATGGTTTTTGAGAGTTGTGAGGAAACAAATGCCCACAATCTATTTTCTGGGGATCTGATTATGGCGACCGCCACTGCAAAATCGCCCGGCAGAGAAAGAATTTCCGCCGATGCTTTTTTTACCCGACTGGCAGATGCGGATCAGCGGCGTATCCGCAGGCTGCGACTACTCGATGTTCTCTTGAATAAAACCAGACTTTGTCTGTTCGGTTACGGTGGCAAGGGCAGATCACTCGCACATCACATTGCACGCATCCATGGGCGCGATTTACTGATTTTTGATTCAAACCCAATGGCCCGCAAGCGAGCACGGGCTGAGGGTTTTGCGGTGGTCGATGATTTCACGCAAATTGACACCAACCAAACCGCGACCATTCTCGGCGCCTGCCAAGCGCAAGCGGAACAAGCCGGTGTGGTGGGACGCAACTTCATTTACTACCAGGAAGCGGCTTACATTTTCGATTTGCCTTTCCTGTTTGACAGCAACCGGGCCTTCACCGACTGCATCCTCCCGCTGCGGGATGACTTGTACACCATATATTGCCGGGTTCATCCGGACTCCCAGCGTGCATTGCTGGATGTCTTGTGTTTCCGGCTTTCCCTTGACCCCTCAGACCTTGCCGGGTCGCGTCGCCTCAATTCCGATATGTGGTTTGACCAGTTCGAGAGGTATTCAATGAGACCATATCGAACCTTCCTGGATGTAGGTGCTTACGATGGCGATACACTTGCCAGCGCGAAACAGCGGCTAGGCGTGTCGCGGGGTATTGCCGTTGAAGCCAATGACAGCTTATTTCCACGCATCGAAGAAGTTGCATCCGGCTTCACAGATGGTATCTCGATCCTGCCGATGGCAGCCTGGTCCCATGACTGCAAGCTTACCTTCGAAGAGGTGCGTGGGGGCATGATACGGGTCTACGAAGACCCCTTGGGTAGCTTACAGGCGGCCGCGATTGATTCAGCCATCACCGAGCACGTTGATCTGGTGAAGATGGACATCGAAGGTGCGGAATTGGAAGCTCTGCGGGGTGCTTGCAGGATATTCCATGCGTCCCAGCCTGATCTGGCGATCGCGGCCTATCATCGGCCATTGGACCTGATCGAATTCTTCAACTTTCTGGACGGCAACGGACTCTCCATGGACTATGCCCGGCTCGATGTTGCCCATTACAGCGATTGCTTCGATGACACCATTTTGTACTGTCTCCGGCAAGCTAACTGACCGCATAGGGGGGGCGTCATAACAACTTCTGACAATCAGGGTCTTTGATGCTGACAGGTCAAGCCAGTATCGTTGGGCAAAGAATCTTAGTGACGGGGGGTACTGGCTTCTTCGGCCGTGCCCTCCTGCGCCACTGGCTCGCTCAAGCAGAGGCGGGTGCCAAGGTCCCGCGTGTATTGGCTCTGTCGCGCAACCCGGCCGCTTTCCTGCGACGCTATCCAGTGTTTAGCAACGTACCCTGGCTCGGGTTTCACACCGGCGACATTCTCAATCCAGACTCGTTGCCGCGGGCCGAGGTATTCACCCATGTGCTACATGCCGCGACCGACTCGACCCTCGGGCCGCGCGTCGCGCCCCTGGAATTGTTCCGACAGATCTTCGATGGCACCCGTAACCTGCTAGACCTGGCCGTGGCGACTGGCGCCCGGCGTTTCCTACTCACTAGTTCCGGTGCCATCTATGGCCCGCAGCCGCCGGACCTGCCGGCGCTGGCCGAGGACTGGCCCGGCAGTCCGGACCTGCGTAATCCCGCCAATGCCTACGGCCTCGGCAAGCGCGCCGCGGAGCACCTCTGTGCGCTATACCAGGACGCCCACGGCATTGAGACCGTCGTCGCTCGCTGCTTCGCCTTCGTTGGTCCGGACCTGCCGCTGGACGTACATTTTGCCATCGGCAATTTCATCCGCGACGCCCTCACCCGCGAGGCTATCACCGTCAGCGGCGACGGCACACCGCTACGCACCTATCTGGACCAGGCGGATCTGGCCCAATGGCTGGTCACGCTCCTGGAAAGGGGTCGGCTAGGGGAGGTCTACAACGTGGGCTCAGACGAAGTGGTCAGCATCGCCGAACTGGCCCACTTGGTGCGCGATATATTGGCCCCGGACAAGCCGGTGCGCATCCTTGTTGCCGCGACAGATACTGCCGGCCGTAATCGCTACGTACCGGATATCCGCAAGGTTAGGGATGAACTGGGGCTCGATGTGACCATTCCGCTTACAGAGTCCATACGGCACACCGGCGCCGCAAACCGGACGCATATTGCGCAATGAAGCTTACCCTCGCTCTCCACCGCCCAGCCGAATTATGGCGCAGCCGCGAACTGCGCTATCTGATCGTCGGCGGCCTCAACACCCTTTTCGGCTACAGCCTGGGCGTCGGGCTCTATCTGGCCTTGGCGTCCAGGCTACATATTTTGGTCATCGGAGTGATCGGCAATGTGCTAGCCATCACCTTTTCATTTATCACCTACAAGCTCCTGGTGTTCCAGACCCGTGGCCGCTGGATGGCCGAGTACCTGAAGAGCTACCTTGTTTATGGTGGTAGCGCAGTGCTGGGTATTCTGCTGCTGTGGTGGCTGGTCGATGGGCTGGCGGTGCCGATCTGGCTGGCCCAGGGACTCACAATCCTGATCGTCGTGGTGGTGTCCTACCTAGGCCATGCCCGCTTCACCTTCCGCCGCGCGGCGCGCGGCCCTAACAGTGGATAACCGTGATGGCCGACCGCAAGTTGATCAGCCTGATGTCTCCCTGCTTCAACGAAGCGGACAATATCGACGAGTTGTATCGACGCGTTAGCGCCGTAATGGACGGTCTGCCGCAATACGACTTTGAGTTTCTGCTCATTGACAATGCCTCCACGGATGGCACCCTGGAAAAGCTCAGGGCTATCGCCGCACGGGACCCACGTGTTCACGTAATTGTCAACACACGCAATTTTGGCCACCTCCGGTCCCCCTATTGGGGATTCCTACAAACCCAAGGGGACGCCACCATCGTCTTAGTCTCGGACTTGCAGGACCCCCCGGAATTGATCCCGAAGTTCATCACGGCCTGGGAGCAGGGTTACAAGATCGCGCTGGCGATTAAGCCGGTGAGTAATACCAACCCCTTGATGCACTGGCTCCGCAAGCTCTATTACCGCGTCCTCGACAAAATTTCCGATGTCAACATCGTCAAGGATGCCACCGGATTCGGCCTCTATGATCGAGTGGTGCTTGATCAACTGCGGAAGATCGCGGACCCTAACCCATTCGTTCGCGGGCTCATCTGCGAACTGGGCTACCCCATCAAGACCATCCCCTTCGACCAGCCCCGGCGCCAGCGGGGCATTTCCAAAAACAATTTCTACACCCTCTACGACCTAGCCATGCTGGGCATCGTCAGCCACTCCGTGGTGCCGATCCGGCTGGCGGCGATGGCAGGGTTCCTCATCGGCCTGCTCAGTATCCTGGTGGCCCTGGTCTTCCTCATCCTCAAGCTGGCGCTGTGGGACCGCTTCCCCATCGGCATCGCGCCCATCGTCATCGGCATGTTCTTCATGTTCGGTCTGGTGATGCTATTTATCGGCATCCTGGGCGAATACATTGCCTCCATCCATACCTATGTCCGCAACCGCCCCGTGGTGGTCGAGCGGGAACGGATCAATTTTTGACGCGGCCACTGGCCGCACCACTGCTGCTGGCGGAGCCATGGCCATATTTCATGCTAACGGTCATGCAGGAGCGCGCCACGCCCGTGAAAATGAAATCTTTGGCGTGACTTACCCGCTAACGTTGCGCCAGTCCCTGGCGCGGATGCGCCTGGCTACTATAATCCCAGCCAGAATGACAATATGCAGGAGTCGCGATGAAGACGGATCACCCTATCTATCTCTTCCTTTCCGCCGGTCCGGAGGCCTTTCGGGTACTGACCGGCGGCTATGAATTGGCGGGTCCCTATCGTTTCAGCTCACTGACTCTCAAAGGTCTGGAGCGGCGCGTCGATGGGCTCTTCGAGCCCGAAGGGCACTCAGGCCCGGTCTATGTGGTCGAATTCCAAGGTCAGCGCGCAGAGCGGGCTTGGTACAATCTTCTGACCAAGATCGGCCTCTATGGCGAGGAACATCCCCAGCGCGACGTCATCGGCGTGGGGATCTTTCTGCGTGAGGCGGATGTCCCCACCTATCCGCGGTGGGCGAATGGCCTGACGGCGCCGCTGCTTAACGTCGTCCTTCGCCGGGTCTTACCCGACTGGCTGGCGCGAGAGCCGGACAATCCTTACGTCGCGGTCTTTGCCCCGCTGTTGATTGACGATGACGCCGACCTGCGCGCCCGCGCCTCGGCCCTATGGCGCACCGTGCAAGAGGCACCGCTCGCGGAGGGCGTCCGCGACATTCTCTCTCAGGTACTTGAATTCTGGTTTTTCGAGCGATTTCGCGGCCTGACCGCGAAGGAGGTATGGGCCATGTTGAATCTGGTAACCCCGATTCAGGAGACAAAGGCGTATCAATCGATTTTTGCTGAGGGCAAGGCCGAGGGCAGGGCCGAGGGCAAGGCCGAGGGCAGGGCCGAGGGCAGGGCCGAGGGCAGGAACGAAGGATGGGCTGAGGGCGAGGCGCAGGGCCTAGCAAAGGGCAAAGCTGACGACCTCAAACGCCTGCTCAGACGGCGTTTCGATACGATGCCCTACTGGGCCGAACAGCGCATCGATGCCGCATCAGTTGCCCAACTGGACGCCTGGCTCGACGGTATCTTCGAGGCTAACAGCCTGGAAGCATTGATCGGCACCGAGCGGCACTGATCCCTTCTTGCTTGAACGACCACTAGCCGCGCCTGTCAGACGTTCGCTGTGCGGGCATAACTCACGTGGCATCACCCTCGGGAGCAGGTACCGCGCTCGCCTCCAGCCCGGCCCCAGCCTGACGCCAGGACTGGGCCTCGCGCAGGGCCTTGAGGGCTTTGTAAAGATCATTGTCCAAGGTCGTCTGGTAGCGCGTCAGCAGGTCGGTCTGGGTCGGCAGGGTCTGGCTCTCCACCACCAGCAGGCACATCTCCCGGATACGCTGCCGCTCGATCAACTCATCAAACAGCTTGAGATGCTGGGCGACCAGTTCCTCCCAACTGCCATACTCCGCCAGGATCGCCGCCTCGATGCCACCGGCATCGACCCCATGCACCTGCAACAGATGCGCCTGCATGGCCTCCGGCAGGCGCGAGAAAGGCGCGGGTGCGGTGACGATGCCCTCATCCAGCAGCGCCTGCCAGGCCGCGCGTTGCTGGACCAGATCCGCCAGCAGGTGCGGGTCCTCGTCCGCGCTGTCCGCCAGTGGCGCCGGGATGCTCCGCCAGGCCTCCTCTGGCAACCCCAGCCGCTGAGCCACCTCCCGCGCCTGGGCCTCGCCAAACGTCCGCCGGTTGAGATTCACCATCGCCGCCTCCGCCCGCACGAAACGCGCCTTGCGCCACAGGCAGATGGCCACCTGCTCCACCAGGCCCGTCTCCACCACGCCCACGGGACGATATTCCGCCATCAATTCATCCAGCAGTTGCTGGAAATCCTCCGCGGACTCCCCCTCGATAATCAGATGGCGACTGAGAAAGCCGTGTTTCAGGGCATTGTCCCGAGCCACCGCCTTGCCGGCCGCCGTCCGCGGTCCCGAACTGCGAAGGGCATTGCGCCGATTGGCTTCCAACTGCCGCTTGCTAAGGGGCGGCGTTTGTTTCAACGGGGTGGCGATTTCTGGTTGGGCGGGAAGGTCAGCAAGGGAACCGGTCATGGGCTTGGCCTCAAAAAGAATGAATAATCGATAAAATTGGGGCCAAAGGCATAGTTGATCAAGGGGAATCAGGAGTCCCGTCACCAAGGGCAAAAATGGGTTCGTTTCGCAAAATGCCCCTTTTGCGACCGCTGAGAGTGGTGGAGGGCCAGCGGATCAGCTGCTGACCCAAGGGGATGCTTCTGGATGACGGTGATGCTCTTGAACCAATGCCCTATGATGGTCGCCACTACTGAAACTGATCACCCCTACCCCCCTCCGATGATAGCCAGATCCTTTTCATCGACGCCCCCCTCCCAGACAGCCAGCACCCCAGGGTATAGGGCGTTTAGAGAGTGGCTAAATGTTCTATTGATCTTTGCTTTGCTACTCGCCGTCTTCCATGGCATCTATGGCCGCTTCTTTCCCACCAGTCAGGGCACGCTGGGCCATGACTGCAGCCTGGCCTTCGCCGGCATGGTGGACGGGTACATCTGGTTCGCCAAGAACGGCTGGTGGGAAGTGCCATGGTTCACCCCCTCCTTTTGCGGTGGCCAACCCTTGTTCGCCGATCCTCAGTCCGGGTACTACTCGGTGCTGCAATGGCTAACCTTCATCACGGACCCCCTGACCGCCAGCTATAGCACCTTGATGCTGTTCGCCTCTTTGGGCTTCTTCGGCACCTACCTGCTGGCGCGGCGCTGCTTCGCCCTAGCGCTACCTTGGGCCATCCTGGCAGCGGCCCTCTATTTCTTCAACGGCTTCCTGCCCCACCGCATGATCATTGGCCACATGGGCTATCACGGGCTCACCCTGGCCCCCTGGATGGCCCTGGCGCTGCTGACCCCTGTTGCCAGCCGGGTTTCGACCATCGGCATCGGTATCCTGGCCGGCCTGATCGCCGCCTACTGGCTGCAATCCGGGCTGACTACCCTGATGGTGCCCGCCGCCCTGAGCGTGGGGCTAGTCCTATTGGTCTATCGCCTGCGCCAGCCCTGGCCACGCGACCTCTTCCCCCGTATCTCCCTGGCGGTACTAGTCAGCATTATCCTCTCCGCGAGCAAACTGGTTGCCAGCCTGTCGTTCTATAGCCATTTCGAGCGCACTCAATATTTGCTGCCAGGTTTTGACAACCCCGTGTTCCTGCTCATTGCGAATTTGATGGCCCTGTTTGGACCCAGTCAAGTAGCTTTCATTGTTGGCTACAATTGGCTGGTCAATTCTCAATGGACCCTATTCCCCCATGAATGGGCGTTCGGTTTTACCTTGGCACCTCTCTTAGTTTTAATACGCGCCCGACAACTTGCAAGAAGAAAAGCAATTATTGAACTCAACGCAAGAATGGCACCGGGAGCCAACGCGCTAACTCACATCAATAAGTCTAAAAAAGTTGCCATTTACCTCGTAATTTTTACAATTCTTTTTTTGCCCCTCGCTTTCCAGTTTTATACTCCAGAACTAAACGAATGGTATAAGAAGCTACCAATTATTGGCGCAACGGCAGCCCCTGTGCGCTGGTTGATTATTTATTTACCGATTGTGCCGATTGCTACTGTTCTCCTTGCCAGCCAACTCATGATCGGTCATGAGACGCGCGTAACGAAACTGGTTGCTTTTGGCATCATGACAATGCTTTTGTTCACTCTTATCGAGCCCAGGTGGTATTATAGGGATGATCAGAATTATAATCCTTCCGATTTACTTACCGCATATGGCCTCCTGAGGGAAGGTGGGGCGAACACACATCAAATAAGAGCATTGAATGTCACAGTGGACCCCAAGCACAAAGATCCAACCCCAACTATATCCGGAAATGAGCTATTTATCGCTGGCATATCCCAGATGCATTGCTATAATCCCTCATTTGGTTATCGCCTAGAGAAATTACCCTTGGCGGGTCTGATCGTGGGGAATGTATTTCAGGAGATGGATGGTAAATTAAATATCAGGAACCCCGCTTGTTTTGTATATCCAGAAGAAAATCGCTGTCTCCCAGGCAATAGATTCCGTATCGATCAGCGTGATCAAGCCGAAGCTTTTATATCTTACCAGCCTTTCCCTTTCATTAAGAGCCAGCGCCAAATTATCGCGGATTGGGTAACCGTTGGCGGCTTAGTTTTTCTATTCATGTTCTTAGTAGTGGTTTGGCCATTAAGCACGCTAAGTTACCGTTTAAAAAACCCCGCCCATTAAGATTTCGCATAATTTCGTCCAAGACCAGAAGCTGCTTTGCCTTTTTTACGATGTGGCCTTCAAAGTGTAGCGCTCGATCTCATGAATTACTCGACCGTCGGAACCATTGGGACCAACGGGCCGCGGACCAAAGGGCGCTCAAGCCAGCCGGCACAAAGGTCAAGCTCAACGCGACCAGGGGCCCATAAATGATCCCCCAGTAGTTGTTGTCGGGACGACCGACAAAGAGGAAGGCGAAGCTGTAACCACCGACGATCAGCAACAAGCGATTACTCAAGGGTCCCGAGCTGCTCCCTGCCCCAAGCAAGGCCAAGGGGACCCAAAAGGCGGTGAGCCATTGACCTAAGGCCAGGATGATGATGTTTAACTGATTGGCGGACAGGACGAAGGTCCAGCCGCCTAAGGCCAACCAGTTACCACCTTGCAAGGCATGGGGCTGAATCAAGGGATTGACGATCGAGGCATGCCAGGTGATGCCGATCAGGAACAGGGATGCTCCCAAAATCCACCCCATGGCCTCCCGCCAGCGTCGTTCCCATCCCGCGCAAACGGCCATGGCGAGCACGTAGGGTAAAGCCAGTTCTCGAAACGCCAGCGCCGCGATGCCGAACAGGATGCTGAGCCGCCAGAAACGCTGCCACATTCCCAAGGACAGCGCGATCAGGGTCGCTGCCCAGGCTTCGTGTAGATATACCGTGGTCGGTGGCATGACGATCACCAGACTGGAATAAACGAGCAGAACCCCAAGGATGGTGCCGCGCCGCTTAAAACCCTGATCCCTAAGGGTCTGAATCCAGGCTAACATCGCCAATCCAGCCAGCACCCGCAAGATGTTGGCCATCGTCAACTCACCTAGGGTCGCGATCAGCCACGCCAGCGTCGGGAGACGCCAGCTCAGGAAGGGTGTCGTTGCATAGCCCCTTTGGTGCTGCTCATCCCCCGTGGCGGCGTAAAATGATTCGCCAGCCCGCATACGATTGACGACGGTCCGATACAGGGCGATATCTCCCTTGTCCTCCTGAGTTTCCGCCGAGGTGGTGAGCTTACCTAAGTCGGGATAATCCAAGAGTAATCCGAAGCCTATCAGGAGTAACAGGGTTATCAGCACCAGTTGCGCAAGGTGGGGTGGCCAGTTAGTGTACCGGCACGGAGGAGCGGGAACGGGGGAAAGCGCTGGTACTTCGTCCTGGTCAGATCTCACATGTTTGCTCATGGCGCTATCCTTCATATTGGTAAGTTAATCAGGGGAAAGGAGATGGCTTCTCTGGCAAACCGACTCGAACGTAAACAGCATACTGTGAAACGATTTAATATCGCCACCCTCTAATTTGTGGTAACACCAGCATGTGCGGGATAAATTTTTGTATCGATAAGACTGGGCAAGGGATAGACCCCGAACGGGTAAAGGAAGCCAATAAAAGGATTCGGCATCGCGGACCCGACGATGAACGGATTTATTTATGGAATAATTTAGCCATGGGTTTCGTGCGCCTTAGCATTGTCGATCTGGAAACGGGCATGCAGCCTTTTTTCAGTGAGGACCAACAAAAGGTTCTGATTTGTAATGGAGAAATCTACAATTATCGCGAGTTGAAAAGAGAGTTGATCGAGAAAGGTCACCTGTTTTGTTCCAAAAATGATTGTGAGGTGATTTTGCACCTTTATGAGGACGCGGAGGATACCTTTGTACAACTCCTGGAAGGTATGTTTGCATTCATTTTAGTGGATAAGCAGAAAGGAATCGCGATCATTGCCCGTGACCGCACTGGAATGAAGCCTCTTTTTTTCTACGATCACAAGGAGTTTTTTTGCTGTAGTTCCGAGATGAAGGGACTTATTCCTATGATAAGAGAGATGCCGGGATTGAATGTGAAGGCGATTATGGACGCCTTTACCTTTGGTTATCCTCAAGGTGGCACGACGGTATATTCAGGCATTTATCATGTACCACCCGCTGAGATTATCACGCTCAATTTGCACGACTACGGGCTACACCGTCAGGAATATTGGCAACCGAATTTTATCCCCAAGGGTGAAAAATCCCTGAAGCGGTCTGGCGATCATGGTCAGGCGTTGAACCTGGCCATTTCGCGAGCTGTTCACTCACATACCCAGGCGGATGTCCCTATTAGCTCTTATCTTAGTGGCGGGATAGATTCCACGATTATTACGACCTTGCTGGCAAATGATAGTCGCTCCCAACTCCTTGACCCAATTGCTTTTTCCATCAAATTTCCCGACTCGGTATACGACGAATCCCCCATCTTTGAACGAACCGTCCGTGATCTTGGACTCAAATCGCAGGTTACGGCCATCGACAGGGTCAGCGCGGATGATTTTATCGCCGGGGTGCGCGTCACCGAACAACCCCAGTTTACCTCCATGGATGTTCCGATGCAGAAACTGGCGGGTCTGGTCAGGGATAATTGCCGCAAAGTGATTCTGGCGGGAGAGGGCTCCGATGAACTTTTTGGCGGCTATGTCAGCTTTGTTCTCAATCAGGTCCGACGTGCCCTGGCGATACCGCTCGTCGAATCTTTCCGGCCAATCCTGTTAAAAAAGGCAATTGAATACTTTCTTGGCAGGGGGGAGTTGGTTAATAAATTAATTGAGATATACCTTGAACCTGCGGAAGACGTCCAGAAGCGGTTTGGAACCTTTCCTGCTTGGTATCCCTGGTGGGTCCTCGACCATTTAACCAGTCGCTCCTTGTTCAAAACGGACGATTACGATCCCTTGGGTGAAGATGGCTATTTTTTCCATTTGGCATCCCGATTCAGGAAATCATATGATCCCCTGAGTGAATACGATAAATCCCTGTACCTGGAAATCAAAACGCGCTTACCCTACTATATTCTCAGCCGAGCGGACCGAAATTCTATGGCTAGTTCGGTCGAAGTGAGGATGCCTTTTCTTGATAACCACGTCATCGATTCCGCGCTAAGCATACCGGAAATAGACAAGATGTTCGCCTTCAGAGAAAAATATATTCTGCGTAAATCAATGCAAAAAGTGCTTCCAAAACATGTTCTTAATCGCAAAAAGTTTGGTTACAGTACGCCAATTTCCTGGATATGGGATAATCAATCGGAGGTATCGAGAGAACTCCTTTCAGCCGAATCCTTGATAAAAACGGATATATTTAATGTTAACAAAGTGTTGCAAATCGCTAAACTGGTGACCGAAAAAAAATTGCCAGAGTACTCGTTCGAATATATCCAATCTACTCGGCACCTGACGGGCATCCTAGGTGTACAAGCCTTGGCCTATGCTGTGTGAGAGTCCATTACCATGGTATCCGTGGCATTTATGCTGCAAACGGTCGTCTACCCAATCGGAAAGTAAGCTATGATATTCCGTGAGGGTGTAATGGCATCCTTAGCTGAAGGGTATCTATTCAGCTCACCTGGCCTGCCTCAATCCAGGCGCGGCATGGGTGGCTG
>ERZ1645187.2899-NODE-2899-length-14778-cov-5.727026_pt1 | contig 14778 bp, 13 predicted proteins | sample MGYA00575352_ERZ1645187 | MGnify/ENA primary metagenome ERZ1645187 (study PRJEB40837, sample SAMN11349314) | freshwater sediment metagenome | isolation source: river sediment | host: Sediment | place: India: Wazaribad , New Delhi | collected 2017-02-21 ...
GACAGGAGAACGCGGCGAATGGCGGCCGTTTCGAGCGTGCGGCCGGCGGGCGTGCGCAGCGCATTGGCACCGATCCTCCATCGGAACGCTCCGGGCGGCAGGGTGCGCTCGCCGTTGAACCGCGTCGCATAGCTCGTCGACCGCTGGTCGTCGGCGCGCAGGACGACGACGACGTTCGCCGACGCCTCGACGTGGCCTTCGATCACCACCTCGTCGTGGGGCGCGCGCGCGAGAGGCAGAGCGGCATCGAAGCGGATCGGAAGGGAGCCCGTGCCGCGGCGGAGTGCCGAGGCGGGACGCATGTCGAGCAACAGCAAGCCGAGCAGGCAGGCGTAGAGCAGCGCGCTCAAAGGGCTGCCAGCGCGCGCTCGACATCGAGCGCCCGCGCCTCCCAGGTTTCGCCGGAGACACGCCGGCGTCGCTCGCGCGACTGGTCCGGCTCTGCCTCCGCGGCTGCGATGGCGGCTGAGAAATCGGCTGCATCGACGGCCACATCGACGAGATCGCGGTAAGGCGCCAGCGCGGGAAAATTCGTGGCGACGATCGGCCGGCCGGCGGCCATATACTCCCTCAGCTTCAGCGGATTGCACGCACGGATCTGCGGACAATCGCGGAAGGGCAGCAGCGACACGGTCCAGTGCTGCGCGTAGCCCGGCAGCTCGGCGTGGCCCCGCCGTCCGAGTAGATGCACGTTCGGGCATGCCGCCAGCGCCGTCACATCGGTCTCGATCGCGCCGATGATCACGAAGCGCCAGTCCGGCAGGCTCCGCGCGGCCTGCGCGACCAGTTTGACGTCGATCCAGTCGGAAACGCTGCCATAGTAGCCGGCGATCGGCGAGCCCGCCCAGCGGTCGATGGTGTCGGCGGCGACGCCCCCGACGAGCAGCATCGGCACCGTCGCCGGAACGACCGCCGACAGGGCCCGGACGATCGCCGGCGTCACGGCTTCGCCGGGAAAGATCTTCAGCACGTCGGCGCCGGCACCGATCGCCGCGAAGGCTTCGCTCGGCGTCAAGAAGCCGGGGGCCGAGACGAGGCCCGCCCGTTTGGTGGCGGCGACGACGTCGACGTTCGTGTTCGGCGAGACGACGAGCCGCCCGCCGGCTTCGGCGACCCGTCCGACGTCGTCGACCGTGAGCACGGTACCGGCTCCGATGATCGCCCGGCCGGCGAAGGCCTCGGCGAGTGCTGCGATCGATCGCATCGGCTCGGGCGAATTGAGCGGCACTTCGATGATGCGGACACCCGCGGCGACGAGCGCCTCCGCCACCGCCACGACCTCCTGCGGGCGAACCCCGCGCAGAATGGCGATGACCGGAAAAGCCGCGAGGGCCTCGCGAAACTCAGCGAGCGTGGACATCGGCGGCCTCCCGGCTGTGGCGGGCGATACGCAACAGCCCGTCGACGAACGAACGCTCGGGATCGACGAGCGTGATGTGTCCGCCGGCCGCTTCGATCGCCGCGCGATAATTGGTGGCGACGACCCCGTCGGCGACCAGCACGATCGGCAGATCGGTCGGTGCCAGACGCTTCGCCTCGGCGACTTCCGAACCGATCAGCAGTCCGGAGACATAGGGTTCGACATCCTGCGGCGCCATCCGACCGGCGAGGACGCCGGTGCGGGCGTGAAAGGCGCGGTTGAGAATGCCGCCGTCGGCAGAGGCCGCCTCGAGGCCGGTCGCGAAAGCGGTGCGCGCCGCCGCGTCGTCATGGGGTGGCTCGGCGAGAAGCCGCAGCACCGATTGCCGGGTGAGCAGACCGAAGATCTCACCGGTCATGAAGGTGCGGAAGGTCTCGATACGGCCGCCGCGCACCGTCGCCCACTTGGAATGGGTCCCCGGCAACACCACGACCGCATCGTCGACACCGGCGCCGAGGATCTGCGTCTCCTCGCCGCGCATGACGTCGGCCGCCGCGTCGTCGGTGACGAGGCCGGGGACGATGTGGACGCGGGTACCCCCGGCGATCGCGAAGGACATCAGCCCGGCGGCGATCTCCGTCACGCCCGCCGGACAGGTGACATAGGGGACCTCCCGCCAGCCGTTGCGGCTGCCGACCATGCCCGCCATCAGGACGGGGAGCCCGGGGTGAGCGGAGATCCAGGGTGCACACATGCGCGTCAGCACGCCTTCGAACGCGGTCTTGTCGACGTGACTCATGCCGTCGTCGGAGGCGACGCTGCCGAGAAGACCACCGTCTTCCCCGACGAGATGGGCGCGGAACCGTGTCGTTCCCCAATCGACGGCCACACAGACCGGATGCTGCGCGCCGGACACCGACGCACCACGGCTGTTCATCGGATGATCCACCTCGACCTCGTTCTTCATCGCCGACGAGTCTTCGACACGTCCGCTCCGCGAATCGTACAGCGAACCGGACGCGATGGGCTACGGTCGCGTCGGGCGGGTGTCGCTCGGCGAGCGATTTCACCTGCTTTCGAACGGCGGTGCCGCGCGGCTGTCCGATCGACGGCATCACCCACCTGCCGACGGTGGGTGACGGGGGCAGTCGGGCACCTCCGAGAGCCCGTCGATCACTTGCCCCAGCGCAGCGCCAGGATGTCGAGTTCTCTCGCGAGCTGCAGGAGCCGGGCGCGCGTGCGATCGCAGAGCGGCTTCAGCGGATGGCGTACGTGGTCGCTGGCGATCACCCCGCCGGCGGCATAGACGGTCTTGCAGGCTCTCAGGCCGCATTGTCGATTCTCGTGGTTGATCAGCGGCAGGCAGCGCCGCCACCGGTCGAGCGCGGCGTCCATGTCGCCGGCGCGATGGGCCACGACGATCGGTCGGATCTGTTCGGGGAAGAGGCCCGAGGTCATCGTCCCGGTGGCGCCGGCATCGAGATCGGCGAGCAGCGTCACCGCCTCTTCGCCGTCGAAGGGACCGAGGATCGCCTCGCCGCCGGCCTCGATCAGCGCCGCCAACTTGTCGGCCGCGAAGGGCGTCTCGATCTTGAAACAGCTGACGTTCTCGATCTCGCGCGCCATCCGTGCGAGCAGCGGAACCGACAGGTTCACGCCGGAGATCGGCGCGTCCTGCACCATGATCGGGATCGAGATCGCATCCGACACCGCCCGGAAATGCTCGAAGATGCCCTGTTCCGCCGGCACCAGTCCGACACCGTGATAGGGCGGCATCATCATCACCATGCTCGCCCCCATGGCCTCGGCCGCTTTCGCCCGCGCGACGACGATGGCGGTCGAGAAATGGCTGACGGTGACGATCACCGGCTTCCGTCCGGCGACGTGTTCGAGGCAGAGGCGGGTCAGCATCGCGCGCTCTTCGTCCGACAGCACGAACTGTTCGGAGTAGTTGGCGAGGATGCAGATCGCGTCGACACCCTGGTCGATCATCAGGTCGAGCACCCGGCGCATACCCACGTCGTCGACGCGGCCGTCCGCATGGAAGGGCGTGGGCGCGACGGGGAGAATACCGGAAAGAGGGGTGTGCACGTGTCTCGCCTTTCATGGGAGCGACGGGGAGGCCCGCGGCGCGCTCGGTCCGAGTATCGGGGTCGGGACGTTCGACCCGACTGCGGGAAGCGCTCGCGACGGGTCCTAGAGCAGTCCGCGGGCGGCGAGATTGGCCATCAGCATCCGCACGCCGAAGGTCCATGGCGCGCACTCGGTGGAGAGACGCACCGTGTTGACCAACCGCCCGAGGCCCGCCGACGAGATGGTCACGCGGTCGCCGAGCTTGTGGGTGAAACCCTCGCCGGGCGCATCGCGGTCCTCCGTCGGCGCGAACAGCGTGCCGAGGAAGAGCATGAGACCGTCGGGGTACTGGTGATGGCGACCGATGGTCTGATCGACGAGTGTCTGCGGATCACGGCTGATCTCGCGCATCGAACTCGCGCCGTCGAGCACGTAGCCGTCCTCGCCTTCGACCCGTAGGTCGAGTTCGGCGGCGCGGACGTCGTCGAGGCTCCAGGTCGCGTCGAACAGCCGGATCATCGGGCCGATGGCGCAGGAGGCGTTGTTGTCCTTGGCCTTGCCGAGCAACAGCGCCGAGCGACCCTCCACGTCGCGCAGGTTCACGTCGTTGCCGAGCGCGGCACCGACGATCCGCCCCCTGGACGACACCGCCAGCACGATTTCGGGCTCGGGATTGTTCCACGACGAGATCGGGTGCAACCCCACCTCGGCGCCGGGGCCGACCGCGGAGAGCGCCTGCGCCTTGGAAAAGACCTCGGCGTCCGGGCCGATCCCCACCTCGAGGTATTGCGACCAGAGACCTTCGGCGATGAGGACCTCCTTCAACCGCGCGGCCTCCGCGGACCCCGCTCGGACGTTGCGCAGGTTGTCGCCGATGATCGCACCGACCCGGGACCGGATCCCCTCGGCCTTCAGGGGGTCGCCGGCCGCCTTCTCCTCGATCACCCGCTCGACCATCGACCGAGCGAAGGTCACGCCGCAGGCCTTCACCGGCTGCAGGTCGACGGGCGCGAGGAAATGCAGGCGCGCCGGGTCGCCCACCGGCGCGTCGGCGATCCGGTCGAAGTCACCGAGAACCGTGCCCTCGGCGCTCCGAACATGGCCGGCCGGATCGTCCATCTCGCAGATGTCGCGCACCAACGGGGCCTCACGGCCGGTGATGTCCACCACCGCGTCGCCGCGCAGCGTCACCACGCTCGGACCCTGAACCTCGGGGTTCCAGACCCGTCCGACGAAGGCGCCGTCTCGTTCGTCGCGATCGATCCAGGAAGGCATTTCCTTCATCTCCATGACGTGTTCCGCCGGCCGTCGGCCGCACCGCGGCTCCATGATGGCAGGTTCCCGAAAAAAATGGTATACCAGCAACGAGATCGTATTGTATGAGTATTGAAAGAACAGTCGATGCCCATCGAAACCGGGCCTCGGAACGACGAACGGGGGGACGGGCCTTGCCCGATGCCGATCTCGAGAGGAGCACCGTCCCGCGTCGGAGCCTGCACGGCCGGGTGGCTCGGACGCTCGGCCGCCGCATCGTCGCCGGTGAGATCGCCGAAGGTGAGATCCTCTCCACCGAGGAAGTGGCGAGCGTCGACCTCGCCGTGAGCCGGACCGCCTACCGCGAAGCCATCAAACTGCTGTCGGCGAAGGGCCTGCTCGAATCTCGCCCGAAGGTGGGGACGCGCGTCCGAGCCCGGGGCGAGTGGAACATGCTCGATCCCGATGTGCTGCTCTGGGCCTACGAGCAGGAGCCCACCGGCGCCTTCACCGACGCGCTTTTCGAGTTCCGGCTGATCATCGAGCCGGCGGCGGCGCGCCTCGCGGCGCAGAAGCAGCTCGCCGCTCCCCTCGAAGCGATGGCCCGGATGGCCGAGACCGAGCCGATGACGCGCGAGAACATCACCGCCGATCTCGATTTTCACGCCGCCATCCTGCGCGCCTCGGGCAACGAGCTGCTGAGCTCGCTGTGGCACGTCACCGGCGTGTTGCTGAGCCGCAGCTTCAGGATCTCGTCGCGCCGTCCCGGCGCCCGGGCCGCCTCGGTGCCGCTGCATCAGGCGGTCTGCGACCACATCCTGCGGGGCGAGGCCACGGAAGCGTGGACCGCGATGTCGGTCCTGCTCACCAGCGCCCGCGAGGACGTCGAGGCGGTGGTCCGGTCGCTCGAAGAAGAACACTCGGCGGATCGATCCTGATCGCCACTGCGAAGAGTGTCCCGGGCGGCGGCAAGAGTCGCCTGGGGGAAGGCCAAGAACGACGTACACCACAGATGGAGGAACGAAATGTCGATGTTCAGACTGATGGGAGCGAGCCTTCTCGCCATGACCGTCGGCGCCGGCGCGGCCATGGCCGAAACCTCGAAGATGCGCATCGCGCTGTCGAACAACTACGCCGGCAACAGCTGGCGCCAGGCCATGCTCAAGAGCTGGGACAAGATCACCAAGAAGGCCGTCGCCGACGGCATCGTCGCCGAGGCGCCGGCCTTCACCACCGCCGAGAACCAGGTGACCGAACAGGCCGCGCAGATTCAGAACCTGATCCTGCAGGGCTACAACGCGATCGTCGTCAACGCCGCCTCGCCGACGGCGCTGAACGGTGTGGTCAAGCAGGCCTGTGACGCCGGTATCGTCGTCGTCTCGTTCGACGGCATCGTCAACGAACCCTGCGCCTACCGCATCGCGGTCGATTTCAAGAAGATGGGCCGCATCCAGGTCGAATACATGGCCGGTCGCCTGCCCAAGGGCGGCAACCTGCTGGAGATCCGCGGCCTCGCCGGCGTCTTCGTCGACGACGCGATCAGCGCCGGCATCCACGAGGGCGTGGCCAAGAATCCGCAGTTCAAGATCGTCAGCTCGGTGCACGGCGACTGGGCTCAGGACGTGGCCCAGAAGGCGGTGGCCGGCGTTCTGCCGTCGCTGCCGCCGATCGCCGGCGTCGTGACCCAGGGCGGTGACGGCTACGGTGCCGCCCGCGCCTTCGCCGCCGCCGGCCGCCCGACCCCGCTGATCACCCTGGGCAACCGCTCCGACGAACTGCAGTGGTGGAAGGAGCAGAAGACCGCCAACGGCTACGAGACCATGTCCGTCTCGATCGCGCCCGGCGTGTCCACGCTCGCCTTCTGGGTCGCCCAGATGATCCTCGACGGCAAACAGGTGCCGAAGGATCTGACCGTGCCGTTCCTGCAGATCAACCAGGACACCCTGGAGAAGTCGCTCGCCACGACCGAGAAGGGCAGTGTCGCCAACGTCGAGTACTCGCTCGACGATGCCAAGGCCGTCGCGGCCGGCAAGTGAGACGAGAGCCCAGGGGTCGGGTCATGACCGACGAGACGCGGAACATCGTCGTCCTCGAGAGAGTCGCCAAGCACTTCGGTGCGGTGAAGGCACTGAACGGGGTGGATCTGCGCGTCGATGCGGGGGAGTGCCTCGGCCTCGTCGGACACAACGGTGCCGGCAAGTCGACACTGATGCACGTGCTCGCCGGCACCCTCGAACCGAGTTCCGGAACGATGTCGGTGCGGGGCGAGGACGTGACGGCGCACTACGGAGTGGCCGGGGCGAATGCCGCCGGCATCCGTTGCGTCTTCCAGGAGTTGTCGCTCTGTCCGAACCTGACCGTCGCCGAGAACGCACGCATCTTCCACCCGTCGCTCCAGGGCTTCGGGTGGAAGCGCCGCGCACGGGCGTTGATCCGAGCGAAGCTCGACGAGATCTTTCCCGGGCACGGCATCTCGACCGACGACGTGGTCGGCGACCTCTCGATCGGCAAGCGCCAGATGGTGGAGATCGCGCGCGCGTTCACGATCTCCGATGCGCCGCTCGACCTCGTCATCCTCGACGAGCCCACCTCGTCGCTCGATGCGTTCACCGCCCGCCAACTGCTCGACCACGTGCGCCGAGTGGTCGAAGGCGGCATGAGCTGCATCCTCATCACCCACCTGCTGCGCGAGATCCTCGACACGTCCGATCGCATCGTGGTGATGAAGGACGGTGTCGTGGTCGCCGCGCGGAAGACCGAAGAATTCGATCGCGACAGCCTCGTCCGCGCCATGGGCAACGTCGTCGAGATGACCGCGATCGATGTGCACGAGGCGCACGAGCGCCAGCGCGGCGCCACCCCCTTGGTGGTCGAGGCCCGGTCGAGCGACCGCGACGTGGTGGATCTACAGGCCCATCGTGGCGAGATCATCGGTCTGGCCGGTCTCGCCGGTCACGGCCAGACCGCCATGTTGATGAAGATATTCGACGCCGCCGGCCGACACCGCGGCCGCACCCGGGTCGACGGCCCGGTGGCGCTGGTCGCCGGCGACCGCCAGACCGAGGGCGTGTTCCATCTCTGGTCGATCGCCCGGAACATCGGTGTGCGCTCGCTCGCGCGCCTGCGCCGTCACGGCCTGATCGACGCGGCGGCCGAAGCGGCTATGGGCGAGGAGTGGAAGCGCCGTATCGGCATCAAGACGCCGGATATGAACAACCCGATCCTGTCGCTGTCGGGCGGCAATCAGCAGAAGGCGTTGTTCGCCCGCGCGCTCGCTTCCGACGCCGAGATCATCCTGATGGACGACCCGATGCGCGGCGTCGACGTCGGCACCAAGCTCGAGGTCTACGACCTGATCCGCTTCGAGGCGGAAAAGGGCCGAACCTTCCTCTGGTACACGACCGAGACCGACGAATTGAAGAACTGCGACCACACCTACGTGTTCCGCGACGGGGTCGTCGTCGCCGACATCGCCCGCGCCGATCTTTCCGAAGAGAAGATCCTGCAAACGTCGTTCAAGGAGAGCGCGTGACCATGCTCGCCGTCCTGAAGTCGCCGAAGTTCCTGCGTGCGGCCCTGCCTGGGGCCTCCTTCGCGGTCCTGTTGGCGGCGATCTTCTACGTCCAGCCGCGGGCGATGAGCTATTTCGGCCTGAACCTGATGCTGCAATACGCGGTGCCGATCGCCTTGGCGACCATCGCGCAGATGTTCATCATCACGGTCAACGATCTCGATCTGTCGATCGGCGCCTTCGTCGGCCTCACCGCCACCATCGGCGCGACACTGGTCCAGACCACGCCGGTGCTCGGCGCCCTGGCCCTCCTCGCCACCGTCGCCGCCTACGGCGCCCTGGGGGCGCTCGTCTACTGGCGCAACCTGCCGAGCATCGTCGTCACGCTCGGCATGTCCTTCGTCTGGCTGGGCATCGCCGTGATGATCCTCCCCACGCCGGGCGGCGCCGCGCCCGGCTGGATCAAGGCGATCATGGGGTTGAAGACGCCCTGGGTGCCGTTCCCGGTCGTGGCGGCCCTGGTGATCGGCATCGCCGTCCACGTGTTCCTGATGATGTCGAGTTACGGCGCGGTGCTGCGCGGCGCGGGCGGTAATCCCCGTGCGGTCGACCGCGCCGGTTGGTCGCTCCTCAAGATCAAGGTGATCATGTATTCCGCCGCCGGGTTCTTCGGCGTGCTCTCCGGCCTCTCGCTGATCGGACTGACCTCGGCGGCCGACGCCCACATCGCCGACCGCTACACGCTCTACGCCATCGCCGGGGTGATCCTCGGCGGCGGCGAGTTCGTCGGCGGTCGGGTCTCGCCGTTCGGCGCGGTGGTCGGTGCTCTCACCCTGACGCTCACCGGCTCGTTCCTGATCTTCCTGAAGATTTCACCCGACTGGCAGATCGGCGCCCAGGGTGCCGTGTTGATCGTCGTTCTGGCGCTGCGAGCCCTCATCAAGCGGCGGGAGGCCTGAGCCATGACCTCCATGATCCGCCGTCTCACCGAGAAACCCTGGATCTGGTCCTACCTCGGCATGACGCTGGTGTGGCTCGCGACCACGATCTACAGCGGCGGCACCGGCAGCGCCCAGGTGATCACAGCCGCTCTGTCCTTCGCCACCTTCACGGTGATCGTCGGCATCGGCCAGATGTTCGTCATCACCACCGGCCCCGGCAACGTCGACCTGTCGATCCCCTCGACCATCTCGCTCGCCGGAGTCGTGGCGATGAAGGTGATGGACGGCTCGGATACCCTCCTGGCCATCGGTCTCGTGATCTCGCTGGCCTGCGGTCTGGCGGTGGGCGTCTTCAACTACCTGCTGATCCGTATCCTGCGCATCCCGCCGATCATCGCGACGCTCTCGTCGAGCTTCCTCGTGCTCTCGACCGCCATCGCCTACGGTCGCGGTCTCAAGATCAAGCCGCCGGAGCTCCTGGCCCAGTTCACCACCGCACAGGTCCTGGGCCTGCCGATCCTCGCGATCGTCGTCATCCTGTTCGCGATCGCCATGAGCATCCTGCTCCACCGCACCCTCTACGGTCGATCGGTCATGGCCATCGGTCAGAACATGCGCGCGGCGCGGCTGGCCGGCATCCGGGTCGAGCGGGTTCGCTTCCTCACCTACACGCTGAGCGCCCTGCTGGCGGCGCTCACCGGCTACCTGCTCGCCGGTTTTTCCGGCGGCGCTTCGCTGAACATGGGCCAGGAATACCTGCTCGCCTCGATCGCGGTGGTGGTGATCGGCGGCACCTCGGTGGCCGGCGGTCGCGCCAACATTCCCGGGATCTGGGGTGCGGCGATGTTCCTGTTCCTGCTGGTCACGATGCTCAACACCTTCGGCGCCAGTGCCGGCATCCGATTGATCCTCACCGGTGTGATCATCATCGCGGTCATCACCACGGCCGGTGGCGACGAGCCGCAACGATAGGAGACGCGCCATGGCCATGGTCGGCGACAGCTACGAGTACTACGACCGCAGGTTCTACGACCTGACGGTCCCCATCGCCGATGTCGAACTCCTCTACGACGGCTGCCGCTGGGCCGAAGGGCCGGTCTGGTTCGCCGACCACGGCGCACTGGTGTGGAGCGACATCCCCAACCAGCGCCTGCTGCGCTGGATCGAAGGGCAGGGGGTGAGCGTCTTCCGTTCCCGCACCGAATTCGTCAACGGTAACACCCGTGACCGTCAGGGCCGGCTGGTGAGTTGCGAGCACGGTGGACGCCGCGTGATCCGTCTCGAGCCCGACGGCTCGATCACCACCATCGCCGACCGCCACGACGGCAAGCGCCTCAACTCGCCCAACGACGTCGTGGTGAAGTCGGACGGCAGCGTGTGGTTCACCGATCCCGACTACGGCATCCTGTCGGACTACGAGGGCTACAAGTCGCCGCGCGAACAGGCCGGCAACCACGTCTTCCGCGTCGATCCCGAAACCGGCGAGACCCGGATCGTCGCCGACGACTTCGTCAAGCCCAACGGGCTCTGCTTCGACGCCGACGAGACGCACCTCTATGTCGCCGACAGTGGCCGCAGTCACGACCCCGACGGCCCGCACCATATCCGCGTGTTCGACGTCGGCGACGATGGTACGCTGACCGGCGGCCGGGTGTTCTGCGAGGTCGATCCGGGCGTTCCCGACGGGTTCCGCCTCGACGTCCACGGCAACGTCTGGACCTCGTGCCGGAACGGCGTGATCTGTTTCGCTCCGGACGGCACCGCCCTCGGCAAGATCAGGTTCCCGTCGATGGTGTCGAACCTCACCTTCGGCGGCCCGCGCCGCAACCGGCTCTTCGTCACCGCGACCAATGCGGTCTACGCCGTCTTCGTCGCGACCACTGGCATCCAGCGGCCCTGACGACAATCGAGAGGATTCCATGCTCACCGGAAAACACCTGATCGCCGGCGAATGGGTCGCTGGCGAGACCACTTTCGCTTCCGCCCCCGCCTCGGGCGCTTCGATGGACGTCGCCATGGGCTCGCCGGCGCATGTCGACGCCGCCTGCGTCGCCGCCGAGGCGGCGTTCGAGAGCTATGGCGAGACCTCGCGCGCCACGCGTGCCGCCTTCCTCGAGCGGATCGCCGACGAGATCGAGAAGCGCGGCGCCGAGATCACCGCCATCGGCACCGCCGAGACCGGCCTGCCGACGGCGCGGCTCGAAGGCGAGCGCGGTCGCACCACCGGCCAGCTCCGCCTGTTCGGCGACCACATCCGCAAGGGCGACTACCTCGACCGCCGCCACGACGTGGCGCTGCCCGACCGTCGTCCGTTGCCGCGCCCCGACCTCCGGATGATGCAACATCCGATCGGCCCGGTCGCCGTCTTCGGCGCCTCCAACTTCCCGCTCGCCTTCTCCACCGCCGGCGGCGACACCACGGCGGCTCTGGCGGCGGGTTGCCCGGTCGTCGTGAAGGGTCATTCGGCCCACCCCGGCACCGGTGAGATCGTCGCCCAGGCCGTCGCCGCGGCGATCGCGGCGGAGGGGCTCCATCCCGGCGTCTTCTCGCTGATCCAGGGCGGCAATCGGGTGACCGGCGCGGCCCTGGTCCAGCACCCGCTGATCAATGCCGTGGGCTTCACCGGCTCGCTCGCCGGGGGCAGGGCGCTCTTCGACCTCTGCGCCCAGCGGCCGAACCCGATCCCGTTCTTCGGCGAACTCGGCTCGGTCAACCCGATGTTCTTCCTGCCGCATGCGCTCGCCGCCCGTGGCGCCGAGATCGCCGCCGGCTGGGCCGGATCGCTCACCATGGGCGCCGGCCAGTTCTGCACCAACCCGGGCATCTCCGTGGTACTCGCCGGGCCGCAGGCCGACGCCTTCGCCCGTGCCGCCACCGAGGCCCTGAAGCCGATCGGGGCGCAGATCATGCTGACCGACGGGATCGCCCGAGCCTACCGCGCCGGCCGCGACCGCGTGGCGGGGTCCGCCGGGGTGCAGGAACTGCTCACCTCGGTCTGCGACCTGCGCAACGCCACGCCCTACCTCTTCATGACCACCGGCGAGACCTGGCTGGAGAACGAGGCGCTGGGCGAAGAGGTGTTCGGTCCGCTCGGCTTGATCGTCGTGGTGAAGGACATGGCGGAGATGACCGCCCTGGCGCGCTCGCTCCACGGCCAGCTCACCTGCACCGTCCACATCGACGACGCGGACGCCGAGACGGCCCGCCCGCTGATCTCCATCCTCCGCCGTAAGGCGGGACGGCTCCTCGCCAACGGCTTCCCCACCGGCGTCGAAGTCTGTGATTCGATGGTCCACGGCGGCCCCTATCCGGCCTCCACCAACTTCGGACACACCTCGGTGGGGACGTTGTCGATCCGCCGCTTCCTGCGCCCGGTCTCCTACCAGAACATGCCGGCGAGCATGCTGCCCGAGGACCTCGCCTGATCCGATCCACCCGGGCCGGCGTGCCGAGGACTCGGGCGGGGCGCTCTCAGGCTGCCGGAGGCTCTCCGTCCTGCGGGGCGGACTTGTCGAAATAGCCCCGGACGTTGAGGATGATGTGGTCGATGTGGCTGGCGATGACCCGAGCCACCTCGGCCTCGTCTCGCGCTCTGAGCCCTGTGATGATCTCGCGGTGCTGCCGGTACGTGCGGTCCTTGCCGCTCGTCTGCCGCGCCGAGAGGAAGCGCACGCGCCACAGTCGGGCGAGGTAGGCGCCGTGGGTCTCGGCGAGCGAAGGGTTGTGCGAGGCCCGAGCGATCGCCCGGTGGATCTCCATGTCGATCTCGAACAGGTCGAGCGGATCGGCGTCGGCCGGAGCGGTGTCCAACCGTTGCTGCAACTCGGCGATCGCTTCGATTTCGTCGGCCGACGCGTTGCGACACGCCAACTCGCCCGACAGCACTTCCAGAGCGCGGATCACGTCGATGTTGTCGATCACCTCGCGCAGACTCGGGTCGGCGACGATCGGACTGCGTGAGGGGCGCAGTTCGATCAGCCCTTCCTTGGCCAACGCCCGGATCGCCTCGCGCATCGGCGTGCGGCTGACGCCGAGTTCGGCGGCGTTGTCGCGTTCCTTGACGCAGTCACCCGGCTTCAGCCGCCCGACCAGGATGCTGCGGCGCAATCGATCGGCGATCTCCACCGCGAGTGGCTCGTTGGCCATGTACCCCGGCACCTTTCCTTCGGTCGGCGAACTCGATGCGACGATCATCTATACCGGAAGTTCGAGGTGGTCGGTATTCCAGGACGATCGATGTGTCGGCACGACCCGCAGGACGGCGCTGCGGGCGGCCGAAGTCGTCGATGCGTCTCGATCGGACGAACCGCCCTCTCGCGGCGATCGACCCGGAAGCTCCGTCGTCGTCGGCCGGGAGACATCCTCGTTCCGAGGGGATGTCCCTCGACACCCTCGCGATGGCACGGCCGAGTGGCAGCAAGACAGGAGTAGTTCGTTCCGAAAGCGCCCGCCCTCTCCTTTCGAAGATCCGACAAGGCATGATCCGGAGGTCACCGCCGTGGGCTCGCCGACGGCGAGCGAACGCATTCGATCGGATGGGTCGAGGGATATCTCGCGCCCGATGTTCGTACGGGAAGTCCATGTGGGCGAGCACGGCCCGGACGAGATCGCCGTCCGCCCCCTTCTCGATCGGCTCCGGCAGCGCCGTTCCGGCGACGGCCGCCTTCCGGCGAGCCGTTCCTACGCCCATCTCCGAGACACTCCCGAGCGAACGGCTGCGGCATGTTCGGTCCCGCCGACTTCCGCTCGCCGAACCCTTCGGCCTCGCCATCGTCCTCGACGGCAAGGCGACCCATCGGACGCCTCAGACGTCGATCTTGTACTTCTTCAGCCGATAGGCGAGCGTCGGCCGGCTGATGCTGAGGAGGCGCGCGGCGAGCGACAGATTGCCTTTGGCCTCGGCCATCGCCATGCGCAGCATCCGTGCTTCCGTATCGGCGAGGGTCGGCAGCCCTCCCGCTCCCTGTAGGAAGTCGAATTCCTCCGCGTCGGAACTCAGTTGCAACGCGCCGTCCTTCTGGACCACGAAGGTGGTGGCGGTGACCTCTTCGCCCGTGGTGAACAGGTGGCAGAGATCCAGCGCTCCGTCTTCGTCGGCGAGGATCACCGCCCGTTCGATGAGATTTTCCATCTCCCGTACGTTACCCGGCCAACGGTAGTTGATCAGCGCATCGACCGCACGCTCGCGAAAGCCGGTGATCGACTTGCCGTGCTTGGCACAAGCACGGCGCATGAACCAGTTCATCAGGAGCGGAATATCGTCGCGTCGGTCCCTGAGGGGCGGCACGCGGATCGGAAACACGTTGAGGCGGTAGAAGAGATCTTCGCGGAAGCTCTCTTCCTTGACCGCGGCGCGCAAGTCGACGTTGGTCGCGGCGATGACACGGACATCGACCTTGCGGACGCGACTGTCGCCCACTCGCTCGATCTCACCCTCCTGCAGGGCGCGCAGGAGCTTGCCCTGCGCGGTGAAACTCAAGGTGCCGATCTCATCGAGGAAGAGGGTGCCACCGTGAGCGCGCTCGAAGCGGCCGGGTCGCGATACCGTGGCGCCGGTGAAGGCGCCGCGCTCGACACCGAACAGTTCGGATTCGATCAGTTGCTCGGGGATCGAGGCGCAGTTGACGGCGATGAACGGG
>ERZ1645187.2900-NODE-2900-length-14777-cov-16.869175_pt1 | contig 14777 bp, 9 predicted proteins | sample MGYA00575352_ERZ1645187 | MGnify/ENA primary metagenome ERZ1645187 (study PRJEB40837, sample SAMN11349314) | freshwater sediment metagenome | isolation source: river sediment | host: Sediment | place: India: Wazaribad , New Delhi | collected 2017-02-21 ...
GCGGCGTCCTCGCGCTGGGCGGGCAAATGTCCGGGCTGCGGCGAATGGAACACCATGGTCGAGGAGGCGACGAGCGCGCCCCCTCCCGGCTCCGGCATCTCCAAGGCAGCCAGCGGCCGCCGCCTAGCGCTCGAAACGCTGTCGGGTGAATCGAAAGAAGCGCCGCGCTTCTCGACCGGCCTCGCCGAACTCGACCGCGTCACCGGCGGCGGCATCGTGCCGGGCTCGGCGCTGCTGATCGGCGGCGAACCCGGCATCGGCAAATCGACGCTGCTTCTGCAATTGGCGGCGACGGTCGCCAATGCCGGGCGGCGCGCACTCTACTTTTCGGGCGAGGAAGCCGCCGCGCAAGTGCGGCTCAGGGCCGAGCGGCTCGGCCTCAGCGCCGCGCCGGTCGCGCTCGCCGCCGAAACCAATCTGTCCAACATCCTCGCCACGCTGGCGGCGGAAAAGCGCGCCGACCTGATCGTGGTCGATTCCATCCAGACGCTGTGGAGCGATGCGCTCGAAGCCGCGCCCGGCACCGTCAGCCAGGTGCGGGCGGCGACGCAATCGCTGATCCGCTACGCCAAATCGAGCGGCGCGGCGCTGCTGCTGGTCGGCCACGTGACAAAAGACGGGCAGATCGCCGGGCCGAAGCTGATCGAGCACATGGTCGACACGGTGCTCTATTTCGAGGGCGATCGCGGCCACCCCTACCGCATCCTGCGCGCCGTCAAGAACCGCTTCGGCGCCACCGACGAGATCGGCGTGTTCGAGATGGTGGGCGCCGGTTTGCGCGAGGTCGCCAATCCGTCGGAGCTGTTCCTCGGCGACCGTGACGCATCGAGCCCCGGCACGGCGGTGTTCGCCGGCATGGAGGGGACGCGGCCGATTCTGGTCGAGATCCAGGCGCTGGTGGCGCCGTCGGCGCTCGGCATGCCGCGCCGCGCCGTGGTCGGGTGGGACGCGAACCGATTGTCCATGCTGCTCGCAGTCCTGCAGGCCCGCTGCGGGGTATCGTTCGCGGAGGCCGACGTCTATCTCAACGTCGCGGGTGGCCTCAAAATCCAGGAACCTGCCGCCGATCTCGCCGCCGCTGCCGCCCTGCTGTCGTCATTTTCGGGTGTTGCGCTGGCCCCCGATCATGTCTACTTCGGCGAGATATCGCTTTCGGGGGCCGTGCGTGCGGCATCGCACATGACCATCCGTCTCAAAGAGGCGCAGAAGCTCGGCTTCACCAGGGCCGTGCTGCCGGCAGCCGGCGAGATCGACGCCGCGCCGGTGACGCTGTCGCTCGAGCGCATCGATCACCTGAAGTCGCTGGCGGAGGAGCTTTCGTCTTGAGGCTCGCCGCCCTATACCAATGGTGGTGCCGATTCCGGCCCGTGTCGCCGGCCGGCGCAGTGGCTCCGGCGGCCTCGGACAACTCTCTGGAGCCTCGCCGATGATCGGGCCGCTCAGCTACCTCGACGCCGCCTTGCTGGCGATCTGCTTCATCTCGGGTCTGCTCGCCATGTATCGCGGGCTGACGCGTGAGATGCTGTCGATCCTGTCATGGGTGGTGGCCGCGGCGGCCACCCTCTACTTCGTGCTGAACTACAAGAGCTTCGCCGCCGACATGGCGCAGCAGATGGGCACGCAGGTCGCCATCGCCCAGATCGCCGTCGGCGCGCTGATCTTCCTGATCGTGCTGATCATCGTGCACCTGATCACGGCGCGTATCTCGGATTCGGTGCTCGACAGCCGTGTCGGCATGATCGACCGCGTGCTCGGGTTCGTGTTCGGCGTCGCCCGCGGCTTCATCCTGATCGTCATCCCGTACATGCTGTACGAGGCCTTCATCGTCGATCCGAAGAACCCGCAGAGCGAGTGGGCCTGGGTGCGCAATTCCCAGTCGCTGCCCTATATCAAGTCGACCGGCGGCTCGATCCGCTCGGTGCTGATGCGCTACATGCCGTCCTCCCTGACCAACCCGCCGCCGCCCACGGGCACCGAGCAGCAGGGTCAACTAATTCGTGAGGATGGGACAAAGCTGGCACTGGCGTACCAGAGCCCTTATCATATATCTGTCACGTGGAATTCGGCCGGCTGAGCCGAATGGCGTGAGACTCGCCCGTCGTGGCCGCAAACCTGCGTAATTCCGCCTTGCCGGCGGGGGCGCAGGCTGTTGCGCCACGCATGCTGCCGGGCACGCTGCGATATGGAGGAGGCCGCCATGACGCACGCTTCAGACGCGACCGACGCGCGACCGACGCCGGCTGGTCCCGAACATGCGGGCAAAGCGGCGGACTTCGATCCAGGCTTTTCCCGGTACGGCGACGACAGACTCCGCGAGGAATGCGGGGTCTTCGGCATTTTTGGGCACCCCGATGCCGCCGCCATGACCGCCCTCGGGTTGCATGCGCTCCAGCATCGCGGCCAGGAAGCGGCCGGTATCGTCACCTACGACGGCAAGCAGTTCCACCAGGAACGCCGCATGGGCCTCGTCGGTGACAACTTCAACAACGCCAAGGTCATCGGCCGCCTCAAGGGCCGCATGGCGGTCGGCCATAACCGCTACTCGACCACCGGCGACACCATCATCCGCAACGTGCAGCCGCTGTTCGCCGACCTCAATACGGGCGGTTTCGCCGTCGCCCACAACGGCAACCTGACCAACGCTCTGGCCATCCGCCGCGAGCTGATCCAGAACGGCGCCATCTGCCAGTCGACCTCGGACACCGAGGTCATCCTGCATCTGGTCGCGCGCTCGCTGAAGGGCCGCATCGTCGAGCGCTTCATCGACGCCATCCGCCAGGTCGAGGGCGGCTACGCCTTCGTGTGCCTCACCAACGACATGATGATCGCCGCGCGCGATCAGATCGGAATCCGCCCGCTGGTGCTCGGCAAGCTCGGCGACGCCTGGGTGTTCACGTCGGAAACCTGCGCGCTCGACATGGTCGGCGCCGAGTTCATCCGCGAGATCGAGAACGGCGAGGTGGTGGTCGTCACCGATCAGGGGCTCGAGGTGCATCGCCCGTTCCCGCGCCGCCCGGCCCGCCCCTGCATCTTCGAGTACATCTACTTCGCGCGCCCCGACAGCATCATCGGCGGCAAGAGCGTCTACGACATCCGCAAGCGGATGGGCGTGGAGCTGGCGCGCGAGTTCCCGACCGCGATCGACGTGGTCGTGCCGATCCCGGATTCCGGCGTGCCCGCGGCGATCGGCTACTCGCAGGAATCGGGCGTGCCGTTCGAGCTTGGCATCATCCGCAACCACTACGTCGGCCGCACCTTCATCGAGCCGTCGCAGCAGATCCGCGCGCTCGGCGTGAAGCTAAAGCACTCTGCGAACCGCCGCGTCATCGAGGGCAAGCGCATCATCCTCATCGATGACAGCGTCGTGCGCGGCACCACGTCGAAGAAGATCGTGCAGCTCATGTACGAAGCCGGCGCGAAGGAGGTGCACATGCGCATCGCCTCGCCGCCGATCACGCATCCGGATTTCTACGGCATCGACACGCCGTCGAAGACGCAACTGCTCGCCGCGCAGCACGACCTCGAGGGCATGCGCAAGTTCATGGGCGCGGATTCGCTCGGGTTCCTGTCGGTCGACGGTATCTATCGTGCGGTCGGCTTCGACGCCCGCGATCCGCGCGCGCCGCAGTTCACCGACCACTGCTTCACCGGCGTCTATCCGACCGCGCTGGTCGATCAGGCGGGCGACGCGTCATCGTGCGGCAGCGGCAACCCGCGCCAGCTCTCGCTGCTCGCCGAAGCGATGTAACCGCTCCGATTCACGTCGTGCGCACTATCGGCGCGAGGCGATGTAGGGTGGGTTAGGCGCGCCTTCGCGCCGTAACCCACCGGGCAGTCACCATGCATCATCGTCGCAAGCGCAGCGGCGCAATACGGCGTTGAAGGAACGCCTATTGCGCCCTACCACGCTACCGCGCGACGTGAATCACTTCTCGTAGTTGTCGGCGACCAGCTTATCCAGCAGACGCACGCCCCAGCCGGAGCCCCAGCTCTGGTTGATCTCGTTGCGGGTCGCGTCCATGGCGGTGCCGGCGACGTCGAGATGCGCCCACGGCGTGTCCTTGACGAAACGCTGCAGGAAGGCGGCCGCGGTGCACGCACCCGCCCAGCGCCCGCCGATGTTCTTCACGTCGGCGTTCTTCGACTCGATCAGCTTGTCGTAGGCCTTGTCGAGCGGCATGCGCCAGACCTTCTCGCCGGTCGCCTGCGACGCCGCCACCAACTCCGAGACGAGTGCGTCGTCGGTCGAATAGAGCCCGGCGTACTCCTTGCCGAGCGCCACCATGATGGCGCCGGTGAGCGTCGCGAGATCGATGACGAAGCGCGGCTTGAAGCGGTCGATCGCGTAGGCCATCACGTCGACCAGCACGAGGCGGCCCTCGGCGTCGGTGTTCAGCACCTCGATGGTCTGGCCCGAATAGCTGGTGACGATGTCGCCCGGGCGAACCGCGGTGCCGGACGGCATGTTCTCGACGAGGCCGATGAGGCCGACGGCGTTGACGTTCGCCTTCCGCGCGGCGAGCGCGTGCATGAGGCCCGTCACGCAGGCGGCGCCGCCCATGTCGCCCTTCATGTCCTCCATGCCGGCGGCGGGCTTGATGGAAATGCCGCCGGTGTCGAACACCACGCCCTTGCCGACGAAGCAGATCGGCTTGCCGGCCTTTTTGCCCTTGGCGCCGTTCCAATGCATCACCGCCACGCGCGCCGGACGCTCGCTGCCCTGCGCCACGCACAGCAGCGCGCCGAAGCCGAGCTTCTTCAGCTCCTTCTCGTCGAGGATCTCGACGTCGACGCCGACTTTCTCGAGCTTCTTGGCTTCAGCCGCGAACTCGACGGGCCCCAGCGCGTTGGCCGGCTCGTTGACCAGATCGCGGGCGATGATGACGCCTTCCGCGATCGCCTTGAGACGCTGGAACGCGGCCTTGGCCTTGTCGGGATGGCGGGTGTGGACGACGAGCTTGTCGACGCCCTCGACGCGCGCCGCCACCTTCTTCAGCGTCGCGGTGGTCTCGCCCTTCTCCATTTCCTTGGAGATGCCGTCGGAGTCGTCGCGCTTGGTCAGATACTTGCGGAACGTGTAATGGCGCAGCAGCGCGCCGTAGGCCATCTCGGCGGCGATGCGGTCCGACGACATCTCGGCACCGGCCTCCGTCTCGAGATCGACGATCAGGCTCGCGGCCTCGGTCTTCCTCTGCGCCACCTGGCCCATGGCGTAGCCGCCGAGCAGCGTCCACTCGAGTTCGCTCGCCTCCGCCGTCTTGCCGACGCCGACCACCAGCAGGCGCTTGGCCGCAAGGCCCGCCGGCGCCAGCAGCTCGATGGTGTGGCGCGCGCGGCCCTTGAACTCGACCGCCTCCGCCGCCCGGCCGATGGCGCCGCCGGCCTTTTCGTCGATGTCGCGCACGACCGGCCCGAGCGTGAGATTGTCGCCGGCGAGCACCGCCACCACGGCCTCGGGGCGCTTCTCGAGGCTGGCGAACGTGATGTCGAGGCGGTCGGTCATCGGGTCGGTCTCCATGCGATGGCGAACGCCGCGAGCGGGCGTTCGTTGACGTGCGGGGCTGGCTCCGGGTGCGATCCCAGCTTCTGAACGGCGAGCAGGGTCTGGGAAGAAGCGCAACTCAGGGCGGGCGGAGGGGCAACCTCAGACGCCGTTACCCGGCGGCGCGGTCGCCTCCAACGAGCCCGGCAGACTAAACCGTCGCCCCCAAAGTTCAAGGGTGGCCGGCGCGCACGCCGGTCTATTTTGCCGGGGAGCGCAACGGCATCGGCCCGCTCTCGGCCGGCGCCATCAAGTTGCAGATAGCCCCTGCCGGGTCGCTGCTCCGGCCACGGGCCGAATTTCGGCCACCGTGCTATGTCACCGACGGAGGGACATGCGATTCCGCGGGGGGCGTGGGAACGCACGGGCAACGGCAGGGGCGCCGGCGTTCGGGGGACGATGAAGCTGTTCGGGCGCTATATTTTCCGTCAGGCGGCAGGCGCGCTGTCGATGATCCTGATGTCGCTCGGCGGCATCGTGTGGATCGCGCTCGCCCTGAAGCAGCTCGACGTCGTCACCTCGCAGGGCCAGGACGTCTTCACGCTGTTCAAGATGACGACGCTGGCACTGCCGAACCTGCTTGCGGTGATCGCGCCGTTCGCCCTCCTCATCGCCACGCTGCACACCCTCAACCGGCTCGGTGGCGACAGCGAGTTGATCGTCATGAACGCGGCGGGCGGCTCGATCTTCGTCATCGCGCGGCCACTGGTCCTGCTCGCCCTGATGGTCGCGGCGGCCGTGTCGTTCGTGAACCACGTCGGCCAGCCGTGGAGCCTGCAGCAGCTGCGGGCCTATATCCTGCAGGCCCGCGCCGACCTGTTGCAGCAGGTGGTGCAGCCGGGCCGCTTCTCGAGCCCGGAAACCAACCTGACATTCCATATCCGTGAGCGCACGGCCACCGGCGAGCTGCTCGGCCTGCTCATCAACGACAACCGCAACGCCAAGGAATCGCGCTCGTATCTCGCCGAGAAGGGCGTCATCGTGAAACAGGAGGACGACGCCTTCCTGATCATGACCGACGGCCACATCCTGCAGCGCTCCGGCACCGACACGGCGAGCGAGATCGTCGTCTTCGACAAGTACATCGTCAACCTGGACGGCTTCGAGAAAAAGGCGTCGGGCGACATGTTCCTGAAGCCGCGCGAGCGCTACCTCGGGCAGCTCATGGACCCGAAGGACGACAAGAACATTCTATTCCGCTTCAAGGGCCAGTTCCGCGCCGAGATCCACGAGCGCTTCTCGAACTGGCTTTACCCGATCGCCTTCGTGCTGCTGGCGCTGGCCGCGGCAGGACAGGCGCAGACGACGCGCCAGAACCGCAACGAACGTCTGGTTTTCGCCTTCGTCGCCGCTGTCGCCATCCGCATCGGCGGCTTCGCCGTCAACAATCTGGCTTCGCTGAAGGCCGGTTTCGTACCCCTGCTCTACGCCATCCCGCTGCTGACCATCGCGATCGCGCTCGTGCTCATGGTGCGCGGCGCCCGCCCGCACCGTGTCATCTCGGTATCCGACACCTTGAGCGACCGGCTCGCGCCGCTGTTGGCGCGGACGCCGTGGCGCCGCCGTGTCGCCGGACAACCGGGCATGGGAGGCTGAGCCATGCTGCCCGGGCTCTCGACGCTGGACCGATACGTGGCGCGCCGTTTTCTCATCGGCATTCTCGGCGCGTTCACGGTCTGTGCGCTTCTCATTTTCATGATCGACATGGTCGAGTTGCTGCGGCTCTCCGGCAAGTACGGCGCGGTCACGGTGCGTCAGCTCGTCTGGCTCGCGCTGTTGCGCCTCCCCTCCTACACCGAGTTCCTGGTCGGCTTCACGGTCCTGGTCGGGTCGATCGGCGCGCTGCTGATGCTCTCCCGCAAGAGTGAGCTGACCATCATGCGGGCGAGCGGCATGTCGGTCTGGCGCTTCCTGTGGCCGGGCATCCTGGTTGCGCTGACCATCGGCGCGTTCAGTGTCGCAGCCTACAATCCGTTGGCGGCGACCGCCAGAACACACGCCGAACAGGTGTACGCGGAAATGTTCGGCCGCGACGGCAACCTGATCGGCTCGGACCGCTCGACGGCATGGCTGCGTCAGGACGGCGCCGACGGGCCCTCGGTCATCAGCGCCGCGGCGGCGAGCGAGCGCGGGTTGAAGCTGACCTCGGTCACGGCCTTCCTGTTCGATCGCGACGGACGCTTCAAGGAGCGCGTCGATGCCAGGACCGGAGCCCTCAAGGACGGCTACTGGGAATTGCAGGACGCCTGGATCGCGCGGGCCGGCGAGCAGGCCCAGAATTATTCGACGTATCACGTCTCGACCTACCTCTCGCCGGAACGCGTCAGCGATGCGCTGGGCAGTGTCTACTCGGTCTCCTTCTGGGAGCTACCGGCCATCATCGAGATAACTGAAAAGGCTGCACTTTCGGCGACGCGTCTGCGGCTGCAGTACGAGACGCTGCTGGCCCGTCCGGTGCTGTGCATGGCGATGGTGCTTTTGGCCGCCACTGTGTCGCTTCGGTCATTCCGGTCGGGGGGCATCCAGACTATGGTCATGGCCGGAATGATCGGGGGATTTGGGTTCTTCTTGCTAGCCGAAGTTTCCAGACAGCTCGGAGCTGCCGGACTGGCGCCCGCTTGGGCGGCCGTCTGGCTTCCCTTGTTGTTGACGATCTTCGTCTCGCTGACCGTGCTGATGCACCAGGAGGACGGCTGAGTGATGCGTTCGACGCGACCACAAGGGGCGGGTTGCGGTGGCATGTGCGCGCTGTCGGAGGGCCGTGAGCGGCATCTCCTTGGCGTGTCGCCGCTGCATGTCCGCGATGGTCGCGCATCCGTGTCGCGTCGGGTCGCTGCGTGTTTCGTCGCGGCCCTGGCCGTCATGGCGTGGTCGGTGTTCGCGGCTGCCCCCGCCTCTGCCCAGGACCCGAGCATCGAGCGCGAGCTTTACCCCGGCCTCAACAGCAAGGGTGTCACCTCGCCGAGCGCCTTCCCCGGCAAGTCCGGCAACATCCTCGGCAACATCAAGCCGCCGGACAAGACGCAGCCGCTCTACCTGCAGGGCGATCAGCTCGTCTACGACAACAATTCCAACAGCGTCGTCGCGCGCGGCAACGTCGAAATCTACTACTCGAACTACATCCTGACCGCCGACGAGGTCGTCTACGACCAGGGCGCGCAGACGCTGACGGCCGCCGGCAACGTCACGCTCAAGGAGCCCAACGGCAACATCATCCGCGCCGACCGCTACACGCTGACCGACGACTTCCGCGACGGCTTCGTGCAGTCGCTGTCGCTGGTCGCCAAGGACGACACGCGCATCGCCGCCGAGCGCGCCACGCGGCGCGAGGGCAACGTCACCGAGTTCGTCAATGGCAAGTTCACGCCCTGCAAGAGCGAGAACGGCATGCCGCCGCTGTGGTGCTTGAGCGCCGCGCGCGTGACCCACGACCAGCAAGCCGCGACCATCTCGTATCAGGACGCGCAGTTCGAGCTGTTCGGCCAGCCGATCGTCTACCTGCCTTACTTCCAGCACGCCGATCCGTCGGTGAAGCGCAAGTCCGGCCTGCTGCCGCCGAGCTTCGGCGTGTCGAGCAACAATCTCGGCTTCCACACCGAGATCCCCTACTACTTCGCGCTGTCGCCGAGCTACGACTTCCTGTTCAACCCGATGTACTCGGCCAAGCAGGGCGTGCTGTGGCAGGGCGAATGGCGGCACCGCCTCGCCAACGGCATGTACTCGTTCAAGTTCGCCGCGATCGATCAGGATTGGGAAACGCTGCCGTCACCGAACCGCGATCTCGACGGCTGGCGCGGCTCGATCGAGACCAAAGGCAAGTTCTCGCTCGGCAGCTGGTGGAACCTCGGCTGGGATGCGACCATCGAGAGCGACGACACCTTCCGCCGCTTCTACAAGCTCGACAGCGTGCTGCTGACCGACCGCGTCAACGAGGCCTATCTCGAAGGCCTGTCGGATCGCAACTACCTCGGCGTCCGCCTCTATCACCTCGGCGGCCTGACCTTTACCGACACCGATCTGTCGAACAGCCTCGTCCACCCGGTCATCGACCACAACTACGTGTTCTCCGAGCCGATCCTCGGCGGCGAGCTGTCGTGGTCGTCGAACGCGCTCAGCATGTCGCGCGACGGCGACTTCCGGAACGCTCTCAATCAGAAGGTTGGTCTCAACCAGGACCTGACGCGCGCCGTCACCGAGCTGAAGTGGCGCCGCCAGCTCACCGACGCCATCGGCATCACCTACACGCCGTTCGCCAACCTGCGCGCGGACGCCTACGCCTATTCCGGCTACGACAACGCCGCCACCGCCGTCGACGAGAGCACCAGCTTCGTGCGCGGCCTCGCCGCCGGCGGCGCCACCGTCAGCTATCCGTGGGTCGCGAGTGATGCTCGTGGCTCGCACGTGATCGAGCCGATCGGCCAGATCATCGTGCGTCAGGCGCACGTGCAGCAGACGCGGCTGCCGGTGGAAGATGCGCGCAGCCTGATCTTCGACGACACGACCCTGTTCGAAGTCGACAAGTTCTCGGGCTACGACCGCATCGAAACCGGCACCCGCGCCAACGTCGGCCTGCAGTACACCTTCCAGGCCAACAACGGTGCCTATGCCCGCTTCCTCGCCGGCCAGAGCTATCACCTGACCGGCACGAACCCGTTCGCCAACCCTGGCACGGACATCCTCAACGAGAACAATTTCAACCCGAACAGCGGCCTCGAAACCGCGACCTCGGATTACGTGCTCGGCGCCTATCTGGCGCCGTCCAGCCTGTTCCGCCTCATCGCGCAGACCCGCTTCGACGAGGACAGCTTCTCCGTGCGGCGCACCGACATCGCGGGACAGCTCACGGCCGGGCCGCTCCTGGCGCAGGCGACGTACACGTTCTCGGCGCTCGATCCGCTGATTCCGAACGACGACCAGCAGGACATCACCGGCACCCTCGGCCTCAAGTTGACCGAGCGCTGGAGCCTTGCCGGCATGATGCGCTACGACATCGACAGCGGCGAGCGGCTGATGGACAGCGTGTCGCTGCGCTATGCCGACGAGTGCTTCGTGCTGACCGCCACCTATCAGGAAACGTTCATCACCGACGTCACCAAGGATCTGGAGCCGGATCGCACGGTCATGCTGAACTTCCAGTTCAAGCACCTCGGCTCCTACCAGTACAAAACCGACGCGCTCGACTTCGTGTTCGGCGATCAGCAGACCCCCGGCACCAGCCCGTAGCCGCGCCCTTGGTGGCGAGCGTTGCCGAAGACCTGGGTCAACGAGCGTACACCAACGAGCTTGCTGCTTACTGATGGGGCGAGTCGTGGGCCGCAGTTGTTGCAGCGCCACACGCAAAACGCCACTCCCCTGCCACGGTTGTGTGGATAACGCGACGCAACCCCGACGCACGGGAGGTACCATGCGATCCATGCGAATCTCCGCCGCTCTGACAGGACCCGCTCCCATGCCCGACGCCGGCCACCGCCGCGCCTTCTCCGTCGCGTCCGCGCGCGGCCCCCTTGCCTGCGCCGCCATCACGATCGCCGTCACGGCCGCCGCGGTACTCGTCCCGGTCACGGGCGCCGGGGCCGCGTCGAACGAAATCCTCGTGCTGGTCAACGACGAGCCGATCACCGCCTACGAGATGGAGCAGCGTCAGCGGCTGCTCGGCCTCAGCGCCGACATCGGCTCCTACGTTCGCGACAACGCCAAGAAGCGTTGGGAAGCGATCGTCAAGAATCCCAAGATCAACGACGAGTTCCGCGCCTTCGCCGTCAAGCGCAACCCGAAGACCAAGGAAGAGCTGCAGAAGATCCAGCAGGAGTTCATCAAGCAGAAGCAGAAGACCATGATGGAGGGGCTGCAGGCCGAGGCCCGCTCGCGCGCCGTCAAGGGCACCGACCGCGCGGCGCTGAAGGAACTGGTCGAGGAGCGTCTCAAGCTGCAGGAGGCGAAGCGCAACAACGCGCTCGCCACCGACGAGCAGATCTCCAAGGTGATCGGCGGCATCGCCTCGCGCAACAAGATGAACGAGGAGCAGTTCGCCAAGCACCTCGCCGGCATGGGCGTCGATATTTCGACTATGCGGGCGCGCTTCCGCGCGGCGATCTCCTGGAACGCCGTGGTGCAGCGCCGCTTCGGCTATCAGGTGTCGATCACCGAGCGCGACGTCGAGCGCTTCGTCGAAGCCGACGCCACCGCCGCACTCGACGATGCCGGCAGCAACGTCGATCTGGTGGTGCAGCGGGTGACGCTGCCCGTGGCCGGCAATCTCGATCAGAAGGCGATGGCCGAGCGCCTCGCTCAGGCCGAGCAGCTGCGGGCGAAGTTCGCCGGCTGCAAGACGACCGAGAAGGCAGCGAAGGGCATCGGCGCCAACTTCGAGAACATCGGCGCGCGGCGCGCGTCGAGTATCGGCGAGCCGATGCGCACGCTGCTGCTCAACGCCAAGGAAGGCGAAATGATACCGCCCAACGTCGGCCCCGACGGCGTCGAGCTGTGGGCGCTGTGCGGCAAGAAGCAGACGGCGGCGAAACCCGGCGCGCCGAGCGCTCCCGGCGCCGGCGGCGGCGCGTCACCCAAGGACGAACGCCGCGACAAGGAGTTCGACATCCTCGCGCGCAAGCATCTCAAGGACCTGCGCCAGGACGCGACCATCGATTGCCGCGCCGAGGCCAAGAGCGGGCTATGCCAGTCGCTGTGAGCAGGTCCGGCGCAGCGGCGTCCGCGGTGCCGCTGGCGGTGACCATGGGCGACCCGGCCGGGATCGGTCCTGAGCTCACCGTTCGTGCCTGGGCACGACGTGCGAGCGACGGGCTGGCGCCGTTCATCTATGTCGGCAACGGCGATCATCTGGAAGCAACGGCACGCGCCCTCGGCGTGTCTCTCTCCATCCGCCGCGTCGCCAGTTTCGCCGAGGCGGCAGGCGAGCACGGGCCGGTGCTGCCGGTGCTCGACATCGCCTTGCCGGCGCCGGTGGTGCCGGGCCGGCCCGATGCGGCCAATGGCACGGCCGTCATTGCCGCTATCACGCGCGCGGTCGAAGCGGTCGTCGCCGGAGATGCGGCCGCGGTGGTCACCAATCCGATCGCCAAGAGCGTGCTCTATGCCGCCGGCTTTGCGCACCCCGGACATACCGAGTTCCTCGCCGACCTCGCGCGCCGGCTCGTGCCCGGAGCACCATCCGATCCGGTGATGATGATCGCGTCGGACGAACTCAACGTGGTGCCGCTCACCATCCACATCCCGCTTGCCGAAGTTCCGCGTGCGATCACGCGCGACGCCATCCTGCGCACCGCCCGCATCATGCATCAGGCGCTGCACCGCGATTTCGGCATCGCGCGCCCGCGCATCGCCGTCACCGGGCTCAACCCGCATGCGGGCGAGGCCGGCAACATGGGGACCGAGGATCGCGACATCATCGCCCCGGCGAGCGCAACGCTGCGCGCCGAGGGCCTCGACGTGACGGGCCCGCATCCGGCCGACACGCTGTTTCACGCAGGCCGCCGCGCGAGCTACGACGCCGTGCTCGGCATGTACCACGATCAGGTGCTGATCCCGGTGAAGACGCTGGCGTTCGACACGGGCGTCAACGTCACGCTCGGCCTGCCGTTCGTGCGCACCTCGCCCGATCACGGCACCGCCTTCGACATCGCGGGTAAAGGGCGTGCATCCCCGGGCAGCCTGATCGCGGCGCTGAAGCTCGCCGCACGCATGGCGGAGCGGCGCCGCGCCGCGAAGGCACCGGCATGATGCAGGGACGCGAAAAGCACGACAACGACAACGGCCGCAACGACAACGACAACGACAACGATGAACGCGCGCTGATCGAGCATGTCGACGCGGCCGAGACGCGCTCGGGCGCGAGCCCGGACGGTCTGCCACCCTTGCGTGACGTTATCCGCGCGCACGATCTGGCGCCGAAGAAGTCGCTCGGCCAGAACTTCCTGCTCGACCTCAATCTGACGCGCAAGATCGCCCGCCTCGCCGGTCCGCTCGTCGGACAGACCGTTGTCGAGGTTGGACCGGGGCCGGGTGGATTGACGCGCGCGCTGCTGCTGGAGGGCGCGGAGCGCGTCATAGCGGTCGAACGCGACGATCGCGCGGTTGCGGCGCTGGGCGATGTGGCGACGCGCTATCCCGGCCGTCTCGACGTGATCGCCGAGGACGCGCTGCGCATCGACTGGCGCCACGAGTTGCAGAGCCGTGGCATTGCGACGAAACCGGTCATCGCGGCCAACCTGCCCTACAACATCGCCACGCAACTGCTGATCGGCTGGCTCGAGAGCGAACCCTGGCCGCCGTGGTACGCACGCATGCTGCTGATGTTCCAGAAGGAGGTGGCGGAGCGCATCGTCGCCGCGCCGGGCAGCAAGGCTTACGGGCGCCTCGCGGTCATCTCGCAATGGCGCTGCGAGGCGCGCATCGCGCTGACGCTCGGACCGCAGGCGTTCACGCCGCCGCCGAAGGTGTCGTCGGCGATCGTAGAGTTCGTGCCGCGCGCGGTGCCCTTGCCGGCTTGCTCGGTCGTGACGCTCGGCAGGGTGACGCAAGCGGCGTTCGGGCAGCGCCGCAAGATGCTCCGCCAGAGCCTGAAATCGCTGGTGGCAATGCCGGAGGTCCTGCTTGCAGAAGCCGGCATCGCGCCGGAAGAGCGCGCCGAGCGGCTCACGGTCGCGCAGTTCGCGACCATGGCTGCGATCATCGACCGGCGCGCGTGATCACGCCCACGCGATGCGCGTTCGTCAGCCGAGGCGCACGCTGCCGGCCTTGTCGCGGTACTCTTCCTTCGGATCGAAGCCGAACAGCATCTTGATGCCCGACAGCAGGCTCGACGCATCGCGCCACACCTCGGCTTCGCGCGCATCAAAGCGCAGCAGCGTCAGCTTCGGATCGTCCTTGCCCTGCTCGAACCACGCGGCGACGAACGGGCTCCACAGCTTGTCGATCACAGCGCGATTGTTGTCGATCTGCAGCGGGCCGTGCAGCGTGGCGAAGATTTCGTGTCCCTTGTCGGCGAATGTCGCGTGTGCGGGTCTCGCCGATCCATCGGCCAGCGCCTTCGCCAGTTCCGTGTCACGCGAGGTGAAGAACCAGAGCGGTCCGTTCGGCTGCTCGTCGAGCAGTTGCGCCGTCATCGGCCGCATGTGGGCGCGCTCGACGTGATCGAGACCGAGCATCAACGTCATGTCCGCGCGCAGGGCCTCCAGTAGCGCCGCGCGCAGTTCGTCTTCCTTGGCCATGGCCGTAT
>ERZ1645187.2901-NODE-2901-length-14775-cov-6.113315_pt1 | contig 14775 bp, 15 predicted proteins | sample MGYA00575352_ERZ1645187 | MGnify/ENA primary metagenome ERZ1645187 (study PRJEB40837, sample SAMN11349314) | freshwater sediment metagenome | isolation source: river sediment | host: Sediment | place: India: Wazaribad , New Delhi | collected 2017-02-21 ...
AGATCATCTCGACCTTCTCGAAGAAGCCGGTGTTCGGCTATCTCGGCATGGCCTATGCCATGGTGGCGATCGGTGTCGTCGGCTTCGTGGTGTGGGCGCACCACATGTACACCACCGGCATCTCGCTCGGCGCGCAGCAGTATTTCGTCGCTGCGACGATGGTGATCGCGGTGCCGACCGGCGTGAAGATCTTCTCGTGGATCGCGACGATGTGGGGCGGTTCGCTGCGCTTCACTGCGCCGATGGTCTGGGCCATCGGTTTCGTGTTCCTGTTCACCGTCGGCGGCGTCACCGGCGTCGTTCTGGCCAACGCCGGCGCTGATCGTGTGCTGCACGACACCTACTATGTGGTCGCACACTTCCATTACGTGCTGTCACTCGGCGCGGTGTTCGCCATCTTCGCGGGCTGGTACTACTGGTTCCCGAAGATTTCGGGCTACATCATCCCCGACTGGATCGGCAAGCTGCACTTCGTGATTGCCTTTATCGGCGCCAACACGCTGTTCTTCCCGCAGCATTTCCTCGGGCTGGCCGGCATGCCGCGCCGCTATGTCGACTATCCTGATGCGTTCGCGGGCTGGAACTACATCTCCTCGCTCGGCTCGTATATCTTCGCGGCCGGTATGCTGGTGTTCTTCTTCGGCGTCGCCTATGCGTTCGTCCGCAAGGAGAAGGCGGGCAACAACCCGTGGGGCGCCGGCGCCAACACGCTGGAATGGACGCTGTCCTCGCCGCCGCCGTTCCACCAGTTCGAGACGCTGCCGCGCATTACCGGCAGCGACGGTCACTGATCGACGGATGAGGCCGGCGTCGCCCGATGCCGGTCTCCTTCTCCCGGATTACCCGCAATGAGTGCCATGCCATGAGTGACGCCGGACTGAGCCGCTACGCCCAGACTGCGCTGTTCGCGGAAGCGGACCCGAAGGATTTCATCGCGCTGCTCAAGCCGCGCGTGATGTCGCTGGTCGTCTTCACCGCGCTGGCGGGCCTCATCGCGGCGCCGGGGTCCATCCACCCCTTCATGGGGCTGGTGGCGATCCTGTCGATCGCCATCGGCGCGGGCGCGGCCGGCGCGCTCAACATGTGGTACGATGCGGATATCGACCGCGTGATGGGCCGGACCGCCAAGCGCCCGGTGCCGGCGGGCAAGATTTCCGCCGAGGAGGCGCTGGCCTTTGGCCTCGTCCTTTCCATTTTCTCGGTCGTGCTGCTCGGTCTTGCGGCCAACTGGTTCGCCGCTGCCTTTCTGGCTTTCACCATCTTTTTCTATGCCGTCGTCTATACGATGTGGCTCAAGCGCTGGACGACGCAGAACATCGTCATCGGCGGCGCGGCCGGTGCCTTCCCGCCCATGGTGGGCTGGGCTGCGGTGACGGGCGGCGCGACGATCGACAGCTTCCTGCTGTTCCTGATCATCTTCATCTGGACGCCGCCGCACTTCTGGGCGCTCGCGCTGGTGAAATCGGAGGATTATGCCCGCGCCGGCGTGCCGATGCTGCCGGTGGTGGCGGGGCCGGATGCGACGCGGCTGCAAATCCTTCTCTACACGCTGCTGCTGGTGCCGACGGGGATCGCCCCTTACGTGACCGGGCTGGGAGGGGCCGCCTATCTGGCGGTTGCCGTTATCGGTGGCATCGGCATGCTGGCTCTGGCTGTCCGGGTCTACCGGCGGCGCGAGGGCAAGCCGGCGACCAGGGCCTGCTGGCAGCTGTTCGGCTTTTCCATTCTCTACCTGTTTGGCCTGTTTGCCGCGCTGCTGGCGGAAAAGCTGGCGTTCAAGACCTTCGGGTGGGTGCTGTGATGATCCAGTCGCACAACGACGACAGCGGCATTGTCCTCACCGAGGCGCAGATCAAGGCGCGGCGGCGGCGGTCGCTCGCGCTGGGGGCCGTCATCGGCACCCTTTGCATTCTTTTTTATCTGATCACCGTGTTCCGGATGGGCGCGGCGATCGTCAACCGGACCATGTGAGCGCCGCGATGAGCACGCCCGCGCCGTCTCCCGAAACGATCGCCGCGCGCAATGCCCGCGCCGGCTGGATCGTTGGCGGCGTGGTGTTCACCATGCTGGGGCTGTCGTTCGCGGCGGTTCCGCTTTACGATCTGTTTTGCCGCACGACCGGCTTTGGCGGCCGGCCGATGGTGGTGAAGGAAGCCGCCCGGACCGTCGGGACGCGCAGCTATACCGTGCGGTTCGATGCCAGCGTGGCACAGGGGCTTGCCTGGCGGTTCGATGCGGAGACGACCGCCATCGCGGTCAAGCCGGGCGAGGTCACCACGGTCAACTATACGGTTCACAACACCGGGGCCGGCGAGAGCACCGGCATTGCCAGCTTCAATGTGCTGCCGGAGATCACCGGCGGGCATTTCAACAAGCTCCAGTGCTTCTGCTTTACCGAACAGACGCTGAAGCCGGGCGAGAGCCGCGAGGAATCGGTTGTGTTCTTCCTCGATCCGTCGATCGAGACCGAGCCCGGCCTTGCCCATATCGATACGATCACGCTGTCCTACACATTTCACCCGGCAAAGCAGCCGGGCAAACCGCTCGCCGCCAACAGCATCACCAGCGGGGTAACCGCGCGATGATGCTGGAGGGGGCTGTTGAACTTTGAGACTAGAGGGGAACGCGATGGCTGGAGCCCACGCTAAAACGCACGATTATCATCTTGTCGATCCGAGCCCGTGGCCGATCATCGGTTCACTGTCGGCGCTGGTGATGGCGATTGGTGCCGTCGCCTGGATGAAGGCGATGCCGATCGCCGGGCTGAAGATCGGCAGCCTGCTGTTCGGCGCCGGGTTCCTCGGCGTGCTGCTGACGATGTACGGCTGGTGGTCGGATGTGGTCAAGGAAGCGCATGCGGGCGATCATACGCGCGTGGTGCAAATCCATCACCGCTACGGCATGATCCTGTTCATCGCCTCGGAAGTGATGTTCTTCGTTGCCTGGTTCTGGGCTTATTTCGACGTGGCGTTCTATGCCGGAGAGGCCATCCAGTATCAGCGCACAGAGCTGACCGGCGGGCACTGGCCCCCCAAGGGCATCGCGCTGTTCAGCCCGTGGGAACTGCCGCTGTTCAACACGCTGATCCTGCTCACCTCGGGCACCACCGTCACCTGGGCGCATCACGCGCTGATCGAGGGCGATCGCGAGGGCCTCAAGAAGGGCCTGTGGCTGACCATCGCGCTCGGTGCGCTGTTCACCTGTGTGCAGGTGTATGAGTACAGCCATGCGGCCTTCAAGTTCTCGGGTCACATCTATGGCGCGACCTTCTTCATGGCCACCGGCTTCCACGGCTTCCATGTGCTGGTCGGCACGATCTTCCTCGCGGTCTGCCTGATCCGTGTCTACAAGGGTCATTTCACGCCCAAGCAGCACCTCGGCTTCGAGTTCGCTGCGTGGTACTGGCACTTCGTCGACGTGGTCTGGCTGTTCCTGTTCGCGGTCATTTATGTGCTCGGGTCGGATTTCGGCCGGGCCGTCTCGGCCACCGCCGGACACTGACACCCGCGCGGAACACCGCCGGATTCAGGAGGGCGGCTCATCGGGCCGCCCTTCGCACTTGAGGAGCATGCCGATGAACGACAGCTACTATGGGGCCGGGGTCGACCCGGCGAGCGCAGCACTCAAGGGCCGGTGCCCGCGCTGCGGAGAGGGCAAGCTGTTCAAGGGGTTTGTCGGGCTTCAGCCACACTGCTCGAACTGCGGGCTGAACTACAAATTCGCCGATGCGGGCGACGGCCCGGCGGTTTTCGTCATTCTCTTTGCCGGGTTCATCATCATCGGGCTGATGTTCTGGGTGGAAAACACCTACGAACCACCGATCTGGCTGCATCTGGCGGTGTTCCTGCCGCTGACGTTGATCGTCTGCCTTGGCATGCTGCGGCCACTGAAGGGCCTGCTGATCGGACTGCAATACAAGAACAAGGCGGAACTCGGCCAGCTGGACAAATCATGAGCCGCCGCCTCGCCCTGCCGGCGCTGGTCACCGCGCTTGGCGTTGCGATCCTGCTGGGGCTCGGCGGCTGGCAATGGCAGCGGCTGGGCGAGAAGCAGGCGCTGATCGCGACCATCGCCGAGCGGACCAAGCGGACGCCAGTCCCCTTCCCCGCACCGGCGGAGTGGCCGGGGCTGAAGGCGCAAGCGATCTCCTACCTGCCCGTCACCCTCACCGGCACGTTCGACCACGGCCGCGAGGCGCATGTGTTCTTCGCGCTCGCCAAGCCGAAGAACGGATTGAGCGGGCCGGGCTATCTGGTCATCACGCCGTTGATGCTGGCCGGGGGCGGAACCGTCCTCGTCAACCGCGGTTTTGTTCCCGCGGAACGGAAAGACGCCACACATCGCGCTGCCGGAAACGGGGCGGTACCTGCCACGTTGACCGGGCTGATCCGCCTGCCCGAGGCGCGCGGGGCGTTTTCCGGCGCGGATGATCCGGTCAAGAACATTTTCTACGTGCGCGATCCTGCGGCGCTTGCCGCCGCCCGGGGCGTCGGCCCGGTGGCGCCGGTGATTGTCGATCTGACCGGGCCCGAGCCGGCGGGGGGACTGCCGATGCCGGGGGCGACCCAGATCGAAATTCCCAACAACCACCTCGGCTATGCGCTCACCTGGTGGTCGCTCGCCGGTGCGCTGGCCGTCATCTTCGGACTGTTCGCAAGGGCGCGGCCGGACTGACATTTTGCCCCCTATGACAGGCGCGCCGGTGGTGCTATCTGCGGGCCATGCGATACGTTTCCACTCGCGGGCAGGCGCCCGTCCTTTCGTTTTCCGATGCGCTTCTGGCGGGCCTTGCGCGCGACGGCGGGCTCTATGTGCCGGAAAGCTGGCCGCAACTGACCCGGCAGGAGATGGCCGGGTTTGCCGGCAAGCGGTTCGACGAGGTGGCTGTGGCTGTGCTGAAGCCGTTCATTGCCGGCGCGATCCCCGATGCGGTGCTGGCCACCGCCGCGCGTGAGGCCTACGCCACCTTCGGCCATCCTGCGGTGACACCGCTGAACCAGACCGGGCCGAACGAGTTCGTGCTCGAATTGTTCCACGGGCCGACGCTGGCGTTCAAGGATGTCGCGATGCAGCTCGTCTCGCGGCTGATGGACCATGTGCTGACCGAGCGGGACGAGCGCGCCACCATTGTCTGCGCCACCTCGGGCGATACGGGCGGGGCGGCGGCGGAGGCCTTCCGCGGGCGCAAGCGCACCGATATGGTGATCCTGTTCCCCAAGGGCCGCGTCTCGGACGTGCAGCGGCGGATGATGACGACGCCGACGGAAAGCAACATCCACCCGATCGAGATCGACGGGACGTTCGATGATTGCCAGGCGATCGTGAAGGCGCTGTTCAACAACCACGCCTTCCGCGACCGGGTGAAGCTGGCCGGTGTCAATTCGATCAACTGGGGCCGGATCGTCGCGCAGGTGACGTACTATTTCGTTGCCGCCGCAGCGCTCGGTGCGCCGCATCGCGCCGTCAGCTTCACGGTGCCGACAGGCAATTTCGGCGATATCTATGCCGGCTATGTCGCCCGCAGGATGGGCCTGCCGATCGAGCGGCTGACCGTTGCGACCAATGTCAACGATATCCTGCGCCGCACGCTGGAGAGCGGCGCCTACGAGGTCACGTCCGTGGCGGCGACCAGCTCACCGTCGATGGACATTCAGGTCTCGTCGAATTTCGAGCGGCTGCTGTTCGAGGAAGGCGGACGGGATGGTGCAGGCGTCACCGCGATGATGCAGGGCCTTGGCCAGTCCGGCCGCTTCACCGTGCCGGAAAAAACGCTCACGGGCATCCGCGCCGGGTTCGATGCCGGCACCACCGACGAGGCCACCGTTGCGGCAACCATGCGCGGCACGCTGGCCGCCTCGGGTTATCTCATGGATCCACACACCGCCGTTGCCGCCCATGTAGCGCGGTCGCGCCCGCACAATCCAGCCGTGCCGATGGTAGTCCTTTCCACCGCGCATCCGGCCAAGTTCCCCGATGCGGTGCGCGAGATCACCGGTGTTGTGCCGCCGTTGCCGCCGCGCCTCCACCGCCTGATGAGCGATGCCGAACGGATGACGCCGCTGCCGGCCGATCCGCGCGCGGTGGAAGCCTTTATCGCCGGCGCCATCGGAGTGGCCGGGTAATGTTCGGCGGTCGCCTCGGCCCGTTGCGGCTGCTTGGGGTCGATTCCACCGGCCCGCGCTGGCCGTTGCTGGTGATCGACCACGAGGCTCTCATCATCCGCCCGCCGGAGGCACACGATTTTGCAGCATGGGCGGACCTGCGTGGCAAGAGCCGGGCGTTCCTTGAACGGTGGGAGCCGCTGTGGCCGCAGGATGATCTCACCCGCGCGGCCTATCGCCGCCGGATGCGCCGGTATACCCACGAGATCGAGCAGGACGAGGCCTATCCGTTCTTCGTCGTGCTCAAGGACCAGCAGACGCTGGTGGGCGGGCTGACGCTGGGCAATATCCGGCGCGGGGCGGCGCAATCGGGCACGCTGGGCTATTGGATGGGCGAGGCCTTTGCCGGCAAGGGGCTGATGAGCACGGCGGTTGCGCTGGTCTGCCGCCTCGGCTTCCTGCATCTCAAACTGGAGCGGATCGAGGCGGCCTGCCTGCCGGAAAATGCCGCCTCGATCCGCCTTCTCGAGAAATCCGGCTTCCGGCGCGAGGGGCTGGCCCGCCAGTATCTCGACATCGCCGGGCGGCGACGCGACCATCTGCTCTACGCTCTTCTGGCCGGCGACCACCCCGCCGGGGCCGCATGAACCGCCAGCCGGGCATGCTCAATCATGTGCGTTCGGCAGTCGCCCGGCTTGCCGCAATGCCACGGGGCGGATACCAAGGGACGATGATTTGCCGCCGTTCCCCCGCTTTCGTCCAGCGCGTGCTGACATGGCTTGTCGCACTCGCGGCCGTGGCGATTGTTGCCACGATGCCGGCCCGGGCGCTGGACGCCGTGCGGGTGACCACCGACCATGACGCCATCGACCTGCTGCCGGCGATCGAGACCCATAAATCGGACGAAGACCGGCTGACGGTGCAGACCGCGCCGGGCGCGGACGGTATCGTCCGGCGGATCGAGGTGCAGGCGACGGAACCGGGCTCGCGCGCCTCGTGGATCGTTTTTGCGCTGAAGAACGACACGCCCGATCATCTCGAACGGCTTCTCGTCGCACCGCGCTTCCGCCTGATCGATTCCGGACTGATCTGGCCGGATCTCGGCTCGCCGCGCATCGAGGCTGTCACCGTCAGCCAGGGGCCGCGCCCCGAGCGCGAGGAAAGCGGGGATGCGGATGTCTTTCTGATCCAGCTGCCGCCCGGCGCCGTGATCACCTTCATCGCGGAACTGAAAACCCCGCGCCTGCCGCAGCTGACCTTGTGGGATCCGGAAGCCTACAAGGACAAGGTCAACAGCCTGACGCTGTATCGCGGCATCGTCGTCGGCATCGCCGCCCTGCTGGCGATGTTCCTCACGGTGGTCGTCGCGGTGCGCGGCTCGCTGATCTTCCCGGCGGCGGCGGCGCTGGCCTGGGCGGTTCTGGTCTATCTCGGGATCGATTTCGGCCTGTTCGGCAAGTTTCTCGCGGTGCGCCCGGATTCCGAGCGGCTCTATCGCGCCGGTGCGGAAACGGTGCTGGCCGGCACGCTTCTGGTGTTCCTGTTCGCCTATCTCAACCTCAACCGCTGGCATGTGCGCTATTCCGTTCTGGGCGGCATCTGGCTGGTGTTCCTCGGGCTCTTGCTGGGGCTGACCATCATCAACGCGCCGGTCGCGGCGGGTGTTGCCCGCATTTCCATCGCCGTCGTCGCGGTCGTCGGGCTGATTCTCGTCGTCTACCTGTCGTTCCACGGCTATGACCGTGCGGTGATGCTGGTGCCGACTTGGACGCTGCTGGTGGTGTGGTGCACCGCCGTCGCGCTGGTCATCGGCGGCCAGTTGCAGAGCGAGTTTGCGCCGCCGGCCCTGCTCGGCGGGCTTGTGCTGATCGTGATGCTGATCGGCTTCACCGTGATGCAGAACGCCTTTTCCACCGGCATCATCGCGCGCGGCGCGGTGACGGATGCCGAGCGCAAGGCACTGGCGCTGACCGGCGCGGATGATCTCATCTTCGACTGGGATGTGCTGGAAGATCATATCTACGTCAGCGCGGAATTCGAGCAGCATCTCGGCCTGCCGCGCGGCACGCTGGACGGGCCGGCGTCTGCGTGGGTTGATGTCATCCACCAATCCGACCGGGACCGCTACCGCACCCTGCTCGAAGCGGTGCTGGAGCAGCGGCGCGGCCGCATCAACCAGGACTTCCGCCTGAGGACACAGGACGCGCAGACCGTCTGGTACAAGCTCAAGGCCCGGCCGGTGGTGGATAACAACGGCGAGGTGGTGCGCGTCGTCGGCACATTGACCGATGTCACCGATGCGCGGACGGCCGAAGAGCGCCTGCTGCGCGATGCCGTGCACGACAACCTGACCGGCCTGCCCAACCGCAAGCTGTTTGTCGAGCGGCTGGAAGCGGCGCTGATCTTCTCGCGGAGCGACAACGCCATCCGCCCCTCGGTGTTCAGCATCGATCTCGACCGGTTCAAACAGGTCAATGTCTCTCTGGGGCCGACAGCGGCGGATACCATCCTGCTTACCGTGGCGCGCCGCCTCTCCCGCCTGATGAAGCCCGGCGACATGCTGGGCCGACTTTCGGGCGACGGGTTCGCGGTCATTCTGGTCTCCGAGCAGGATCGCGACCGCGTGCTCGCGCTGGCCGACCTGATGCGCCGGGCGATCAGCGCGGTGATGATCTACGATGGCCGGGAAATCGTCGTGCCCGCCACCATCGGCGTCGTCTTCCCCGAAGATACGCAGGACGGCGACCGTGAAGCGATCCTGCGCTGTGCGGAACTGGCCGTTGCCCACGGCAAGCGTGCCGGCGGAGACCGGGTGGAAATCTACCGGCAGGGCATGCAATCGGACCGGGTGGACAAGCTGGCCATCGGCACCGAACTGCGCCGGGCGCTCGAGCGCAATGAAATCCGCGTGCTGTTCCAGCCGATCGTGCGGCTGGAGGACCGGACAATCGCCGGGTTCGAGGCGCTGGTGCGCTGGGATCATCCCCGCCTCGGTCGCCTGCCTCCGGGCGATTTCATCCCCATCGCCGAGGAAACCGGGCTGATCCATGATCTCGGGCTGTTCGTGATGGAGCGGACGGCGCGTGAACTGCACCTCTGGCAGCAGACGCTGGTGGTCGAGCCGCCGATCTTCGCTTCGGTCAATATTTCCAGCCGGCAGTTGCTGCGGCATGACCTGTTGCAGGACGTCAAGGGCATCCTGCTGCGCCATCCGGTGCTGCGCGGCTCGCTGAAGCTGGAGCTGACCGAAAGCCTGATCATGGAAAATCCCGAATATGCCGCGCAGATGATGCTGCGGCTGCGGGAAATCGGCGCCGGGCTGGCGCTCGACGATTTCGGAACAGGCTATTCCTCGCTCGCCTATCTCCAGCGTTTTACCTTCGATACGCTGAAGATCGACCAATCGTTCGTCCGTCACACCGGCAACGGCAACCGTCCTGTGATCCTGCGCTCGATCATCGCGCTGGCGCATGATCTGAAGATGCAGGTGGTGGCCGAGGGCGCCGAGACCGAAGCCGATACAGTGGAACTGTCGCAGCTCGGCTGCGAATATGCGCAGGGGTTCGCCTTCGGCCAGCCGATGACCATCGATCAGGCGCGCAAGCTGATCGGGGTGATCACCTCCGACCCGGCCTGAATTTACGCCCGGCCCGCCTCGCTCGACAGCATGCGCGGATCAATGCCGATGGAGCGCATGGCGCGCTCATACTTGGTCTCGAAATCGGTATCGAAAATCAATTCGGAATCGGCCGGACAATGCAGCCAGCCGTTATCCTGCATCTCCTGTTCCAATTGCCCCGGCGCCCAGCCGGCATAGCCGAGGGCAACCAACGCCTTTTCCGGCCCCTCGCCACGGGCGATCGCCTTCAGGATGTCGACAGTGACTGTCATGGCGATGCCGTCGTCCACCGGCAGGCTGGAATTATCGATGAAGAAATCATTGGAATGCAGCACGAAACCGCGGCTTTTCTCCACCGGGCCGCCATGCAGCACCTCGATCCGCTCCGCTCGCTCCGGCAGTCGGATTTCCTTGCCCTTCTCGACCAGTTTCAACTGGCTCAGCAGTTCCGGCAGGCGGATGTTGGGCGCGCGCTGGTTAACGATCAACCCCATCGCCCCGTCGGATGAATGCGCGCAGATGTAGATGACGGTGCGCGTGAAGCGCTCGTCCTGCATGCCCGGCATCGCGACCAGCATCTTGCCATCGAGAAAGCCGCGCGGTTCCTGATCGGTGTTCGAGAGAGATGATGTCATACCAGCATGCTAGGCGAGGCAGCGGAAATGCCAAGGGGGTGTTTAACGATTTATCGCTAGCCTTGGCGGATCGACCGTTTCACCCGGTTTTGACTTGCTCCTGCCGCAAACACGGGTTCAATCCTGCCCATGCTGTCCTGTCTCCGCGCCTCTGTCGGTTTTTTCGCCCTCTGCCTTGCCCTGCCCGCAGGGGCGGAGGAGGCGGTGCGCTATCGCGCGACCGGCTGGGTGACCAGCTCTGCCTCCGCCGTGCGGCTGATTGTGCCGGTTCAGGCCAAGGCCGGCGGCGCGCCCCTTGCCGGTATCGAACTGAAACTTCAGCCGGGCGCGAAAACCTACTGGCGCAGCCCGGGGGAAACCGGCGTTGCACCCACGGCGGATTTTTCGAAATCGACCGGGCTGTCCGGAGTTGCGCTGCTGTTCCCGGCGCCAGAAGCGTTCGATGACGGCGCCGGCGGGGTGGCCATCGGCTACACGCGCGATGTGATCTTTCCGGTCCGCTTCACGCCGGAGACCGCGGAAGGCCAGACCTTCCACCTGCAATTCGATTATGGCGTCTGCCATCGCAACATGTGCATGCCGGTGAGCGCGGCACTGGCGGCGGCCCCGGGCGAGGGCACGGAGGATGAGGCGCTTGGCCGACGGATGGCGGCGGCGCTGGCACAGGTGCCTTCGACGCAGACACACCCGAGACTCAGCGTCACCCGGCTGACCCCGGTCCGCACGGCCGAGACGCTGACCATCGAGGTGACAGCGCGCGGCACCGGGGCGGAACCGCGCCTGTTTGTCGAGGCGCAGGACATCGCGTTCACCACCCGGCCCGTCCGGGTGGATGCAGGCGCGGCCGTCTTTTCCGCGATCGGCCCGTTGCCGGCACCGGATGCGAAAGTGAACACCCTCACGCTGACGCTGGTGAGCGGCGACGACGCGATGGAGACAACCCTTCCGCTGCCGTGACCGTTCTTTTTTCCGGCTGGCGGTTGCGCAGCGTTCGCCCCGCACTACATTCGTTTGCAGGATCGACGATCCCGATTTCATCCATGAGGGGAGACTTCCAATGACCATTCAAGTGGGCGAGCGCCTGCCGGCTGCGACTTTTGCCATGGTAACCGAGAGCGGGCCGGAACCGCGCAGCACCGACGACCTCTTCAAGGGCAAGAAGGCCGTGCTGTTCGGCGTTCCGGGCGCGTTCACGCCCACCTGCCACAAGAACCACCTGCCCGGCTATCTTGCCAATGTCGATGCCCTCAAGGCCAAGGGCGCCGATGTGGTGGCGGTGGTGGCGGTCAACGATCCGTTCGTGATGAAGGCATGGGCCGAGTCGACCGGTGGAATGGGCAAGATCACCTTCCTCTCCGATGGCAGCGCGATGTTCGCCAAGGCGGCGGGGCTTGATCTCGACCTGACGGCGCGCGGTCTCGGGGTGCGCAACCAGCGCTTCTCGATGGTGCTGGAAGACGGCGTCGTCAAAGCGCTGAACATCGAGGAGGTGCCGGGCACGGTGGACAAGACCGGCGCCGAGACGCTGCTCAACCAGCTTTGAGGGTATTCCCGCCGGGGGGGCGCCCCTGCCCGGCGGATTTCTCCGGCTTGAACGGTGCCATGCCGGCGCGGGCCAGCGCATCGACCTTCTCGTTCATTTCGTCGCCCGCGTGGCCCTTTACCCAGTGCCACCTCACATCATGGCGGGCGGTGGCGACATCCAGCCGCTGCCAGAGATCGACATTCTTGACCGGCTTCTTGTCCGCCGTACGCCAGCCGTTCTTCTTCCAGCCGAAAATCCAGCCGGTGATGCCGCCGCGCAGATATTGCGAATCGGTGTGCAGATCGACCGCGACCGGGCGCGTCAGCGCTTCCAGCGCCATGATCGCGGCAAGCAGCTCCATGCGGTTGTTGGTGGTTTCCGCCTCGCCGCCCTTCAGTTCCTTTTCCTTCTCGCCATAGCGAAGAATGGCGCCCCAGCCACCCGGGCCGGGGTTGCCCGAGCAGGCGCCGTCCGTCCAGATGGCGACAGGCCGGCTCATGGCATCAGGCCATAGGCATCCGGCCCCAGTACGCCCTGATGGAAACGCAGGCGCTTGGAATAGTCCTTCGGGTCATGCGGCTTGACCAGTGCGCCGGGCGGCACGTTGAGATAATCGTACAGCCGGGTCAGCAAGAAGCGCAGGGCACTGCCGCGGCAGAGCAGCGGCATGGCTGCCTTTTCTGCCATGCTCAGCGGGCGCACCGCCTCATAGGCGGCAATCAGCGCGCGGCTTTTCGTCTGGTTGAAGGCGAAATCGGCCTCGAAACACCAGGCGTTGAGGCAGATCGCGAGATCGTAGGCGAAGGCATCGTTGCAGGCGAAATAGAAATCAATGACGCCGGTCAGCTTCTGCCCCATGAACAGCACGTTGTTGGGGAAGAGATCGGCATGGATCACACCATGCGGCAGATCCACCGGCCAGTCCTTTTCCAACGCAACCAGCTCCCGGTCGATCAGATCGGTCAGGCCGTGCTGCACGCTTTCCGCCCCGCCGCGCGCCAGCGTATACAACGGGCGCCAGCCGGAAAGGCCGAGTGCATTGGGCCGTGCGATCGAAAACCCCTCCCCCGCCAGATGCAGCTGAGCCAGCGTGCGGCCCAGTTCGGCACAATGCACCGGCGTCGGCCGGCGATAGGAGACACCGTTGAGGAAGGTGATCAGCGCCGCGGGGCGGCCGGCCACGCGATGCAGCATCTTGCCGTCGCGCGCCCGCACCGGCAGCGGGCAATTGATGCCGCGCTGCTGCAAATGTTCCATCAGTCCGAGGAAGAACGGCAGATCGGCCTCGTTCACCCGCTTTTCGTACAAGGTGAGGATGAACCGCCCTTTGTCCGCTTCCAGCACATAGTTCGAGTTTTCGACGCCCTCGGCAATGCCGCGAAACGAGACCAGCCCGCCGACATCGTAGGGTTCGAGAAAGGCGCCGAGATCCTCGACGCTGACTTCGGTATAGACAGCCATGATAAATATTAGCGATCGAAGAAAGTGCCTGTCGCGCGGCGCGGCTTCGTGTTAACGGGTTGGCCTGCCTTCCGTCAAACCACACCTCCGCAATCCGGGTCGATTTTTCCGTGCTCTGGGCCGTTTTCACCGTTATCGCCGCGGCCGCACAGACGGCCCGCAACGCCACCCAGCGCGATCTGACCGCGCGGATCGGCACCATCGGGGCGACCGAGGTGCGGTTCCTGTTCGGCTTTCCTTTCGGCCTTGCGTTCCTGGCGCTTGCCCTTGGGGTGACGGGCGAGGCGATGCCGGGCTTTTCGTTGCCCTATCTCGTCTGGACGCTGGCCGGCGGCATCCTGCAAATCCTTGCCACCGGGCTGATGCTGAAGGCGATGACCTCACGCTCCTTCGTGGTCACCACCGCCTATACCAAGACCGAGCCGGTGCAGGTGGCGCTGTTCGGCCTGATCTTTCTGGGCGATTCGCTGTCGCCATTGCTTGTCCTTGCCATCCTGATCGCCACAGGCGGAGTGATGCTGCTGGGCTGGCCGGCGAGGCGGCCGGGCGAGGCGATAAGCCCGATGCGCGATTTCGGCCCGGCGGCCACGGGCATTCTGGCCGGCGGCTGCTTTGCGCTGTCCGCCATCGGCTATCGTGGGGCCATTCATGCCCTTGCCGACGGCAGCGCCTGGGTGCGGGCCAGCATGACGCTGGCGGTGGCGCTGGGCCTGCAAACCGCGCTGATCCTGATCTACATGCTGATCCGCGACCGGGCGACGCTACGTGCCATCCTCGCGGCGTGGCGGCCCTCGCTCACCGCCGGCCTGCTCGGCGCCGCGGCCTCTCAGTTCTGGTTCCTCGGCTTTGCGCTCACCAGCGCCGCCCGCGTGCGGACCCTCGCGCTGATCGAGGTGTTGTTCGCCTATGCCATCTCGGGCCGGATGTTCAATGAACGGCCAAGCGGGCGGGAAGTGGCGGGCATGCTGCTGGTCGTCGCCGGCGTGGCGCTCAGCCTCAACGCCTAGGTCGCTTCCCGCAAGGCGCGCGGCAGGGGGAAGAACACGCTTTCGTCGGCGGTGGAAACAACCCGGACATCGACCGAATAGCGCTCGGCAAAAGCGTCGATGATCTCTTCGACCAGCACTTCGGGCGCCGAGGCGCCGGCGGTGATGCCGAGGCTGGAGATGGCGCCGAACACCTGCCAGTTGATGTCGGCAGCGCGCAGCAGCAGTTGCGAGACCGAACAACCGGCGCGCTCTGCCACCTCACGCAGGCGCTGGGAGTTCGACGAATTCTGGCTGCCGACCACGATCATCGCCTCCACCTGCGGGGCGACATGCTTCACTGCCTCCTGCCGGTTGGTGGTGGCATAGCAGATGTCTTCCTTGTGCGGGCCGTGAATGGCCGGAAACCGCGCCTTCAGCGCCTCGACGATCTCGCGGGTATCATCCA
>ERZ1645187.2902-NODE-2902-length-14773-cov-12.681343_pt1 | contig 14773 bp, 10 predicted proteins | sample MGYA00575352_ERZ1645187 | MGnify/ENA primary metagenome ERZ1645187 (study PRJEB40837, sample SAMN11349314) | freshwater sediment metagenome | isolation source: river sediment | host: Sediment | place: India: Wazaribad , New Delhi | collected 2017-02-21 ...
TCGTCCTCGTGCGTCCGCTTGCTGCCTTCCTTGTAGCGCCAGTGCGCGGCGACGCCGAGTTCGGCATGCTTGTGCATGTCCCAGGTGCGGATCTGGATTTCCAGGCTGCGCCCATCCGGGCAGCGCACCGCGGTATGCAGCGAGCGGTAGTAGTTGCCCTTGGGGTTCGAGATGTAGTCGTCGAACTCCTTGGGAATCGGCACCCACAGGTTGTGCACGATGCCGAGCGCGGTGTAGCAGTCCTTCAGGTCGTCGACGATGATGCGCAGGGCGCGGATGTCGTACACCTCGGAAAACTCGACGCCCTTTTTGCGCATCTTGTTCCAGATGCTGTAGATGTGCTTCGGCCGACCATAGATTTCGGCATCCTTGACACCGGATGCCGCAAGTTCGGCCCGCACCCTGGCCACCGCATCGACGATGAACTGCTCGCGCTCGCTGCGCTTCTCGTCGAGCATCCTGGCGATTTTTTTGTAGGTTTCCGGGTGGATGAAACGGAAGGAAAGGTCTTCCAGCTCCCACTTCAGCTCCCAGACGCCCAGGCGGTTGGCCAGCGGCGAGTAGAGTTCCAGCGTTTCGCGCGCCACCTCGACGCGCAGGTCGTCCGGATGCGCCGCATAGAAGCGCAGGGTCTGCGTCCGGCTGGCCAGGCGCAGCAGCACGACGCGGATGTCCTCGACCATGGCGAGCAGCATCTTGCGCAGCACTTCGATCTGCGCCTTCATTTCGGCCGGGTTGACCTCACCCGCCTCGATATTGGTGGCGACGAAGCCCTTGGTGATCGGGCGCAGCCGGTTCAGGCGCGAAATGCCCTGCACCAGGTGCGCCGCCGGCTTGCCGAAGCGCTCTTCGATGCGGGCCACGCCGTGATGCTCGTCGTAGGACGGAATGGCGAAGAGCAGCGCGGCAATGCGCGATTCGGCATCGAGCTTGAGGCCGGCGATGATGACCGCCATGCCCAGGGCATGCGACCAGATACGCTCGCCGCTCCCCAGGTTCTTGTCGCCGTAGGTTTCCCAGGCGTATTCGACGGCCGTCTTGAGACGCTCGGCATCGACCGGGGTCAGGCCTTCGGTGAGGGTGGCGAGGAATTGTTCGAAGTCGCTCAGGGCGGCGACGGAATGGACGACGGATACCATGGCGCGGATTATAAGGCGGATCATCGGCATGCAATGCGGGCAAAATCCACACATCGCCGGCCGATGGCCGCGCAGCGCGCTTCTCCGGCCGCCGGCTTGCGTTATGATGAATGCTCCGTCTCCCGAGCAATGGTCATGGTTCGGAATAAACTCTCCGCTCTGCGCGTCGCTGGTCTGTTCTGCCTGTGCCTGCTTGCCGGCATCGTGCAGGCTGCCGGGGAGCTGGCCAAGCCGGTGCGGATCGGCGTCCTCTCCTACCGCGGTGCCGAACAGGCCGAGCGCGAATGGCAGGCGCATGCCGATTACCTGACGGCAAAACTGCCCGCCTACGCCTTCCGCATCGTTCCCCTCGACTATAAAGCCCTCGACGAAGCGGTCGCGCATCGCAGCATCGAGCTGCTCATCACCAATACCGGCCACTACACCGAACTGGAAGCGACCGGCCAGATCTCGCGCATCGCCACCCGGCTGGTCGCCGGCCCGGATGGCCCGCTCAACCGTTTTGGCGGCACCGCCATTGCGCTGGCCAGCCGCAACGACCTTGCGCACTACCGCGACCTGAAGGGCCAGCGCCTGCTGATCCCCGAAAAATCCAGTCTCGGCGGCTGGCAAGTGCACGTGCGCGAAGCCCTCGCCCAAGGCACCCAGCTGGAAAAGGCGGTCGCCAGCCTGCGCGAAACGCACAACCACGAGCGCGTCGTCGCCGGGGTGCTGGCCGGCGAGGCCGATGCCGGCTTTATCCGCTCCGACCTGATCGAGGCGATGATCGCCGACGGCAAACTGCAAGCCGGGGCGCTCAAGGTGATCGACGCGCGTACGACGCCCGGCTACCCCTATCTGCACAGCACCCGGCTCTATCCCGAATGGCCGTTCGCCCGCGTCGGCGACTTTCCCGAGGACATCACCAAGGCTGTTCTGATCGCCCTGCTCGACATGAAGCCCGATGATGCCGCCGCCCGCCAGGCGCACATTCACGGCTGGACGCTGCCGCAGAACTACCAGCCGGTGCTCGACCTGTTCCGCGAGGCGCGTTTCGGCCCCTACGCCCGGCACGACATCACCTGGGACGACCTCGTCGCCCGCCACGGCGTCAGCCTGCTCGGCACCGCGGCGACCATGCTGCTCCTGCTCCTCGCCGCCCTGTGGGCCACCCTGCGCAGCAACCGCGTGCTGCACGAGAACGAAGCCTCGCTGCGCCTGGCCGGCGGCGTTTTTGCCCACGCCGAGGAAGGCATCCTGATCACCGACGCGAGCGGCCATATTGTCCGGGCCAACGACAGCGTCAGCCGCATCACCGGCTACAGCCAGGCCGAGCTGATCGGCCAGACGCCCCGCCTTTTCCGCTCCGGCCGCCAGGAGAAGGATTTCTACGAAAACATGTGGCAGACCCTGCTCGCGGCCGGCTCCTGGCGCGGCGAAATCTGGAACCAGCGCAAGGACGGCACGCCCTACGCCCAGCGCACCAGCATTTCGTCGATCCGCGACCGCGATGGCAGCATCACCCATTTCATCGGCCTGTTCTCCGACGTCACCGCCCTGAAGAACAACCAGGAACAGCTGGAAAAGATGGCCTACTACGATGCGCTGACCGGCCTGCCCAACCGGCTGCTGCTCGCCGACCGCCTGAAGCAGGCCGTCGCCCAGTCCAACCGGCGCGGCGACCTGCTGGCCGTGTGCTATCTCGATCTCGACAATTTCAAGCCGATCAACGACCGCTGGGGCCACGCCGCCGGCGACCGCCTGCTGATCGAGGTCGCCCGCCGCCTGACCCAGTGCCTGCGCCAGAACGACACGGTCAGCCGCCTGGGCGGCGACGAGTTCGTGCTGCTGGTCAGCGAACTGCCCAGCTTCGCCGAATGCGAGCAGACCCTGAACCGCCTGACCGACGTGCTCAATGCCCCCTTCACCATCGAGAACGAGCAGGTGCAGATCACCGCCAGCATCGGCGTCACGCTGTACCCGACCGACAGCCTCGACCCCGACACCCTGCTCCGCCATGCCGACCAGGCGATGTATGCCGCCAAGCAGGCCGGTCGCCATCGCTTCCAGCTCTTCCGCCAACCCGGCGACAGCAAGGCCGGCCCGTTGGGCACCGGCCAGGATGAACTGCAGCGGGCGCTGGCCAACCGTGAATTCGTGCTCTTTTACCAGCCCAAGGCCAACATGCGGACCGGGCATATTTTCGGCGCTGAGGCGCTGCTGCGCTGGCAGCATCCGGAAAAAGGCCTGCTCACGCCGGACCACTTCCTCGCCTTGTTCGAGCAGAACGGCATGCAGCGCGACTTGGGTGAATACGTCATGGAGACCGCGCTGCGCCAGATGGAAAGCTGGCTGGCCGACGACCTGCAGCTGACGGTCAGCGTGAACATCGACGCCCACCACCTGCAACGGCAGGATTTCCTGGCCCGCCTGCAGCAGATTCTCGCCAGCCACCCGGCGGTATCGCCCCGGCAACTGGAGATCGAGATTCTGGAAACCGCCGCCCTGCAGGATCTGGCGCAGGTTTCGCAGCGCATCGCCGAATGCCGCAAGCTTGGCGTGCAGTTCGCCATCGACGATTTCGGCACCGGCTATTCGTCCCTCTCCTACCTCAAGCAACTGCCCATGCAGACGCTGAAGATCGACCGCTCCTTCGTCCATGACATGCTCGAAGACCCGGACGACCTGGCCATCGTCGACGGCATTGTCGGCCTGGCCAACGCCTTCCGCCGCCAGGTCATCGCCGAGGGCATCGAGACGGTGGAGCACGGCAGCATGCTGATCCATCTCGGTTGCGATCAGGGCCAGGGTTACTGCATCGCCCGCCCGATGCCCGGCGACCGCCTGCCGGCCTGGGTGCGCGACTGGCAGGCCCCGGCCGCCTGGCTGGAGGCCGTCCATTGGCCGCCCGAGGACAGCGCCTTGCTGACCGTGGAAATCGACCATATTCGCTGGATCCGCCAATTTGCCGCCCTCATCGAGGCACCCCCCGGGCAGTCGGCGGACATGCCGGAACTCGACCCGACGGCCTGCCGTTTCGGGCAGTGGCTGATTCAGGACGGCCTGCGCCGCTATCGCCACCTGCCCAACTTTGCCGGCATCGTGCCGACGCATGACGCGGTGCACCAACTGGCCAGCGAGTTGCTTGCCCTGCATGCGGTGGAACCCGAAGCGGCACGCGCCCGGCTGGGCGAGCTGTTCGCATTGCGCGACCGGCTGGTGGCCGAATTGCGGGCGCTGCGTGAAGCGGTCTTGCGCAGCGGCTTCAACACCGCTCAGGAAGGCGTCGGGTAGGATTTACCCCAAGTTCGGCCACACCTGCCTTCAGGCATAATCCGCCGACCATGCGCAAACTGTTCGCCAACCCCTATCTGCTGCTGACCCTGACCGTCCTCTCCTGGTCGGGCAACATGGTCATCGGACGCGGCATCCGTGGCGACATCCCGCCGCTGACGCTGGCCTTCTGGCGCTGGGTGATCGCCTTCCTGCTCGTCCTGCCGCTCGCCCTGCCCCACCTCAAGACGCAATGGCCGCTGCTGAAAAAAGGCTGGAAGCCGCTGCTCGTCCTCGGCCTGCTCGGCGTCGGCGGCTACAACACCTTCGCCTACCTGGCCCTGCAGCACACCTCGGCAACGAACGCCACGCTGCTCAATTCCTTCATCCCGATCGCCACCATCGCCATTTCCTGGGCCTTCCTCGGCAAGCACTTGCGACGCCCCGAGGCCATCGGCGTCTTCGTCTCGCTGTGCGGGGCGCTGACCATCGTGTCGCGCGGCGACCTGGGCGTGCTGGCCAATTTCAACCTCAATCTCGGCGATATCTGGATGCTCATTGCCGTGCTCGACTGGGCCATCTACACCGTGGCGCTGGCCTGGCGGCCGGCCGGCGTGCATCCGATGCTGATGCTGGGCAGCACCATCGCCATCGGCCTGCTCGCTCTCGGCCCGGCCTACGCCTGGGAAATGGCGCAGGGCCAGCACATCAACGTGCACCTCGGCTCGCTGGCGGCGCTGGCCTATGTCGGCATCTTCCCCAGCTTCCTCGGCTACATTTTCTACAACAAGGGAATCGCCGAGGTCGGCCCCAACAAGGGCAGCCTGTTCATCCACCTGATGCCGGTTTTCGGCACCCTGCTCTCCTTCCTGTTCCTCGGCGAAGTACCCCTGTGGTACCACTACACCGGCATCGCCCTGATCTTTTCCGGCATCTGGCTGACCATGAAGCGATGAACCCGGGATGATCGGCCTCTTCGACAAGCTGCGCGGCCGCAAGACAGCGGCCATCCCCGACGACCTGTGGAACGTCACGGTGATGTCGCTGCCCTTTCTCGAAGTGCTCGGCTACGACGAGCGGGTGCAACTCAAGGCACTGGCCGAATCCTTCCTGGCCAGCAAGGAATTCAGCACGGCCGGCGGCCTTGAACTGAGCGACGAAATCTGCGTATCGATCGCTGCCCAGGGCTGCCTGCCCATTCTCAAGCTCGGGCTGAGCGCCTACCGCGACTGGGTCGGCATCATCGTCTATCCCGATGAGTTCGTCGTCCGCCGCCAGATCGAGGACGACAGTGGCGTGGTGCATGAATTCGACGATGTGCTGGCCGGCGAAGCCTGGGAGGGCGGGCCGCTGATCGTGTCGTGGCATGACGTGAAGATGGCCGGCGACGGCTACAACGTGGTCATCCACGAATTCGCCCACAAGCTGGACATGCTCAATGGCGACGCCGACGGCATGCCGGCGCTGCACAGCGGCATGGCCGAAAACGATTGGCAGGCGGTGTTCTCCACTGCCTACGACGACTTCTGCCGGCGCGTTGACAGCGGCGAGGACACGCTGATCGACCCGTATGCCAGCGACGACCCCGGCGAGTTCTTCGCCGTGCTATCGGAAAGCTTTTTCGAAATCCCCGACGTCGTCGCCGGGGAATACCCCGCTCTCTACGATCTGCTCAGGCGCTACTACCGTCAGGACCCGCTGGCCCGGCTGACGAAGGCGGCCAGCGCGTCGAGTACCGCCGCTTCCTGATCGCGATGCGGCGAATGGCCGCATTTCGGCAGTTTGAGCAGCGCCGTTCCCGGCACTTTTTCAGCAATCACGTCGATCTGGCGCATGGTGGCGTATTCGTCGTCTTCGCCCTGGATGGCGAGTACCGGGCAGGTGATCCTGGGCAGGTAGTCCTCGATGTTCCAGTCGCGGAAGGCCGGCGACAGCCAGCAATCGTTCCAGTCGCTGAACACGCGCGGCGCATCCTGATGATGGCGGGCGAGTTTTTGCGGCCAGTCGGTTTCGTCCCACACCTTGCGGGCAGCGCGAATGCCGGCCAGGGTTTCCGCCTCGACGAACTCGTGTGGCGCGATGACCGCTACGGCGAGCGGGAGCTCCGGGCGCGCCCCGGCGCAGATCAGTGCAATGCTGCCGCCATCGCTGTGGCCGATCAGGATCGGCTTTTCGATACCCAGCGCGGCAACCAGGGCCGGCAGCATTTCCTCGCCCTCGCGGTGCATGTAGCGCTCGGTGCGGGCTTCCGGATACGGCTCGGAGCCGCCATAACCGGCGCGCGACCAGACGATGACCCGGCAAGCGGTGTGCGCTGCGAGCTTTTCAGGGAAATGCCGCCACATGCCGACGCTGCCCAGGCCTTCATGCAGCAGCATCAGGGTCGGCCGGTTTGCGGCGGTGGCGGGGTAGTCGCGGTATTCGAGTCTGAGACCTTGAATGGTGATGTGTTTCATACGCTCAACAAAAAATCACGGACGATGGCGATCTGCTCGTCCGACTGGAACATCGGGGCATGGCCGACCCCGGGAATTTCCGCCAGTTGGGCTTGCGGCCCGCAAGCGCCCATCTGCTGCCAGGTATCGCGCGTCAGCAGGTCGGATTCGGCGCCGCGCACGACCAGGGTCGGACAGGTGATGCCGGCATAGATCGGCCACAGGTCGATGTCCTTGTCGACGAATGCGGCCTTGAAGGGTTCCGCGATACGCGGGTCGTAGCGGAAGGCCCAGCGCCCGTCCGCACGCTGCACGATGCTGGTTTCGGTCAGGTGATGCCATTGCGCCTCGCTCAACTGGCCAAACGGGGCGCTGATCAGCTTCACGTAGGCCAGCGCCTCGTTGAAGCTGGCCCACTGCGGATCGGTGCCGACATAGGTGGCGATGCGCTGCAGCGATTCGACGGTGATCAGCGGCCCGACATCGTTGAGCACCAGCTTGCGCAGCGGCGTGCATTCCTGTGCGGCCAGGGCCATGCCGATCAGGCCGCCCATCGAGGTGCCGACCCAATGCACGCTGTCCACGTTCAGCCGGGCGATCAGGGTCACCATGTCGGCCACGTACTGCGGGATGCCATAGCCGGCCGGATCGCGCAGCCGGCCGCTCTGGCCGCGCCCGACGACATCCGGGCAGATCACCCGGTAGTGGCCGGACATCGCCTCGGCCAGCGCATCGAAATCGCGGCCGTTGCGGGTCAGGCCATGGACGCAGATGAGGACGCGCGGATTGTCGCGGGCGCCCCACTCGGTGTAGGCCATCCGGTGCAGCCCCGAGGGCCCGATGCACTGCACGGTATGTTGGGTGAATTGCATGACTCTCTCCTCCTGCCGAAATGTATCACCGCCCCTGCCAATACCGGCGATGCTCCTGCCGCCAGGCGGCTGGCGACGGCATGGCACCGCCCAGTTCGATGCGCACGGCGCCGTCGCGATCGGTGCGCCAGAGGCGGCTGCCCTGCGCCTCGTAGCGCGCCAGCACCTCCGGCTTCGGGTGGCCGAAACGGTTGCGGTAGCCGACCGGCACGATCACCTCCGAGGCCCCCACCGCCTTGATGAAATCCGGCGTGGAGGAGGTTTTCGAGCCGTGGTGCGGGACCAGCATGATATCGGCCGCCAGATCGCCCGCATAACGCTGCAGCAAGGCCGCCTCGTCGGGTGCCTCGATGTCGGAGGTGAGCAGCATGCGGCGCCCGCCGGCCACGATGCGCAGCACGCAGGACAGATGGTTGGGCTTGGCGTTGCCGGCATAGGCTTCGGCGGCCGGATGCAACACCTCGAACGCCACCCCATCCCAGGTCCAGCGCTGGCCGGCCACGCAGGGTTCGCCAAGGCTGTCGGCGAGCGACGAGCTGACCTTGTCTACCCGCAGCGCCGACAGTACCGATGCGGCGCCGCCCGAATGGTCGGTATCGCGATGCGTCACCATCATCAGGTCGATGCGCGACAGCCCCAAATGGCGCAGGAAGGGCACCACCACGCGCTGCCCGGCATCCGACTCGGCGCTGTAGAGCGGGCCGGGGTCATAGATCAGGGTGTGTTCGCGGGTCTGGACGACCGTCGCCAGCCCCTGACCGACATCGAGCACGCTGATCCACGCCGTACCCTCTGGCGGCCTGGCGACCGGCCAGAACAGGGCCGGCACCATCAGGAAGGCGCCCAGCCAGCGGCCGGGCAAGCCACGCGGCAACAGGCAGACCGCCACGCCGAGGCCGGCTGCGACGGCAGCCCACAGGGGTGGCGCCGGGGCCAGCCAGACCGGCCAGGTAGCGCACCCGTCGAGGAACAGCATCAGCCAGGCCAGTACCTGATGGGCCAGCGCCGGAATCGGCCACCACGGAATCAGCGCGGCAAGCAGTGCGAGGGGGGTGACGATGAAGCTGACCAGCGGAATGGCGACGGCATTGGCCAGCGGCGACACCAGCGAAAACTGCTGAAACACAAGGAGCAGGATGGGCAGCGAAGCCAGCGTCGCCGCCCACTGCACGGCGCCCCAGGCCCGCAGCTTCTCCCGCCAGCCCGTTGTTTCGCCAACCTGGGCCGAGCCGACATAGAGCAAGGCGCCGACGGCCCCGAAGGACAGCCAGAAGCCGGCAGCCAGCACCGCCCACGGATCGATCAGCAGCACGACGAGCAGGGCCAGCGCGAGAATCCGGCTGGCTGCCACGATACGACCGGAGAGCAGCGCCCCACCGGCCACCAGCAGCATGTACAGGGTACGCTGGGCAGGCACGGCAAAGCCGGCCAGCAAGGCGTAGGCCAGGGCCGCCAGACAGGCAGCCAACACCCCGGCCTTCTGGGCCGGCCAGCGCAGGACCAGCGCCGGCAGTCGCCGCCAGCCAAACGACACCAGCCAGCCGAACAAGGCTGCCACCATCGTCACGTGCAGCCCGGAGATGCTCATCAGGTGGGTGGTTCCGGTGCGGTTGAAGGTGGTCCACAGCTCGCCCTGGATCGCCTTCTGGTCGCCAACCACCAGGGCGACCAGCACACCGGCGTAGGGGTGGTTCGCCTCGGGCAGCAGGCGGGCGAAATTGTCGCGTATCGCCAGGCGCATGCGTTCGATCAGGTAAGCGGGACGCCACACCATCGCAACCAGGCGTTCCGGGGCTTGCGGACGGATGTAGCCGGTGGCCCGGATATTTCTTTCGAGCAGCCAGGCCTCATAGTCGAAGACGCCCGGATTGGCATTGCCGTGCGGCCGTTTCAGGCGCACCGTGAGGCGCCAGCGCTCGCCGGGCCGCACGACCAGGCGCTCCGTGCGCTCGCTGTCGCGCCGGCCCTGGTACCAGGAAAGCATGATTCTTCCCGGCACCACCGCCCCTGCTTCCGCTCCTTCGACATCGAACTCGAAGCGGCTGCCGCCGGTAAATTCCTGCGGCAAACCGGCCACCACGCCGACAATCTCGACATCCCGCCCCTCCTGCTCGGCTGCCAGGTGATCGCCCAGCCGGATCTCGGCGCGCCAGGCGGCAAAGGCAAAACCGATGGCGAGACAGGCGACGATGGCCAAGCCCCTGGTTGCCGCGTTTCGCCTCACCCGTTGACCGGCCAGCAGGAGCAATCCGCCGGCCAGCCATGCTTCCCAGGCGGGAAGTTCCGGCTGCATCTGCAAACAGACGATGCCGGCGGCAAAGGCGAGAATATTCAGGCGCATGCTGCAATAATAAAGGCATGCGTCGTTACCTCAGAAAATACCTTCCCGATCACGAAACCATCCGCAACAACCCGTGGCTGCGGCCTTTCGAGTCGTCGCTGCTGCATCCGCGGCTGTGGCACCTGAATCGCCACTCGGCGGCCGGGGCGGTTGCGGCGGGGCTGTTCTGCGGGTTGATTCCGGGGCCGTTGCAGATGCTGGGTGCTGCGATCAGCGCCGTGGCATTCAAGGTCAACCTGCCGCTGGCCTTGCTGGTCACGCTGTACACCAACCCCTTCACCATCGTGCCGCTCTATCTGCTTGCCTACCAGATCGGCCGCCTGACCATCGGCGAGAGCAACGGCTTCCTGGCGCCCCCCGGTTTCGACCCGGCCAATTTCATCGGCTGGACGGAAGGCATGCAGCAGTGGATGCTGGCTGTCGCCAAGCCGCTCGGTATTGGTCTGCTTCTGCTGGCCAGCGGGCTGGCCGTGGCAGGCTATTTCGCCACGCGGGCGGCGTGGCGAGCCTGGTTGATCGCCGCCTGGCGGCGGCGCAAGACGCTCAGGTCCTGAAGCGGGCGGTGGCGCTGGTCAGCGTGTGGGCCAGGTTGCGCAAGGTATCCGCCGTTTCGGCATTGCCGGCCACCGCGATATTGTTTTCCTCGGCCATCTGGGCGATGCGCTCGACGCTCTGGGCGATTTCGGTACTCGCCGCTGCCTGCTCGCGCAGGGCAACCGAAATCTCCGACACCGCCTCCAGGACCTGACGCGACTGGACCTGGACCTGGCTGATCGCCTCACCTGCCCGTTCGGCCTGATGCACGCCGGCGGCCACGCGTTCGACACCTTCCTTCATGCTCGAAACGGCCGTCGAGGTACCCGACTGGATGGCCCCGATCATGCCGGAAATTTCCTGGGTCGACTTGGCGGTGCGCTCGGCCAGCTTGCGCACCTCGTCGGCCACCACGGCGAAGCCGCGCCCCGATTCACCGGCCCGCGCCGCCTCGATGGCCGCATTGAGTGCCAACAGGTTGGTCTGGTCGGCAATGTCCTTGATGGTGTCGACAATGGCCGAGATCTGACCGGACTGCTGGCCCAGCGCCTCGACCGCCGCAGCCGACTGGTTGACGGTCTGCGCGATACCCTGGATTTCCTGGACCACGGCGAGCACGATGCGGCCGCCCTCGGCCGCCACCTCGTCGGACCGGCGGGAGTAATCCTGCGCGTCCTGGGCATTCTTGGCGATATGGTCGATGCCGACCGTCGTTTCCTCGACGGCTGCCGCCATGCTCGACGCGGAATCGCTTTGCGAGGCGCTGCTGGCCGAAATCTGCTGGCTCGACGAGGCAACCTGCTCGGACGCCACGTTGATACGCTGCACGTCGCTCTGCACCCCGCCCAGCAGGGCCCGGAAGGCAGTGGCCATGTCGTTGAAATCCTTGCCGGCAGCATGCAGTTCATCGGCACCGTGGTTGTCGAATTGCACCGTCAGGTCGCCGTCGGCGAGGCGGCGGGCGCCCTCCGAGAAGTTATGCACGCTGTTGATGACCGAATAATAGGTACCGATGCCGAGGTAACCGACAACCAGCACGATCGCGATGGACAGGCCCATCTGGAAATAGAGCATCTGCTCGGCGTGGCTCTTGCGCTTCTGCAACTGCTGTTCGAATTGCGGGATCAGGGTGTCGTACATGACCTTGTACCCCAGATCGATCAGCTCAGTGGCCTGGTTAAAGTAAGCCTGCGGGTCGGTGGTGAATTTTTCGCCCAGGATGTCCTCGCGAACGAGGGTGAACAGTTTTTCCGAACCCTCGGTGAATTCCTTGGCCGGGCCGGACAGCGCCCCCTGCAACTCCGGCGCATAGCGGAATACCTTTTCCACGTTGATGTTCTGCGCCCGCAGCAGTCCGCCCATTACCGCCAACTGTGAGGCCAGATCCACTTTCATCTGGGGCGCCAGCTCCTTCTTGGTCAGAACCCCCGTGCCACGTGCCCGGGTAATTCCCAGTTGTTCCAGCATGGCTGGCATCTTGGAAACCACGGTATCCATGAAGTAATAGGTATCCATGGCCGGATCGAGCGTCAAGTTATTGGCATCCGCCACTTCAGCCATGAACTGCAAGGCCTTGGCAATCATCTGCGTATGGCGCTTGATGTTGTCGGGACCCGACCAGCTCAGGCCCTGCGCACGGATTTCCTCCCAGTCCTGGCGGACGCTCTTCCAGATCTGGTTTTCCCGCAGGGCCGGGGACAGCGAGGCATCGGCAGCGACGACCGCCTCGACGACTTCCTTTTCCTTGGCAGCCCGCTTGTCCTTCATCGCTTCGTTGCCGTTGAGCACACCGGAAGACAGGCCGCGGTGCTGCTGCATGTACTGGGCCATGCGATTCAGGGGCTTGATCATCTGCAGGCCGTTCAACTCGTTCTGCGCCGTCTGGATATCCCGGCTGAGCAGTGAATAAACGGAAAAGAGTAAAACGCCCAAAACGACCGTCAGCGCCGTTCCCAGCAAGAGGAACTTGCTGCGATAGCGAAGACGGTTCATCAAGGCTACCGCTGGTGCAAATAAGGTTTGCATCAAATTTCTCCTGAATCGTGCCAAAACGCGCAAATTTAATATATTTACGGCGATTATCTCATATTAAAACCACAACTCGCATTAGTCCTTTAGTAGGCCGTCACTCAAGCGCAGAATGCGATCCGCCTTGGCCGCCAGTTGCTGATCGTGCGTCACCAGAATCAGACTGGCCTGCTGCAGACGTACCCGTTCGATCAGCAGATCAAATACGACACTGGCCGTGTGACTGTCCAGATTACCGGTTGGTTCATCAGCCAGCAAACAGGAAGGATCGCTGACCAGCGCCCGGGCGATGGCGGCCCGCTGCCGCTCGCCACCGGACAATTCGCCCGGCCGGTGCTCAAGGCGATGGCCGAGACCAACGGCCGCCAGGATTTCCGCCGCCCTGGCCAGCGCCGATTGCCGCTCCGTGCGGCGAATCAACAGCGGCATGGCGACATTTTCGAGCGCCGAGAACTCGGGCAGCAGATGGTGAAACTGGTAAACGAAACCGAGATGGCGGTTGCGCCAGTCGCCGCGCTGTACCTCGCTGAGCGCCGAAAACACCTGCCCCATCAGCGTCACCTCGCCGGCCGAGGGCTTGTCCAGCCCGCCGAGCAGGTGCAGCAGCGTGCTCTTGCCGGAACCGGAAGCGCCGACGATGGCGATGGTCTCGCCCGGTCGCACGGCCAGGTCGATGTCGCTCAGCACCGGGACTTCCAGCCCGCCACCGCGAAACACCTTGGACACCCCGCGGGCGATCAGGATCGGCTCACTCATAGCGCAACGCCTCCGCCGGATTGACGCGGGAAGCCCGCCAACTGGGGTACAGGGTGGCGAGCAGCGCCAGCACGAAGGCGATCAGCGTCACCCCCCAGACATCGCCCCACTGCAGGTCGGATGGCAGGTCGGAGATGTAATAAACCTCTTTCGACAGGAAATGCACGCCGAGCATGCGCTCGATGAAGGGCACCACCACGTCGATATTGAGGGCCAGCGCCACGCCCCCGACAATACCCAGCCCGAGGCCGATGAAGCCGACCAGCGCGCCCTGCACGACAAAAACTGCCATGATCGACAACGGCCGCGCCCCGAGCGTACGCAGGATGGCGATGTCGGCCTGCTTGTCGGTCACCGCCATGACCAGCGTGGACACCAGGTTGAAGGCGGCCACCGCGACAATCAGCGACAGGATGATGAACATCATGTTCTTCTCGATCTGCACGGCGCGGAAGAAATTGGCGTGGCTCTTGGTCCAGTCGTGCAGATAGGCGTCGGCGTCGATGTACTTGACCAGTTCGCGGGCAATGCGCGGTGCCTGGAACAGGTCGTCCACCTTCAGGCGCACGCCGGTCACCCCGTCGCCCATCTGGTAGAGGCGCTGCGCATCCTCCAGGTTGATCAGGGCCAGCCCCGAGTCGTATTCGTACATGCCGACCTCGAAGATGCCGACCACGCGGAAGGATTTCAGGCGCGGCACCACGCCGGCCGGCGTCACCGTGCCCTGCGGCGCGATCAGCGTCACCTTGTCGCCGGTGAACACGCGCAGCGAACGGGCGAGGTCGGAACCGAGCACGACGCCGAACTCGCCCGGCCGCAGGTCGTCCAGGCTGCCGCTCTGGATGGTCTTGCGGAAATCCGCCACCTTGTCTTCCTGGTCGGGCAGGATGCCGCGCACGATGGTGCCCTTGACCCCGCCATCGACGCTGAACATGCCCTGCGACTGCACGAAGGGCGCCGCGGCGCGGACTTCCGGATGCTTCGCGGCCTGCCCGGCAATGGCCGGCCAGTTGTGCAGTTCGCCATTGATGGCGGTGATCTGGATATGCGAAGCCACGCCGAGAATGCGCGTGCGCAGTTCCTTCTGAAAGCCGTTCATCACCGACAGCACGACGATCAGCGCGGCCACTCCCAGCCCGATACCGAGCATCGAGATGAGCGAAATGAAGGAGATGAAATGATTGCGCCGCTTGGCTCGTGTATAGCGCAGGCCAATCAGTAATTCGTAAGGCAATGCCATTCAGTTATCGGGCAGACGATGAAAGTCGCTATGGTACACTTTTTGATTACCCACCCCCGCCTGCTTCCCGTGCGCCTTACCCTGCTTGTTCCTGAACTGATCTGGCCCGAACCGAACGACCAACTGACGCTCGGCAAGCTCAGCGTACCGGGCTTCGAATGGCTGGCCGCCCGCGC
>ERZ1645187.2903-NODE-2903-length-14771-cov-108.192580_pt1 | contig 14771 bp, 12 predicted proteins | sample MGYA00575352_ERZ1645187 | MGnify/ENA primary metagenome ERZ1645187 (study PRJEB40837, sample SAMN11349314) | freshwater sediment metagenome | isolation source: river sediment | host: Sediment | place: India: Wazaribad , New Delhi | collected 2017-02-21 ...
CCGTTGGAGGCGAAGCCGCCGGCGAGGCTGAAGTCCGCCTTGCCCGAGGCGACGACATAGAGCACTGCCGCCGCGGCGACGGCGCCGATCACCTGCGCCACCACGTAGGGCACGAACTCGCCCCAGGAGAAGCGGCCGGCGACGGCGAGACCGGCGGAGACGGCCGGGTTGAAGTGGCCGCCCGACACCGGGCCGAAGGCATAGGCGCCGGTCAGCACGGTGAGGCCGAAGGCCAGCGACACACCGGCGAAGCCGATGCCGAGCTGCGGGAAGGCGGCGGCGAGCACGGCCGAGCCGCAGCCGCCGAACACCAGCCAGAAGGTTCCCAAGAATTCTGCGATCAATTTGCGCGACATCGTGGCGCCCCTCTCTCGATGAGTTCGACAGAGGTCGCGGCGCCGCCACGCCGGGACCGGAACCGTTCGGCGGTCTCCCCCGTCGAACGGTTCCCTGTATCAGAGAATTCCATCACGAACGCGGGCCGACCACTGACATCCGGTCAGTCGGAATGGACCGCGGTGATGCGGCGATGCGGTTTCGCCCCCGGCCCTCGCCGGGGGGTGAAACCGTCAGCGTCCGCGCGTGACCCTTTCGATCTCGGCGCGGACCAAACGCTCGACCATGCCGGGCAGGTTCTGGTCGAGCCACGACTTCAGCATCGGCCGCAACATGTCTTGCACCAGATCCTCGAGGGTGCGGGCGTTGCGATTGAGGACCGTCAGGGCGAGATCGTTGAAGGCGGCCGAAACGAGCCCCTCCGTCGCGTGCGACAGGAGCATCGGAGCTTCCTCGGACGGCGCGACCGGCGCGGGAGCCGGCGGCGGCGGCGCGGGCGCCCGCATCACCGGCGGCGCCGGTTCCGGCTCGGGTTCGGGGGCGGGACGCGGCGCCGGAGCGGCCGCGACCGGCGGCGGCGGGGCCTTCTCGAGCTTCGGCGGCGGAAGCGGCTCGGGTTCCGGCTCGGGCTCGGGTTCCGCCACGGGTTCGGCGTGGACGACCACGTCCTCGAAGCTGAGATCGGTGGCCTCACCGAAGCCTTCGACCAGCGGCGGGTCGTCGGGACCGGCCTCCTCGGTCAGCTCCAGGACGTCCTCGTCCTCCTCCTCGGTGTCGGTGTCGCCGGCGGAGGAGAACAGCTTGTCGAGATCGTCCTCGGAGATGGTCTCGTCGGCCTTGGGCGCCTTCGCCGCCGCCCCCTTCGGGGCGGTCTCCTCGTCCGCGATGATCCTGCGGATCGAGGCCAGGATCTCCTCCATCGAGGGTTCCTGAGCTTGCGCCTTGGCCATGACTTCCTCCGCCCATGCCCGGTTCGTCGATGCCGCCTCACACCCATTGGATGGGGGGCTTCGACCTTTCGAGCCACTATAGATGGGAAGTCTGCGGCCGGAAACGCGCCTCACTCCGCCGCGGCCGAGTTATCCCCGACGACGAGCGCGCGCCGGCCGTTCAGCGACCGTCCGGCGTGCGCAGGCCGATCCACTTGTCCTTCACCGCCTCGTAGTGGGCGCCCGGATCATAGGCCGCGACCTTGAGCCGCAGATGCTGGGCGTCGAGCCGACCGACGGCCGCGACCAGTTGGAACGAGCCGACGATGCGCGAGCGTTCGGCGTTGACCAGGTTCGACTGGGCCGTGATCAGCGAGGTCTGCTGGTTGAGCACGTCGAGCGTGGTCCGCTGGCCGACCCGCTGTTCCTCGATGACACCGTTCAAGGCGAGCTGCGAGGCTTCGACCTGCGCCTTGTAAGCGGTGATCGAGGCGTTGGCCGCCTGCAGCATGCCCCACGCGGCGACGACGTTGTAGCGGACGGTGTCGCGGGCGAGATCGACCTGAATCTTGGCGGCCCCGAGCTGCTCCTTGGCCTGACGCACCTTGGCGTGCTCGCCGCCGCCCTGGTAGAGCGGCACGGTCAGCTGGAGGCCGACCTGGGCGTTGTTCATCTGCTTGTAGTTGGTGCTGTCCCAGCCGCGGGTGGCGCCGGCCTGGAGGCCGAGCTGCGGCAGCAGCGCGCCTTCGAGCTGCTTCACGTTCTGCGAGGCGACGTCGACGTTGTGGATGCCGGCGAGAACCGACGGGTTCTCCGACTGGGCCGCCTGGGCGGCCGCTTCCATCGACTTCGGCAGCAGCTTGTCGACCGCCTCGGCTCCGGTGAGCTTGCCGGGATCCTTGCCGACCGACTGGCGGAACTCGGCGCGCGAGGCGTTGAGCTGGGCGCGCGAGGCGTTGAGCTGGGAGATCGCCAACTGATAGGAGGCGGTGGCCTGGGCGACGTCGGTCTGGGTGCCCTCTCCGACGCCGAAGCGATCCTTGGCGGCGCGGACCTGCTCGGCGAGGAACTTGACGTTGCTCTCCTGCAGACCGACCAGAGCGGTGTCGCGGATGACGTCCATGAAGGCGGTGGCGGCGCCGAGCAGCACCGTCTGTTCGGCCGAGCGCAGAGCCTCGCGCTGGGCGCGGACCGCGGCCTCGGCCTGCGCCTTGCCGGCCTCGATCTGGCCGCCGGCATAGATCGGCTGGACCAGGGTGATGCCGATCGTCGCCGGGACCAGATCGTAGTTGACCTTCGAGCTCGGCGTCAGGCCCGGGCGGGTGTAGATCTCGGTCGAGCTCGGCCCCCAGGTGCCGGTGCCGTTGATCTTCGGCCGACCGGCGCCCGCGGCGATGCCCAGCCCTTCGTCGGCGGCGCGCGTCGAGGCACGCGCCGCGTTGAGCTGCGGGTGGTTGTTGTAGGCGAGCGACAGCGCCTCGGTCAGCGATTGTGCCCAACCGACGGAGCTCGAACCGATCAGACACAGCGAGCCGACGGCGCCGGCGAGAACCCCACGACGAAACTGCACGACGCTACTCCTGGTTCCATTCGACGAATCGGCGGCGAGCGCTCATCGCCGTCCGCGAGCGAACGCTCTAACGAACCGTTAATCGGCGCTTTTGGCAAACCGAAGAAGGCCCTCGCGAGGCCGCATCCACGAGATTTCGAATATATGCGGCATGCCGGCAACAGCCGGGCGGCCCTCGGCGGCTCGCGCACCCCCGAGAATGCGACGACGCCCGCGGCCTCGGCTCGGCACGCGGGCGTCGGAAACGGAGCCGAGCCCCTCGCCTCAGAGCGCGAATTCACGCGCCTTGGCGAAACCCGGGAGCGGCATGGCCGGCAGGTTGAAGGCGAAGCGGCTCGACACCGTGCCGCTCGACTTCACCGTGACGACGGCGCGACCGGTCTGACCGGCAGGACCCTCGATGGCGACGATTCGTCCGCCTTCGGCGAGCTGGGAGACGAAGACCGCGGGCACGACCTCGACCGAGCCGTCGAAGACGATCAGATCGAAGGGCGCCTCGGCCGGGCATCCGGCGGCGAGCAGACCGCGCACCACCTTCACGCCCGCCAGCACCGCCTCGGCGGCGGCGGCGAGATCGGCGTTCTCTTCGAGCATCACGACGGTGGCGTCGAGGGCGGCGACGATCGCCGCGGAATAGCCGGTGTTGCCGCCGACGATCAGCACCTTCTCACCGGCCACGGGGGCGGCGAGCTGGATCAGACGGGCGAGCGGCGCCGGCTGCATGAGATGGCGACCGGGAGCGACGAGGACGTGCTGGTCGATGTAGGCGAGATCCCGCCTCGCCGCCGGCACGAAGGCTTCGCGGCCGACCGCCGAGAAGGCGTCGATGACCGCATGGTCGGTGACGTCGACGGTCCGGATCTGATTGTCGACCATCGTCTTGCGCTGAATGGCGAAATCGGCCATCGGCTCCCCCGCTCTCGCTGGCTGGCGGTCGACCGGGGCGCCGCCGCCCGCACGGGTCCGACGTCGCCCGGCGTCGCCGCCGTCCGGCTTCAATATCGCCCGGACCCGGTCGAGACAATAGGCCGCTCGGCCAATTCGACCGGCGGAGGCGCGCCTTTCACCGATCGCGGTCGCCGGGCGCGCCCATCACCGTGCCGGAGAAGGGCTCCACCCAGACGAGGTGATCGACGATCGCGGTCACGCCGGGGACGTTCTCGACGGCGACGCGAATCGCCTCGCGCTGACGCTCGTCGAGGATCGAGCCCCACAGTTCGACGGTTCCGTCCGCCGCGCGGACGTCGAGCGAGGAGATCGGGGCCCAGCTCTCGGCGGCCAGCGCCGCCTGCACCCGGGCGGCGAGGTCGCCTTCCGCCGCGGCGGGGGCCGTGGCGAAGGCGCCCGAGAGTGCCCTCAGCACGTCGGCACGCGAGACGACGCCGACGAGGCGGCCGTCGTCGACCACCGGCAGGCGCTTCACCCGCTTGTCGATCATCAGGCCGACGACCTCTTCGAGTTTCGCGCCCGGCGCCACGACGATCGGCGTCCGGGTCATCACCTCGTGGACGCGGCGCCCGTGGGAGTGGACGAAATCCTCGGCCGAGCGGCCGGGTCCGAAGAGGAACTCCAGCCACTTGGCCCGCTTCTTCTCGGTGCCGAGTTCGGCACGGGCGAGCAGATCGCCCTCGGTGATCACGCCGACCAACCGGCCGGCCGCATCGACCACCGGCAGGCCGCTGACGCGCGCGTCGAGCATCAGCCTGACGGCTTCGGCCACCGACGCATCGGGCGCGATGGTCCTCGGTTCGTGGGTCATCACCTCGTCGGCACGCATGGTCTTCATCCTCCGTGGCCCCTGCGTCCGCGCCTCCGTCCGAGCGGGGCGTTTCCGGCCACTGGTGAGAGTCTAGGCATCGGCGGACCGCACAGGGATCGGGGAGAGCGCGTAAGAGCCATGCGTGAGAACCCTGCGATTGCGATCGATCAATGCCGGGGCGACGGGCGCGGTGTGGGATCGGCGCGAACGGGGGACGACGATCACGCATCGTCGATGCCGGTGTTCCGTCTCGGAGACACCCGGCGTAGGGTCGTGATCGCACACATCGATCGTCGCGGGGGCGTGTCGTCCCTCGGCGATCCAGAGACGAGTCCCGCCCGTGAACGCTCCCGGCCTCCGCCCCACCGCGCATCGCCTTCTCCGTTGGGCCGTCCTCGTCGCGGCCGTCGGCGCCGTCGGTTGGGTCGGCGTCGAGGTCGCCTTCGGGCCGAAGACCGCGGTGATCACCGCCGATCGCGGCGAGGTGGTGCGCACCATCGTCGCCACCGGGCGGGTGCTCGCGCCCTTCCGCGTCGACATCGGCAGCCAGATCACCGGCATCGTCGCCGAGATCCCGGTCGCCGAGGGTCAGACGGTGACGCGCGACCAAGTGCTGATCCGGCTCGACGACCGCGAGGTGGCGGCCAACGTCCGGCTCGCCGAAGCCGCCCTCACCCAAGCCCGCGCCCGGTTGAAGCAGATCGAGGACGTCGGCGTGCCGGTGGCGCGCGAGACCGTCGCCCAGGCGGAGGCCAATCTCGTCGCCGCCCAGGCCGCCTTCGGCCGGGTCGAGAAGCTGAAGGAGACCGGCTTCGCCACCCAGGCGCAGGTCGACGACGCCCGCAAGGCGCGCGACGTCGCCGTCTCGCAGGCGCGCTCGGCCCATCTGCAACTGGCTTCGGATCTTCCCGGCGGCACCGACCGCGTGGCGACCGAAGCGGCGGTGGCGCAGGCCGAGGCGACCCTCGCCTCCGCCCGCACCCGCCTCGCCTACACGGTGATCACCGCGCCGGCCGACGGTGTGCTGATCGCCCGCAACGTCGAACGCGGCGACGTGGTGCAGCCCGGCAAGGCGCTGATGACGCTGTCGCCCTCCGGCGAGACGCAGATCGTGGTGCAGATCGACGAGAAGAGCATGGGCGCCCTCGCCGTCGGGCAGAAGGCGCTCGCCTCGGCCGACGCCTATCCCGACGACCGCTTCGCCGCCGATCTCGTCTACGTCAACCCGTCGGTCGATCCGCAGACCGCGACGGTGCAGGTCAAGCTGTCGGTGCGCAAGCCGCCGGCCTATCTGCGGCAGGACATGACGGTGTCGGTCGACATCGAAGCGGCGCGCAAGGCCGATGCGCTGGTGTTGCCGACGACCGCGGTCCACGATCCGCTGACGACGAAGCCCTGGGTGCTCGTCGCCGAGGGCGGCCGGGCGGTGCGCCGGCCGGTGAAGATCGGCCTGCGCGGCGACGGCCGGGTCGAGATCGCCGAGGGGCTCGGGGCGGAGGATCGGGTGATCCCGCTGCGCAGCCGCCTCGCCGCCGGCGATCGTCTGCGGGCCGAGGTCGCCGCCGTCGGCGCCACGCCCCGCAAGGCGGGAGGGGCGCCGTGAAACGCTGGCAGCCGTTCGAATGGATCGCAGCGATCCGCTTCCTCATCGAGGGGCGGATGCAGTCGCTGTTCATCATCGCCGGCGTGACCATCGGCGTCGCGGTCATCGTCTTCATGTCGGCGCTGCTGGAGAGCATGACCGCCAACATGATGAAACGCACCCTCAACGCCCAGGCGCACATCTCGATGGTGCCGCCGGACGAGGTGGCGCGGCCGCTGCGTTCCGGCAGCGGCGAAATCGTGCTGACCACGGTGCAGAAGCCGACCCAGCGGATCCGCTCGATCGATCAGTGGCGGTCGATCCGCGACGATCTGGAACGCCACGAGGGCGTCACCCGGGTCGCCACCAACGTCTCGGGTTCGGCCCTGGCGGCGCGCGGCGTCTCGTCGCGCTCGGTGACGATCCTCGGCATCGAGCCGGAACGCTATTTCGGCATCGTCGACCTGCCCGGCAACATCGTCGCCGGTCAGGCGCGGCTCGCCTCCGACGAGGTGGTGATCGGCATCGAGCTGGCCAAGGAACTCGGCGTCACCGTCGGTGACAAGCTGCGCTTCACCTCGGCGACCGGGGCCTCGGTGATCCTCTCGGTCTCCGGCCTCTTCGATCTCGGCAACCGCGGCGTCAACATCCGCAACGCCTACGTGGCGCTCCGGACCGGACAGGCGCTGCTCGGGCTGATCGGCGGGGCGACCAGTCTCGAGGTCGACGTCGCCGACGTCTACGCGGCGGAGGAGGTGGCGCAGCTCGTCCAGGCGGAGACCGGCATCGAGGCCGACAGCTGGATCGTCACCAATGCCCAGTTCTTCAACGTGATGAACGTGCAGACGATCTCCAACACGACGATCCGCCTGCTGGTCGGCCTGTCGGTCGCCTTCGGCATCGCCTCGGTGTTGGTGGTGTCGGTGGTGCAGCGGTCGAAGGAGATCGGCATCCTGCGCGCCATGGGGGCTTCGCGCGGGCAGATCCTGCGGGTCTTTCTGATCCAGGGCGGCGTGCTCGGGCTGATCGGCTCGCTGTTCGGCTCGTCGCTCGGCATCGCGGCGATCTACGCCTTCCACGCCATCGCCCACAATCCGGACGGCAGCGAGTTCTTCCCTCTCATCCTCGACTGGCGACTGCCGACGGCGGCGGCGATCCTGGCGACGGCGACCGGTGTCGCCGCCGCGATGACGCCGGCGCTGCGCGCCGCCCGTCTCGATCCGGTGGTGGCGATCCGTGGCTGACGTTCTCCTCCTCGAACGGGTGCGCAAGTCCTTCGGCATCGGCACGCCGGTCGAGGTCGAGGTGTTGCACGGGCTCGATCTGAGGCTCGAGGCCGGCGAATTCGTCGCGCTGATCGGCCCGTCCGGTTCGGGCAAGAGCACCATGCTCAACCTGATCGGCCTGCTCGACCGGCCGACCTCCGGCCGTCTGGTGCTGCACGGCGAGGAGACCACCGAACTCGGCGACGCCGATCTCACCCGGCTGCGCGGCCGCTCGATCGGCTTCGTCTTCCAGTACCATCACCTGATCTCCGCCTTCAGCGCGGCGGAGAACGTGATGATGCCGCTGTTGCTCGATCGCGGCTTTCCCACCGACGAGATGCGGACGCGGGCGGAGGAGCTGCTCGATCAGTTCCGCCTCTCGCCGTGGAAGGACCAGCCGGTGCTCCAGCTCTCCGGCGGCCAGCAGCAGCGCGTCGCCATCGCCCGGGCACTCGCCATGAACCCGGCGCTGGTGCTCGCCGACGAGCCGACCGGCAATCTCGACACCAAGTCGGCAGACATCGCCTTCGACCTGATGCGCGAGATCAACGAGGCGCGCGGCACCACCTTCCTGATCGTCACCCACGATCCGCGCCTCGCCCGGCGCTGCGACCGCATCGTCGAGGTGGTCGACGGGATGATCACCTCCGACCACCCCAACGTCGCGGTGCGCTGAGCGGCGGGCCGCCGCCGCATGCGACCTCCCGAAGACGACGACGGCGGCCGACCCCTCGGGGCGACCGCCGTCTTCGCGTCTCGTCCGGCGTCGCCGCCGTGTGGTCAGAGATAGGCCGCCGCGATGGCGAGGAAGTCGGCCGCCTTGAGCGAGGCGCCGCCGACCAGCGCGCCGTTCACGTTCGGCACCGACAGGAGTTCCTTGGCGTTCGACGGCTTGACCGAGCCGCCGTAGAGGATGCGGACCTTCTCGCCCTCGGCGCCGTAGAGCTTCACCAGTTCGGCGCGGATGAAACCGTGGACCTCGGCGACGTCGGCGACGGTGGGGACGAGGCCGGTGCCGATCGCCCAGACCGGCTCGTAGGCGACGACCAGGGTCTCGCCGGTCATGCCGGCGGGCAGCGAACCGCGGACCTGACGGCCGACGACGTCGAGGGTGACGCCGCCCTTGCGCTCGGCTTCGGTCTCGCCGACGCAGACGACGGCGACGAGCCCGGCGCGCGCGGCGGCCTCGGCCTTGGCCTTGACGATGGCGTCGGTCTCGGCGTGGTCGGTGCGGCGCTCGGAGTGGCCGACGATGACGGCGGAGGCGCCGGCGTCCTTCAACTGCTCGGCGGCGATGTCGCCGGTGTGGGCGCCGGAGACCTTGGCGTGGCAGTCCTGGCCGCCGATGGCGATCGGGCCGGACTGCGCGGCGAAGGCGGCGACCAGGGTGGCCGGCGGGCAGATCATCAGGTCGACGACGGCCTGCGAGGCGGCGCCGTGGCCGGCGATCATGCCGGCGAGCTCGGCGGCCGAGGCGGCGACCCCGTTCATCTTCCAGTTTCCGGCGACGAGCGGCTTCATGGGAGGTCTCCCGAGTGTGGTGGTTGCGGGGCGCGGGCCGAGCCCGTTCGTGGCGATCGGTACCACTTCGCCGCCGGCACCCGCAACCGCGCCGGCCTCGTCTCTTCGCGGCACGGTCTACTACGGATACGCCGCGGCGCGGGCGGCGAGGAGCAGGTCGCGGAGCGCCTCGGGTTCCAGGCCGAAGGAAGAGGCGAAGGCGCGGCGCCCGAGCGTCGGATCGACCGGCAGACCGGGGATCGTCCCCTCCCCCCCCGGTCCACGCAGCTCGACCGCGACACAGGGTCCGCTCCACCCCTCGGCGATCTCGATCGCGCCGACCGCCGACCATGGGATGCGGCGACGGTATACCGACACGAGGCGGAGCTCGAAGCCGTCGCCGTCGATCGTCAGCCGCAGCGCCGACGGCAGCGCCGCCACCGCGACGGCGCCGGCGGCCACCCCCGCGACCACGGCGACGGCGATCGCGAAGGGCGAGGGATCGACGACGGCGACGGCGACCACCACGGCGCCGATCACGGCGATCATCACCGTCTCGCGCCGGGCCGCACGCAGGTCGATCAACGGTTCCTCCAGTCGCACCGGCTCTCTCCGCTCCCCGCCACCCGCCGCTTCCGGCGTCGCGGCTCGCCTCGACAGAGCGCCGAAACGGCCGGTGGTCAAGCCGTCCGCGCGGCCCGCTGCGGCGCCGGAGCACCCCGGCAGTTCTCGCCTTGCTTCCCGTCCCCCGCGTTCCTATGATCCGCGCCGCTCGCGCGCCGGTTCACCGGCGGTCTTTTCGTGTCCCGATCGGTTCCACGCCCCCCATGCTCGACGTTCTGCGCCGCGGCGCCTCCACCTGGATCTCGAAGCTCCTGCTCGGCCTGCTCATCGTGAGCTTCGGCATCTGGGGTATCGCCGACGTGTTCCGCGGCTTCGGTTCGAACGTCGCCTTCAAGATCGGCTCGACCGAGATCGGCATCGCCGAATTCGACATGACCTACGCCCGCGAGCTCCAGCAGCTCTCGCAGCGCCTGCGCCGTCCCTTCAACAAGGACGAGGCGCTGAAGATGGGCGTCGCCCGCCAGATCATCGACAAGGTCGTCACCGAGGCGACCATCGCCGAGGTCGCCCGCGACCTGCGCCTCGGCGTCTCCGACGAGGCGGTGGCCACCGACATCACCCGCGACCCGAGCTTCAAGAACGCCTCGGGCGCCTTCGACCGCAACCGCTTCGTCGACCTGCTGCGCGCCAACGGCTGGAACGAGAACGTCTACGTGCTCAAGCATCGCGGCGACATGTTGCGCGGACAGCTGCTCGAGGCGGTCTCGGGCGGCATGGGAGCGCCCAAGGTGTTGCTCGAAGCGATGGACCAGTTCCGCAACGAGCAGCGCTCGATCCGCTCGATCACCATCTCGGCCGAGACCCTCGGCGAGATCGCGGCGCCGTCCGATGCCGATCTCGCGACCTTCTTCGAGGCCCGCAAGGTCGCCTTCCGGGCGCCGGAGACGCGCGACGTCGACGTGTTGATGCTCGACGCCGATTCGATCGCCCGCGCCTCCGACGTCACCGACGACGATGCCCGCGCCGAATGGACCCGGCAGAAGCCGCGCTTCACCACGCCGGAGAAGCGCCGCGTCCGCCAGCTCGCCTTCGACGACGCGGCGGCGGCCGACGCCGCGGCCAAGAAGCTCGCCGCTGGCACCTCCTTCGCCGACCTCGTCGCCGAGCGCGGCGCCAAGCTCGAAGATCTCGATCTCGGCCTGCTGACCAAGGCGAACTACCTCGATCCCAAGATCGCCGACGCCGCCTTCGCATTGGCCAAGGTAGGCGACGTGTCGCCGGTGGTCGCCGGCCGCATCCGTTCGGTGATCCTGGAACTCGCCGAGGTCGCACCCGGCTCCGAGAAGCCCTACGCCGAAGTGGCCGGCGAGCTGAAGCTCGAGATCGCCAAGAAGCGCGCCGAGACCGACATCCTCACCCGCCACGACCAGATCGAGGACGCGCTCGCCGGCGGCGCCAAGCTGCGCGAGGTCGCCGACCGCTTCGGGCTGAAGCCGATCGTGGTCGAGAAGATGACCAAGGAAGGCCGCCTCGCCGACGGCAAGACCTTCTCGGCCATCCCGAACGCGGCCCGGCTGATCTCCGCCGTCTACGAATCCGACGTCGGCGTCGAGAACGAGACGCTCGATCTCGGCGGCAAGGGCTTCGTCTGGTTCGCGGTGACCTCGGTGGCGCCGGCCCACGACCGACCGCTCGCCGGGGTGAAGACCGAGGTGCTCGCCGCCTGGAAGGCCGAGGAGGTGCGCAAGCGTCTCGGTGAGGCCGCGACACGCATCACCGAACGGCTCGGCAAGGGCGAGGACTTCGACGTCGTCGCCAAGGACGCCGGCTTCGAGGCCGAGACCTCGGCCGAGTTCAAGCGCGACGACCATCCGGAAGGCCTGTCGGCCGCCGCCGTCGCCGCCGCCTTCGACGGGCCGGAGGGCCACGTCGCCTCGGTCACCGGCAACGGCGACGCCCGCATCGTGCTGAAGGTCGTGTCGGTGACGACGCCGGCTTGGTTCCCGGACACCGACGACTCGCGCGCCTCCGCCGAGCGCTCGGCCTCGGCGGTGCAGACGTCCCTGCTCGAGAGCTGGCTCACCCGCGTCCAGAAGGACGTCGGGGTCTACACCCACGAACAGAACGTCGCCCGCGTCATCGGCCGCATCAAGGACTGATCTCCATGCGCATCGAACCGTCGATCGAAGCCTTCTCCGCCCTCCACGACGAGGGACGGCCGACGGTGGTGTGGACGACCCTGGTCGCCGACCTGGAGACCCCGGTCTCCGCCTACATGAAGATCGCCGCCGGGCGGGATCACTGCATCCTGCTCGAGTCGGTCGAGGGCGGGGCGGTGCGCGGTCGCTATTCGATGATCGCCTTCGATCCGGATCTGGTGTTCCGCGCTCGCGGCGCCGCCGGCGAGATCAACCGGCGCTTCGCCGTCGATCGGACCGCCTTCGTGCCGGTCGAGGGGCCGTCGCTCGAGGCGCTGCGCACTCTCGTCCACGACAACGAGTTCGAGCTGCCCGCCGGTCTGCCGCCGATGGCGGCCGGCATGTTCGGTTATCTCGGCTACGACATGGTGCGGCAGATGGAGGAGATCGGGGCGCCCAACCCCGATGCCCTCGGCCTGCCCGACGCCATCCTGGTGCGTCCGCGCACCGTGCTGGTCTTCGATGCGGTCAAGGACGAGATCTGGGTGGTCTCCCGGGTTCATCCGGAGGCCGGAGTCGGAGCGGCGCAGGCCTATGCCCGTGCCGTCGAACGCATCACCGCCGTGGTCGACGCGCTCGATCGGCCGATCGACAAGTCGGCCTACGAGATCGGTGACCTGCCGCTCGACGTGCCGATGGTGTCGAACACGACCCCGGCCGAATACGAGGCGATGGTCGAGCGGTCGAAGGACTACATCCGCGCCGGCGACATCTTCCAGGTGGTGCTGTCGCAACGCTTCGAGGCGCCGTTCGCGCTGCCGCCCTTCGCGCTCTATCGGGCATTGCGGCGCGTCAATCCGGCGCCGTTTCTCTACTTCCTCGACTTCGGCGACTTCTCCGTGGTCGGCTCCTCGCCGGAAATCCTGGTCCGGGTGCGCGACGGCGAAGTCACGATCCGGCCGATCGCCGGGACGCGACCGCGCGGCGCCACGCCGGCCGAGGACAAGGCCCACGAGGCCGATCTCCTCGCCGATCCGAAGGAACTCTCCGAGCACCTGATGCTGCTCGATCTCGGCCGCAACGACGTCGGCCGGGTCGCCTCGATCGGCACGGTGAAGGTGACCGACAAGTTCTTCGTCGAGCGCTATTCCCACGTCATGCACATCGTCTCGAACGTTGTGGGCCGGCTCGACCCCGCCCACGACAGTCTCGACGCGCTCGCCGCCGGCTTCCCGGCCGGCACCGTCTCCGGCGCCCCCAAGGTGCGGGCGATGGAGATCATCGACGAGCTCGAGAAGGAGAAGCGCGGCCTCTACGCCGGCTGCGTCGGCTATTTCTCCGCCGACGGGGCGATGGACACCTGCATCGCGCTCCGCACCGCCATCGTCAAGGACGGCAAGATCTACGCCCAGGCCGGCGCCGGCATCGTCGCCGACTCGGTCCCGGCATCGGAACAGGCCGAATGCGTCAACAAGGCGAAGGCCCTGTTCCGGGCGGCGGAAGAAGCGGTGCGCTTCGCCGCGGCGGCGCAGCGCGGTCAGTGACCGAGACGCCGGGGGGGCGACCGACGCGGGCGTCGATCGGTACGATTCGCGGCGAAATCTTCTGCTTTTCTTCGGCTTTTCGAAGATCGATCGAAGGGTTTCGTAACCCCTCGGCTTCACCATCGCGGCATTGGGGGTTCGCTTGCCGCCCTCGAGTGGCGGGCGCGAGACGTTTCGAGAGGCCACATGCCGTTTCCCCGGGTTCGTGAGACGCTTTCCGCACTGTTGCGCGATCGGACGGGTTCGATCGTGCTCACCTTCGTCTTCGCTCTGATGGGGCTGGTGGTCGCCGTCGGCATGGCGGTCGACTACGCCATGGCGGTCCGCGACAAGACCGAACTGCAGAACGCCTCGGATGCGGCAGCGCTCGCCGCCTCGCGTACCGCGTCGGACTATCTGTCGACGAACGGCTGGTCCACCGGCAACGTCGCGATCCCACCGCCAACGGGGTCGCCGCCGCCAAGGCGGTCTTCGAGGCCAACGTCACCAGCGGTCGGTGGGTCGGGACGCCGTCGATCACGACGACCATGACCATCCCATCGGTGAACGACGTCAGTGCGGCGGTCGCCGCCACCGCGGCGGCCCCGACGTCGTTGCTCTCGGTGATCGGCGTCTCCAAAGTGGACATGTCCGCCTCGGCGTCCGCCAAGTCGTCGCTGCCGGTACAGTACTACCAGTTCGTCTTTCTCGTCGACGTCTCCGGTTCGATGGCGATCGGCGGCACGGCCGGCGACATCGCCAAGCTGCAAGGCTCGGGAAAGTACGAAAAGTGCGGATTCGCCTGTCACAACCCGGACGGATACTATTTCTATTATTCGAACGGAATGAAGGTTGCGAAAGACTACCGCGCCCTGGCGAAGGCCGACGGGATCAAACTGAAGATCGACTACGTCAACACGGCGACCCAGAAGTTCTTCACCTCGCTCGATTCCGCCCTGGCCAAGGCGGGCGCCTCGTCTTTGACCACCATCCACACCTACGGCACCGACTTCACCACCATCCTGTCGAACGCCACCTCGATTTCCGCGGCCATCACGGCCGCCGCCGGGATCGACGTCGAGGCGATCAAACCGGAGTCTGCAAACTGGGGCTATTCGAAGACCACCTCGGCGCTGACCTCGGTCAAGAACGCGCTGAAGAACGTCGGTGACGGCACTTCCGCGACGGCTCGCAAGACCTACGTGGTGTTCATCACCGACGGTCTGCAGGACCTGCCCGGCGGATGTACGGGTTATGGCCGCTGCACCGACGTCGCCTACGGGACCGCCTGTTCGGCGATCAAGACCGCCGGAGCGACGTTGATCACCATCGAGGCGACCTATCCCGTCGTGCCCAACGACGACGCCTACAATGTCCTGGTCGCCCCCTATGCGGCCCAGTTCTCGCCGGCGCTGAAGGGCTGCGCCAGCGGCAGCCAGTGGTATTTCGCCGCTTCCGACGGGCCGGCGATCCAGTCGGCGATGTCGTCGATCGTGTCGCAGATCACCAGGTCGCTGCGGCTCACCAACTGAGCCGCGACCGGGGAGAAGCGCAGGGGAATCGCATTTGAAGAAAACGAGTAGCGATCTGGGATGAAATGGATTC
>ERZ1645187.2904-NODE-2904-length-14771-cov-49.997078_pt1 | contig 14771 bp, 16 predicted proteins | sample MGYA00575352_ERZ1645187 | MGnify/ENA primary metagenome ERZ1645187 (study PRJEB40837, sample SAMN11349314) | freshwater sediment metagenome | isolation source: river sediment | host: Sediment | place: India: Wazaribad , New Delhi | collected 2017-02-21 ...
TCGAAGGCATCGGCCGTGGCCTGCAGCACCTCGGGCTTCACATCGTCGGTGCCGGCCAGGGCGTTCATCTTTGCGGCCAGACCGGCCAGGGTGTCGGCGACCAGGAAGTGCTTGCTCTCGGCTGCCATCTGCTTCACCAGCCGGTGGTTGCCGAGCAGGGTTTCCTTCAGGAACATCGGGAACTGCCGGTCGCGCACGCGCTGGTTGTGCTCGGCGCCCGAAATGGCGAATTCCTTGGCCGCGATGCGCCAGTTCAGCAAGTGCCAGGTCCAGGGCTTCTCCTGGGCGGCCACGCGCTGGCACAGCTCGTGGGTGTCAAAACCGGTCACCAGCGGCTCCGGACCGATGCGCTCGCCGCGGTGGTTCAGCCACAGCGCCGACTTGCACGGGATGGTGGACAGGCCGTGGCCCTCGAAGTGCGGGAAGGGGTGCGGAAAACCCGCCGCGTAGTTCCACATCTCGCCCGCGTGCGTGATCCGGCCGCCCAGCGCGGCAGCGGCATGGTGCAGCTTGCCATCGGCAAACGGGTGTGCGCCGTTGAGCATCGTCGCCGGCATCGGCCGGTGGCGGGGCCAGTTGGCACGGGTTTCGTCGTGGCTGCCGTTGATGCCGCCCGTGGCCAGCACCACCACCGGGGCGATCAGGCGCACCTCGGTGCCATCGGCCTCGTTGACCGCGACCGCGCCGCTCAGCGCGCCCGCGTTCCTCTCCAGCGTCGTGACGCGATGGCGGCTCAGCAACGTGAGCCGGCCGCCCTGCCCCGCCTCGCGCGCCAGTTCGATCATGCGCAGCGTCAGGTGACGCGAGGTGCCCCAGACGATGTGGTAGCGCGGAAGGCTGTTGCCGTTGCCTTGCAGGCCGCGCTCGACCCAGTTCACCGCCGGCATGAACTTCAGGCCGCTGGCGATCAGCCAGTCGTACACCTCGGCGCGGACGTGCTCGACGTAGTAGCGCGCCCATTGGAACGGCAGCACGTCCTGGGCGGACAGTTCGCCGAATCGGATCCAGTCGCGCAACGCAATCTCCGGCGAATCCTTCAGTTTCATGCGCCGCTGCAGCGGCGTGTCCACCAGCGCCATGCCGCCGAAGGCCCAAAGCGCCAGCCCGCCCAGGCGCTCAGGCGTTTCGCGGTCGACCAGGGTCACGCGCCGCCCGCCGCGAAGGCATTCCAGTGCCGTCACCAGCCCGGCCAGGCCCCCGCCGATGACCAACACATCCGATTGCACCACGCCCGTCATGTCTGTCTCCTTGCACCTTGTATCATGCGCCCACTCCCCTCTGGCCTCTTCGGCACTGCAACGCGATCATGGCTCGTCATTCTGTCATCGCCGCCCGAAGCGCAACCCGGCGCGATGCAGCCCCGCATGATCAGGGCGGCGTCGCATCGCGTCTGTCGGGCAGCCGACGATCCCGTGCCGTCGGCGAGCGGGCGGGTGGCCCGGCGTGAACGTTCCCGACGCCATCACCGGCTGGCTGCCGCTGATCGGGCAGGGCCGGTGGTTTGCAGCGCTTCCGCCCGAGCGCCAGCAAGCGCTGCTGCAAGCCGCCATCGTGCAACGGATTCCAGCCGGGGCGGCGCTGTTTCGGCGCGGTGACGCCAATTCAGGCCTGTACTGCGTGCTGGAGGGCGCCTTCCTGGCCGGCGCCGTCAGCGCCAACGCGCGCGAAGCCACCCTGGCGATGCTGGAGGCACCGCAATGGTTCGGGGAGATCGCCTTTTTTGACGACGGCCCGCGCACCCACGACGCCGAGGCGCGCGTGGCCAGCCGCGTGCTGCTGGTGCCCCGGGCGGCCTTGCAGCGCCTGCTGGCCACCGACCCCGAGTGGTGGCACCACCTGGGCCAGTTGCTGGCCGAAAAGGTTCGCGCGCTGTTCGTCAGCCTGGAGGACATGGCCATTCTGGCCGCGCCGCAGCGTGTGGCGCGCCGCCTGCTGGCCATGGCCCATGGCCACGGGATGCTCGCCCCTGGCATTGTCCGCCCCACGATCGCGGTGAACCAGGAGCAGCTGGGCGCGATGCTGTCGCTGACCCGCCAGACCATCAGCGAGGTGCTGCGCGAGTTCGAAGCCCAGGGCTGGCTGAAGCGCCGTTATGGCGCGATCGAGCTGCTGGACCTGGGGGCGCTGGACCGCACCGGCCAGGCCCTGTGAACCGGCAGCGGCCTCAGGCGCCGACGATCCAGCCTTCCAGCGCATCGAAGGCGGGCAGTCCCCAGCCGGGGCCGTCCGCGGGCCCCGTTCCCAGGGTCTGATGGCGCGCGGCCCAGGCCGCCTGCACCAGGCACAGCACCGCGTCGAGGGGGTCGCCGCTGGCGTCGTCGGCCAGCGCGTCGCGCTGGGCATGGGTGAGCCGCAGGCGCAGTCCGCTCGCCCGCAGCCAGGGCAGTTCGCCCGACTCGAGCACCGCCAGGATGCTGCGGCGGGCGATCAGGCGCTCCGGCGTCTGCCGCGCCCGGTCGTCGGCTTTGTAGCTGCGCGCCGATCCCGGCACCGTGGCCAGCGCCTGGCGCGCGAGCAGGCCGGGATAGGCTTCCAGCGCGACCCGGCCGGGGTCCCCCTCGTGCAGGCCCGGCAGGTGCGCGCCCGCCGCGAGCAACAGCGGCACGCCGGCGTGCATCATGAACGCCACCGGCGGGTTGACCCACTTCATGCTGGGGCTGGAGCCTGCCGGGCCGTCGGTGGCGCGATGGGCGAACTTGGTGCCGGCGGGACGCGAAGCGCAGAAGGCCGCGAAGGTGGCGCGAATCTCCTCACGGCTCAGGCTGGCGTAATGGCGCTGGCAAGCCAGCCAGTCGGACGGCCATTCCAGCGACGCCACGAGCTCGCGCGGCAGCCCGAACGGCAGGTCAAACGCGCCGACCCAGGGCGTGGGCGCCGCGTTCAACCAGGCTCCGAAGGCCTCCAGGGTTTCGAAACGCTCCAAATTTTGTAGCCGGATGTGTCCGTTCGACGATGGGGAACGGCCAATTTGATGCGGAATTAGCGTCGCCGACGCCGTTCCGAGCGCGACCACGACCGGTTTTCGCCGGGAGGGGCTGCTCGTGAAGTCGCAGCCCAGGATCAGCGAGGGTGGGGTCATGGTTCGTCCCACCTCATCCCAGCGCAAGCGCCATCACGCCAGCCGCGATCAGAGCCGCACCAGCCGCTCGCAGCGCGCGATCGCCTTCCCCCAGCAGATGGCCACCGAGCAGGGCCGCGAACAGCATCGAGACCTCACGCGCCGGCGCCACATGCGACAAGGGCGCCACCTGCATTGCGTACAGCACCAGCACGTAAGACACCGGGCTGATGACGCCGACCAGCACCGCGTACCGCCATTGCCGGCGCCACAGCACCTGGGCAGCCGGTCGGTCGCGCAGCACCGCAGGCGCCAGGAACGCCGTTCGCACGACCCCGCCCACGTAGTCCAGCAGAATCGGCGACATCAGCAGCGCCTTGACCGCGTACCCGTCCACCACCGTGTAGGCCGCAATGAAAACACCGGTCAGCAAGCCGTACCGCATACCGGTCAAGAGGCGCGCTCGTCGGGCCGGCTCGTGCGTGGCGCGCAACAGGCCCGGTCCCCCGGCCACCAGGAACACGCCGCCCACCACGCCGGCGATGCCGGCCGCGCCCAGCACCGTGATGCGCTCGCCCAGCACCACGATGGCCACCGACGACGACAGCAACGGCCCGGAGCCGCGCGCCAGCGGATAGACCACGGTTAGGTCGGCGTGGCGGTAGCCGCGCAACAACACCAGGTAGTAGACCAGGTGCAGCGCCGCGCTGGCGAAGATGAACGCCCATTCCGCCGGGCCCCAGAGCGGCACCTGCACCCAGCCCAGCCACAGGCCCAGCGGTGCCCAGAACACGGTCATGACCGCGCCGGTGAACGCGGCAAACCGCGCGTCGCCGCCGGCTCGCTTGGCGGCGATGTTCCAGCCGGCATGGATCAGGCCCGCCAACAGGACGAGCGCCAGGGCGGAGGCCGGCACGACGGCGCCTTCGCGCGTTCAGGCCTCGCCCGCCAGACGGGCCCGCAGCGCCTGCGGCAGCGCCTCGCCGCGCAAGGGCGTGCCCGGTCCAGCCTCGTAACGGCACCAGACCCGCGTCTCGCGGCCGCTGGCCAGTTCATGGGCGCCGTCCGCGGCGAGAAAGCGGTGCCGAACCGTGAACGACTTGCCGCCCAGGCGCTCCACGCACGACTCCACGATGCACACTTCGCCGAAGGTGGGGGATCGTTTGAAGCTGCATTCGGTGTGCACCAGCGGCAGGCTCAGATGCTCGGTGCGCATGCGCTCGGCGGTGTAGCCGACCTGCGCGAACAGGTGCCAGCTGGCGGCGTCCATCCAGCGGTAATAGGTGGGGTAGAAGATGATGCCGGCCGGATCGCAATCGCCCCATTCGACGGTGCGCCGCATGCGCGTGCTGAAACCGCGCACGTCGGGCTGCCCATCCGCCATGCCGCTCAGGCCCGGCCGATGATGGACGCGGTGGCGAGCAGCTCTTCGAGCAGCGCAAGCGACACCGAGCCGGACACGCTGTACGGGTCGAGCTCCGCGCGCTCGGCGTATTTCAGCAGGATGCTGGTGTTGATGCGCGCGACGTTGACCTGCCCCATGGTCCAGCCGCCGAACCGGCGCTCGGCGATTTCCTCGTAATGCAGCAGAACCACGTCCTTGTGGCGTGGGTCTTTCTGAATGTGACCGTACAGGTCGCTCACGGCCATGCGTCCGCCCTCAAGCGCCTGCAGGAAGATGCCAGCGCCGTAGCAGAGGATACCAGTGATGCCGCAGGACGGGTTGAACTGGCGCGACTGGGCCAGGATGTCTTCGATGACTTCGGAGCTCGGATCGACGGCGCGGCTGGCATAGAGCAGGCGTACAAGCATGGGGCTTCCTAGCGGGGAATGAGGGAGAGGAATTCGCGGCGCAGGTTGGGGTCTTTCAGGAACGCGCCGCGCATCACGGAGTTGATCATCTTGCTGTCCATGTCCTTGACGCCGCGCCAGGCCATGCAGAAGTGGCTGGCCTCCATGACGATGGCCAATCCGTCGGGCTGCGTCTTCTCCTGGATCAGGTCGGCGAGCTGGATCACCGCTTCTTCCTGGATCTGGGGCCGGTTCATGATCCACTCGGCGATGCGGGCGTACTTGGACAGGCCGATCACGTTGGTGCGCTCGTTGGGCAGCACACCGATCCAGACCTTGCCGATGACCGGACAGAAATGGTGGCTGCAGGCGCTGCGCACAGTGATCGGGCCGACGATCATCAGTTCGTTCAGGTGTTCGGCATTCGGAAACTCGGTCAGCCCCGGCGCCTGCACATACCGGCCACGGAACACCTCGTTGACATACATCTTGGCCACCCGCCGGGCGGTGTCGGCCGTGTTGTGGTCGTTGTCGGTGTCGATGACCAGGCTGTCCAGCACGCCCTGCATTTTGTCCGTGACCTCGTCGAGCATCTTCTCCAGGTCACCCGGATCGAGGAAATCGGCGATGTTGTCGTTGGCATTGAAGCGCCTGCGTGCGGCTTTGATACGCTCGCGAATCTTCACGGAAACCGGCGTGCCTTCGTCAATTTCGGCTGGAGTCATGGCGTCAGGAGCTTTCATTAACATGCGGACATGGTATCAGCGATTCGGCATTGGGGTTATTGGTGACCGTCCAGCGTCAAAAGGCGATATACAGCTACGCTTTTTATAGCATTCCGACATCGGAACCGAAGACCGGGCCGGACCATCGGCGCTGTTGCAGCGACGTGACAGTGTCACATGACCGTCACAAAACAGACTTTCAATGGACGCCATCACAACGAGATCATGAAAGGAGTGCCTCACATGACCCCGCTGCCCACGATTCTGATCGCCGTCGCGCTGCTGGCCCTGGCGTTGTTCCTCCTCTGGCGCATTTCCCGGCAGCGCCGGCGCCAGGCCTTCATCGCAACCTACGCGTTCGCGCCACACCTTCGCGGCCAGGTGCGACAGGCCTGGCCGCACCTGGGCGACGCCGCACTCAAAGACGTCGAACGCGGGCTGCGGCAGTTTTTCCGGATCAGCCTGGCCGCACGCGGACGCATGGTGGCCATGCCTTCCAGGGTGGTCGACGAACTCTGGCACGCGCTGATCCTGGACACCGCGCGTTACCAGCATTTTTGCCGCCAGGCCTTCGGTCGCCTGCTGCACCACACGCCGGCGGCCGCGATGCGGGCCCAGGCGCGGGGCGCCGAGCCCTTGCGCCGGGCCTGGCGGATGGCCTGCGCCGACGAAGGCCTGAACCCGCGCAATGCGGCGGCCCTGCCTCTGCTGTTCGAGCTGGACTCCGCGCTGGCGATTCCCGGCGGATTTCGCTACCGGCCCGACTGCACACGCGCCAGCGACGGCACTTGGTGCGGCAACGCGCTGGGCTGTGGCAGTACCGGCTGTGGCGGCTCGCGTGACGGATCCGACGGCGACGGCGACGGCGGGGACGGGGGTGGATGCGGCGGCGGTGGCGACTGAGGGAATCGTCAACGAAGCGGGCACCAGCCCTCAGTACCGGTTTCCGGTCAGAAACAGCGCCAGGCGCATCAAGCCCAGCGCGATCCGCTCCTTGATCCTTTGCCTCAGGGGGCGCCGGGCGTAATCGTCCGGCGCGAGAAGCCGGCTCCCCTGGTTCATCGCGCGCACCAGACGCCCGCGCAGGTTCTGGGCGAACACGCTGTCGCGCACCACCACGTTGGCCTCGCGCGCCAGCAGCAGGCTCAGCGGGTCCAGATTGGACGAACCCACAGTCGCCCACGATTGCGGGCTGTCCGCGTCGATCACCGCCACCTTGGCATGGAGAAAGCTGGCGGTGTATTCATGGATCTCGATCCCGGCGGCCAGCAGCGCGCCATAGACCGGACGGGCCGCATGAAACTGCATGAAGTATTCGTAGCGTCCCTGCAGCAACAGACGCACCTTCACGCCGCGGCGCGCCGCGTGGATCAGCGCCTTGCGCAGGCGCCGGCCCGGCAGGAAATAGGCATTGGCGATGATGATCTCCTGCGTCGCACCGGCAATGGCGCGTCGGTACGCGCGCTCGATGCGACCGCGATGGAGCAGGTTGTCGCGCAGCACCAAGGTCGCCCGTTGCACCCGGTGTCCGAGGGCATCGTCGCTTCCGGACCCGGCTTCGCGCCGCCAGGGCAGGGTCAGGCCGCCGGTGCGCAAGGTGCTGAACGCGTGCGGAAAATGGTGCTCGCGCATGTCCTGCACCGACTGCATGCGCCACCACAGCTGGGCGGTGGTTTCCTGCACTTGCAGAACCAGAGCGCCCGCCGCGCGCACCGCGAAATCAAGCCGGGGCTGCTCCAGTCGGCCGTGATGGGGATCGTGGTGGTCGTCCAGGATGTTGATGCCGCCACAGAAGGCCAGCCGGCCGTCGGTGACGCAGAGCTTGCGGTGCAGGCGGCGCCAGCGGCTGGGAATCAACAGTCCCAAGGCGCCCAGCGGCGCGTAGACCCGCCATTGCACGCCGGCCGCCTTGAAACGCTCCCGCCAGGGTTGGGGCAAATCGGGCGTGCCCACGCCATCGACCACCACCCAGGTCGTCACGCCTCGCGAGGCGGCCCGGATCAGAGCCTCGGCCACACACACCGCCTCGCCCGTAAAGTCGAAGATGTAGGTTTCCAGCCGGACTTCGGAGCGGGCCTGGTCCATCGCGGCGACCAGTGCCGGAAACAGTTCCTGTCCCCCCTCCAACAGCCTGATCCGGTGGGGGTCGCGCGGGTCGGCGGCGCGCGCGGACATGTCAGGTGATCCCGAATTCGCCGATCAGGGGCAGATGGTCCGACATGCGGCCCCAGATCCGCCCGCGCGGCACATGCAGGTGCATCGGCCGCAAGCCGCGCGCAAAGATCTGGTCCAGTTGCACCACCGGTAGCCGCGACGGATAGGTCGGACAGCGAACCGTGTCCGACGAACGCATGCCGAAGCCGTGCAGGGCGCGCTGGATGCGCGTGCCCCAGTCGTTGAAATCACCCGCCACCACCAGCGCGGCGTCCTCGGGAACTTCGCGCCCGATGTAGCGACCGAGCTGCTCCACCTGCCGGACGCGGCTGGCCGGAATGAGGCCGAAATGCACCACGATCACGTGCAGAACCCGCCCCTGCACATCAACCTCCACATGAAGCAGCCCGCGCTGCTCGAACCGGTGGTCCGACATGTCTTCATGGCGGTGCGCCAGCACCGGCCAGCGCGACAGCAAGGCATTGCCGTGTTCGCCGTGGCGGGTGACGGCGTTGGTGCGGTAGACCGCCTCGTAGCCTTCCGGCGCCAGGAAATCCGCCTGCGGCAGGTCAGGCCAGTGGGTGAAGTAGTGCTGCTGGCGCCGGTGCACCTTGCGCACTTCCTGCAGGCAGACGATGTCGGCGTCAAGTTGTTCGATCGCATGGCCCAGATTGTGGATTTCGAGCCGCTGGCGCGGCCCGACCCCCTGCACCCCCTTGTGGATGTTGTAGGTCACGATGCGCAGCGATTCGACCGGCGGATTCACGATGCCGACCTTACCGCAAAAACCGCGGCAGCATCAGCACCGCCTCGGCGTTCGACGCTGAAGCGCACCGATCGGCGGCTTCGTGCCAGGGCAGCCATTGGTAGGCGGTGTGCTCGCGTGGGTCCAGCCGCACGGGCGTGCCGACCGGTACCTCCAGACCGAACACGCGCTCGACGTTGTGGGTCACACCCGGGGCATACCGATGCAGCCATTGCGGGTAGATGCCGTAGACGTTTTCAAGGTTCCAGTCTCGCAAGCAACCGGCCAGGAGGCCGGACCCACCGCAGTGAATACCGGTTTCCTCCCGCACTTCGCGCACTGCGGTGTCGAAAAAGGACTCCTCTTCACGGTCCTTGGACCCGGTCACCGATTGCCAGTAATCGTCCGCGTCGGCCCGGCGGATCAGGAGCACGTCCAGTGCCGGGGTGAAGATCACCACCAGCACGGACTGCGGAATCTTGAACCGATGACGGCCGTTCACTCGCCGAGGTAGGCCGCCCGGACGCGCGGATCGTTGAGCATTTCCTTCGCGTCGCCGCTCATGGTCACCACGCCCGACTCCATCACATAGCCCCGGTCCGCGATGGCCAGGGCGCGGCTCGCGTTCTGCTCCACCAGCAGGATGGTCACGCCCTGGGCGTAGACATCCTTCACGACCTCGAAGATCTTGTCCACCATGATCGGCGACAGGCCCATCGACGGTTCGTCGAGCAACAGCACCTTGGGTCGGCTCAACAGCGCACGGCCCATGGCCAGCATCTGCTGCTCGCCTCCGGACAGGGTGCCGGCCAGCTGGTCCTTGCGTTCCTTCAGACGCGGAAAGATCGTGAACACCTTGTCGATGTCGGCCAGAATGTCGGCCTTGTCGGTGCGGATGTAGGCGCCCATCTGCAGGTTCTCGGTGATCGTCATGCGCGCGAACACGCCGCGACCTTCCGGCACCATCGCCAGACCCTGCCTGACCAGATCCCAGGGGCCCTGGCCTCGGATGCTCTTGCCCAGGTACTCGATGTCGCCGTCGTTGATCGCCAGGATGCCGGTGATGGCCTTCATGGTGGTGGTCTTGCCCGCGCCGTTGGAGCCGATCAGCGAAACCAGTTCGCCTTCGCGCACCTCGAAGTCGACGCCCTTGACGGCCTGGATGCCGCCATAGGCCACTTTCAGGCCCTTGACCTTGAGAAGTGTCGCTGCCATGTCAATGTCCTCCGGTGCCCAGGTAGGCTTCGATCACTTTTTCGTTCTTCTGCACATCGGCGGGCGTGCCCTCGGCGATCTGCTTACCGTAGTCGAGCACGGTGACGCGGTCGCACAGGCCCATCACGAGCTTGACGTCGTGCTCGATCAACAGGATGGTGCGGTTGTCCTTGCGGATGCGGTCGATCAGTTCGCGCAGCATCACCTTTTCGGTGGCGTTCATGCCGGCGGCCGGTTCGTCCAGCGCGATCAGTTGCGGGTCGGTGGCCAGCGCCCGGGCGATTTCCAGTCGGCGCTGGTCGCCATAGCTCAGCGTACGGGCCTTGTAGTCGGCGAACTTGCCGATGCCCACATAGTCCAGCAGTTCCTGGGCGCGCCCGGCGATGGCGGCTTCTTCGGCTTTGAAGCCCGCCGTGCGGAACACCGCACCGATCAGACCCGAGCCGGTGCGGATGTGACGACCCACCATCACGTTTTCCAGCGCGGTCATTTCGGCGAACAGGCGAATGTTCTGGAACGTGCGCGCGATGCCGGCCTTGGCGACTTCGTGCACCGCGGTCGGCTGATACGGCTTGCCAGCGAGCTCGAAGGTGCCGCTGTCGGGGGTGTACAGGCCGGTGATGACGTTGAAAAAGGTGGTCTTGCCCGCGCCGTTGGGTCCGATCAGGCCATAGACCTGGCCGCGCTGGATCGTGATCCCGACGTCGCTGAGGGCCTGCAGGCCGCCGAAGCGCTTGGAAACGCCGGCTACTTTCAATACGGTATCGCTCATGTCCCGCTCCTCACTTGCCCGGCAGTGACTTGCCGTGCTCGGGCGACGGCCACAACCCGCGCGGACGCATCAGCATGATGGTGATCATCGCCAGGGCGATCAGCAGCTGGCGCAGGATGGCCGCGTCCAGACGCCCGCCTGTCATGGCCTGCAGGGGTCCGGCCACGTAGCGCAGCACTTCGGGCAACGCCGCCAGCAGGACGGCACCGAGCACGACCCCCGGCAGATGCCCCAATCCGCCCAGCACCACCATGGCCACGATCATCACCGACTCCATCAGGGAGAAGGATTCGGGTGAGACGAATCCCTGGAATGCGCCGAACATCACGCCGGCCACCCCTCCGAAGGTGGCCCCCATGCCGAAGGCAAGCAGCTTCATGTTCCGGGTGTTGATGCCCATGGCCTTGGCGGCGATTTCGTCCTCGCGGATCGCCATCCAGGCGCGCCCGATGCGCGACAGCTCCAGGCGGTGGCTGACGATGACACTGAACACGACCAGCACCAGGAACAGGTAGTAGTACAGCGTCACCGATGCGAGCTCAATACCGCCGACGGTGAGCGGTTTGCCCAGGTTCAGACCGAAGAACTTGATCGAATCGATCTGGTTGATGCCTTTCGGACCGTTGGTGATGTTGATCGGGTGGTCCAGGTTGTTCAGGAAGATGCGGATGATCTCGCCGAACCCCAGCGTCACGATCGCCAGGTAGTCGCCCCGCAACTTCAGTGTCGGAGCGCCCAGCAGCACGCCGAACAGCCCCGCCAGCCCCGCTCCGAGCGGGATGACCAGCCACAGCGGCGTGTGCAACCCGTTGGGAAACATGGCGGCGAAGGCGGGAAAGGTGTCGGTCAGGTGGGGCGAGGCCATCAGTCCGAACATGTAGGCGCCGACGGCGAAGAACGCCACGTAGCCGAGATCCAGCAGTCCGGCATAGCCCACCACGATGTTGAGGCCGACCGCCAGCAGGACATACAGCAGCGCCATGTCGGCGATGCGAACCCAGGCGTTGCCGAAGGATTGCAGGATCAGCGGCAGCACGAGCAGGCCGATCGCGCCGAGGATCAGATGGGTTCTGTTCAGGGTCATGGTTCGATCTCCAGTCGGTCAGGCGCGATCCGCCACGCGTTCACCGAGCAGCCCGGAAGGCCGCAGCGTCAGCACGATGATCAGGACAATGAACGCGAAGATGTCGGAGTAATGGCTGCCGAGCAACCCGCCGGTCAGCATTCCGATGTATCCGGAGCCGATGGCTTCGATCAGGCCCAGAAGGATGCCGCCGATGACCGCGCCGGCCAGATTGCCGATGCCGCCAAAGACCGCCGCCGTGAACGCCTTCAGGCCCGGCAGGAACCCCATGGTGTGCTGGACGGTGCCGTAGTTGGAGGCGTACATCACCCCGGCGATCGTGGCCAGGATCGCGCCGATGATGAAGGTGGCCGAAATCACAACATCGGGCTTGACTCCCATCAGTGCCGCCACGCGCGGATTCTCCGCGGTGGCCCGCATGGCGCGGCCGAGACGGGTGGCGTTGACCAGCCACATCAGAAACGCCAGGGAGATCGCCGTCACGCTCAGGATCACGATCTGGGTGACCGTGATGACCGCACCCCCGATATGGAACGGCTCCGTGGGCAGCAGGGTGGGATAGGGCTTGTAGTTGGCCTTGAAGATGATCATGGCCAGCGTCTGCAGCAGGATCGACATGCCGATCGCGGTGATCAGCGGTGCCAGCCTCGGACTGTTTCGAAGGGGTCGGTACGCTATTTTCTCGATCGAGAAGTTCAGCGCCGCGGCAACGACGCAGGCAATGAGGGTCGCCAGCAGCAGGATGATCCATCCGGGCGCCCCCGGCATGGACGCCTGCATCATGCCGATGATCACCCAGCTGGTCATCGCACCAACCATGAGCACTTCGCCATGGGCAAAGTTGATGAGTTGAATGATGCCGTACACCATGGTGTAGCCAAGGGCTATCAGGGCGTACATGCTGCCAAGAATCAGACCGTTGATGATCTGCTGCAGCAGGATATCCATAAAGCGTTCTCCGTTTCGTGACCGGTCTTGCACCTGGGCGCGCCACAAATCGGTGGCGATGGCAACTCGGGCCTTGTGAGCCCAACCAGCCAACTAGCAAAAAGCCCGCCAGGACAGGGATGTTGGCGGGCCGGTGACGGCGATTGTAGCCAAGGCCCAACAGCGAGCCGGGCTGGCGGCGACCGGGTTTACCCTGTGTCCGGGGCCCGGATCAGTCGCCTTCCCGGTCCATTAGGAGTTCTGATCGTTGAGTCGACGGAGTTCGTCCAGCTTATCGGCAATGCGAATCTCCAGGCCGCGCGGCACGGGCCGGTAAAAGCCTGGCCGGCCCACCCCGTCGGGCAGGTAGTTTTCGCCGGCGGCGAACGCACCCGCTTCGTCATGGGCGTAGCGGTAGCCACGCCCGTAGTCGAGGTCTTTCATGAGTTGCGTCGGCGCGTTGCGCAGGTGCAAGGGCACGGCGCGGGTGCCATCCTGCCGGACAAAGGCGCGTGCCTCGTTGAACGCCTGATAGACCGCGTTGGACTTGGGCGCCACCGCCAGATAGACCAGGCATTCGGCCAGCGCCAGTTCCCCCTCGGGGCTGCCCAGTCGTTCGTAGACCTCGGCCGCGTCCAGCGCCAGGCGCAGCGCGCGCGGATCAGCCAGGCCGATGTCCTCGGTGGCCATGCGGATCATCCGGCGCGCCAGGTAGCGCGGATCGGCCCCGCCGTCCAGCATGCGGGCAAACCAGTACAGGGCGGCGTCCGGGTCGGAACCCCGCACCGATTTGTGCAGCGCGCTGATGGTGTCGTAGAACTGCTCGCCGCCTTTGTCGTACCGACGCAGCCGTTCACCCAGCACCCGCAGCAGCCATGCGTCACTGATGGATGCAAGTTGCTCGCGCCCGGCCGCCACCGCCAGCGTCTCCAGCGTGTTGAGCAGGCGCCGCGCGTCACCGTCGGCATAGCCGACCAGCCGTTCAATCGCTTCCTTTTCCATAGCTGGAAGTGACCATTCAGCGATGGCTTTTGCCACTATTTGCTTCAGATCCGACTCGGAAAGCGGTTGCAGAACGTACACCGCCGCCCGGGACAGCAACGCCGAGTTGACCTCGAACGACGGGTTCTCGGTGGTGGCGCCGATGAAGGTGAACAGGCCGCTTTCCACATGCGGCAAGAAGGCATCCTGCTGCGCCTTGTTGAAACGATGCACCTCGTCGACGAAGACGATGGTGCCCTGCGGCGCCAGACCGCTGCGCGCTGCTTCTGCGTGCTCCACTGCGTCGCGGATGTCCTTCACGCCGCCAAGCACGGCGCTGATCGTGATGAATTGCGCATCGAAGGCGTCGGCCATCAGCCGCGCGATGGTGGTCTTGCCGGTTCCCGGCGGCCCCCACAGGATGCAACTGTGCGGCTGGCCCGACTCGAACGCCAGCCGCAGCGCCATACCCTCGCCCAGCAGATGCCGCTGTCCGATCACTTCGGCGAGGCTGCCCGGCCGCAGCCGCTCGGCCAGTGGCACCCGTGCCGCGGATCCGCCGGGCTTCATGGACGGAGCACGTCGGCGCCGGCCGGCGGCTTGAACTGGAACACGCCGGGCGCCAGCACCGGGTTCTGCTCGAAGCCGCTGAACGTGAGAACCGAGCGCTGCCCATAACTGTCCAGGATGTCGAGCACCGCCAGCTCGCTGCCCTTGTCGGTGGCCCTGAAGCCGACCCGGACCGCCTGCAACTGCCCCTCGCGCGTGCGGGGCGTGGCCAGCACCCACTGGAGGCCGTCGCGGTCCGGCGCCGCCGCCAGATCAAACTCGGCCTGCACGGCCTTCAGGTCGGCGGCGGCTGCGATCAGGGCCGCGGGCGTCGATCCCAGCGCCTGCGCCTGCTTGCGCGCCGTCACTTGGTTCAGGTCCGCGTCAAAGAGCCAGAGCGTCTGCCCGTCCGCCACGATGGTCTGTTCGAAAGGTTTCAGGTAGGTGAAACGGAAACGGCCAGGACGCTGGAACTCGAAGCCGCCGCTGGAGGTCTTGCTGCGCGTAGCCTGTCCGTCGCGCGCCGGCGAGGTCACCACCTGGGTGAAGCTGGCCCGTCCTGAACGGGTGGCTTTCAGGAATGCGTCCAGGCTGTCCAGCCCGGACGCCTGAGCAACCCAAGCCAGTCCCGCGACGCAGGCGCCCACGGCCCACCGGACCGGCCAAACCGAAATAAAGGCGTTTCTCATCGTGTGTCGGACTCCCGCAGCCTCCCCGGGTTCACTCGTCGCGCTGCGGCACCAGGATGTCGCGCTGCCCGCTGGTGCTCA
>ERZ1645187.2905-NODE-2905-length-14771-cov-6.462626_pt1 | contig 14771 bp, 10 predicted proteins | sample MGYA00575352_ERZ1645187 | MGnify/ENA primary metagenome ERZ1645187 (study PRJEB40837, sample SAMN11349314) | freshwater sediment metagenome | isolation source: river sediment | host: Sediment | place: India: Wazaribad , New Delhi | collected 2017-02-21 ...
TTTCCCGCCTGCACCCTTAGCAGGGGTGTGCCTTCGACCACTCGGCCACGTCTCCACCGACCCGTATAGGGGGCGAGGATGCTGAAAACAAGCGGATAATTTCGTGCTTGCATGGTGGATTCAGGGGGTTGGCAGCAACGCGTAGGCGGCAATGCCGGCGGCCAGCGCGGCAAGGGTCCAGGCGGCAAGCGGCATCCAGAACCGCGCAGGGCCGGCCAGGGCCGCCAACGAACACCGGCCAAAGGCATTGGCCGCCAACGCGCCCAGAATCGCTGTGGCGATCGCCGCCACCGACACGGTGGGATTGGTGACACGCAGCGCGCTGAGAACGGCGACATCAACATCCAGCGTCCCCGACAGCGCCGCTGACGCCGCCAGACCCGAACCTCCAAATTGCGAGACCACCGCCGCGCTGGCGGTGGACACCAGCGCAAACAGGCCGGCAAAGATCAAAAGCGCCCGCAACTCGAACGGGTTGCGCAGCGGCTCGGCGGGCTCTCCGGGTTCGTCGCCGTGGGCCAGCAGCCACAGGCCAGCGGCGACCAGAACCGCCGCAGCCACCAAGGCCGGCCCGGCGACCAGCGCAACAACCTCGCGGCGCAGCAGGGCAATCACCACCAGAACCCGCATCAGCGAGACACTGCCTGCCAGCGTCGCGGCACCGACCAACGGCCGCACCTGCCCGCCCGCCCCGGCCATCCGCGCCAAGGCCACAGTCACGGCGGTAGAGGAAGCCAACGCCCCGGCCAAAGAGCTGATCAGAAGTCCGCGTGATGGCCCCAGCACCCGCACGGCGATATAGCCGGCAAAGGAAATCGTGGCGATCAGGACGGTGAAGAACCAGATTTCCCGCGGGTTAAACCCGCCCCAGGGATCTATGGCGCGGTCAGGCAACAGCGGCAGGATGATCATCGTCATCACCGCCAAGACCAAGGCCGAGCGCAACTCGGTCCAGCTCAGGCGGCGCAGGGCGGAATGCAGGTTCTCTCGCCCTGCCAACAGCGCCGCCAGTGCCGCCCCGCCAGCTGCCGCAACCTGCACCTGCCCCTGAACCGCAAGCCCGCCAAGCACGAACACCGTCAGCCCCGCCATCACCCCCGTCACGCTGAACGTGTCCTGATGCTGAGCCTCATGAAACTGAAACAGGCCGTAAAGCGCGCCCATGCCCAGAAACCCGAAGCCGAAGATCACCGGCGCGGTCATCAACTGGGCCATCAGCGCAAACAGCCCGCCCAGGAAACCGATGATGCCAAAGGTCCGCAGGCCCGCGGTGCGGCTGCCGTCTGGCTGGTCGCGCTCGCGCCAACCGCGCTCCATCCCGACCAGCAGTCCGATCGCCAGCGCCACACCCAGCCGGAAAAAAAGATCCTGCATGACCAACCCCTTTTCCCGACCATGCCCCAGCCAGAGCGTCAGGAAAAGCCGGGAATTCGCAACCGTTTACTGCAAGCGCCGCCCGGCCCAGTCGCGCCACGCCGCGGGGTTGCCGGCAAAGACGTTGACATCCACCTTGCCCACGATCCCCGGCACGTCGCCGGTGCCGGTATATTGCCAGAAGGTCCAGTGCTGGTCGGCATAGCGGTCCTGCGGGTGCCGCGCGGTCGAGCGCAGCCAGAACTCCTGCCCGCTGACGCGCCACATCTCGTTGGCCTCATAGAAATCCGGCGTGGTGTAGAGGATCGGCACCTGCCCGTAATGCTCGGTCAGGGCATTCATGAAGATCGCCGCATTGCGGCGCACCTCTGCCGGGTCGGGGCGTTGCGGACAGGTGGGGCTGAAGGGGGTCCATTCCATGTCCAGCACCGGCGGCAGCGCACCCTTGACGCGGGGCACATGGCGGATGAACCAGCGCGCCTGCTCGATCGCGGGGCGGCAATGGTAATAGAAGTGATAGGCGCCGGGCAGCACCCCGGCCTCGGCTGCGCCACGCCAGTGGGTCTGGAACATCGGGTCGACCATATCGCCGCCTTCGGTCGCCTTGATGAAGGCGATGTTGACGCCATTGGCCCGCGCGGTCGGCCAGTCGATCCATTGCTGATAGCGCGAGATGTCCACCCCATGCACCGCATAGGCCGTGGGCGGCCGCCCGTCCCAATCCACCGGCTTGTGATCCGAGAAGTTGGACGAGGTGACGGTCAGCGCCGGCACATTGCGCGGAGAGGCCACATCGGCACGGCGCGGCGAACCGCAGGCGGCCAGCGCCAGAAGGGTGCAGAGAAGCAGAAGCGGGCGGCGCATGGGATACTCACAGGCGAAGCGGTCAGGACGGGATCGACTGTCGCCGCTTGGCGTGCCGCTGTCACGGGGCAAAATGCCGGGCCGCCGCCGGCCCGGCCGAAATCTGCCGGGATCAGCCAGCCGCCAATTCGTCCCAGCAGCCCAGTGCGTGGCCGGCATACATCACCGCCGGGCCACCGCCCATCTGCACCGCCATGGCCAGCACATCGCCCAACTCCTCGCGGGTGGCGCCCGCCTTCATCAGCGCCTCGACGTGGAAGTTGATGCAGGGCTCGCAACGCAGGACGATCGCCATGCCCAGCGCGACAAATTCCTTCTGTTTCACATCCAGCGGACCCTGCTCCTTGACCGCCTTGGACAATTGACCAAAGCCCGCCATCGCGTCGGGGATCAACTTGTTCATCACGCGCAGCTCGTTGCGCATTTCGCCTATCTTTTCCTTGTAGCTCATGGCTTTCTCCTTGATCTGGCGTCGTTATGGATGGCAACGGCGCCGCGCTCCTTGACACATATCAAATTCAGAATGTGTCTTGAGCACGTGCCGCAACGAAAAAGGCCCGCGCCAGGCGCGGGCCCTTCGATCAGCCGGGGCGGTCGATCATTTCGGCATGTCGGCCTTGATGCCCTCGACGAAGAAGTTCATGCCCAGCAGGTCGCCATCGGGCGCGGTCTGGCCTTCGGCCAGCCAGGCGCTGCCATCCTGCTTGTTGATCGGGCCGGTGAAGGGGTGATAGCTGCCCGCGGCGATCTGGTCGCGCAGCGCCTCGGCCTCGGCCTTCAGCTCGGCCGGGATCGCATCGGTGATCTGGCCGATCTCGACTTCGCCATCCTTGATGCCGGCCCAGGTATCGGTCGACTCCCAGGTGCCGTCCAGCAGCGCGCCTACGCGCTTGACGTAATAGGGCGCCCAATTGTCGATGATCGACGAGACGCGCGGGCTGGGCGCGTAGTCCAGCATGTCCGAGGCCTGGCCAAAGCCGATCACCTTGCCGCCAGCCTTGGCAGCCTCGGCCAGCGGCGCGGTGGAGTCGGTGTGGGCCGCGATCACGTCCACGCCCTGGTCGATCAGGGCCTTGGCGGCATCGGCCTCTTTGGCCGGGTCGAACCAGGTGAAGGCCCAGACGACCGACAGTTCCACATCCGGGTTCACCTTCTTGGCGTGCAGGTAATAGCTGTTGATCCCCATCACCACCTCGGGGATCGGGAACGAGCCGATATAGCCGATCTTGTTCGACTTGGTCATCTTGCCGGCAATGTGGCCCTGAATGGCGCGGCCCTCATAGAAACGGGCGTTGTAAATCGCGACATTGGGATGCTCGCGCTTGAAGCCGGTTGCGTGTTCAAACTTCACGTTCGGAAACTTGGCGGCCACGGCATTGGTGGCGTCCATATAGCCGAACGAGGTGGTAAAGATGATGTTGCAGCCGCCCAGCGCCATCTGCGTCAGCACGCGCTCGGCATCGGCGCCTTCCGGCACGCTTTCCTGCCACTGGATCTCGACCTTGTCGCCATAGGCCTCTTTCACGGCCAGCGCACCCTGATGGTGCTGGTAGGACCAGCCGAGGTCGCCGATCGGGCCGACATAGACGAAACAGGCTTTCGCCTTTTCCAGCGCCTCGGCCGAGGCGGTGGTGCCAAAGGCAAGGCCAAGGCCCAGCGCGGCGGTGGCCAGCAGCGTTCTGCGGTTCATGTTCAACTCCCTGAGCGGGGGGCATGGGCGCCCCGGTTGATCGGTTGGCCGCGCATCTTACCGCGTGGCGTGGAAGGTCTGGCCAAGGGCGGCGGGGGCGGCCAGCGCCGCCTTGCCCCGCCCCGAGGACATGATGACAAGCACGAGGATGGTTACCAGATACGGCGCCATCGACAAGTATTCGACCGGGATAACACTGCCTGCGACCTGCAAATTCAACTGCAAGACGCTGATGCCGCCAAACAGCCAGGCCCCCAGCAACACGCGATTGGGTCGCCAGCTGGCGAAAACCACGATCGCCAGCGCGATCCAGCCCGCGCCGGCGGTGATCCCGTCCACCCATTGCGGCACACGCACAAGGCTGACATAGGCCCCGCCCAGCCCCGCCATCGCGCCGCCAAACAGCACCGCCAGAAACCGGATCCGCACCACCTTGTAGCCCAGCGCATGCGCCGCCTCATGGCTTTCGCCCACCGCGCGCAGGACCAGACCCGCGCGCGAGGCACGCAAGAACCACTGCACCGCAAACACCATGCCCAGCGACAGATAGACCAGCGGATCATGGCCAAAGACGATCGGCCCCAACACCGGGATATCGGCCAGCGGGCCAAAGGGCACATCGGCGGTCAGCGGCGGCTTGATGCCGACATAGCCCTGCCCCATGAGGCTGGCAAACCCCAGGCCGAACAGCGTCAGGGCAAGGCCGGTGGCCACCTGATTGGTCAAAAGCCCCAGCGTCAGCGCCCCAAACACCGCCGCCAGCATGGCACCGCCCAGCGCGCCGCCGACATATCCCAGCAAGGGGCTGCCGGTCTCGACCGCGGTGATGAAACCTGTGACGGCGCCCACGATCATCATCCCCTCGACCCCGAGGTTCAACACGCCCGCGCGCTCGACCACCAACTCGCCCAGCGCGGCGAACAGGATCGGCACCGAGGCCACGATCAGCGCGGCAATCAACAGGACAGGATCAATGCCCCCCATCACGCAGCCTCCTTCCCGGTCAGACGGATGCGGTAATTGGTCAGCACGTCAGAGGCCAACAGGAAGAACAACAGCATGCCCTGAAACGCCTGAATGGCCGCCGAAGGCAGGTTGAGATTGGTCGCCGCCATCTCGCCGCCGATATAGGTCAGCGCCATCAGGAGCCCGGCCAGCAGGATGCCCAGCGGGTTCCGCCGGCCCAGAAACGCCACGATGATCGCCGTGAACCCATACCCCACATTGAAGTCGATCGAGATCTGTCCCGCGGGCCCCGTTACCTCGAACAGGCCCGCCGCCCCGGCCAGCCCACCGGCCAGCCCCAGGCACAGCATCACCAGCCGGTCCGGGTTCACCCCCGCATAGCGCGCGGCGCGCGGGGCCTGCCCCGCCAACCGGATCCGAAAGCCGAGGATATGGCGGCTGAGCAGCACATGCGCGGCCAAGACCGTCAGCAGCGCCGCAACCCCGCCCCAATGCAGGCCCGAGCCCGCGATCAGCTCGGGGTTCTGCGCGGCAGGATAGGCGGAGAAACTGCGGCTGCCGGGAAAGCCCATGCCATCAGGGTTGCGCAGAAACCCGGTCGAGGCCATCGCCAGCACCGTCTGCGCCACATAGACCAGCATCAGCGAAACAAGGATCTCGTTCGTGTTGAACCGGGTTTTCAGGATCGCCGGGATCATCGCCCAGACCCAGCCGCCAAAGATCCCGGCCACCAGCATCGCCGGAAAGATCAGCCGGCTTTCGGTCGGGTAAAAGGCCAGGCCCACCGCCGCGCCGCAGATCGCGCCCATGATGTATTGACCCTCGGCGCCGATGTTCCAGATCCCGGCACGAAAGCCCAGCGACAGGCCGATGGCGATCAGGATCAGCGGCCCCGCCTTTACCAGCAGTTGCCCGCGCAGGTAAAAGGCAAACTCGCCAAACAGCGGGTCCCAAAAGATCGTGCGGATCGCCACGACCGGATCCTTGCCCAAGGCGGCGAACATGAGCCCGCCCGCGATCATTGTCAGGACCACCGCCAGCACCGGCGACATCCGCGCCCAGTAGGCCGAGGGCGAGGGGCGTTTTTCCAGCACGATCATGCCGCGCCTCCGGTCCTGCCGCGCTCAGTCCGCATGCTGCGCCTCCATCCCATGCACACCGCCCATCATCAGCCCGATCTGATCCAGCGTCAGCCCCGCCACCGGACGCGGCCGCGTCATGTGGCCAGCTGTCAGCGCGGCAAAGCTGTCGGCGATTTCCAGCAACTCATCAAGGTCCTGGCTGATGACGACCACCGCAGCCCCCGCATCGGCACGGTCAAGGATGGCCTGCCGGATCGCCGCCGCCGCCGCCGCATCCACGCCCCAGGTGGGCTGGTTGATGACGATCACCTCAGCCTCTTGCGATATCTCGCGGCCGACCACGAACTTTTGCAGATTGCCGCCCGACAGCGCGCGGGCCGCGACATGCGTGCCGGGGGTGCGCACGTCGAAGGCCTCGACAATGCCCGCGGCAAAGGCGCGGGTGCGCGCCCAGTCGATAAAGCCGTGCCGGGTCAGCCGCTTGCGGACCGCGCCCGAAAGCAGCGCGTTTTCCACCAGTGACATGTCCGGGGCCGCGGCATGGCCCAGGCGTTCCTCGGGGGCGGCCACCAGACCGGCCGCACGCCGCGCCTCGGGACCCAGATCACCCACTGGATGGCCCTTGAGGCGCACGCGGTCAGGGTCGGTCAGCACCTCGCCCGACAGCGCCAGAAACAGCTCGTCCTGACCATTGCCGGCAACCCCGGCAATGCCAAGCACCTCGCCCTCGGCCACGGTGAAGCTGACGCCCTTCAGGCTGGTGCCAAAGGCATTGGGCGAGGGGATCGACAGATCGCTGACCCCCAGCGCCACCTTGCCCGTCTGCCGTGCATGGCGCGCGGGCGGGGTCAGGGTCGCCCCCACCATCATCTCGGCCATCTGCGCCGCCGAAACCTCGCGCGGGGTGCAGGTGGCCACCACCTTGCCCCGCCGCAGGATCGTGGCGCTGTCGCAAAGCGCGCGGATTTCCTCCAACTTGTGCGAGATGTAAAGGATCGCGGTCCCCTCGGCCGAGAGTTTCCGCAGGGTCTGGAACAGGATTTCCACCTCTTGCGGGGTCAGGACCGAGGTCGGCTCGTCCATGATCAGAAGCTGCGGCGATTGCAGCAGGCAGCGCACGATCTCGACCCGCTGCCGCTCGCCCGCCGACAGATCGCCCACGATCCGCGCTGGGTCCAAGGGCAGGCCATATTGCTCGGACACGACCCGGATCCGCGCCGCCAGCTCGCGCATGGCGGGCGGTTTTTCCATGCCCAGCGCCACGTTTTCGGCAACCGTCAGCGCCTCGAACAGCGAGAAATGCTGAAACACCATGCCTACGCCCGTGGCCCGCGCAGCTCGCGGCTCGGCGGGGGCATAGGGCTGACCCTTCCAGCGCATCTGCCCCGAATCGGGTTTGACCAGACCGTAGATCATCTTGACCAGCGTCGATTTGCCGGCGCCGTTCTCGCCCAGCAGGGCATGCACCTCGCCGGGCGCCACGGCAAAACCCACGCCGTCATTGGCGACCACGCCGGGATAGGCCTTGGTGATGCCCTCCACCTCCAGCAGCTTGTCGGTCATGCCCCCATCCTCTCACGCCCGGACTGCCGCCCTTGTGTCAGGAAGGCGACTGCCACCCCAAGTGCAATGGCTTGGGGGTGTTTGCCAAGCCCCGGATCGCCGATCGGGCAGCGGATCCGCGCAACATTTTCAACCGGATGCCCCAGATCGCGCAGCCGCGACCGAAACCGCGCCGCTTTTGAGGCCGAGCCGATCAGCCCCAGACTGCCGAAGCCGTGGCCCAGCAGCCGGTGACAGATTTCCAGATCCAGCGGATGCGAGAAGGTCATCACCAGATGGTCGGCACCGCCGGGGGCATGACCGGCCAACAGCGCGGGGTCAGCCGCAGGCAGGATCGTCACGCCCGGCGGCGGATCGGGCGGAAAGCGGTCGGGTGCGGTGTCGATCCAGGTCAGTTGCACCCCCGGCAAGGGGGCCATCACCGCAGCGACTGCCCGCCCGACATGCCCCGCTCCCCACAGCCACAGGTGACGCGCAGGCGGCGAGACGGGCTCGACAAACCAGCCCTGCACCAGTTGCGGCAGGGGCGTGAGGCCCTGCCCCCGCGCGGCCGTGAGGATCCGGCTGACCGCCAGCGGCATGCCCCCCCTCTGCTCCGGCAGCGGGCGGGCAAAGACCTCATCGGGCAGGGTGTCGGCCGCGGTGAAACGCTCGGACAACAGCGTCACCGCCCCGCCGCAGCACTGGTTCAGCGCCGGCCCCAGGGCCAGCCGGTCCAGCCGCGCGGGTGCGCCACCGGCCAACATGTTGCGCGCCGCCTGCACCGCGCCATGTTCCAGCGCGCCACCGCCGATGGTGCCGTGCAGGCCCGTGCCGGTGACGCACATCGCCGCCCCCACCTCGCGCGGGGTGGAGCCTTGGGTGGCCACCACCACCACCCGCACCACGGAACCCTCTGTGGCGATCAGCCCGGCCAAGGCCGCGCGGTCAATCCCGGCCATCGCGCTGCCTCCGCACCGCATTAAACAGCCGCTCGGCCGTCGCGGGCGCGTCAAGCGCCGGATAGACCGCCCCGCAGGCCGCCACCGCATCCGACAGCGCCAGAAACGCCGAGATGCCCAGCATCAACGGCGGCTCGCCCACCGCCTTGGAACGGCCGACCGTGTCTTCAGGGTTGGGCCTGCCCCATAGCGCGACGTTGAACACCTCTGGCCGGTCGCCCACGGCAGGGATCTTGTAGGTCGAGGGCGCATGGGTCGACAACCGCCCCTTGGCGTCCCAGACCAGCTCTTCCAGCGTCAGCCAGCCCGCGCCCTGAACATAGGCACCCTCGACCTGCCCGATATCCAGCGCCGGGTTCAGGCTGGCGCCGGTATCATGCAGGATATCTGCTCGCAGGATGCGCGACTCGCCGGTCAGCGTGTCCAGCGCCACCTCGGTCACCGCCGCCCCAAGGGCGAAATACAGAAAGGGCCGCCCCTGCCCGCGCAGCCGGTCCCAGTCCAGTTTGGGCGTCGCATAAAAGCCGTTGGCCGACAGGTTGACCCGGGCCTGATAAGCCAGCCCTGCCGCCTCGGCAAAACTGTAATCCGCACCTGCCACGCGGACGCGCCCTGCGGCAAAGCCCACATCCTCGGGGGCCGCCTGATGACGGGCGGCGATGCAGGCGGCCATGCGATCCCGTATCTGCAGGCAGGCCGCGCGCGCGGCCATGCCATTCAGGTCGCTGCCCGAACTGGCGGCGGTGGCCGAGGTGTTGGGCACCTTGGACGTATCGGTCGCGGTGATCCGCACCGCCTCCATCCCGACGCCAAAGACCTGCGCGGCCACCTGCGCCACCTTTTGAAACAGCCCCTGCCCCATCTCGGTGCCGCCATGGTTCAGCCGGATCGAGCCGTCCTGATAGACATGCACCAACGCCCCTGCCTGATTGAGATGCGTCAGCGTGAAGGAAATGCCAAACTTTACCGGCGTCAGCGACAGGCCGCGCTTTATCACCGGGTTCGCGGCATTCCATTCCGCCACCTTGCGGCGGCGCGCGGCATAGTCCGATGTCTCGACCAGTCGGCCCACTAGCCGGTCCAGATCGAAATCCTCGACCGACATGCCGTAATGGGTGGTCTGCGGCTGCGCCGGAGCAGTGGCGTAGAAATTGGCGCGCCGCACCTCCAGCGGATCGCGGCCGAGGTCATGGGCAATGTGATCCATCACCCGCTCGATCCCCAGCACACCTTGCGGCCCGCCAAACCCGCGAAAGGCCGTGGCGCTGGCGGTATGGGTCCGCAGCCGGTGGCTTTCGATGCGAACGGCGGGTAGGAAATAGGCGTTATCGGCATGCAGCATCGCCCGATCCGCCACCGCATGCGACAGGTCCAGCGACCAGCCGCAGCGGACCAGATGGGTAAACTCCACCCCCTTGAGGCGGCCTTGATCGTCAAAGCCCGCGCGATAGCGGATCTTCAGATCGTGGCGCTTGCCGGTGATGACCATGTCGTCATCGCGGTCGTAACGCATCTTGCAGGGCCGGCCCGTGGTCCGGGCAGCCAGGGCGCAAGCCACCGCCAGCGCATTGCCCTGACTTTCCTTGCCACCAAAGCCACCCCCCATGCGCCGCACCTCGACCCGCACCATCGCCATTGGCAGGTGCAGGGCATGGGCGACCTTGTGCTGGATCTCGGTCGGGTGCTGGCTTGAAGACAGCACCAGCATCTCGCCGCCATCCTGCGGGATCGCGACGGCGATCTGGCCCTCGAGATAAAAGTGTTCCTGTCCGCCGACCGCCATCTCACCCGCAACCTGCCGCGGGGCCGCGGCAATGGCTGCGGCGGCATCGCCCCTGGCCCAGATCACCGGCGGGCCAAAGCGGGCATCGGCTGCCAGCGCCTGCTCCACCGTCAGGATCGGCGGTTTCTCGTCATGGCTGACACGGGCCAGACGGGCGGCGCGGCGGGCGGCCAGATGACTGTCGGCCACCACCAGAAACAACGGCTGACCGTGATACTGCACCTCGCCGGTGCAAAGCAGCGGCTCATCCCCGATCGAGGGGCTGCAATCGGGCATCTCGGGCAGGTCGTCCGGGCCGATCACCGCCACCACGCCGGGTGCCGCGCGCACCGGCCCTAGGTCGAGGGCCGTGACCGTGCCATGCGCGATGGCGGACAGGCCGAAGGCCAGATGCAGCGCACCTGCCGGCAGCGGGATATCATCCACATAGGCCGCCGTGCCGGTCACATGACCAAGGGCGGAGTCATGCGGAAGGGGGGCGCCGGTCACCATTGGCCCACCTCTGCCAGATCGGTGCGGACACAAATGCGTTCCAGGAAATACCGCTCCAGCAGTGCCTGCGCAGCACCCAGCCGATAGGCGGCCGAGGCGCGCAGGTCGGAAAGCGGCTGGAAGTCTTGTGCCAGCGCGGCAAGCGCCTTGTCGCGCGCCTGATCCCAAGACTGGCCCAAAAGCGCCGCCTCGGTCACGCGGGCGCGTTTCGGGATGCCCGCCATCCCGCCAAAGGCGATCCGGGCATGGCTGACCACATCCCCGGAAAACCGCAGATCGAAAGCCCCGAGGACCGAGGAAATATCCTGCTCGGCCCGGCGCGAGACCTTCCACACCTTGAGCGACGGCGCGGTGGCGGGGATCGTCACCGCCTCCACAAACTCGGATGGGTGACGGTCCTGCTTGCGGTATTCGAGGAAGAAATCCTCAAGCGCGATCTCGCGACGCAGATCGCCGCGGCGCAGATGAAGCCGGGCCTCCAGCGCGATCAGCGGGGGTGGAAGATCGCCAATGGGCGAGCCATTGGCGATATTGCCGCCCACCGTCGCCGCCTGCCGCACCTGATCGGACGCGAAACGGTCCAGCATCCGCGACAGGCCGGGGTGGCTGGCGCGCGTGGCCGCGCGGAAGGCTGCGACGGTCACGCCTGCGCCAATACGCAGCCTGTCGCCCAGCCGCTCGATCCGCTGCAATTCGGGGATGGCGTTGAGAAAGATCGGCGTGGGCAGCTCGCGCAGGCCCTTGGTGACCCAAAGCCCGACATCGGTGGCGCCGGCGATCAGTGTGGCGTCGGGATGCGCGAGATAGAGGTCTGCAAGCTGACCGGTGGTCATGGGGCGGTGGGCGCCGGGGAGGCCGGCTGCCTCCCCGGACCCCTCCGCGGATATTTGGGCCTGAATGATGGCGGCGTCGGTTTCAAGCCATGCCGGCGGGGCGGCGGCGGCGATGGCCTCTGCGGCGCGCAGGATCGGGGCATAGCCGGTGCAGCGACACAGGTTGCCCGCCAGCGCGATCTCATGGTCTGTGCGGCCCGCCGCATGTGCGGCAGCAAGGCTGGCCACGATGCCGGGCGTGCAGAAGCCGCATTGGCTGGCGTGGTGTTCGACCATCGCTGCCTGCACCGGGTGGGGGGCGGCGGGGGTGCCGATGCCTTCGACCGTGCGGACGGACTTGCCGTGCAGTTGCGGCAGGAACAGGATGCAGGCGTTCATCGCGCGCGGGCCGATGGCGTCGCTGACCATCACCGTGCAGGCCCCGCAATCGCCTTCGTTGCAGCCCTCTTTGGTGGCGGTGAGGCCGCGGGCCTCGCGCAGCCAGTCAAGCAATGTGCGGGTGGGCGGCTGATCCGTGATCCGCACCGGCGTTCCGTTCAGGAGAAACGCTATTCCGGTCATGGGGCATCCTGCCGCGATACCTTAACGGGCCGGTGATCCCTCCTGATGCGGCGTAAGGGGGCGGCGCTTTGGATCAGGAAAGCCGGGATGTGGCCACATGTCCAGCACCGAGTTGCAGGCGAAGGCCGGGCGGGCGGCCTTTTCGGCGAGCGCGGCGGTTGCTAGGGTGGGCGCATGAGCGATCCTGTCCGATTCATCCATCTGCGCGTCCATACCGAATATTCGTTGCTGGAAGGCGCGGTGCCGGTGAAAAAGCTGATCGGCCTGTGCACGGCGCAGGCCATGCCGGCGGTCGCCATTACCGATACCAACGCCATGTTTGCGGCGCTGGAGTTTTCTACCCTCGCCTCGGGCGCGGGGATCCAGCCGATCGTCGGCTGTCAGGTCTCGCTGGCCTATGATCCGCCCAAACCCGGCGACAAGCCGCGGATGCCCGCGCCGGTGGTGCTGCTGGCGCAGGACGAGGCGGGGTATATGAACCTGATGAAGCTGAGCTCTTGCCTCTATGTGGGCAAGGACGGCTCGGCCCCGCCGCAGGTGACGCTGGAGGATCTGGAGGCGCATTCTGCGGGGTTGATCTGCCTCACAGGCGGTGCCGAGGGGCCGGTGGGCAAGATCCTGCAGACCGGCAACCGGTCGCGCGCGGAAACGCTGGTGATGCGGCTGGCCACGGCCTTTCCCGACCGGCTTTACATCGAGTTGCAGCGCCATCCCGGCGAGGGCGGGCGGCTGATGGCTGCCGAGGCCGCGACCGAGCGCGGCTTTCTGGACATCGCCTATGAACGCGGCTTGCCGATCGTTGCCACCAATGACGTCTATTTCCCCAAGCCTGACATGTATGAGGCGCATGATGCGCTGATCTGCATCGCCGAGGGCGCCTATGTTGACCAGCCGCAGCCGCGCCGGCGCCTGACGCCGCAGCATTACTTCAAGTCCGAAGCCGAGATGTGCGCGCTGTTTGCCGATTTGCCGGAGGCACTGGAAAACACGGTGGAGATTGCCCGGCGCTGCGCCTTCAAGGCCTACAAGCGCGCGCCGATCCTGCCGCGCTTTGCCGATGACGAGGTGGAAGAGCTGCGCCGTCAGGCCTGGGAGGGCCTGCGCGCCCGCCTCGCCGTGATCCCGCATGCAGCCCCGGTCGAGGAGTATGAGGCGCGGCTGCAGTTCGAATTGGACATCATCGAGCGGATGAAGTTTCCCGGCTACTTTCTGATCGTGGCCGACTTCATCAAATGGGCCAAGACCCACGGCATTCCGGTGGGTCCGGGGCGGGGCTCGGGTGCGGGCAGCCTCGTGGCCTATGCGCTGACCATCACCGACCTTGACCCGCTGCGCTATGCGTTGCTGTTCGAGCGGTTTCTGAACCCCGAGCGGGTCAGCATGCCCGACTTCGACATCGACTTCTGCATGGACCGCCGCGAAGAGGTGATCCGCTATGTGCAGGGCCATTATGGCCGCGAGAAGGTGGGGCAGATCATCACCTTCGGCGCGCTGCTGTCCAAGGCCGCCGTGCGCGACGTGGGCCGGGTGCTGCAGATGCCCTTCGGGCAGGTGGACCGGCTGTCGAAGATGATCCCGGTCGAGGGGGTGAAGCCCGTCTCGATCACCAAGGCGCTGGCCGACGAGCCGCGCCTGCGCGAGGCTGCCAAGGCCGAGGAGGTCGTGCAGCGCCTGCTGGATTACGGCCAGCAGATCGAGGGGCTGCTGCGCAACGCCTCGACCCACGCGGCGGGCGTGGTGATCGGCGACCGGCCGCTGGACGAGCTGGTGCCGCTGTATCAGGACCCGCGGTCGGACATGCCGGCCACGCAGTTCAACATGAAATGGGTCGAGGCCGCGGGGCTGGTGAAGTTCGACTTCCTCGGCCTCAAGACCCTGACCGTGATCCAGAACGCGATCGACCTGATCCGTGCCTCGGGCCGGCAGCTGCACGAGGCGGCAGATGGTCGGCGCCTATATGAGCCGAAACCGGGGGCCGAGAATGACATCGGCCATATCCCGCTGGATGATGCCGCCACCTACGAGCTTTACGCCCAGGCCCGGACGGTCGCGGTGTTTCAGGTGGAAAGCTCGGGCATGATGGATGCGCTGCGGCGCATGAAACCCACCTGCATCGAGGATATCGTGGCGCTGGTGGCCCTCTATCGGCCCGGCCCGATGGAAAACATCCCCACCTATTGCGAGGTTAAGCACGGGCTGCGCGATCTGGAATCGCTGCATCCCACCATCGACCCGATCCTGAAGGAAACGCAGGGCATCATCGTCTATCAGGAACAGGTGATGCAGATCGCGCAGGTGATGGCCGGCTACAGCCTCGGGGGCGCGGACCTGCTGCGCCGCGCCATGGGTAAAAAGATCCCCGAGGAGATGGCGAAGGAGCGGCCCAAGTTCATCACCGGCGCCAAGGCCACCCACGGGATTGACGAAAAGAAGGCGGGCGAAGTCTTTGACCTGCTGGAAAAGTTTGCCAACTACGGCTTCAACAAGTCGCATGCGGCGGCCTATGCGGTGGTCAGCTATCAGACCGGCTGGCTGAAGGCCAATCACCCGGTCGAGTTCATGGCCGCCGTGATGAACTGCGATATCCACCTGACCGACAAGCTGGCGATCTACAAGCGCGAG
>ERZ1645187.2906-NODE-2906-length-14766-cov-17.778873_pt1 | contig 14766 bp, 11 predicted proteins | sample MGYA00575352_ERZ1645187 | MGnify/ENA primary metagenome ERZ1645187 (study PRJEB40837, sample SAMN11349314) | freshwater sediment metagenome | isolation source: river sediment | host: Sediment | place: India: Wazaribad , New Delhi | collected 2017-02-21 ...
CGACGCTGCAGCCGTTTGAAAGCGTCCAGGCCAGCATCGAAACCCTGCTCAAGCGTCAGGAAGCCCAGGTACTGGCGAAGAAGGACGGTGAGGCTCGTCTCGAAGCGCTGAGGAAGGGCGAGGACAAGCTCGGCTGGGGCGGTGTCAAGCTGGTGTCACGCATGGATGCCCGCCTGATTCCGCAACCGGCAGCGCCGGCCGTCTTCCGTGCCGATACGAGCAAGCTGCCGGCCTACGTCGGAGCCGAGTTACCGGGAGCTGGCTATGGCTTGTTCAAGATCACGCGTCTCGAAAGCGGCGAAGCGCTGGATGATGCACGCAAGCAGGGCATGCTGCGTCAGTTGGGCACCTTGCTGGCTCAGGAGGATATCCAGCTTTACTTGGCCGCCTTGCGCGCCCGCTACAAGGTCGACATCAATTCTTCGGCGCTTGAGGTCAAGGACAAGTAATTGGCGCGAGCGTTACCTAATGTGCCCTGTGATCAGATGGTCACGGGCACATTGTTTGATGGATGGTTACAGCGGGCGCTAAGAATACGACCGTTAAACGAAGCAGGCTTCCCTCGTCATTCCAATCAGGCCGGCGCCAAGCAAGGCGATGGCAGCATATATCAGCTAATGATTTGTACTCCGGGCGCAACAGATTGCCCTTGACGAGCCAATGTGCACACACCTTGGCATAAGGCTTCGTCAGTTGCTGGCTCTGCTCGGGTCTTGGCGGTTCAGTTCTAGATCACCATGTCGCACAGCCCCGGGCTGTGTTTCCTATGCGGACTGCCAGGGCTGCAGTTTCTTTCCTTACAACTGACGCAAAAAAATGCCTCGCAATGATTGCGAGGCATCTCTATGCGCCAACTCCAACAGATTTTTATCGGTCAGTACGTTGGTTTTCCGTTAGCAATGCAGCAGATCAGGCCTTGACAGGAATCTTGCCGATCTTGACCTGCCACTCCTTCGGGCCGGTTTCATGGACCGAGGTGCCGGACGAGTCGACTGCCACGGTGACCGGCATGTTCTCGACGTCGAATTCGTAGATGGCTTCCATACCCAGGTCGGCAAAACCGACGACCTTGGCTGACTTGATCGCCTTTGCAACCAGGTAAGCGGCACCGCCGACCGCCATCAGATAAGCGGACTGATTGTCCTTGATGGCGGAGATGGCCGTCGGGCCGCGCTCGGACTTGCCGACCATCGAGATCAGGCCGGTTTGTTCCAGCATCATGCGGGTGAACTTGTCCATGCGGGTGGCGGTGGTCGGGCCAGCCGGGCCGACGACTTCGTCACGTACCGGATCAACTGGGCCGACGTAGTAGATGACGCGGTTGGTGAAGTCCACCGGCAGCTTCTCGCCCTTGGCAAGCATGTCGGCGATGCGCTTGTGGGCGGCATCGCGGCCCGTCAGCATCTTGCCGTTGAGCAGCAGTTTTTGTCCCGGCTTCCAGGCCGCGACTTGCTCCTTGGTCAGGGTGTTGAGATCGACGCGGGTGGCAGACTTGAGGTCTGGGGTCCACGTGACGGCCGGCCAGTCTTCCAGCTTCGGCACTTCCAGCTTGGCCGGGCCGGAGCCATCGAGATGGAAATGACAGTGGCGGGTGGCTGCACAGTTCGGTACCAGTGCGACTGGCAGGTTGGCAGCATGGCAGGGGTAGTCCAGTACCTTGACGTCGAGTACGGTGGTCAGGCCGCCCAGGCCTTGGGCACCGACGCCGAGGGCGTTCACCTTCTCGAACAGCTCGAGCCGGAGTTCCTCGGCGCGATTTTTCGCGCCGCGGGCCTTGAGTTCGTGGATGTCCACCGGCGCCATGATCGATTCCTTGGCCAGCAGCATGGCCTTTTCTGGTGTACCGCCAATACCGATGCCGATGATGCCTGGCGGACACCAACCTGCGCCCATTTCCGGAATCTTCTTCAGCACCCAGTCGACCAGGTCGTCGGACGGATTGAGCATGGCGAACTTGGACTTGGCTTCCGACCCGCCGCCCTTGGCCGCGCAGATGACTTCAACGTGATGGCCTTCGACGATTTCGAAATGCACGACGGCCGGGGTGTTGTCCTTGGTGTTCTTGCGCGCACCAGCCGGATCAGCGAGCACGGAAGCGCGCAGAGGGTTGTCCGGGTTGGCGTAGGCGCGACGGACGCCTTCGTTGATCATTTCCTGGATGCTCATCGTGGCATCCGGCCAGGTGACCTGCATGCCGACCTTGATGAAAACCATGCCGATGCCAGTGTCCTGGCAGATCGGGCGGTGACCTTCTGCAGCCATGCGGGAATTGGTCAGGATCTGGGCAATGGCGTCCTTGGCGGCGGGGCTTTCCTCACGCTCGTAGGCTTCACCCAAGGCCTTGATGTAGTCCAGCGGGTGGAAGTAACTGATGTATTGGAAGGCATCGGCAACGGACTGGATCAGGTCTTCCTGTTTGATGGCGGTCATGCGCAACTCCGGAATTTAATGATGTTTTTGATGTTGCAGGGCAAGAGTCTGGGTCATGGTCTTGTCGACAAGCGCCATGGCCAGGGCGGAGAAAAGGAATACAACATGAATGATGACCTGCCACTGCAGCGTATGCTCGGACAGGTTGGCGGCGTTGATGAAGCTTTTCAGCAGATGGATCGATGAAATACCGATGATTGCCGTCGATAGCTTGATCTTGAGAACGCCGGCATTGACATGTGACAGCCATTCCGGCTGATCCGGATGGCCTTCGAGATCAAGGCGGGAAACGAAGGTTTCATAACCGCCGACGATGACCATGACCAGCAGGTTGGCAATCATTACGACGTCGATCAGGCCGAGCACGATCAGCATCACGTCGGTCTCGGTCATGTGATGCGGACCGAAGGCGCCGGCCACCAGATGGCTGAGTTCGACCATGAACAGCCAGCAATACACCACCTGGGCGACGATCAGGCCCAGATACAGTGGTGCCTGAATCCAGCGGCTGGCAAAAATGAAGGATTCGAGGTGTTTGACGGGACCGCTCATGTGTGGCTTTGGGGCTGGTTGCGAAAAATAAAAGTTTAGCACGGCACCCGCGGCGAGGTCGTCATATGCCGCTATGTTGCGGCGCAGCGTGCTTTCGTAAGCGCTTTGTAAGATTATCGTCGTCTAATGCCGTTCCAACGCTGGCGAGGGGAGTGGATTCTCCAGCTTGCGCGGCTTTTTCACGTCCCGGGCCTCGGCCCGAGATCCGATCGGTTGTTTCATCAAAATTGCGAAGTACCGCAGAGGAGAAAAATATGTCGAATGAGTCCGTTAAGCTTTATTATCCGTCCGAAGAGATGGTCAAGAATGCTGCCGTCTCCGGGATGGATGGCTATCGGGCACTGGTCGCCGAGGCCGAAGCTGACTATGAAGGCTTCTGGGCCAAGCGCGCTCGCGAACTGATCACCTGGAAGGAGCCGTTCACCCAGGTGCTGGACGAATCCAATGCGCCTTTCTACAAGTGGTTCGCCGACGGCAAGCTGAACGTTTCCTACAACTGTCTTGATCGTCAGATCGAAGCTGGCAAGGGCAACAAGGTTGCGCTGATTTTTGAAGCTGACAACGGTGAAGTCACCAAGGTGACCTACGCCGAGCTGCTCTCCAAGGTTGCCAAGTTCGCCAACGCCCTGCGCGGCATGGGCGTCAAGAAGGGGGATCGCGTTGTCATCTACATGCCGATGACCGTCGAAGGCATCTGCGCGATGCAGGCCTGTGCCCGTATCGGCGCCATCCACTCCATCGTTTTCGGCGGCTTCTCCGCCCAGTCGCTGCGCGATCGTATCAACGACGCCGGCGCTGTTGCCCTGATCACTTCCGACGGCCAGTACCGCGGTGGCAAGGCCATCCCGCTGAAGCCGATCGCCGACGAAGCCTTCGCCATGGGCGGTTGCGATTCCGTCAAGAACGTCATCGTCTTCAAGCGCACCGGCGCTGAAGTCAACATGGTTGCCGGCCGCGATGTCTGGCTGCACGATGTTGTCGCCAACCAGTCCGACGTCTGCGAACCGGAATGGGTCGAAGCCGAACACCCGCTGTTCCTGCTCTACACCTCGGGTTCCACCGGCAAGCCGAAGGGTGTCCAGCACTCCACCGGCGGCTACCTGCTGCACGCCATCCTGACGATGAAGTACACCTTCGACATCAAGGATAGCGATACCTTCTGGTGTACGGCCGACATCGGCTGGGTTACCGGCCACACCTACATCACCTACGGCCCGCTCGCCTGCGGCGCCACCGAAATCGTCTTCGAAGGCGTTCCGACCTATCCGGATGCCGGTCGTTTCTGGAAGATGATCCAGGACCACAAGGCCACCATCTTCTACACCGCCCCGACCGCGATCCGCTCCCTGATCAAGGCTGCTGACACCAACGCCGCCGTGCATCCGAAGAGCTTCGACCTGTCGTCGCTGCGCATCCTCGGTTCCGTTGGCGAGCCGATCAACCCGGCTGCCTGGGAGTGGTACTACGAGAACGTTGGCGGCGGCCGTTGCCCGATCGTCGATACCTTCTGGCAGACCGAAACCGGTGGCCACATGATCACCCCGATGCCGGGCGCCACCCCGCTGGTTCCGGGTTCCTGCACCCTGCCGTTCCCGGGTATCCAGTTCGCCGTGGTAGATGAAACCGGTGCCGAGCTGCCGTGGGGCCAGGGCGGTATCCTGGTCTGCAAGAAGCCGTGGCCGTCGATGATCCGTACCATCTGGGGCGACAACGAGCGTTTCGTGAAGTCCTACTTCCCGGCCGACTTCCAGGGTAAGCTGTACCTGGCTGGCGACGGCGCGATCCGCGATGCTGAAACCGGTTACTTCACCATTACCGGCCGTATCGACGACGTGCTGAACGTTTCCGGTCACCGTATGGGTACGATGGAAATCGAATCCGCACTGGTTGCCAACCCGCTGGTTGCCGAAGCTGCCGTTGTCGGCCGTCCGGACGACCTGACCGGTGAAGCCATCGTTGCCTTCGTCGTGCTCAAGGGTCAGCGTCCGACCGATCCGGAAGCCGCCAAGAAGATCATCAAGGAACTGTCCGACTGGGTTGGCAAGGAGATCGGTCCGATCGCCAAGCCGAAGGACATCCGCTTCGGTGACAACCTGCCGAAGACCCGTTCCGGCAAGATCATGCGTCGTCTGCTGCGCGGTCTGGCGAAGGGCGAAGAGCTCACGCAAGACACCTCCACGCTGGAAAACCCGGCGATCCTGGAGCAGCTGAAGGGCTAATCAGGCGTGCCAATGGGCCATCCGCAAGGATGGTCCAGCCCCTGCATCAGTTTCTGGTGCAGGTAAAGACAGATAAAGTGAAGCGCGCTTGCCACGCTTCACTCACAGACAAGAGGCAAGGAGGAGACTATGGTCGCCAACACGGTGGCCTGTCGTGTGGTCGCAAGACTGCATGCCCAAACGGCTGGCACGCTTGGCGTGCTGGCCGTTTTTATTTTTTTCCGGGGCGGCTGTGAAGCGCGGTAGCCCGATGCGCCAGCGCCTTGCCGCCATTGGGCTAGCCGGCTGGCCGCTGCTGACTTTTCCGCTGCTCGGTTTGCCTGAGGGCAACGTTGGTGGCATTCCGATGATCTACCTCTACCTGTTCGGTGTCTGGGGCGGGTTGATCGGTCTTGCGGCCTGGATTGGCGAGCGAAAGGGCTAGCGCATGCTGTCGGGCTGGTTTGTCGCGCTCGTTGCATCGGCCTATGTTGGCCTGCTGTTTGCTGTTGCACGTTATGGCGATGCACGTGCCGACGCCGGGCGCTCGATCATCTCAGGTAATGTTTACGCCCTGTCCCTGGCTGTTTATTGCACCTCGTGGACCTTTTACGGTAGCGTCGGCCGGGCGACCTCGGGCGGGCTTTCCTTCCTGACCATCTACATCGGTCCGACGCTGATGCTGTTGTTCGTCGGTGTCCTGATCAAGATGCTGCGCATCAGCAAGACCTACCGTATCACTTCAATTGCTGACTTCATCGCGTCACGTTACGGCAAGAGTCAGCTGCTAGCGGGACTGGTCACGGTGATTGCGGTCATCGGCATCGTGCCTTACATTGCGCTGCAGTTGAAGGCCGTGTCCGCAAGCCTGGCCGTCTTGTTTGGTCAGGTCGATGCCGGCGTACTTCCCTGGTGGCTGGATTCGACCTTGCTGATCGCTGCAGCGCTGGCCCTGTTTACCGTTCTGTTCGGTACCCGGCATCTCGATGCCACTGAGCGGCATGAGGGCATGGTGGCGGCGATTGCCTTCGAGTCGGTGGTCAAGCTGGTGGCCTTTCTCGCCGTCGGGCTGTTCGTGACTTATGGAATGTTTGGTGGTCTGGCGGATGTTTTCCAACGCGCCGCCGCCGTGCCGGAACTGAGCCGCTTGCTGCAGCTTGATGCGATGCAAGCAGGTAGCTGGGCGTCGCTGATCCTGCTCTCTGCGCTGGCCATCATCCTGTTGCCTCGGCAGTTCCAGATCATCGTCGTCGAGAACGTTGATGAATCGCACCTGCGGCGGGCGGTCTGGCTCTTTCCGTTGTATCTCTTGCTGATCAATATTTTCGTGCTGCCCATTGCGCTGGGTGGTTTGCTACATTTTGGGGCGCAGTCCGGTTATGCCGACACCTTTGTCCTGACGCTGCCGATGGCGCATGGGGCGGAAGCGCTGGCAGTTCTGGTTTTCATCGGTGGCCTTTCCGCAGCCACGGGTATGGTTATTGTCGAAACCATCGCCCTGTCGACTATGGTCTGTAATGATCTTGTCATGCCTTGGCTGCTGCGGTCAACCTGGATTAATGCTCAAAAGCGAAACGATCTGTCCGGCCTGCTGATTGGTATCCGGCGAGTTGCCATCATCTTGATCCTGTTGCTCGGTTACATTTACTTTCGGGTGGCGGGCGAGGCGTATGCGCTGGTCGGGATCGGCCTGATCTCCTTCGCGGCGGTTGCGCAGTTCGCGCCGGTGTTGTTCGGCGGCATGTACTGGAAGCAGGGGACGCGCGCTGGCGCCGTTGCCGGCCTGGTGGCCGGTTTTGTTGTCTGGATGTACACCTTGCTTCTACCATCATTTGCCAAATCCGGCTGGATCGGGAATGGTTTTGTCGAACACGGACTGTTCGGTGTTGACTGGCTGAGGGCTCAGAGTTTGTTCGGGCTGCGCGGCATGGACGCGATTTCACACAGCCTCTGGTGGAGCCTGCTGGCGAATTTCGGCGCCTATGTTGTGGTGTCGTTGAACACCCGTCCTGATGCGCTTGAGGCTGGACAGGCAGAGCGCTTTGTCGATGTATTTCGCAGGGCACATCGCGAGACGGATTCCTTGCTCTGGCGTGGTCAGGCATCGCTGGGCGAACTGGTCCGCCTGCTTGAGCGCTTTCTCGGTCCGGTGCGTGCAGCGCAGCAGTTAGGTGCTTACGCGGCGATGCGTGGCGTGGACAACTGGCAGCGACTCGCGGTGGATGCTGACCTCGTGCAATTCGCCGAAGGCGAACTGGCTGGGGCGATTGGTTCGGCGAGTGCCCGCGTGATGGTGGCTTCGGTGACTCAGGAAGAAGACCTGGGGCTGGAGGAGGTGCTCGATATCCTGGATGAGGCGACGCAGGTCCGCGCCTACAGCAAGGAGCTCGAAGCCAAGCAGCAGGCGCTCGAAGTGGCGACGGCGGAGTTGCGCGAGGCCAATGAGCGCCTGCGCGAGCTCGATCGGATGAAGGATGACTTCATATCGACCGTGACCCATGAGCTACGCACACCACTGACGTCGATCCGGGCGCTCTCGGAAATGTTGCATGAAGACCCACGGGCCGATCTGGCGGACCGCAAACGCTTCCTGGGCATCATTGTCAGCGAGGCGGAACGGCTGACACGCCTGATTAACCAGATTCTTGACATGGCCAAGCTTGAGTCCGGGCGAGCCGAATGGACGACGGCGGAGGTTGATCTGGGCAACGTGGCGCGCGAAGCCATGGATTCTCTCGGGCAGCTTTACCGGGACAAGGATGTAGCTTTGAGCGGCGAAATTCCGGATTCCGGGCCAGTCGTGATGGCAGATCGCGATCGCCTGGTGCAGGTGATGATCAACCTGCTTTCGAATGCGGTCAAATTCGTCGCCACCGGGACCGGTGCCGTCAAGGTTACGGTCAGTACTGATGCTGGCATGGTACGGGTATCCGTTGCGGATAACGGTCCGGGGTTGACGGCAGACGAATGCAGTGTCATTTTCGAGAAATTCCGTCAAGGTGGAAACACGATGACGGACAAGCCCCAGGGTACGGGACTCGGCCTGCCGATCAGCCGGCAGATTGTCGAGTATTTTGGGGGTGCTCTCTGGGTTGAAAGCCAACCAGGGGCGGGAGCAAATTTCATTTTCACGGTGCCGTTACCGGCAGCGGATGAATAACAAGGGAGACTTACTGATGTCGAAGAAGATTCTGATTGTCGATGACGAGCCCAATATCGTCATTTCGCTTGAGTTCCTGATGAAAAAGGAAGGTTTTCAGGTTGCTGTGGCCGGAGATGGCGAGGAGGCCCTGGCCAAGGTTGCCAGTTTTGCGCCGGACCTGTTGCTGCTCGATGTGATGATGCCGAAGAAATCGGGCTTTGAGGTTTGTGAAGCCTTGCGCACGGACTCCGCCAACAGTGCGCTGAAGATCGTCATGCTGACCGCCAAAGGGCGCGAGACCGAGGTGGCCAAGGGATTGGCCATTGGGGCCGATGCCTATGTAACCAAGCCATTCTCGACCAAGGATCTTGTGGTCCGGGTCAAGGAGTTGCTCGGCGCTGTCTGAGCGACTGCTGCGGTCAACGCGGAAAACCGGCCAAAATCGGGCCGGATCCATTTTCGGGGCAGCGGCCCCGCACTCTCCACAGGATGTCTGCCATGAAGGCCAAACATCGGTTCATTGCTTCCATTATCGTTCTCGGTCTGCTGATGACCGGGCCATTCTGCATCACCTCACTGCTGATCTGGCTGGACATGAAGGATGCCGAGCGCGAAATGCTGACGCGCCTCTTGTTGCAGCGCCTGCCGATCGGCACGATGATGACCCTCTTCGGCTTCGGCATTGGTGTGCTGGTGCTACACAAGCTCTTCAAACAGTATGTCGAGGGCTTGTTGAGAATGTCGGAAACGCTGCGCCTGATGCTCGGTGCCAACCGCAATTTCCGCGTTTCGCCGGAAGGCCCGCCCGAGGTTCAGCAACTCGCTATCGCCGCCAACGATCTGGCGGAACAGCGCAATCAGTTGATGGACGATGTCGATGCCCAGATTGCCCGTGCCAAGGCCTCGGTCGAGGAGGAAAAGAACCGCCTTGCCGCCCTGATGTCCGAGTTGGCGCAGGCGGTGGTTGTCTGCAATCTTGACGGGCGCATCCTGCTTTACAACAACCGCGCCCGACTGCAGTTCAAGGCCCTGGCGCTAGGACCGACCAGCGTTTCCGGCGGGGCCTTGATCGGGCTGGGACGGTCTATTTTCTCGATTCTCGACAAGAGTCAGGTCGAACACGCTCAGGAAGTCATCCGCGGTCGGCTGGCCGGCGGCAAGACGCCGATCTCCAACTTCATCACCTCGACCCGCGGTGGCCAGTTGCTGCGCGTGCAGATGGTGCCTGTGCTTGCCGCCGGGAACGATGGCGAACACAGCATGCGCGGTTTCGTGTTGACGGTCGAGAACATCACGCGCAGTCTGGAACAGGAGGCGCGCCGTGATCAGGTGATGCATTCCCTGACCGAAGGCACGCGTGCCTCGTTGGGCAACATCCGTGCCGCCGTCGGCAATCTCATCGATTATCCGGATATGGATGCCGAACTGCGCGAGCGCTTCGTCAAGGTGGTCGACGACGAGGCGGCCAAGATGAGCCGCAGCCTCGATCAGACGATGGGCGAATTCTCCGACTCGATGAAGGCGCGCTGGCCGCTGGAGGACATCCTGGCCATCGATATCATTGCCGCTGCCGAGCGTCGCATCAACGACAAGCTGAAACTGCCAACGAAGACCGAGGATATCGATGATGCCCTCTGGATCAAGGCCGACAGCTACTCGCTGGTGTTTGCGCTGACCTTCCTCGCCTCGCGCCTGCAGGATCACTACGAGCCTCGCGAACTGCGCTTCCGCCTGACCAACGAGGGCAAACTGGCGTACCTCGATCTCATCTGGGCTGGACCGGCGATGTCGTCTGAAACCTTCTACACTTGGGAAATGGACGCCATGCAGATCGGCAGCGAGAACTCGCCGCTGAGCCTGCGCGATGTCATCGACCGTCATGGCGGCGAAATCTGGTACCAGCGCGAAAAAGCGGCCCATCGTGCCTATTTCCGCTTCGTACTGCCGCTGGCGACGCCAGAGGCGATTGGCGAATCCGAGGAGCGCCAGCGCGGTTCAGGCCGGCCGGAGTACTACGACTTCGATCTCTTCAGCACGCGCGATACGACCATTGACCTGGATCGCAAGCTGTCCGATCTGGCCTATACCGTATTCGACACCGAAACCACCGGTCTGGAGCCGTCGAACGGTGACGAGATTATCCAGATTGGTGCCGCCCGCATCGTTAATAACCGCTTGCTGCGACAGGAAATTTTCGATCAGATCGTCGATCCGGAAATTCCGCTCAAGCCGGAGTCAATCCCCATCCATGGCATTACCGAAGACATGGTTCTCGGCAAGCCGAATATCGATGTCGTCCTGCCGGCCTTCCATGCCTTCTGCGAAGATACCGTGCTTATTGCACACAACGCGGCCTTCGACATGCGCTTCCTTCAGCTCAAGGAGGAGCGGACCGGCCTGCGCTTCACGCAGCCGGTGCTCGATACGCTGCTGCTTTCGGCGGTGATCCACCCCAATCAGGAGTCACACAAACTGGACGTCATCCTCGAACGCCTTGGCATCAAGATCGATAGCCGTCACAACGCCCTGGAAGATGCCTGGGCGACCGGCGAGGTCTTCCTGAAAATGGTGCCACTGCTTGAGGAGAAAGGTATCGTTACTGTCCGTCAGGCCATCGAGGCCTCGGCACAAACACGCTTTGCGCGGGTGACCTATTGAGATGAGCGGCACCTTCGCGCCTGTATTTCCGTGTACGGAACAGGCGGCTTTGTTGGCAGCGATCAATGCCATCGCCGATCCCGGCGAAGCGCCGGCAGTCGCCGCACGTCTGCGCGAGTTTTCCTCCTCGCCGGTGCTGGCGATGCTCGATGGTCAGGCACTCACACGCCTCCTGTCGCAGCTCAACGACCACCTGACCGAGCGGGTGATTATGTTGCTGGCCCGTCGCCACCGGCTGCCGAACGTGGAATGGTGTTGGCTAGCGTTGGGCTCGGAGGGGCGTCACGAACAGAGCTTCATTACCGATCAGGACAACGGCCTGGTCTTTGCAGCCGTCGACCAGCGTGAGGCGGACGCCATGCGCACGCTCTTCCTCCCCTTTGCGCAGGCGGTGAACCAACAGCTGGCAGCCTGTGGCTTTGCGTTGTGCAGCGGCGAGGTGATGGCGGGTAATCCGCGCTGGTGTCTGTCACTGGACGAATGGCGCGAAAATTTCATCGACTGGGTACGGCGACCGGATCCGGATGCCCTGCTCAACGCCAGCATTTTTTTCGATCTCCGGCCTTTGTGCGGCCACCGTCCCTTCGGAGAATCCTTGCGCCGGTTGATGCTCGGACTGACCAGTGATTCGCCGGCCTTCCTCCACTTGATGGCCAGTAATGCGCTGAGCGCTGAGCCGCCGCTGAATTTTCGTGGCGAGATCGCCGGTAGCGATAAGGAGCCCATTGATCTCAAGAAATACGGTTCGCGGATTTTTGTCGACGCGGCTCGGATCTTTGCGCTGGCCTCGGCGACGTCAGCGGTGAATACGGGCGAGCGGCTGCAGCTCGCCGGTCCGCCATGCGCCATGCGTCCGGAAGAGCTGTCTGCGGTCGACGCGGCTTTTTCGCAAATATTGCGTTTGCGGGTCCGGGCACAGCGCCAGAATGGCAGCAACGAAATCTGCCTGGCCGATCTCGATGAATTCGATCGCGCGATCCTGCGCGAGACCTTCCGTCAGGCGCGCCGCCTGCAATCCCGTCTCAAGTTAAACTACTCCCTTTAATCAATCACCATGAGCCTGCTGTGAATACGCAATCAACATCGGATCTGGCTGCAGCGAACTGCGCTGTCAGCGAACTGGAACAAACCCTGCGCGAGGAGGGCCGTCGCCGTTTGGCTGGCAGCTCCCAGACCTTCCTGAAAAAGCACGCGCCGTTCAACAAGATGTCGGCGGAGGCGCTCCAGTATTTTTCCGAGCGTTCCGAGATCGTTTTCTACCCGGCCGGAGCGACCATTGTCGGCCCGGAAAACGGCAATGTCCGCTATTTCTACCTCATCGAATCGGGTAAGGTGCAGGCCCGCCAGGCCGGCGAAGTCGCCGTCACCGAATATTCCGTCCTCAGTCTGGGGGCAGGGGAGAGCTTCCCGATCGGCGCCGTCACGGCCGGCCGACCGTCGACCAATATCTATTCGGCGACCGAAGACAGCTTCTGCTACCAGCTGCCAGCGGAAGACTTCCTTCAGCTGATGACCACCAGCCCAGAGTTCAATCTCTTCTGCACCCAGTACATTGCCAGTCTGCTCAACCAGTCGCGCCAGCAATTGCAGTTGCAATTCGCCCAAAAGGCCAGCGAGCAGCAGACCCTCAATTCGCCGCTGGCCGGCATCGGTGCCCGTAATCCGGTCACCGTAGCGCCGGATACGCCGGTGCGGAAAGCGCTGGAAACCATGTCGGCGGCGGGTATCGGGTCGCTGGTCGTGGCAGGCGAGGACCGGAGGCCAGTTGGTGTTTTCACACGTACAGACCTGCTTGACCGTGTCGTACTTTCCGACTTGCCGCATACGGCTCCGATCAGCCAGGCGATGTCGGCCAATCCATTCAAGTTGGAGGAAAATGCGACCGCCTACGATGCGATGTTCGCAATGGCGACAAACGGTATCCGGCACGTTCTGGTGACCGATGCCGAAGGCAAACTGACCGGCGTCGTTTCCGAGCGTGACCTGTTTGCGCTGCAACGTGTCGGCCTGCGTCAAATCCGCCAGACCATCGAATCGGCCCCCGATGTCGCGGCCTTACAGCAGGCGGCGGCCGACGTGCGCCAGTTGTCGTTCAACATGCTGGCTCAAGGCGTCGGTGCTGAACAGTTGACGCAGTTCATTTCGGCACTGAACGATGCACTGACTCGTCGGGTGCTGCAACTCAACCTGCAGAACCACAATTTCGATGGCATTGACTGGGCCTGGCTGGCCTTTGGCTCGGAAGGGCGCGACGAGCAGACCTTCAGCACCGATCAGGATAATGGCATTGTCTACGCCGTGCCCGAAGGCGAAACGGCCGAGGCGCTCAAGGAACGCTTCCTGGCCTTTGCGCTGGATGTGAACAAAGATCTTGATCGCTGTGGTTTCCCGCTGTGCAAGGGCAACATCATGGCCAGCAACCCGCAATGGTGTTTAACGCTGGGGCAGTGGCAGGAGCAGTTCGCGACCTGGATCCGCATCCCGCAGCCCGACGCGCTGCTCAACGCCACGATTTTCTTCGACTTCCGTCCGCTTTACGGCAAGACGGAACTGGCCGATGCGATGCGCCGTCATCTGCTGCAGCATGCCGCCGGTAATCCGCTGTTCCTGAGGGCAATGGCCTCCAACGCGCTGGATGTCGAGCCGCCGCTGGGCAAACTGCGCGATTTCAATACTGATCTCGAACCCGGTCAGCCAGGCAAGATTGACCTCAAGAAGTATGGCTCACGGATATTTGTCGATGTCGCGCGCATCTACGCCATGGCTACCGGAGTGCACAATACCAATTCCGTCCAGCGCTTGCGCCTGTCCGCCCAGCGTCTGAACACCAAGGCTGACGACATCAACGCCGTGCTCGAGGCACTGGACTTCATTCAGCTGTTGCGTCTGCGTCATCAGTATCTTGAGGGCGAACCGGGGCGTCAGGGCGACAACCTGATCGAGCCGGACAAGCTCAACGAGCTGGATCGCCGCATTCTCAAGGAATCCTTCCGTCAGGCGCGCAAGATCCAGTCCCGCCTCAAGCTCGACTATCAGGTGAACTAAGATGCTTGGACTGAAGAAGTTTCTCTTCAAGAGCGGCAGCGCCAGCCAACTGCCGGGAGACATTGTCGCTGCGCTCGAGGGCTGGCGCGCCAGCGAGGCGCCGCCGACCGACGATTTGCATTTCCATGTGCGCTATGTGGTGGTCGATATTGTCACCACCGGCATGAATGCCGAAAAGGACGACTTAGTGGGCATTTCGGCTGTCGCGGTTCGTCAGCACAGCATTCTGCCGAATGATGCGGTAAGTATCGACTTTACGATGGCAGACGAGGACCCAGCTGCGGTCGACCGGCAACTGATGGCTTTTCTGAAGTTCGTCGCAAAGGCACCGATGGTCTGTTTCCACGTGCCGTATGCCGGCAATTTCCTGCAGCGCGTCTACAAGGACCGTTTCGGGATCGACTTCCAGCCGCAGTGGGTCGATCTTGCCTGGTTGTTGCCGTCGATGTTTGATGACAAAGCGCATAGCGTCATGCCCCTCGACCACTGGATCGAGTTGCTTGGTCTGGATGGCGGCAGCGGTCGTCGGGAGTCGATGGACAACGTCCTGCTCCTTGCTCGTCTGTTCCAGATGCTGCTTGTCCGGGCCGCCGGCAAGCAGGTCGACACCGCGGCTCGTCTGATCGATGAGTCGCGCGCCAGCAGCTTCCTGCGTCGCGCCTACTAGCCTCGGGGATGTTTGGCGCCTTCACACGGCTGCAGCGTTATTACCTGATGTACACGGGGAGTTTCCTCGTGTTC
>ERZ1645187.2907-NODE-2907-length-14758-cov-7.884513_pt1 | contig 14758 bp, 9 predicted proteins | sample MGYA00575352_ERZ1645187 | MGnify/ENA primary metagenome ERZ1645187 (study PRJEB40837, sample SAMN11349314) | freshwater sediment metagenome | isolation source: river sediment | host: Sediment | place: India: Wazaribad , New Delhi | collected 2017-02-21 ...
CATGCCGCCCAGGTGGTCGGAGTGCGGGTGCGTCAGCACGAGGATGTCGATCTTCCGGACGCCGAGGTCCTTCAAATAGCGGACGACGGTCGGGCCGGCATCGGACGGTCCCGCGTCGACGAGCATGGTCGAGCCGTTCGGGAACTGAACGAAAATCGAGTCCCCCTGGCCGACGTCGATGACGTGCATGGCGATTCCCGCCGCGAGCGCGGGGACCGCGGCGAAAAGACAGCAGAGAAACAGAAACAGGCGTGACAGGAATCGTGTTCGTGGTTTCATGAATACACCTCCCTCGCGTTTGTTTCGGCGCTTTCGCCCCTATCCGTTACGCGCGTCGAAGACGATGCGTCCGCCCACGACGGTCATCCGCACGTTCAGCTCGCCGTCGAGCCGCACGAGGTCGGCGTCGAGGCCGGGGCGCAGGCGTCCGCGCCGGTCCTGCATTCCGAGGATGCGCGCGGGCGTCGCCGACGCCATCCGGAGCGCGTCTTCAAGCGCAATCCCGGCGGCGACGACCGTCCGCACGGCCCGGTCCATCGTGCAGACGCTCCCGGCGAAGCCGCTGCGGTCGGGAAGCCGCGCGACGCCGTCCTCGACGATCACGTCGCGCCCGCGTTTCAGGCTGCCGAGCCGGTACGTCCCCTCGGGCATCCCGGCCCCGCGCATCGCATCGGTGACAAGCGCCATTCTCCCGGTTCCCTTGACCTTCCAGACGAGCCGGAGCAGCTCGTGCGGCAGGTGGCTGCCGTCCGCGATCGTTTCGACCGTGACCTCGTCGAACAGGTATCCGGCCTCGACCATTCCGGGGATGCGATAGCCGCGGTCGCGTTTCACCGTGCTCATCGCGGAGTAGAAGTGCGTCATGTGCCGGAAGCCGCACGCAACGGCGTCGCGGACCTGCGCCAGGGTCGCGTCCGAGTGCCCCATCGCCGGAAGCGCGCCGCGCTCCGTGAGCCATTCGGCGCACTCGCACGCGCCGTCGAGTTCCGGCGCGATCGTGACGGTCGACACGCCGTCGCACGCTCCCAGGAGTCGTTCGAGGTGCGCGACCGAGGGGGACAGGAGGTAGGCGGGATCCTGCGCTCCGGCCTGAGAGGGCGCGAGCCACGGCCCTTCGACGTGGACGCTGCCGATGCGGGCGCCGTCCCGGCGCGAAGGGTCGCGGTCATCCCCGCTCATCAGGTCCCGGGCTGTCCCGAGGAAGGCGGTTATCTCGTCGTCGGGGGCCGTCAGCGTCGTCGGGCAGAGCGTTGTCGTTCCGAAGCGCGCGTGCGTCCGGCAGACGGTGCGGATCGCGCCCTCGCTTCCGTCCATGAAGTCCGCACCGCCGCCGCCGTGAACGTGCATGTCGATGAATCCCGGGACGAGACGGTCTCCGCACAGGTCCACGACCGCGTCGTCCGGTTCCGGCGCTATCGCCGGAGCGATGCGCCCGATTCGTCCGTCGCGGACCAGCAGGTCGGCGCGCGAAAAGCCGTCATCGAGCAGCAGGATGCCGTTCGCGAAGAGCGTGCCCGCCATGTCCGGGTCACGCGCCCGCTCGAAGGTCCGTCACGTCGAACCGGGCGAGAACGTCGACCGGCGTCCCCGCCGCGGAGTCCCTGTCGAGGAGAATCGTCGCGTCCTCGTGCGTCTTGAGGATCGTCGCGGGGACGAGCGGCGAGAGCGGCGTTTCGAGCGTCCGCTTTACGGCGTCGGCCTTGACCGCGAACGGAACGCAACAGAGAATCGAGCGGCATTGCATGATCTGATGCACGGACGCAGTGACGGCGCGTTCCGGGACGGACGCGACGTCCGGGTACCACCCTTCCCCCACCTGCTGGAGGCGGCACCGTTCGTCGAGCGTGACGACGATGTACGGCTCGTGCGTGGAAAAATCGGCCGGAGGATCGTTGAAGGCGATGTGCGCGTTCTCGCCGATGCCGATGAAGCCGACGTCGACCGGTTCGCGCAGGATCTCCCGCGAGAGCGCCGCGATGTTCGCGTCGACGTTTCCCTCCCAGGAGACGAAATGAACGGCCTTCAGGAGCGCGCCGTGGGGCAGCTTCGCCAGGAAGCGTTCCTCGAGGTAACGCCGGAAGCTCGCCGGATGGGACCGCGGCAGTCCGACATACTCGTCGAGATGGAACATCTCGACCTTCGACCAGTCGATCTCCTGCGCGACGAGCGCGGCAAGCAGCGCGAACTGCGACGCGCCGGTCGAGAGCATGATCCGCGCCGCGCCCCGGTCCCGGATCGCCTGACGGATGCGCTCCGCGCCGTCGGCCGCGGCGTCGAGCGCGAGCCCGTGGGCTGTTTCGTGGATTCTGATTTTCATGGCGTCTCTCCTTCACACGCAGAATTCGAAAACGGCCGGAAGCGGATCGCCGCACGAGGTTCGGGCACAGCTTCCGGCCGGGGAACGCCCGTTTTCAGAGCGTGATCCGAACGCCCTCTTCCGCCGACAGGTACCCCGCGTACGTGACGCGGATCGTCTCGCGGGCCAGGTCCAGTCCGGAAACGGGCTCGCGCCCAATGGCGACGCACTCCATGAAGTCCTGCGCCTCCTGGACGTAGCCGCGCGCGGATTCCTCGTCGAGAAGGACGTACTGCCATCCGGCGTTCGTCTCGACCTTCTCGGTGAGGTAGACGTCCTTCAGGACGGACGCGTCCGCCGCGTAGGACATCATCGCGTCGTTGGGGGCCATGTTGCACGCGAACGTCCCGGTGTTCGTGTTGAACTCCACGAGATTCCGCACGCCCCCGGTCACGAAGTCGCCCGAGAAGATCGTCGCCTTCGTCCCGTCGGTGAAGGTCAGCGACAGCATCGACCAGTCCTCCACGTCGTGCGGCCGCGCCGCGATGAACCGCTTCTCGACGTCGGAAAGCGAGTTCGTGACGAGCCCGACGTCGCAGACGACGCTCTCCACGCCGAACCGCTCGCCGCGCGCGCGCGCCTCGGCCATCTTGAGGAAGAGCGCCGCCGAAAGCGGGTGACACCCCTGCCGGATCATCGAGCCTCCGCCCGTCTGCTCCCACTCCGCGGCGTGCCATGCGTGCGACCCGCTGTGGCTCTCTTCGGCGCGGAGGAACAGCACCTTGTCGCGCGTCTGTCCGAGAATCGACGCCGCCTTCGCGACCGCGGGCGCGTACACCCAGTCCTCGGCGTACATGAAGAGCCTGTCGCTCTTCCGGATGACGCCGGCCGTCCGATCGAGTTCCGCGAGCACCGAATCGTACATCTTCCGGCGGCTCACGCTCCCGATCGGCTTCGCGTCGTCGGGCAGACCGAAGTACCCCGTGAAGGGCTTCTCGCAGATCACGTGCTTGCCCGCGTTCAAAAACTCCGCGATCATGGGCGCGTGGAGCTGCGGGGGCGTGCAGATGTCGACGACGTCGATATCCGGATCTTTCATGAGATCGTGGTAGTCCGAATACACCGTCGGGATGCCGAATCCGGCGGCGAAGTCCTTCGTCGTTGCGCTGCGCGCGCAGACGGCCGAAACGCACGCCTCGACGCCGTACACCCGTCTGTAGGCGTTCATGTGGATCCGCGCGACGAACCCCGCGCCGACCAGCCCGATCCGAACCTTCTTCATGCGGCGATTCCTCCCCGTATCATTCGTATTGTCATCGAACCTCTATTCAGCGCGAACGACGCCGCGCGAGCGACGCGAGCCATCCGCGAACAAGCGCGCTGCGGCTCAGAACGACCGCGAGCGTGAGCAGCCAGAGCACGACCGAGAGCGGGCGCGTGAAGAACGGCGTGATATCCCCGCCCGTGATGATCATCGCGCGCCGGAAGTTGTCGTCGGCCATCGGTCCGAGGATGAAGCCGAGAACCATCGGCGCGGCCGGAAAGTCGTTGCGGCGCATGAAGTACCCCAGGATGCCGAACAGGAACATCAGGTGGACGTCGAACATTCGCCCGCTGACGGCGAACGACCCGACGCAGCACAGCGCGAAGACGACCGGCATCAGGATCGTGCGGGAGATCTGGAGCACCTTGACGAGCGGACGGACGAGCGCGAGGCCGAGAACCGTCATCGCGATCGTCGAGAGCAGGAAGATCGCGGTCACGGTCGCGATGAAGAGCGGCTGTTCGATCGGGAGCAGCGGTCCGGGACGGATGCCGTGGAGCCACATGGCCGCGAGCAGCACCGCCGCGGGGGCGCTTCCGGGAACCGCGAGCGTGAGCACCGGGATGATCGCCCCGCCGACGCACGCGTTGTTGGCCGTCTCCGCCGCGATGAGCCCCTCGTGCGAGCCGCGTCCGAATTCCTCCGGATGATCGCTGAAGCGCTTGGCCGTATCGTACGCGATCCACGACGCCGTGTCCTCGCCGACGCCCGGAATCGCGCCGATGATGACGCCGATCACCCCCGACCGCAGGATCGTCTTCCAGTAGCGCAGCAGGTCGGCCAGCGGCGGAATCACGCGCCGGACAACCGATCGCACCGTGTAGTCGATGGGGCGCTGCATCACCTCGATGATCTCGCCGACGCCGTAGGCCCCGACGAGCACCGGGATCAGCGACAGTCCGCCCATGAGCTGCAGCTCGCCGAACGTGAATCGCGGAATGGCCTGGATCGGATCCTGCCCGACCTGCGACAGCAGCAGCCCGACGATTCCGGCGATCCAGCCCTTGAGCGGGTCCCGGGGGGCCGTCAGGTTGCCGCAGATGATGATTCCGAAGATCGAGAGCACGAAAAATTCCCACGACCCGAACTTGAGCGCGATCGCGCCGAGAAGCGGCGAGAAGATCGCGAGGCAGACCAGCCCGAAGAGCGTCCCGATGGCCGACGACGTCGTCGCGAGGCCGATCGCGTATCCGGCTTCCCCGCGTCGCGCGAGCGGGTGGCCGTCGAGGCACGTCGCCGCGTTGGCGGGCGTTCCCGGGATGTTGAGCAGGATGGCCGACCGGCTGCCGCCGTAGATCGCGCCGACGTAGGTCGAAATCAGGACGACCATCGCCTGCTCGGGCATGAAGCGGAAGGTCAGCCCCGTGAGCAACGCGACGCCCATCGTGGCCGTCAGGCCGGGAAGCATCCCGACGATGATTCCGAACCCCGTCGCCCAGAAGGCGTTGAAGATCGTCCCGGGGGTCATGAGCGCGAAAAACTCGGAAAAGAGCGTCGAAAGCGACATGCGCCTCGCCCCCTTTACGGCAGGAAGACCGCGAAGATCTTGTAGAAGACGAACCAGATGGACACGGACGCCGCCGCGCCGATCACGCCCGAACGCGGCAAACCCGCTCCGCGGAAGACCAGGATGAACCCCGCGAGAAACAGGAACGTCGCCGGAATGTACGGCAGGCGTCCCATCAGCAGAAAGACGTACGCGCCGCACAGCGCGACCGTCAGCGCGCCGCGAAGGGGCTCGGAGCGCATCCACGCGGGAACGGCCGGTTCGCGCTCCCCGGCGCTTTCGGCCGCGTCCTCCGGCGCGTCACACGCACAGGGGTCCGGCGTTGCGGCGAGAGAATCGTAGAACGCGCCTCCGGCACGAGAACGGAGCATCAGGCGAATGCCGCCGAGCGACAGGAAACCGGCGAGAATGGCGGGGACGAACCCCGGGGATCCGAACCAGTCGTACCCCGTATCGCGCCAGGGAAGGCGCAGACTCGCCGCCAGAAAGGCAAGGGCCGACAGAACGAGGACGAGCCCCGACCAGAAATCCTTCTTCCGCATACCGGGCGCCTCCTTGCGAACAGCCGTGAACACGCGAAAGCGGGAGGAACGAGGGAGATCCCCTCCTCCCTCCCGCAAAGGAATGAAGCGCTACGGTTTGGCGATGCCGTACTTCTCGGGAGAATTCTTGATGACGCCCGCCTCGAACAGCAGCCAGCAGACGCCGGACGCCTTCGCGTCCATCTCCTTCTCCGCGTCCGCGCCGAAAATGGAGACGACCTTCGACCCCCGGTCGGCCGCGAACTTCTTGATCGCGGGCGAATTCACGGCCGTCGTGAACGCCTTCGTGATCGCTTCGAGCGCCTCGGCGGGGATGTCCTTCGGGATGAAGAACCCGAAGCGGTTGCCGACGCTCGGAAACTTTGGAACCCACTGCGTGATCGGCGGGATGGAGCCGTACCCCTCGACCTCGAGCGGTTCGCTGTCCATCACCGCGAGCGCGCGGAGCTGCTTCGCGCGGAGCATTTCCGTGACTTCCATCGAGAGCTGCATGATCGTCTCGACTTCGCCGCGGACCGTCGCCGTCACGGCGGGAGCGCCGCCCTGGTACGGAACGTGACGGTATTGCAGGCCCGTGTTCATCCGGAAGAATTCCGCCGCCTGGTGCCCGCCGCTGCCCGTCCCGGCGGACGCGACCGTGACGGCCTTTTCCTTCATCGCCTTCATGAGGTCGGCGAGGGTCGCGTAGGGCGACGCCGCAGGAACGCAGATCACGTTCGGCGTGAAAACCGCCATGAACGACGCGTAGTCCTTGTGACTTGCTTTGAGCATGTCGAGCGCCTGGTAGGTGACGATGCTGCCGTCCGCGTTCGCGGACCAGGTCTGCCCGTCGCGCGGCGCGTCGAACATCGCCTGCGTCCCGATCGCGCCCGCTCCGCCCGGAGTGTTCGTGATCGAGATGCGGACGCCGAGCGTCTTTTCCATCTCCGCCGCGAGCGTGCGCGCGGTCAGATCCGAGGCCCCGCCCGGGCTCCAGGGGACAATGACGTTGACCGGTTTCGCCGGCCACGCCGCGAACGCCGATCCGGCCGCGAGGAAGAGAACCGCCGGCAACAGAAGAATCCGTAATGCGCGATGCGTTTTCATATCCTCCAATTCCCCCTTCAATACCAGAATGGAATGTATGCCGCAGGTATTGTATCATTCTTCCAAATATACGGGGAAGACAAAAAAAGCCGCCTCCCCGGAGGGAGACGGCGCTTTTTTCCGCGAAATGCGTTCAGTGCTTCGTGCGATGCAGGTCGGTGACGGTCGCCCAGCTCTTTGCGCCCGGCTCGACGTGATAGATGCACATCCCCCGCCAGTCAAGAGCGAGTTCGGCGCGGACGAATCCGTCGACACCCTCGGTGAAATAGACGGCGAGGTCCTCGGAATCCGTCCCCGCGCCCACGGAGCCCGCGATCGGCTTCGAGTACTTCGTGCCGTCCGGATAGCTCGCCTCCATGTAGCCGCTGAAGATGTCGCCGCTCTGCGCCTGGAAGACGTACACGGCCTTCCCGCGCTGATCCTGGTTCCCCTGCTGGTCCATCGCCAGAATATACCCCACCCAGCGCCCCACGAGATTCGGAACGTCTCCGGCGAACGCCGTCGAAACGGACAACGCAAGAACGAGAAGCACGAATATCGAACATACCTTTCTCATCTATACAGCACCCCCGCGCACCGTGGAATTTCGGTCTGTCCGCGAATTATAGCATGACCGCCGGGTTCTCCGCATTTCACGCGCCGGAAGATCCGGGGCGCCCCTTGACCTTGACACGCCGGCAGGGTGGATCATACGCACGTACGCCCGAACTCCCCTATGGCGAAGAACGCGGCTTGACTCTATACTCGAAAGAGTATGACGTCTACGGATGCGCAGCGATGTCGTCCGTTTCGGCCGGGAAGATCCCATTCCGAAAGGTCGTGATGCCCGGAGACGCAATTGACGGTTCCCCGTCGAACGATACTTCAGACACAGGAGGGGATTCTATGCACGAAACGAAGAAACGCAGCGGATACGAACGAATCGGCCGGCGAGCCGTCGGAACATTCGCGATGGCGGCCGTCATCGCGGCCGGTCTCTGTATGGCGGCTCCGGTTCCGGCGATCGCGGCCGAGGACCACGTCGAACCGCTCGGATCGGGGTACGAGAACGTCATCGTCCCGAAGCACCGGGCGATCATCTCGTTCATGGACGCCGATTACGGCCTCAAGACCTACCGCGGCCAGGCGGCGAACCTCGAGACGGACCTCTCGAAGTATTACGGCTCGAACGTCATGACGAGCACGAAATCGGATCTCGGCGTCTCCGGCAACGACGACAGCCGTGTCTTCTCCCAGACGCAGGCGTTCGGCGTCGTCCCGCAGACCAGGACGATCGCCGGCGACTTCATGGGGCAATCGACCTTCGAGAAGGTCCCCACGGGGATCATCTGCACGTCGTACCTGACCAAGCATGACGACGACGGCGACAAGACCGATTTCTGGCTGGAGCTGACCGGACGCTCGGAATCGGCCGGGACCGTGGGCCGCATCGGCCGCGTCAAGGTCTCGGGCATCAAGAGGCCGTATTTCAAGTACAAGTTCAACGCGGACGGCTCCCACGTCGACGCGCCCGCGCTCGACCGGAACGTGGCGCACGACATGGTCGCCTGGGACTGGGACAGGGACGGGTACACCGACTGGCTGGTGAACTACATCACCAATCCGGACGGAAAAGACGACCACAAGAACACGAAGATCGCGCTCCTCTTCATCGACGGCAAGTCCCTCTACAACGCCTGCCGCGGATCGGGAAGCGTCAAGGTCTGGACCGGACCGTGGATCGAGTACACCACCGGAGGCGACGTCGTCGGAGGGCTGACGACCAAGAAGCCGCCGAACAGCAACCGGATGGCCATCGGCGACATGGACGGCGACGGGAACCCGGAGGTCGGCCTCTACTACACCAAGGTCCAGGGGGGCGGCTTCGGCACGGATCACGACAACGGCCTGAAGCTCCTGCGGCTGACGTATGACGGCTCGGGCGAACCGAAATGGGACTTCTTCTACGCGAAGACATCGGACGTCGGCCAGTGGCACGTGCAGTACGACAGCGTCACCGCAGCGATGGGCGACATCGACGGCGACGGGTTCGACGAGATGGCCGTCTTCCACGGCAACGCGAGCACGTCGGCGAGTTCGTCGACGCTCTACCTCGACATCTACAAGATCGTCAACGGAGAGGTCAAGAAGGTCGTCAAGGGCAAGGACGTCGGCACGACCGCGCAGCTGGCGGACAAATCGACGCCCGCCGTCGAAGCCTCGATCGCGGACCTCGACGGGGACGGATTCGGCGAGCTGATCCACATCCACACGGAGGCGGACCACGCCACGCGGCTTCACATCAACATCCACAAGTGGCCCGTCACGGGCGGCGCCGTCGTCATCACGGACGCGGGGAGCCGGCACGGCTACTACCTGACCGACAAGGACAGCGGCTGGAAGATGGACGACGACCACGCGCGCTTCTCGATTGCGACCGGGATGTTCCTGTACCCCGACACCGAAAAGCTCCGGAAGCAGATCGGCCTCGTCTCGACGCTCGACGGATCGTCCGGGAAGGACGGCGTCCGCTGGGGGATCTTCTCGTGGGACGAGTCGGCGGGCCTGAAGCTGATCGCCAAGGGGACGAAGGCCGACGGACAGCTCGACTGCAACGTCGTCCCGACGATCACGGCGGCCGACCTCGACGACGACAGCATGGTCCTCGGCCAGCCGACGGGCTTCACCGTGTATGACAACATCGAGCCGATCTTCATCGTCCAGGCGCCGCCGAGGCACTGGGACACGGTCGCGAGCGGCGACGGGCAGCGGACGATGGACGCCTTCGCCGTCCTCAACGGCTACTCGACGTCGGTCACCGGAAAGACGACCGACGCGCAGGGGACCAGCACCACGAAGACCAGCTCGGGGCACTGGGGCGCCTCCGCGGGCTTCTCCGTCTCGAAGGTCAACGTCTTCAAGGAAAACGCGAAGATGTTCGACGCGGGCGTGAAGTACGCGGGCGAGGCCGTCGCGAAAAACACCGAGTCGAAGACCGTGACGACCACCACGAACCTCACGGCCACGGCGCAGTACGACGACCAGATCTACTACCGCGCGAACACGCACGACGTCTGGCGCTACCCGGTCCTTTCTCCCGAGTCGCAGGCGTTCGTGGTCAGCGGCGACGAGAAGTACCGCAAGTTCGTCCAGTTCATCGTCCCGCAGGTGATCGAGTCGAGCTTCGCGCCGACGTCCGGAAAGGAAGTCGACTGGTACGAACCCCGGCACAACGGGCTGAACCTCTTCTCGTACCCGAAGAAGCTCGAACAGACCCGCGACTATCCGCAGGGCGCCTCGACGAAGCCCGCGGACGATTTCTGGAAGGACATCAACGGAACCGTCCTCGCCAAGAGCACGGGACAGGTCATGGGCAACGTCGACAGCGCGTCGTACAACTTCACGATCGAGGTCAAGGAGCACCAGGAAGAACTGAAATCGCTGAAGAACACCGTGTCCGCCTACGCGAACCTCAACCTGCCCGCGTGGGGCGTGGCGATCAAGAAGGTCTTCAGCTTCGGCCTGACCGGGGACTACACCTACGGGACCGACACGATCACGACGTCCGACCGGAGCAAGCTCGGCGGCATCACGGTCTCCTGGCCGGGCGTGTCGAGCTACGTCAGCCCGTCGGGAATGACCCCGGGAGACCAGCAGTTCACGGTCGACGCGGCCATCTACACGAGCGACGCGGGCGCGCTTTCCGTCGCCTACGCCGTGGCGAACCTGTACAAGAAATACTCCGCGATCTGGGGCGATACGTCCCCCTACAACACGACCGCCGACCCGGCGCTGAACCTGCCGCGCCAGTGGGTCATCAACGCGGGCAAGTGGCAGGCGAACCCCTTCCCGGGCGACGCGAGCCGCATCCGGGGCCTTGTCTTCCAGGAGGCGTCCATCGTCGAAAAAAGCGGCGTGAGCGGACAGGCCCTGCCCATCAACACGCAGGTTCACGCGACGATGCGCGTCTACAACTACAGCTTCGTCCCGACCGGCAAGGTGACGGTCACGTTCGCCTTCCAGCCGATCGCGTCGACGCACGAGGACCCGGATGTCACCAAGGCGACGACGCTCGGGTCGACGACGATCCTGTCCATTCCGGGCCGCGACAGCGGCACGAGCAACAACTGGCAGGATCTCGGCATCGCCTTCACGACGCACGCGACGCAGACCGTAGGCTATCTCCATATTTCGCTCACGACCGACGGAGGCGATCTGCAGGCCAACAACGACCACGGCCAGCTGCTCGTCGGCGTCTATGATCCGGAGCAGCAGTCGTTCGCAGCGAGCGCAGCGGACAACGAGGACGGCTCGCGGTTCCTCCGGACGCAGGCGAACGGTCGGAGCCTCACCATCGTCCCGGACTCCATGTCGGTCCGGCCGCTGAACCCCGACGGCACGTTCGGCGCGGAGACGACGGCGCTCGCCCCGGGCGAGACGGCGGTCGTCCAGGCGACGATCCGGTTCACCGACGCGCAGGGGAGCGCGCAAAGTTCGCTCCTCAACGCCTCGGTCTACCTCCGCAACGCGAGCGGCTTCGTGAGCCACCGGACCGTTCCGATGCTCGTGAACGGGGAGGATGCCGTCGTTCAGATGCTCTACACGGCGCCCGATACGGCGCAGACCGTGCCGCTGCGGATGATCGCCGCGTCATCCGTCCTGCCGGCCGCGGATGACGAGAACCCGTCGGGACGCATCGCGACGAAGGTCCTTGTCGTCGGAGACCCCGGCGGCGGATCGGGCGGCGGCTGTTCGACCGGCCCCGCGCCGGCGGCGGCGCTCCTTGCGCTGCCGCTCGCGCTCCTGTTCCGAAAGCGCTGAAGCGAAAACGAGACAAAGAGGGCGCTCCCCTTCAGGGGAGCGCCCGCTTGCCTCTGACCACCTGTCAAGGTATACAATGGCGCCGGTACACGCACGAAATCCGAAACATGCCATCGGGAGGCGAATGACGTGCGCAACAAAAAACTCATTTTCTTTATTCTCTTGCTATGCACGGCGGCCCTTTTCTCCGGAGGATGCAGCGGCGGAGACGGAACGGCGACGCACGCGATTCTGGACAAGATCTATTACATCGGGAACGTTCACGGGGATCTTGCCGCCTACCTCAGGGAGATCGCGGCCGAGTTTCTTCCCTACGACGGCGAAGCGACGGATTCGCCGCTTCTCGTATCGCTCCGGGAAGGTTTCGAGCCCGACGAATCCACGGCGGAAGCGGTCAAAAGGGTGTTCGACGCCGGACAGATCGTGGCGCTCGAACACGCGACGGTCGACGAAGTGAACGTCTTTCTGACGGTCATCGGCCAGGAGCCGAACTTCAACATGGACACGGTCTCCGAGGATCTCCGGTACGTCGAGCTGTACGCGGTCGAAAAGCTGTCGCGCGACGCCGTCCACTCCGACCTTTGCACATGGATCACCCCGGCCGACGGCGTCCCGACGGTGCTTTCCGAGCCGATCGCCAGCGACGACGACAAGCCGGGCGTCCCGGACATGGAGGCGTTCCACGCGATGCGGGCGAGAAACTTCGCGACGTACGCCGCCGACAACGAAGCGAAGCAGGAGATGGTCCGGCAGGCCAGAGAAGCCGGAGAGGCGGCGGTGACCGCGTCGACGAGCGAACTGACGCAGCTCGCGCAGGCGCAGATCTACACCTACGACGCCTCGATATACAGTCAGGCGTTCCAGATCACGTACTACCTCTACGCCTGCCATTCCTACAACGAGGCCAACAACGTCGACTACGACTGGTTCGTCGTCCAGCAGCGCGGAATGCTGAACCCCTCGGGCAACTACGAGAACAAGAACGGCCAGATGGGATGGAGCGAAACGACGCTCGCGAGGATCCAGGGGTACATGGTCAACTACGAGTTCGACAACTGGCTCGACTACGACAATTCGCGCCGATACGTCCAACTCATGAACTCGACTCCGGGGACGACGCAGGGCAGTTCGAGCACGACGAGCGGCTTCTCGTGGAACCTGGGAGGCAACATCGGATTCAACGCCTCGGGCCCCACGGGAGGGCTCAGCGCCGGAATCAGCTTCTCGTCGTCCGAGTCGGTGACGATCAGCGACTGCACCGTCACCAACTCGTCCGTCCCGACGAGTTCGGCGACGAACGCCCACTGGACGTTCAGCTTCCCGCGCCCGACGATCAAGAGTTCCGGCGGCAACCCGTTCTATCTCGGCGAGTTCAACGACGCCGTCCTGCTGTCGCGCAGCAACTTCCAGCCGTACAACCAGTGGATGTGGAAGATCGCTCCCGAAGCGAGGGATTCGGTCAAACAGTTCAATTCGAAGTTCTCGTGGAAGAACGGCCGGTCGTACGGAAACCAGTACGTCCTCTGGGTCGAGGCGATCGGCACGACACATCAGGACTGGGAATCCGACTCGAGGACGTACGTCATCCCGTTCATCTATCCGCCGCTGATCGCCGGGAACAACCTCGACTTCGACGCCAAGGGGAGCCACGCGCGCCTCGATTTCGGAACGGCCAGAAACTGGACCGCCGCGAGCGACCAGTTCTGGTGCACGCTGAGCGCGACGTCGGGAGACAAGAACGCCGCGAGCAACGTGTTCGTGACGGTCGATCCGAACGCGAGCGGGGTCGACCGGACGGCGGTCATCACGCTGAGCACGGCCGACGGCAAGGGGACGTACAAGGTCAAGGTCTTCCAGTCGCGCTACTAGGCGCCGGAGAGACAGCCCGAACCGGAAACGCGGCATGATGTACGCAAAGAGGGGCGGCCCTTCGGGGCCGCCCCTCTTTTCCGTCTCTTTTCCGTCTCTTTTCCCCTAGACCGCGAACGGTTCCAGGTGCGCCAGGAAGTGGTGGATTCCCGGAACGGGGGGCGCGTAGGAGATCCGGAGGCCGTAGCGGATGCTCTCGCGGCGCTTGTAGACGTCGACGATGGTCTGCGCGACGTATTCCATCTGGCAGTTCGTATAGGACCGGCGGTTGATCGCGATGCGGTAGAGTTCCAGTTTCGGCAGGACCGTCTCGCCGGTCTTCTCGTCGTGCGTCTCGAACGCGAGCGCGCCGAGGCCGATGCCGCGGATCGCGCCCTCGCGGTAGATCTCGATGCCGAGGACGTCCGCCGGGTAGAACTTCTGCGGGATGTGCGGCAGGAAGGCCGCCGCGTCGAGGAAGATCGCGTGTCCGCCCGCAGGCTTCACGAACGGAACGCCGCCCTCCGCGAGCAGGTCGCCCAGGTATTTGACCTGCGCGACGCGGTGCGACATGTACTGTTCGTCCGTCATCTCGCGAAGCCCCTGCGCGAGCGCCTCGAGGTCGCGTCCCGCGAGGCCGCCGTAGGTGGCGAATCCCTCGAACACGATCAGGCGCGGCAGCAGCGTGTGATACATCTCCTGCGTCCGGCAGCAGACCATGCCGCCGATGTTCACGAGCGGGTCCTTCTTGCAGGAGACGGAGATCGCGTCCGCCGTGTCCATCGTCGCCTTGAGGATTTCCGCAAGGGACATGTTTTTGCAGGCCTCCTCGCGCATCTTGATGAACCACGCGTTCTCGGTCATCCGGGCCGCGTCGAGGAAGAACGGGATGCCGTGCTTTTTCGCGACGGCCGATGCGGCGCGAAGGTTCGCAAGGCTCACGGGCTGCCCGCCGCCGGAGTTGTTCGTGACCGTCACCATGATGAGCGGGATGTTCTCCGCGCCGTACGTTGCGATGGCGGATTCGAGCTTGGCGATATCGACGTTCCCCTTGAACGGCGCTTCGAGCGCCGGATCGAACGCCTCGTCGACGACGCAGTCGACGGGAATCGCGCCGTTCGCGAAGACGTGCGCCCTCGTCGTGTCGAACGGCATGTTGAAGAGGATGTACTGCCCCTTCTTCACGAGCGTGCCGAAGACGATGTTTTCCGCCGCGCGCCCCTGGTGGGTGGGGATGACGTAGTCGAAGCCGAGGACGTCCTTCACGGCGTCCTTCAGCGCATAGAAGCTGTCCGCGCCCGCGTAGGCCTCGTCCCCCTTCATGAGGGCGGCCCACTGATACTTGCTCATCGCTC
>ERZ1645187.2908-NODE-2908-length-14758-cov-7.669047_pt1 | contig 14758 bp, 17 predicted proteins | sample MGYA00575352_ERZ1645187 | MGnify/ENA primary metagenome ERZ1645187 (study PRJEB40837, sample SAMN11349314) | freshwater sediment metagenome | isolation source: river sediment | host: Sediment | place: India: Wazaribad , New Delhi | collected 2017-02-21 ...
GATGCGGCGATGGATGCGTTCTCGGGCGGCACCTCGCAGCCCTGCCTTGGCTCGATCGTCGAGGCGCTGGCGCATACCGAGCGCGACACCGGCCTCGATATCGCGGCGATCCGGCGGATGTCGAACTACTGGGAGGCGGTGCGCAACCAATATGCCGCCTTCGAATCGGGCACCCGCGCGCCGGCCTCGGAGGTCTATCTCCATGAAATGCCGGGCGGCCAGTTCACCAATCTCAAGGCCCAGGCCCGCTCGCTCGGGCTTGAGGAGCGCTGGCACGAGGTGGCGCAGGCCTATGCCGACGCCAACCAGATCTTCGGCGATATCGTCAAGGTCACGCCGAGCTCGAAAGTGGTGGGCGACATGGCGCTGATGATGGTGGCGCAGGGGCTGACGAAGGCCGATGTGCTCGACCCGGCGAAGGAAATGGCCTTCCCCGAGTCGGTCGTCGACATGCTCAAGGGCAACCTCGGCCAACCGCCGGGCGGCTGGCCCGCGGCGATCTCGGCCAAGGCGCTCAAGGGCGAGGCCGCCTCGACTGAACGCCCCGGCGCCCATCTCGCCCCCGTCGATCTCGAAGCCACCCGCGCCAAACTCTCGGCCGAGCTCAACGGTTACCCGGTCGATGACGAGGATCTCGCGGGCTATCTGATGTATCCGAAGGTCTTCCTCGACTACATGGGCCGCCACCGCCAATATGGCCCGGTGCGCACCCTGCCGACGCCGGTGTTCTTCTACGGGATGGAGGCCGGCCAGCAGATCTCGGCCGAAATCGACCCGGGCAAGACCCTCGAGATCCGCTTCCAGACGAAGAGCGAGACCGACGAGGCGGGCGAGGTGAAGGTGTTCTTCGAGCTCAACGGCCAGCCGCGCGCCGTGCGCGTGCTCAACCGCTCGGCCGCCGCCGCCACCAAGGCGCGCCCGAAGGCCGAGGCCGGCAACCCCGCCCATATCGGCGCACCGATGCCGGGCGTGGTCGCCGCGCTCTCGGTCAGCGTCGGCCAGAAGGTGCAGCCGGGCGATCTCCTGCTCACCATCGAGGCGATGAAGATGGAAACCGGCATCCACGCCGACCGCGCCGCGACGATCAAGGCGCTCCATGTCAGCCCCGGCGCCCAAATCGACGCCAAGGATCTCTTGATCGAACTCGACTGAGTCAGACGCCCCCCCAACAGGGGGGGGGGGCGCCTGCAGAGCGGGGCGCTGCCCCGCACCCCGGGATATTTCCACATCATTGAAGCGAAAATCCGCACCCCTTCAACGATGTCGAAATATCCCGGGGGTGAGCCCGGAACGGGCGAGGGGGCAGCGCCCCCTTTCTTTTTCCCTGCATTCCTTGGCCCCGCCGAAGTGCGGCGCAAAACTGGATCGACTTTTTTGCAGATCGGCGCAAATTTCCTCTTGCGGCCCCCCGCGCGATCCCCTAAATCCGCCTCCACCGAACCGGTAGCGCGGGCGTAGCTCAGGGGTAGAGCATTACCTTGCCAAGGTAAGGGTCGTGAGTTCGAATCTCATCGCCCGCTCCAGTTCGGACATAGCCAGGATGCGGGCGTAGCTCAGGGGTAGAGCATTACCTTGCCAAGGTAAGGGTCGTGAGTTCGAATCTCATCGCCCGCTCCAATACGAAAAGCCTCCCTTCGGGGAGGCTTTTGTCATTCAGGCCAAGACCTTGCGCGGCGAAGTGGATGTAACGGGCGGCCCGGCCCGGCGCCGGTATGGTGCCGCGCCCGGCCAGGCTGCCGATCAGCTCCCGAACCGCCCTGACGGCACCCGCACCGCCTCCGGTTGCCCCGCCTCCGGTTGCGGCGACGAGCAGGTCCGGCCTTCCGCCGCATGGACGCATTGGTGGCGCACATAGCATTTGGCGCAGACCTCCGGCAGATGGGCCTCGCGCTCATGGGCCTCGATGGTGCGCACCACATTGACACAGGCCGCGTGCAATTCCTCCGCCGTCAGCTCGGCCGGCAGCACGCAGCGCAGCGAGGGCAGCACCATGAACAGCTCGCCATGCGCGAAGAGCATCTCCTCGGAGAGCAGCAGCGCATGCATCGAGGGGTTGTGCTGCTGGGCCGCGAGCAACAGGCTCAGCCCGGTCGGCGCGCCCGGCCGGTTGCCATTCGGGAAGAGCACCGAGATCAGCAGATCCGGCGGATGGCTGCGCACCCGGCCCATGGCGCGCTCGATCGTGGGAACCACGGTGACCTCATGGCCATCCGCGCGCATCAGGTCGCAAAATCGCGCTGTTCGCGGTGAGGGCCTGTCCATCAAGAGCACATGCATTGCGATTCCCTTCCCTGCGCACAGGAAACCAACTAACACTTAACGGATGATCAATTTTCCCGAGCCTCGCGACATCGCGCCGCAACGCGGCTTGTGCTTAACAAGCCCGCCCCGGCGCCCTATAAGGCGCTCAGAGGCAAGGAGATGACCGATGCGGACCGCCACCATCACGCGCAAGACCGCCGAGACCGAGATCTCGGTCGAGATCAACCTCGACGGCACCGGGGCCTATGACAACCAGACCGGCGTGGGCTTCTTCGACCACATGCTCGACCAGCTCGCGCGCCATTCGCTGATCGACCTGAAGATCCGTGCGACGGGCGATCTGCATATCGACGACCACCACACCGTCGAGGATACCGGCATCGCGCTCGGCCAGGCGCTGACCCGCGCGCTCGGCGACAAGCGCGGCATCCGCCGCTATGGCCATTTCGCGCTGGCGATGGATGACACGCAGGTCGCCTGCGCGCTCGATCTCTCGGGCCGGCCGTTCCTCGTCTGGAACTGCGACATGCCCACCCAGAAGATCGGCAGCTTCGACACCGAGCTCGTGCGCGAATTCTTCCAGGCGCTTTCGACCAACGGGCTGATCACGCTGCATATCGACCGGGTGCATGGCTTCAACAGCCACCACATCGCCGAGAGCGCCTTCAAGGCGGTGGCGCGCGCGCTGCGGATGGCGGTCGAGGCCGATCCGCGGATGGCGGGCGTGCTGCCCTCGACGAAAGGGGCGCTGTGATGCTCACCGCGCTCGTCGATTACGATTCGGGCAACCTGCATTCGGCGCAGAAGGCCTTCGAGCGGATGGCCCATGAGGCCGGCTCGGGCACGATCGTCGTCACCTCCGAGCCCGATGTGGTCGCGAAAGCCGACCGCATCGTGCTGCCCGGCGACGGCGCCTTCCCGGCCTGCCGCCATGCGCTCGACCGCTTCACCGGGCTCTTCGAGGCGATCGAGGAGGGCGTGCACCGTCAGGGCAAGCCCTTCCTCGGCATCTGCATCGGCATGCAGATGATGGCAAGCCGCGGGCTCGAATTCGAGCCGACCGAGGGCTTTGGCTGGATCCCCGGCGAGGTTGACCGGATCACCCCGGCGGATGCGCATCTGAAGGTGCCGCATATGGGCTGGAACGATCTCGTCCTCGATCAGCCGCACCCGGTCTTCGCGGGGCTGAAAACCGGCGATCACGCCTATTTCGTGCACAGCTACCATTTCAAGGTGGCGCGGCCCGAACACCTGCTCGCCCATGTCGATTACGCCGGGCCGATCACCGCGATCGTCGGGCGCGACAATATGGTCGGCACCCAGTTCCACCCGGAGAAAAGCCAGGCGACGGGGCTGCGGCTGATCGCCAATTTCCTCGCCTGGAAGCCTTGAAAAACGCCCCCTCGCGGGGGCGTTTTCGTCTCAATCCGCCTTCGACCAGCTCTGCGCCTTGCACAAAAGCCCGCCCGCGACACAGCCCGAGAGCTTCATCGACTTGCCCGAAAGCGCGATCTTGCCGATGTAGATCTTGTCGTTCGAGGGCCGCCAGACCTGGCCCTCATAGGCGCCGTCGCCCTTCGGCGCCATGTCGATGACGATCTTCTTGCCGATATTGGGCGATTTGTATTCGCCCTGCTCGTTGAAGGTGCGCTGGATCGTGCCGCAGAAATTCGCGCCGCAGGGCCCGATCTTCACGAGCGCATAGGAGCCGTCGTCGGGCTGCGTCTTCCACATCCCCTCGATCGGGTCAGCGGCGGCCATCCCCGCAGTCAGCGCCAGAACGGCGGCCAGAATGGTGGTTTTCATGGTATCTCCTCCCAAAATCCCGCGCCATCAGGCCACGACGCCCGATTCCGGGCAAGATTGACGTGGCGTTGCCGCCCCGGCCTTGCCCGAGGCCTGCGCGCATGGCATGAGGCGGCAACCAAAGGAGAGCCCGATGATCCTCTACCCCGCGATCGACCTCAAGGACGGCCAATGCGTGCGCCTGCTGCATGGCGAGATGGACAAGGCCACCGTGTTCGGTGACGACCCGGCCGCGCAGGCGGCGAAATTCGAGGCCGCGGGCTGCGAATGGGTGCATCTGGTCGACCTGAACGGCGCCTTCGCGGGCGAGCCGGTGAACGCGGCGGCGGTCGAGGCGATCCTGGCGCGGATCACGGTGCCCGCCCAGCTCGGCGGCGGCATCCGCACGATGGCGACCATCGCCACCTGGATCGAGAAGGGCCTCTCGCGGGTGATCCTCGGCACTGTGGCCGTCGAGAACCCCGCCCTCGTGCGCGAGGCGGCGCGTGAATTCCCGGGCAAGGTGGCGGTGGGCATCGATGCGCGCGGCGGGCGCGTGGCGACCAAGGGCTGGGCCGAGGAGACCGATGTGATGGTCACCGATCTGGCGCGCAGCTTCGAGGACGCGGGCGTCGCGGCGATCATCTACACCGATATCATGCGCGACGGCGCGATGACCGGCCCGAATATCGAGGCGACCGAAGCGCTCGCGCGCGCGGTGTCGATCCCTGTGATCGCCTCGGGCGGGGTCTCCTCGCTGCCCGACCTGATCGCACTGCGCGACACCGGCGTGATCTCGGGCGCGATCTCGGGCCGCGCGATCTATGACGGCGCGCTCGATCTCGGCCAGGCACTCGCCGCGCTCAAGGGCTGAGGGAGAAGGGGGCGCCGCCCCCTCGCCCGTTCCGGGCTCACCCCCGGGATATTTTCGGCAAGATGAAACCAAGCGCCATTTCATCTTGCCAAAAATATCCCGGGGTGCGGGGCAGCGCCCCGCTCGCGGCGCTTTCCTTGCGCGCCCGCAGGGGTTATGCAGGCGCCAAAGGAGCCCGCCCATGCTGAAGACGCGCATCATCCCCTGCCTCGACGTGGCCGATGGCCGTGTCGTCAAAGGCGTGAATTTCGTCAACCTGATCGATGCGGGCGATCCGGTCGAGGCCGCCAAGGCCTATGACGCGGCGGGCGCGGATGAGCTCTGTTTCCTCGACATCCACGCCACCCACGAAAACCGCGGCACGATGTTCGATCTCGTCACCCGCACCGCCGAGCAATGTTTCATGCCGCTGACGGTCGGCGGCGGCGTGCGCAGCCATGAAGACGTGCGCAAGCTCCTGCTCGCCGGCGCCGACAAGGTCTCGTTCAACTCCGCCGCCGTCGCCAACCCCGATGTCGTGGCCGAGGCCGCCGACCGTTTCGGCAGCCAATGCATTGTCGTCGCGATCGACGCGAAGACCGTCGCCCCGGGCCGCTGGGAGATCTTCACCCACGGCGGGCGCAAATCCACCGGCATCGACGCGGTCGAATTCGCCCGCACGGTCGAGGCCAAGGGCGCGGGCGAGATCCTGCTGACCTCGATGGACCGCGACGGCACCCGCGCGGGCTTCAACCTCGCGCTGACCCGCGCGATTTCCGATGCCGTGGCGCTGCCGGTGATCGCCAGCGGCGGCGTCGGCACGCTCGACCACCTCGTCGAGGGCGTGACCCAGGGCGGCGCCTCGGCCGTGCTCGCCGCCTCGATCTTCCACTTCGGCGAATTCACCATCCGCGATGCCAAGGAACACATGGCCGCCGCAGGCATCCCGGTGCGGCTGTGAGGCCCGATCTGAGCTATCGCCCCGCCGACACGGCCACCGTGCCAACCGAGCCGCCCCCCCGCATCGCCGCCGCGAAAGGAGCCCGCCCATGACCATCCTCGCCCAGCTCGCCGCCACCATCGAGGCGCGCAAATCCGCCGACCCGGACAGCTCCTGGACCGCGAAACTGCTCTCCAAGGGCCCGGAGAAATGCGCCCAGAAATTCGGCGAGGAGGCGATCGAGGCCTGCATGGCGGTGGCCAAGGGCGACCGCGAAAACCTCGTCTACGAGGCCGCCGACGTGCTCTACCACCTGCTGGTGATGCTCGCCGCGCGCGAGGTCACGCTCGAGGAGGTGCTGGCCGAACTCGCCCGCCGCGAGGGCACCTCGGGCCTTGCCGAAAAGGCCGCCCGCGGCTGAGCCGCGACCCTGAACCGCCTTGCCAGACGCCCGCCCCACGCGCAGACTTCGCGTGAAACGGGAGGGGAAAATGACAACGACACCCAAAGGGTACTGGATCGGCCACGTCACCGTCGACGATCCGCAGGCCTATCAGGCCTATCGCGCGGCAAATGCCGCCGCCTTCGAGAAATTCGGCGGCAAATTCCTCGTGCGCGGCGGCGCGCAAGAGGTCGTCGAGGGCGATCTGCGCCCGCGCGCGGTGGTGATCGAATTCCCCTCGGTCGCCGCCGCCCGCGCCTGCTACCTCAGCCCCGAATATCAACACGCGCTCGCGCTGCGCACACCGGTCTCGGAGGCCGATCTGTGCATCGTCGAGGGCTGGGAGGCATGAGCGCGCCCGGCTTCTGGGTCGCCCATGTCACGATCCTCGACCCGGCGGGCTACGCCGCCTACCGCGCCGCCGCCGCCCCCGCGATCGCCGCCGCCGGCGGGCGGATCCGCGCGCTCGGCGCCCCGCAAGACACCGTCGCGGGCCAGATGCGCCCCGATACCGTGATCGTCGAATTCCCCACCCTCGCCGCCGCCCGCGCCTGCTATTTCGGCGCGCCCTATCAAGCCACCCTCGCTGCGCGCGACGCCGCCGCCGCGGTCGATCTGACCATCCTCGAAGGCCTGCCCTTCAACGATGCCGAAATATCCCGGGGGTGAGGCCCGCATGGGCCGGGGGGGCAGCGCCCCCTGCTCCCCTCCGCCCGCGCCCCCTCCGCCTCTTGCCTCCCACGCCCGCGCCGCTAGAGTGACCCCATGTTCAAAACCCTCCTCGGCCTCCTCGCCGCGCCCCACCCCGATCCGCTGACCGCCGACGACGCCGAGCTCGCGCTCGCGGCGCTTCTGGTGCGCCTCGCGCGCTCCGACGGCCGCTATGACGAGGCCGAACAGATCCGCATCGACCGCATCCTCGCCGCCCGCCGCGGGCTTGGCCCCTTCGAGGCGACCGAGCTGCGCCGCAGCGCCGAGGCGCTCGAAGAGTCCGCCCCCGACACCGTGCGCTTCACCCGCGCGCTGAAGGACAAGATCGCCCATGACGACCGGATCGCGGTGATCGAGGCGATGTGGGAGGTGGCGCTCGCCGATGAGGCGCGCGCGCCCGATGAAGAGGCGATGATCCGCCTCGCGGCCAGCCTGCTGGGCATCAACGACCGCGATTCGGCCTTCGCGCGGCAACGCGTTCTGGCCCGCGAAGGCTGAGCGCGCCCGCGGCCCGCCGCCGCCCCCCGGGCGAGAACGCCCGTTTTGGCGCGATCTGCCTGCCTTTTTGGCCAAGTCCGCCCCCTTCTCCCTGCGGAACCTGTCATTGCCCCGTTGCAATCGCCCCCGAAATCGCGCCAACTTGACCGAACGGACAAAGAGAAGCCCAAAAGTGACCCAGACCGCTCCCGCCTCCGCCGACGCCGCCGCAGCCTCCGCCGCGCCCGTCATCGAAATTCGCGACCTGCACAAGAGTTACGGTCCGCTCGAGGTGCTCAAGGGCGTCTCGGTGACCGCGCGCCGCGGTCAGGTGATCTCGCTGATCGGCTCCTCGGGCTCGGGGAAATCGACGCTGCTGCGCTGCTGCAACCTGCTCGAGGACAGCCAGGCGGGCGAGATCCTGTTCGAGGGCGAAGCGGTGAAATGGCAAGGCGCGGGCCTTGCGCGCCGCCCCGCCGACCGCGCCCAGGTCACCCGCTTTCGCACCAATCTCTCGATGGTCTTCCAGCAGTTCAACCTCTGGTCGCACATGTCGATCTTGCAAAACGTGATGGAGGCGCCGCTGACCGTGCTCGGCCGCCCCGTGGCGGAGGTCGAGCCGCTCGCGCGCGAGCTTCTCGCCAAGGTCGGCATCGGCGACAAGGCCGAGGCCTGGCCCGCGCAGCTCTCCGGCGGCCAGCAACAGCGCGCCGCGATCGCGCGCGCGCTGTGCATGCGCCCCGAGGCGCTGCTCTTCGACGAACCGACCTCGGCGCTCGACCCCGAGCTGCAACAGGAGGTCGTCAAGGTCATCAAGGATCTCGCCGCCGAGCACCGCACGATGATCCTCGTCACCCATGACATGCGCCTCGCCGCCGATGTCTCCGACCATGTGATCTTCCTCCACCAGGGCAAGATCGAGGAGGAGGGCCCGCCCGAGGCGCTCTTCGGCGCGCCGAAATCCGAGCGGCTGCAACAATTCCTGTCGGCAACCCTGCCGGCGTGATCTGAAGACCAAAAACACTCTCAACAGCGGAGCTGATACCATGAAGAAGCTGATCCTGACCGCCGCGGCGCTGGCGCTGAGCGCAGGCCTTGCCTCGGCGCAGACCGTGCGCATGGGCACCGAGGGCGCCTACCCTCCCTACAACTTCATCAACGACAAGGGTGAGGTTGACGGGTTCGAGCGCGAGCTCGGCGACACGCTCTGCGCCAAGGCAGAGCTGAAATGCACCTGGGTCACCAACGAATGGGACAGCATCATCCCGAACCTGCTCTCGGGCAACTATGACACGATCATGGCCGGCATGAGCATCACCGACGAGCGCAAGGAAGTCATCGACTTCACCGAGGCCTATTATCCGCCCGCGCCCTCGGCCTATGCCGCGCTCAAACCCGATGCCGACATGAAAGGCATCGTCGCCGCCCAGGTCGGCACCATCCAGGCCGATTTCGTCGCCAAATCGGGCGCGACGCTGCTCGAATTCCCGACGCTCGACGACACCGTCGCCGCGGTCAAGAACGGCGAGGCCGATGCGGTCTTCGCCGACAAGGATCCGCTCGCGGCCTTCGTCACCGCGGAGAGCGGCCTGCAATGGGTCGGCGAGGATGTCGCGCTTGGCGGCGGCGTGGGCATGGGCCTGCGCAAATCCGATGCCGAGCTGAAAGGCAAGTTCGACGCCGTGATCGCCGAGATGAAAGCCGATGGCTCGCTCAACGCGCTGATCACCAAATGGTTCGGCCCCGACGTCAAGGGCTTCTGACCTCGACGCCGTCCGATGACCTCGGGCGGGGGCCTCCGGGCGCCCGCCCCCCCGCAAAGTTTCTCCCAGATGTTCACCCATTGCGCTGACCCATCCCAACTCGAGGGCCTGAGCTGGCTTCTGTGCTACCTGACCACGGGCAAGCAGTTCCTGTTCTACGGCTCCTTCCTGATCGTGATCGCGCTCTTGGTGGTCACCGCGCCGGTCGCGCTCCTGTTCGGCTTTGGCGGGGCGCTGGCCGCGCGCAGCCCGATCCTGCCGCTGCGGCTCTTCGGCAAGGGCTATACCTCGATGGTGCGCGGCGTGCCCGACATCATCTTCTTCCTGTTCGTGCCGGTCGCCATGGACCAGGGGCTCGAATATCTGCGCCATCTGTGGAAATGCCCGCCGAGCGATGCGCCGGTCTGGGCCAATAACGAATTCAACGTCTGCGCCGCGGCGAAGATCCCGCTCTCGACCTCGCCGCAGATCTGGCACGAGGCCTATGGCTTTGCGCTCGCGGTGGTGGCCTTCGCGGTGGTCTTCGGCGCCTTTGCCGCGAATGTGCTCTACGGCGCGATGAATGCCGTGCCCCGCGCCCAGCTCGAAACCGCCGAGGCCTATGGCATGTCGCCCGCCCAGGTGCGCCGGCGGATCCTGATCCCGCAGATGTGGACCTATGCGCTGCCCGGGCTTGCGAACCTGTGGATGATCCTGATCAAGGCGACGCCGCTCCTGTTCCTGCTCGGCATCGAGGATATCGTCTATTGGGCGCGCGAACTCGGCGCCACCAAATCGGGGATCTACGCCTTTCCCCACCCCGATTGGCGCGTGTGGTATTTCCTCGTGCTGCTCGGCTTCTACCTCGGCATGACACGGGTCTCCGAGATCCTGCTCGGCCGCCTCACGGCGCGGCTCTCGCGCGGCCAGGCCACGATGGCCGGCGAAGCGATGCGAAAGGCCGGCGCATGACCCAAAGCTGCCTCGAGATCATCTCCGATTACGGCCTGCGCTCGATCGGCATCGGCGAGCGGCTGCTGCCGCGCTCCGATTTCACGCTCTGCCATGAATTCACGCTGATCGGCTCCGGGCTGATCTGGAACCTCTATTTCGGCCTCGTCGCGATGGCGCTCGGGTTTTTCCTCGCCACGGCGCTGGCGCTGGCCAAGACCAGCCCCCGCGCGGCGCTGCGCAAACCGGCGGAATGGTTCATCTTCGTGTTCCGCGGCTCGCCGCTCTTCATCCAGTTCTTCCTGGCCTATGAGCTCCTCGTGCTCTTGCCGCGCACCGGGATCACCCTCTTCGACCTGACGATCGAGACCGCCTGGACGACGAAAGCCTGGGCGGGGGCGCTCTTCGTGCTGTTCCTCAACACCTCGGCCTATTCGGCGGAGATCTTCTACGGCGCGCTTTGCGCGGTGCCCAAGGGCGATCTCGAGGCCGCCGATGCCTATGGTTTCACCGGCTGGAAGAAGTTCCGCAAGGTGGTCTGGCCGACGACGCTGCGCCTGGCCTGGCCCGCCTATACCAACGAGGCGATCTTCCTCGTCCATGCCACGACGCTGGTGTTCTTCTCGGGCTTCCCGGCCTATCAACAAAGCGGCGACGCGCTCTATTACGCGAAATATTTCGCCGACAAGACCTATAACCCCTTCATCCCCTACCCGATCGCGGCCTTCTATTTCGTCCTCGTGACGCTGGCCCTGATCTGGCTTTTCGGGATGGTCAACCGCCGCCTGAACCGGCATCTGCCGGGCGCCCAGCGCCCCAAACTGAAGGTCAGGCCGCAAATCATCAGGTGAGGACATGGACTGGCTGAAAGATCACCCCGAGGTGCGCACGATTCGCGTCGCAGCGGCGGACCTCAACGGGGTGGCGCGGGGAAAACGCATCCCCGCACGCTTTGCGAGCAAGGTTTTTACCGAAGGCACCCGCTTTCCCTTCTCGGTGCTGAACCTCGACATCTGGGGCGAGGATATCGAGGAGAGCCCTCTGGTCTTTGAATCGGGCGATTGTGACGGGCTGTTGATGCCCACCGAACGCGGCTTCATGCCGATGCCCTGGCTTGAGGCGCCGACCGCGCTCTTGCCGATCTGGATGTTCCACATGGATGGGCGGCCCTATGACGGCGACCCGCGCCAGGTGCTGGCCCGGGTGCTCGACCGCTATGCCGCGCTGGGGCTGACCCCGGTGGTCGCGACCGAGCTCGAATTCTTCCTGATCGACGATTCGGGCAAGACCCTGCGCGTGCCGCCCAGCCCGCGCTCAGGCAAGCGCCGCACCGGCGGCGAGACGCTCTCGCTGCGCGCCCTCGATGCGTTCGACAGCTATTTCACCAAGCTCTACGAGGCTTGCGAGGAAATGGACATCCCCGCCGACACCGCGATTTCCGAGGCCGGCCCCGGGCAGTTCGAGATCAACATGATGCACAGCTCGGATGCGCTGAAAGCGGCCGATGATGCCTGGCTCTTCAAGATGCTGGTCAAGGGGCTCGCGCGCAGCCATGGCTTCGCCGCCTCCTTCATGGCCAAGCCCTATGACCTCTGGCCCGGCAACGGCATGCATGTGCATTTCTCGATCCTCGATCGCGACGGCAACAACATCTTCAACGACGGCACCGAGAAGGGCTCGGACCAGCTGCGCCATGCGGTGGCAGGCTGCCTCGCGGCGCTGCCCGGCTCGACGCTGATCTTCGCCCCCCATGAGAACAGCTTCGACCGGCTGGTGCCCAATGCGCATGCCCCCACCGGCATCGGCTGGGCCTATGAAAACCGCACCGCGGCACTGCGGATCCCCGCCTCCGGCCCGGCCGCGCGGCGGATCGAACACCGCGTCGCGGGGGGCGATGTGAACCCCTATCTCATGCTCGCCGCCGTGCTCGGCGCGGCCCTTGTCGGGCTCGAGGACAAGATGATCCCCGATGAGCCGCTCACCGGCAACGCCTATGCCCAAAGCCTGCCGCAGCTCCCCGCGACCTGGAACCTCGCGATCGAGACCTTCGCGACCTGCCCGCTGGTGCAACGGATCTTCCCCAAGGAGCTGGTCGCGAACTACCTGATGACCAAGCGCCAGGAGATCCACTACATGGCCGAGCTCTCCGACGAGGAACAGACCGAGCTTTACCTCGATACCGTCTGAGGGGGGCGCCGCCCCCCGCTGCGCTCCCCCCGGGATATTTTTGCATCCTTGAAGAGCAGGTCTTTTCAACGATGGCGAAATATCCCGGGGGTGAGGCCCGCAGGGCCGAGGGGGCAGCGCCCCCAAAGCGCCCCCCGCCGCCGCGCCCGAAAATTTGATCAGATTACCCCAGAGCCCCCTTCCCCGCCCCCCGCGCCGGGTCTAGGCTTTGGAGATCCAACCCAATGAGAGCCCCATGCTGATCGGCATCCTGCAAACCGGCCAATCCCCCGATATTCTGCGGGCGGAGGCCGGCGACTACCCCGACATGTTCGCGCGCCTTCTGGCGAATCACGGTCTGAGCTTCCGCACCTATCACGTCGAGGCGATGGAATTCCCCGCCGATGTGCAGGAATGCGAGGGCTGGCTGATCACCGGCTCGCGCCATGGCGCCTATGAGGATCACCCGTTCATCAAGCCGCTCGAGGAGCTCATCCGCAAGATCATCGCGGCGGGCGTGCCGCTGGTGGGGATCTGTTTCGGCCATCAGATCATCGCCCAGGCGATGGGCGGCACGGTCGAGAAATTCCCCGGCGGCTGGGCGGTCGGCGCGCAGGATTACGATTTCGGCGGCGAGACGGTGACGCTGAACGCCTGGCACCAGGACCAGGTGACCCGCCGCCCCGAGGGCGCCGAGGTGGTCGGCTGCAACGCGTTTTGCGAGAATGCCGCGCTGGTTTACGGCGACCGCGCCTTCACCGTGCAGGCCCACCCCGAATTCCCCGACAGTTTCGTCGAGGGGCTGATGAACACCCGCGGCAAGGGCGTCGTGCCCGACCCGTTGATGGAGGCCGCGCGCACCCGCCTTGGCCAGCCCAACCAATCCGCCGCGATTGCCGACCGCATCGCGGAGTTCTTCCTCAAACCGCGGAGCTGAGATGAGCCCCGCGGCTGCCCACCGCTGCCCCTGCCCCGCCTTTGGCTTTGCCGAAGGCGAGCCGCTTGCCCGGCTGATGCCCGACCCGCTTGACTGACCAAGGCCGCCTTCACCGCAACCCTTTGGAAAGTTACAGATATGTCCTCGAAACCCACCGACTGGACCGAACAACTCCCGCAAGCCGCGCGCGATTATATCGCCGGGCGCCGCCTCGATGAGGTCGAATGCATCGTCGCCGATATCGCCGGCGTTGCCCGCGGCAAGGCGATGCCCGCCTCGAAATTCGCCTTTCAGGATCGCTTCTTCCTGCCCAATTCGATCTTCTTGCAAACCATCACCGGCGAATGGGCCGACAACCCGATGGGCGCCTTCACCGAGCCCGACATGATCCTGACCCCGGATTTCTCGACCGCGACCGCCGCCCCCTGGACGGCCGATATCACGCTGCAGGTCATCCATGACGTGAACGACCAGCAGGGCAACCCGGTGCCGGTCGCGCCGCGCAACCTGCTCAAGCGGATCGTCGGGCTTTACGAGGCTGAGGGCTGGAAGCCGGTGATCGCGCCGGAGATGGAGTTCTTCCTCGTCGCGCGCAACCTCGACCCGAACCAGCCGATCATCCCGCCGATGGGCCGCTCGGGGCGGCGCGCGGCCGGCAAACAGGCCTATTCGATGTCCGCCGTCGACGAATACGGCAAGGTGATCGACGATATCTATGATTTCGCCGAGGCGCAGGGCTTCGAGATCGACGGGATCTTGCAAGAAGGCGGCGCGGGGCAGGTCGAGATCAACCTCGCCCATGGCGACCCGGTGGCGCTCGCCGATCAGATCTTCTTCTTCAAGCGGCTGATCCGCGAGGCCGCGCTGCGCCACGATTGCTTCGCCACCTTCATGGCCAAGCCGATCGAGGGCGAGCCGGGCTCGGCGATGCATATCCACCAATCGGTCATCGATGTGAAGACCGGCGCGAATATCTTCTCGGAAGCCGATGGCAGCGAGAGCATCGAGTTCATGTATGCGATCGCGGGGCTGCAAAACCACCTGCCCGCGGTGATCGCCCTGCTCGCGCCCTATGTGAACAGCTACCGCCGCTACGTCCCCGATTTCGCCGCGCCGATCAACCTCGAATGGGGCCGCGACAACCGCACGACGGGGCTGCGCGTGCCGATCTCGGGCCCCGAGGCGCGGCGGATCGAGAACCGCCTCGCGGGGATGGATTGCAACCCCTATCTCGGCCTCGCGGCCTCGCTCGCCTGCGTCTATCTCGGGCTGAAGGAAAAGCGCATGCCGCGCCCCGAATGCACGGGCGATGCCTATATGAATGACACGGACCTGCCCTATAACCTGGGCGATGCGCTCGATCTGCTCTCCGATTCCGCGCCCGTGCGCGAGGTTCTGGGGATCGAGTTCTGCACCGTCTACGAGGCGGTAAAACGCAACGAATACAAGGAGTTCCTGCAGGTCATCAGCCCGTGGGAGCGCGAGCATCTGC